>Ga0302135_10000023_pt1 | contig 83523 bp, 78 predicted proteins | sample CBN3_surface_MG_FD_203119 | JGI IMG/M metagenome (GOLD analysis project Ga0302135, IMG submission 203119) | Marine microbial communities from Western Arctic Ocean, Canada - CBN3_32.1 | ecosystem: Environmental > Aquatic > Marine > Oceanic | place: Canada: Western Arctic Ocean | collected...
GACGCCGCGTTCACGCAAGCTCGCCAAGGTCAGCGTACCGCCTACGCGCTTCGAGAGGCTCACGCCGCCCGGGCCGTGGAGCAGCGGCAGGTGGGCGTAGGCGGGCGGCTCGACGCCGAGGGCGCGGGCGAGCTCGATCTGGACGGCGGTGTTTGAGACGTGATCCTCGCCCCGGATGACATGGTTGACTCCGGTTTCGATGTCGTCGACCACGGAGGCCAGCGTATAGGTGGGCGTGCCGTCGGCGCGGCACACCACGGGGTCGCTGACATGGCCGGCACCGATGCGTACAGGCCCGCGCACGAGATCGTCCCACGCGACCTCGGAGGCCTCGAGGCGGAAGCGGTAATGGGGCTCGCGGCCCTCGGCTTCGAGGCGGGCGCGCGCGTCATCGTCGAGAGCCAGCGCGGCACGGTCGTAGACCGGGGGCGCACTCCGTTTCTGCAAAGCTTTCCGCCGGGCGGCCAGCTCGCCGGGCCTCTCGTAACAGGGATAGACGCGCCCGGCCTCATTTAGCCGCTTGAACGCCGCCGCGTAGCGCTCAAGTCTCTCAGACTGGCGGACCTCATCGTCCCAGGCGATGCCGAGCCAGGTGAGATCGTCCCTGATCGCCTCGACGAAACGTTCTTCGGAGCGCTCGGCGTCTGTATCGTCGAGACGGAGTAAGAAGCGCCCCTCGCCTGCCACGAACAGCGCGTTGAGCAACGCGATGCGCGCGTTGCCCACATGCAGCCGGCCCGTCGGGCTCGGCGCGAAACGGACGACGGGTGCGCTCATTCGACACCCCGAAAGCGGTTGGTAATCGGATAGCGGCGGTCGCGCCCGAACGAGCGCCGCGTGAGCTTGACCCCGGGGGGCGCCTGGCGGCGCTTGTACTCGGCGATATCAAGCATGCGCCAGATCTTCGCCACGGTCTCCTTGGCGTGACCGCGCGCGGCGACCTCGGCGACGGGCATCTCCTCTTCGATTAGGCAGTGGAGGATATCGTCGAGCGCGTCGTAGGGCGGCAGGCTGTCCTGGTCGGTCTGCTCGTCGCGCAGCTCCGCCGAGGGTGCGCGGGTGAGGATGCGCTCGGGGATCACCCGGCCCTCAGAACCAAACCCGCCCGCGGGGCGGCGTTCGTTGCGCCAATGCGAGAGGGCGTAGACCGTGGTCTTGTAGACGTCCTTGAGCACGGAATAGCCGCCGCACATGTCGCCGTAGAGAGTAGCGTAGCCGACCGACATCTCGGATTTATTGCCCGTCGAAAGCACCATGGCACCGAATTTGTTGGACAGCGCCATGAGAGTCATGCCGCGCGCGCGGGCCTGGATATTCTCCTCGGTCTCGTCGGGCGCGCGGCTTGCGAAGAGTGGGGCCAGCATGGCGCCGTAGGCCTCCACGGCCGGGCCGATAGCAACGGAATCGAGCGGCGCGCCGATCAGGCCCGCGCATTCGGTGGCGTCGTCGATCGACATGGCGGAGGTGTGGCGCGACGCCATCATGACGCAATGGACCTTCTCAGGACCCAGCGCATCCGCGGCGACCGCCGCGCTGAGCGCGGAATCGACGCCGCCCGACATGCCGATCAACACGCCGGGAAAGCCGTTCTTGCCTACATAGTCGCGCAAGCCCAGCACCATGGCGCTATAGATCGCCTCCAGGGGCTCAGGCTGGGTCGCCGGCGGCTCAGGCGCACAGACCCAGGCGCCGCTCTCGTCCGCCGTCCAGCGGGTCACCGCCAGCGCCTCCTCGAAGGCCGGCAGCTGGCCGGCGAGCCGGCAATCGGCGTTGAGCACGAAGGACGCGCCGTCGAACACCAGCTCGTCCTGACCGCCCACCTGGTTGACGTAGAGCAGCGGCCGGTGGGTTTCGGTGACACGAGCGACCGCGAGGTTGAGGCGGGCATCGGTCTTATCGGATTCGAAGGGCGAGCCGTTGATCACGATGAAGATCTCGGCGCCGCACTCGTCGAGGCACTCGGCGATCTCGCCCGTCCACATGTCCTCGCAGATCATGACGCCGAGGCGGACACCCCGAAACGGGATCGGCCCGGGCAGCGGTCCGGCGTCAAACACCCGCTTTTCGTCAAAGACGCCGTAATTGGGCAGGTCGTGCTTGTCGCGGCGCTCGGCGATGGCGCCGCCCTCGAGCAGGAAGGCGGCGTTGTGAAGTTTCTCGCCATCGCGCCAGGGCGCGCCAAGCAGCAGCGCCGGGCCGCCATCGGCGGTATCGGCAGCGAGCCGCTCGATCGCAGCGCGCGCCGCGTCCTGGAACATGGGCTTGAGGATCAAATCCTCGGGCGGGTAGCCGGTAATCATCAGCTCGGTAAAGACCACGAGATCGGCGCCCTCGTCAGCCGCGCGGGCGCGGACATCGCGAATTTTTTCGAGGTTGGCATCGATGGCGCCGACCGTGGGATTGGTCTGGGCAAGCGCGATCGCCAAGGCGTCGGTCATGGCCGGATTACTCGGTTGAAGCGTGATCGCCGGACCCTAGGCCGCGGCCGAAACCCTGTCAATCGCCGCCGGAGTCGGCCCGTCAGGCCTTGGGATCGCGGAGCAGAAATTCGCGCCCGACCTTGACCCGGGGCTCACCGTCGTAGGCGACGATGTCGGCGACGGCATAAGTTTCGGGCCAGCCCTCGGGCAGGTAGGAGCCGGTGCCGACGACGTCGATGGGTACGTCGACGCTGGCCATGACCCGGCATTTCGCAGGACTGAAGCCGGAACTAACCACGATTTTGACGCGCTCGAAGCCCGCCCGGTCAAGTTCATCGCGCAGGTGGAAGATCGCAGCCGCGCTGACCCCGGTCCCGACCAGCCAGCGAAGCTCCTCCTCGCGCCGATAAGTGCGCACCGCGTTGGGCTGGTGGCGCCCCAATACCTCGTACGACGACGACGTATCCAAGCCCTCGACGAAGCGCCCGCCATGGGTATCGAGCCGCACACCAAGCCGACCCTCTGAGGCGACTTCGGGGAAGCGCGCGCAGACGTCGAGCGCATCGGCGATCTCGAGGCCGAAATAGTCGACCAGCACGGTCATGTCGTCACCGGGAAAGGTCTCGTGATACATCTCGGCGGCGCGCAGCGTCGAGCCGGCGTAACCGACCAGCGCGTGGGGCATGGTGCCCAGGCCGCGCTCGTTGCCGAAGTAATGGGCGGTCGCGTCGGTGGCGTTGCCGATGAAGCCCACGGCCCCGGTTTCGGCCCGGGCAGCAGCCGAGCCGACGCTGGCGGCGTAGGCCATGAATTCAGCCATGTCCGCGCCTGCGCAGTGGCGCGCATCCATGGCGATAAACGCGGCCTTGGGCAAGTCGGTGCACATGACGCAGGCGTTGTAGGCCGCAACGCAAGGCGCACCGAGGCGCTGCAGGTAGAGGGTTTCGAGGTCAACAAGCTGGTAGAGCGGGCCGGTGATGTAGACCAGCGGCTCGCCGGCGCCGACCCAGGCGCCCTCGTCGAAGCAGAGCTCGATGTCGAACGCCACGCCTCGCGCCTCGGCCACGCCGGTCAGCCACTCGACCATCAGGCGAGGTGCGAAGCGCACCGGGCGGCGCATGAAGATGGCGTAGGTCACGGTGACGTCGCCGAACCGGCCGACTATCTCGCGGGTCTTGCTGAAATAGCGGTCTGTCAGCCGGTCGATGTCGTCGGGGCTAGGCGCCATGGGTGTTATCCCAATCGGGAAGGACTGATGCGGATAAGTTCGTCGCGCGTCGCGTCGCCTACGACGCCGCGCGCGCCTGCGCGTTCTGGCCGGTGCGCTCTTTCTTGAGCGCGTCGGCGATCAGGAACGCGAGCTCGAGGGCCTGGGAGCCGTTGAGCCGCGGATCGCAATGGGTGTGGTAGCGCGCCGCCAGCGCGTCTTCGGTAATGGCCTGGGCGCCGCCGACACATTCGGTGACGTCCTGCCCGGTCATCTCGAAATGCACACCGCCGGCGTGGGTGCCCTCGGCCCGATGAACCGCGAAGAAGCCGCGCACCTCGGCCAGGATCTTGTCGAACAGGCGTGTCTTGTAGCCCGACGACGCCTTGACCGTGTTGCCGTGCATAGGATCGCAGGCCCACACGACCTTGCGCCCCTCGGCCTTGACCGCGCGGACCAGCGGCGGCAGCATCTCTTCGACCTTCTCCGCCCCAAATCGGCAAATCACCGTGAGACGGCCTGCTTCGTTGTCGGGATCGAGGATATCGATCAAGCGAAGCAGCTCGTTGGGCTTCATGCTCGGTCCGGCCTTCATGCCCACCGGGTTGCCGATGCCGCGCAGGAACTCGATATGGGCGCCGTCGGTCTGGCGCGTACGATCGCCCACCCAAAGCATGTGGGCGGAGCAGTCGTACCAGTCACCGGTGGTGGAATCGACACGGGTCAAAGCCTCTTCATACTGCAACAGCAGCGCTTCATGGCAGGTATGGAACTCGGTCTCGCGGATCTGCGGCGTGGTCTCGGAATTAAGCCCGCAGGCGGCCATGAAGCTCAAGGTCTCCGACAGCCGGTTGGCAAGATCTTCGTACTGCGCGCCCTGAGCGCTGCGCGCGACGAAGCCGAGATTCCAGCGGTGCACTTCATGGAGGTCGGCATAGCCGCCCTGGGAGAAGGCGCGCAGCAGGTTGAGCGTAGCCGCGGATTGACCGTAGCCGCGCAACAGACGCGTGGGATTGGGCTCGCGCGCCTCTGCGGTAAAATCCATCGCGTTGACCATGTCGCCGCGATAGGACGGCAATGAGATACCGTCCCGCTCCTCCATATCGCCGGAGCGGGGCTTGGCGAACTGGCCGGCGAGCCGGCCCACCTTCACCACCGGGCAGGCCGCTCCGAAGGTCAGCACGATGGCCATTTGGAGCAGCACCCGGAAGGTATCGCGAATGTTATCGGCGTGGAATTCGGCGAAGCTCTCGGCGCAATCGCCGCCCTGGAGCAGGAAAGCGCGGCCCTCGGCAACCTCGGCAAGTCGCGCGCGCAGGCGACGCGCTTCGCCCGCGAAGACGAGAGGGGGCGAGCCGCGCAGCTCGGTCTCGGCAGCGGCGAGCGCCTGTGCAGGCCACTCGGGCTGCTGCAGTATCGGGCGCGCACGCCAGCTGTCCGGGTTCCAAGCCCCCGGGGAGGATTTGGATTTTTTTGACATGGCGATTGGATATACGCGCAAACCGCCGAATTTTCCAGCCTATTCCGCGGCTTGTGCCACCGGCTCATAAAGGGTCACGAACTCTTCCGCCGAGGTCGGGTGGACCGCCATGGTGGCATCGAACTGGGCCTTGGTCACCCCCGCCTTGACACAGATGCCGAAGATCTGGGCGATCTCGCCCGAGCTCGGGCCCAGCATGTGGCAACCGACGACCCGGTCGCTCTCGGGCTCGACGATCAGCTTCATTAGGGTTTTTTCGTCGCGCTTCGTGATGGTGTGCTTGAGCGGACGGAAGCGGGTTTGGAAAATTTTCACGTCGCCGTATTCCGCCCGGGCCTCGGCCTCGGTCATGCCCACGGTGCCCATCTCGGGCTGAGTGAACACGGCGGTGGGCACGTCACGGTGATCGGGCGCCTGGGGATTGTCGTTGTAGAGGGTCTCGGCCAGGCAGCGGCCTTCGTGAACCGCCACGGGCGTCAGGTTAACCCGGTCGGTGCAGTCGCCGATGGCATAGATGTTCTCGACGTTGGTCCGCGACCACTGGTCGACCACGACCGCGCCCTTCTTGTTAAGCTCGATGCCGGCCTCGGCGAGGCCGATGCCATGGGTGTTGGGCGCCCGCCCGGTCGCGTACATGACCTGATCGGCCTTGAGCGTCTCGCCCTGGGTGGTGTGGGCAATCAGCCGGTCGCCGGATTTTTCGATCGCCCCGACATTGTCCTTGAAGCGAATATCGACGCCGTTATTGCGCATCTCTTCGGCAAGGCAATTGCGCAGATCGTCGTCGAAGCCACGCAGGAACATCTCGCCGCGGTAAAGCTGCGTAGTTTCGACGCCCAGGCCGTTGAAAATTCCGGCGAACTCGCAGGCGATATAGCCGCCGCCCACGATGACGACCTTGCCCGGCTTCTCGTCGAGCAGGAACGCCTCGTTCGAGGTGATGGCGTGCTCGATGCCTGGAATCTCCGGCACGGTGGGCCAGCCGCCCGTCGCGATCCAGATGGTCTTGGCGGTGTAGGTCTTATCACCGACCCGCACGGTGTGGGGATCGACGAGTTCGCCATGCTCGGGCAGATAGGTAACGTTCGATCCCTCGAGCAGACCATCATAGATGCCGTTCAAGCGATCGAGCTCGGCGTTTATGTTAGTCATCATGGTGGCCCAGTCGTGCCGGGTCTCGCCCACCGTCCAGCCGTAATTGGCGGCATCGGCGAATTCCTCGTGGAAATGCGAGGCGTAGACCATCATTTTCTTGGGCACGCAGCCGCGGTTTACGCAGGTGCCGCCGATACGGCTCTCCTCGCAAATCGCGACGCGCGCGCCGTAAGAGCCCGCGCGCCGGCCGCCGGCGACGCCGCCCGAGCCCGCACCAAAAACAAAAAGATCGAAGTCGTAACTGGCCACGGGTTTCCCTTTTTTTGGTCTTATTGAAGCCGCCAGGACTGTGCGCCGTGGCCAATAGCCGGGGGCTTATGATACTTGCTAGTTACTCCTCTTCATACTTCCAAAAGCATAAATCAGCTATCGAGCCCGCCGACGCAGTGGTATTTGACCTCGAGGAACTCGTCGATGCCGTGATGGCTGCCCTCGCGGCCGATGCCGGATTCCTTCATGCCGCCGAACGGGGCCTCGGGCGCTGAGATGATGCCTACATTGACGCCGATGATGCCGTATTCAAGCGCTTCGGCAACCCTCCAGACCTTGCCGATGTCGCGGCTGTAGAAATAGGCCGCGAGACCGAACTCGGTGTCGTTGGCGAGCCGGATCGCCTCGTCTTCGTCCTCAAAACGGAAGAGCGGCGCGACGGGGCCGAAGGTTTCCTCGCGCGCGACCTTCATCTGGGTATCGACCCCGGTGAGCACGGTGGGCTCGAAGAAGGTACCGCCGAGAGCGTGACGTTTGCCGCCGGTGGCGACCTTGGCACCCTTCGAGACCGCATCCTCGATATGCTCCTCGACCTTTTCGACGCCCGCCATGTCGATCATCGGCCCCTGCTCGGAGCCGCCCTCGAGGCCGGGCGCTACCTTGAGCTTCGCCGCCGCCTTGGCGAAGGCGGTAGCGAACTTGTCGTAGACGCCATCCTGGACGAGAAAACGGTTCGCACAGACGCAGGTCTGGCCCGCGTTGCGGTATTTCGACTGCATTGCGCCGACGATGGCAGCGTCGATGTCGGCATCGTCGAACACGATGAAGGGCGCGTTGCCGCCCAGCTCCATCGAGACCTTCTTGACGGTGCTCGCGCATTGCTCGATCAGCTTTTTACCGACCTCGGTCGAGCCGGTGAAGGTCAGTTTGCGCACGATGGGGTTCGAGGTAAGCTCGCCGCCAATGGCGCCGGACGCACCGGTCACAACGGAGATGAGGCCCGCGGGAACCCCGGCACGCTCGGCCAGCTCGCACAGCGCCAGCGCCGAATAGGGTGTCGCAGTCGCGGGCTTGATGACCATCGGACAGCCCGCCGCCAGCGCGGGGCCCGCCTTGCGGGTGATCATGGCGGTCGGGAAATTCCACGGCGTGATCGCCGCGGTCACGCCGATGGGCTCCTTGGTCACGATGATGCGCCGGTCGGACAGGGCTGCGGGAATGGTCTCGCCGTAAACACGGCGCGCCTCTTCGGAGAACCAGTCGAGAAAGCCCGCGGCATAGGCAATCTCGCCCTTGGCCTCGGCGAGCGGCTTGCCCTGCTCGGCGGTCATGATAACGGCGAGGTCTTCCTGGTTTGCCATCATCAGCTCGTACCAGTTGCGCAATATGACGCTGCGCTCCTTGGCCGAATTGGCGCGCCATGCCGGATAGGCCGCGCTGGCCGCCTCGATCGCGCGGCGGGTCTCGGCGGCGCCCATCTTGGGCACCGTACCCAGGACCGATCCGTCGGCCGGGTTTGTGACCTCGATGGTTTCGCCGGAATCGGCATCCTGCCATTCGCCGCCGATATAGCATTGCTGGCGAAACAGGCCCGAATCCTTCAGGTTCAGCGCGCTCATGATGCTTTCTCCCCTTCCAAATAGCGTGACGGGCGCGCACCGCGCGCCTCCGTGTTTCCAATCGTTATCGCGTGCAGCGGGCTCAGCTGTCGAGCAACTCGCTGATCTTGGTACCCTCCCAGCCCTCGTTGCGCCGTGTCCAGTAGCTGTTGTGCAACTGGCTGGTGATCATGCCCGGCGCCCCGTTGCCCAGCGGCTTGTCGTCGATCGCCGTGACCGGCAGGACGCCGCCGGCAGACGAGGTCGCGAACGCTTCGTCGGCGTTACGCAGCTCGTCGGGATGGACCTTGCGGACCTCACAGGGAATGCCCTCGATCTCGCACAACTCGAGGGCGGTTCGGCGCGAAATGCCAAGCAGACAGTTTGCGTTGGGCGTCGCCGCCACGCCGTCCTTGACGACGAAGATGTTGAAGCCCGGCCCTTCCGAGAGATTGCCGTCGGGACCGCACAGCACCGCGTCGTCGCGGCCCGCCTCGTAGGCCTCGTACTGGCTCTGGATGAGATCGGCCCAGTGAAAATTCTTGTAGCGGGTGTCCACCGCCTTGCTCGAAATCCGCTCGATGCTCGACATGTGAATATTGACGCCCGCCTTGCTCTTCTCTTCACCCCACAGCCAGATATAGGGGCTGACGTAACAGGTGAACTGGTTCTCGCAAAGCCGGGGATCGCGCGTGCCCTCGGGGTACTGGCCGCGGGTGACGTGCATATGGATGAAGCCCGCGTCTTCGCATTCGGCGCGGCGCGTGCATTCGGCCAGCAGCTTTGCGGTCTCCTCGTCGGAATAGGGGTTTTTCAGGCGGAACCCGCCGCACGACGCGCCGAAGCGCTCGAGATGCTCATCGAGCCTGAAAATCCAACCTTTCCAAGAAGTTGTGACGTCGTAAACGACGTCGGAGTGGAGGAATCCCGTGTCGAAGATAGAAATCTTGGCGTCTTCGAGAGAAACGAATTTGCCGCCGATGAACGCGCAGCCCATTGACATCCGAGCATCTCCCTTTCCGATAACCGCCATGCAGTCTGTTGCGCTAATCTGAGGCCACGGTAGTCCACCGGCCGGGCCCTGACAAGCTCGCGCCGAGCGGCCCGAAGGTCAGCTGAGCGCGGCCTCGAAATCAGCGATCAGCTCGGCGGCATCCTCGAGCCCGACGGAGCAGCGCACGAGGCCCGGGGTGATGCCCAGGGCCACGCGCTCGGCCTCCGGGACCAGCGCGTGCGAGGTGCGCACGGGAAGTGTTACGAGGGTTTCCGGGCCGCCCAGGCTGGGTGCGACGACGGGGATATCGAGCGCGGCGAGTAGCCGCTCAGCCGCCGACTCGCCGGCCGCCATCTCGAACGCCAGCATCGCACCGAAACCGTCGAGCAGCGCGGCGGCGCGGGCATGATCGGGGTGGCTTTTCAGGCCGGGGTAACTGACCCGGGAAACCGCAGGGTGGGCCTCAAGCGCGCGAGCCAGCGCAAGCGCGCTGGCTTCCTGCTGACGCAGGCGCAGTGCCAGCGTGGTCAGGCCGCGACGGACCAGGAAGCAGGCGTGGGGGTCGAGCGAGCCGCCCAGGCTCCACTGGGTGGCGCGCACCGTCTCGACCAGATCGGTGCGCCCGATCACGGCGCCCGCGACGACGTCGGAATGGCCGTTGAGGTATTTCGTGGCGCTGTGGACCGAGAGGTCGTAGCCCGCCTCGGGGGGCCGGAAATTCGCCGGCGTGGCAAAGGTGTTGTCGATCACCGAGACCAGACCGTGGGTTTTGGCGAACTCAACGATACGGGGATGATCGGGAACCCGGACCAGGGGGTTGGTGACGGTCTCGACATAGACTAGGCGGGTCTCGGGCGTGACGCGATCGGACCAGCCGTCGATGTCCTCGGCAGAGACCGGCGTGTTCGTAACCCCGTAGCGGGCAAGCAGGCCGTTGAGCAGGTCGTAGGTGCCGCCGTAGAGGCTGTCGAGTACCAGCATGTGATCGCCGGGCGAGACCAGAGACATCAGGGTGGTCGAAATCGCCGCCATGCCGCTTGAGGTGACCAACGCCGCCTCGGCGCCTTCGAGGGAGGCCAGGGCCTCGCCGAGCGCGAGCTGGTTGGGCGTATTGTTGTAGCGGATATAGCGCGTGCCGCGCGGATCGCCGACCCCGGTGGATTCGAACGTCGCGGTCTGAAAGATCGGCGTGATGACCGCGCCGTCGACACGCGGCTCAGGGGTGCCGCCATGAACGAGCTTGGTGGCGAAGGCCTTGGGTGGCTTCTTCACGGAGGCGTCTCCTTACGAATTTGTCCGGTCGGGCCGGTCAGGCGCCGAGGACGGCTGCGTGGTGGCGCAGGTGATTCTCAATGAAACTGCTGATGAAATAATAGCTGTGGTCGTAGCCGTCCTGCAAGCGAAGCTCGAGCTTCTGGCCGCCTGCCTTGCACGCTGCGAGGAACGCGTCGGGCAGAAGCAGGCTGTCCTTGAACTCGTCGCCCGAGCCCTGATCGACGAGGAAGGTCAGATCGTCGCGCGCCGCGCCGAGTACCAACTCACAGGCGTCATAGGCGCGCCACGCGGCCTCGTCCGGGCCCAGATAACCGGCGAACGCCTTTTGCCCGACCTCACAGCGGGTCGGGTTGCAGATCGGCGCAAAGGCCGAGCAGGAGCGGTAGAGATCGGGATTGCGCAGCGCGGCGACCAGCGCGCCGTGACCACCCATGGAATGGCCGAAGATGCCTTGGCGCTCTTCGTCGGCCGGAAAGTGCTCGGTGATGTAGGCGGGCAATTCCTGGGTGACGTAGGAGTACATCTGGTAATGGGCCGACCAGGGCGCTTGCGTCGCATCGCAATAAAACCCCGCGCCGGAGCCGAAATTCCACGCCTCGTCCTCGCCCGCGATGCCGGTGCCACGCGGGCTGGTGTCGGGGGCAACGATCATCAGGCCGAGCTCGGCCGCGACGCGCTGGGCACCCGCCTTGATCGTGAAGTTCTCCTCGGTGCAGGTCAGCCCGGAGAGGTAAGTGAGCACGGGCACGGGGCCCTGCTCGGCCTGGGGCGGGTGAAACACGGAAAATCGCATCTCGCCGGCGCAAGCGTCGGAGACGTGGCTGTAAAAGCGGGTCGCGCCGCCGAAATGGCGGTGCTCCTCGCGCAAAACGGGTGCGGCACTCATCTAGAACGTAATAACGCTGCGGATCGACGTACCTTCGTGCATCAGGTCGAAGGCGTCGTTGATCTTTTCCAGCGGCAGGACGTGGGTGATGAGGTCGTCGATGTTGATCTTGCCGTCCATGTACCAGTCGACGATCTTGGGCACGTCGGTGCGCCCCTTGGCGCCGCCAAACGCGGTGCCCCGCCAGCTCCGGCCCGTAACGAGCTGGAACGGGCGGGTGCTGATCTCCTGGCCCGCGCCAGCAACACCGATGATGACGCTCTCGCCCCAGCCCTTGTGGGCGCATTCGAGCGCCTGGCGCATGGTCGTGGTGTTGCCGATGCACTCGAAGCTGTAATCCGCGCCGCCCTTGGTGACGTCGACCAGATAGGGCACGAGATCGCCCTCGACCTCGGCCGGGTTGACGAAGTGGGTCATGCCGAATTTTTCGCCGAGCGCCTTGCGCGCCGGGTTGAGGTCGACGCCGACAATGATATCGGCACCGACCAGGCGCAGGCCCTGGATGACGTTGAGCCCGATGCCACCCAGCCCGAAGACGACGCAATTAGCACCCGGTTCAACCTTCGCGGTGTTGATGACCGCGCCGATCCCCGTGGTCACGCCGCAGCCGATGTAGCAGATCTTTTCGAAGGGTGCGTCTTTGCGCACCTTGGCAACGGCGATCTCGGGCAGCACCGTGTGGTTGGCGAAGGTCGAGGTGCCCATGTAATGGAACAGCCTATCCTTGCCGATCGAGAAACGGCTGGTGCCGTCGGGCATGACGCCCTGGCCCTGGGTGGTGCGGATCGCCTGGCAGAGGTTGGTCTTGCCCGAGGTGCAGTATTCGCACTGGCGGCATTCCGGGGTGTAGAGCGGGATCACATGATCGCCCTTGGCGACGCTGGTGACGCCCGCGCCGACATCGACCACGACGCCCGCGCCCTCATGGCCGAGAACCGCAGGAAACAGCCCCTCGGGATCGGCGCCGGAACGAGTGAACTCGTCGGTGTGGCAGACCCCGGTGGCCTTTATTTCGACAAGGACCTCGCCGGCTTTCGGCCCGTCGAGCTGCACCGCCTCGACGGAAAGCGGCTTGCCCGCTTCGAACGCGACTGCGGCTTTGGTTTCCATGTCGTCTCCCCCTCGGCTGACCTGGTTTGGCTGGCCCCGACTATAGCCGCGCAGGACGGGTCCATCCAAGCCCCAAGACGGGGCCGGCACCGATTATTCAAGGCGGAAGACGACCGGGACATCGACCACCGCCTGAACGGGCTGCCCGGCCACAAGCGCCGGTGCGAAACGCCAGCGACGGACTGCGTCGAGCGCGGCCTCGTCGAGCAGGGCGTAACCGCTGCTGGTACGCAGCTCGACGGCGACGGGCGCACCATCGGCGAGCACCGTCACTGCGAGCAGGGCCTCGCCTTCCTGACCGCGCCGGCGCGCGAGACGCGGATAATCGGGCCACGGGTTGTCGAGCCCCGGAAGATCAAACAGCGGCGCGCGGTCCACGCCCGGCCCTGCGACGGCGGGCGCCGCACCGGGCTCCGCGTTAGCCACTCTCGGGGGGGCTTCGCTCGTGGTGCTCGCCGCCGTCTCGACGGCCTGTCCCAGTACGGATGAGGCAGAGGCCTCAACCAATTGCACCGAGGGTATGGCAACGGGACGAGTAGTGACTGGGGCGGCGCGCGCGGCAGCCAGTGCAGGCTTTGCCGTGAGCGTCAGCAGGGCGAGCGCGGCCAGGGTAGCTGTCGGGATTTCGGGCTCGGCGAGTTCGGGCTCGGATTCCAGTGGCGGCCCGGCGGTGGGCTCGATGGCGGCGAGCTCGGCGACGTGTGCGATCTCTAAGGCCGGCCCAACAACCGGTTCCGGTTCGGGGCGTACTATCGACGCTTCAACGACGACGGGCTGGGCCGCAGGTGGTTCGATGACCGTCTCGACGGGGCTGACCTCGGCGGGGTTGGCGTTCTGCATCGCCGGTGGCGTTGCCGTCGCGGGCGTATCGGCAGCGGCTTGCGGCGCGGCGCCGACGATCTCGACCACGAGGGCGGCGCCCTCCCCCGCCGCGTCGCGCGGCCCCGCGGCCGGCCACAGCAGAACCGCCGCGACGGCGGCATGGACCAGCAGGGAAATAGCGAGTGCTATTAGCATGACGCGCACGCGCCAACGCCGGGGCGAGGCCGCCTCGGCGACGATCCGGGGGCCGACGGCGAGCGTGGTCATGGCGCAGTTTCCGGCCGCTCGGGAGCGAGACAGCGCCAGGGCAGGACATAGCCCTGGCCGTCGACCTCACCGCGCAAGGCAGCGATGCCGTAGGTCTCGCGCAAATTCTCTTCGGAGAGCACGGCCATGGGCGCCCCTTCGGCAACCGCATGGCCGTCGTTGAGCAACACGAGACGGTGGCAAAAACGGGCAGCCAGGGCGAGGTCGTGAAGCACAACCAGCACGCCGCCGCCCTTGGCCGCAACGCCGGCGATCAACTCCATGACCCGAAGCTGGTGGTAGGGATCGAGCGCGGTGACGGGCTCATCCGCCAGGAGCAGGCGCGGTTCGACCGCGAGCGCCCGGGCGATCAGGACGCGCATGCGCTCGCCGTCGGACAGCTCGGTTACCGGCCGCGCGGCAAACGCGGTGACGTCCGCCTCGCTCATGGCGCGCGCGATCGCCTCGCGGTCCGTCCGCGCCGGGCGCTGCCACGGGCCGAGATGGGGCAGGCGGCCCAGCGCCACGACGCGCTCGACGGCAAGCGGCCAATGCACGCCAGCGCCCTGCGCGAGATAGGCAACCTCGCGCGCCAACGCCCGGCGCCGACCGCGAGCCGGAGGCGCGCCGACGATCTCAAGCCGCGTGAACGTCGCCGGCACGAGCCCAGCCGACGCCTTGAGCAAGGAGGTCTTGCCCGCGCCGTTGGGTCCGATCAGGCCGACCACCTCGCCCGGCCTGACGTCGAGATCGACGGCGTCGAGCACGGTGTGCTCGCCGTAGCGGACGATCAGTGCGCGGGCGGTGAGCAGGCTCATAGCACCTCCCGGCGAACCTTGACGACGAGCCAGAGGAAGAACGGCGCGCCTACCAGGGCGGTAAAGACGCCGAGCCGAAGCTCGGGCCCGGTTGAGACCAGACGCACGGCGATGTCTGCGGCCAGGGTCAGCGACGCGCCGCCGAGCGCACTCGCGGGCAACAACACGCCCGGCCGGTGGCCGACCAACGGGCGTAGGATGTGGGGCACGACCAACCCGATAAAGCCGATACTGCCCGCCACCGACACGGCTGCGCCGACGGCGAGAGCGACGCCGAGTACGAGACGCAGCCGCAGCCGCTTGAGATCGACGCCGAGCGTGCGCGCGGTCTCTTCGCCTAACGACAGGGCCTCAAGAGGCCGGCCCAACCCGGCTAATAAGATCCAGCCCACCACCATGAAGGGGGCGGCGAGCTGGACATGCTCGAAGCTGCGGTCGGCCAGCGAGCCGAGCAGCCAGAACAGGATCTCCATCGCCGCGTAGGGATTGGGCGCGAGGCTGAGCGCCAGAGAAGTGAGCGCGGCGGCGAGGCTGTTGATGGCGATGCCCGCCAGGATCAGTGACAACCCACTGCTGCCGCGGCCCGCGAGCAGGTGGATCAGTACCACCGAGACGAGCGCGCCGGCCATGCCGCCGAGCGGCAAGGCGAGGGGAAAGGCGGCGGCGAACCCGAAATAAAACATCACCACGGCGCCCAGCGCCGCCGAACCAGAAACTCCGATCAGCGAGGGCTCGGCCAGCGGATTGCGCAACAGGCCCTGGAGCGCCGCGCCGGCCAGCCCCAGGGTGGCGCCGATCATGGTGGCGAGGATCGCCCGGGGCAGGCGGATTTCCTGCAGGATCAGCGCCAGGACCGAGCCGTTGTCGGCAAACAGGTGGCCGTAGGATTCGATCAGCGGGATCGGCGCGCGGCCGACCCCGAGCGAAAGCAAGAAGAGGACCAGAACGAGCAAACTGAGGCCGGCGAACAGCCAGCCGTCGCTCCGCCCGGCGAGGCGGCCCGATGCGCTCGCCGCGGGGCCGCTCACGGCGCTTCTCCATCATTGACATCGAGCGCCGCGCGCGCCGCGTCGGCCAGAAACGCCACCGCCTCGGCGAGAAACTCGCCGCCGCAGATCCACAACCGCGAGGGCACGAACAGCGTGGGGCGCTGGGCGATCGCATGCTGGAGCGCGGGATGGCGCAACAGGGTCTGGCCGAGCGACGCGGCGCCGGGCCAGTAACGCTCCATGAGCAGGACGTCGGGGTCGGCCGCGAGCAGACGCTCGAGCGAGAGGTAGCCGCCCACGCCTAGTCCGACCCGGGGGGCGAGGTTGATCAACCCCGCCTGACCGAGCAGGTCGTCGATTAGGGACGGTGCGCCGATGGTATGGCCGTTGGTCTGATAGACGGCAGCCACGGGGCGCCAGGCGCCCACGGGCGGGGCCAGAGCGGCGAGCCGGGCGTCGAGCGCGGCAAGCAGCGCCTCCGCCCGCACCGCTTCGCCGATCGCGGCTCCGACCTCGCGGATCTGCTCGCGCACGTCGGCAAGACTTTGGGCAACGGGCAGCTCGAGCACCGGAACGTCCAAGCGGCGCAGCAGGTTGACAGTGGCGCGGGTACTCATCGTGCCCGCCAGGACCAGATCGGGATGGAGCAGCAGCACCTCGTCGGCGCTGCCGCGCACGACCGGGAAGCGCTCGGCTTCGGCCGCGTGGTAGGAAAGATAGGGATCGCGCGCCACGAAGCTAAGGGCCGCGATGTGTTCGGGCTCAGCCAGCTCGAGCAGGATTTGGTCGGCGCAAAGGTTGAGGGAGACGATGCGCTCGGACTTGGCAACTGCCGACTCCGCCAACAGGAGCAGCAGCAGTACCAGCGCCAGAATCACGGTTGCAAAACGCATCGTCCCCCCTCCCTTCTCCCGCAGCGCTAGAAGTCGAACCCGACGCCGAACAGACCGGCGATGCCCGGGCGGGCGAATCCGTCGGCGATTTCGTAGTCGCGATCAAACAGGTTTTCCACCCGGCCCTGCAGGTGCACGCCGTCACCCAAATCGTAGGCTGCCGCAACATCGACGACCGTGTAGCTCGCCATGCGCACGCCGCCCACATCTACGGTCGAGCCCGTGTGTAGGGTTGCGAAATTGACGGTCAGGAGATCGAGCGGATACCAGGTCAGATTGACCGACGCCTTGTGCTTTGGCCGGCGCAGCAAATCCTCGTTGATCGACGAATCGAACGCGCGGGTAAAGGTGTAGTCGAGAGCAACCAGAACCTCGGGCAACGGCTGCACCTCGATAAAGGTTTCGATCCCGCGGGTTTTCGCCTCGTCGACGTTGCGGGTGGTAAACAGACCGGCTCCGGCGTCGAACACGAAGCCATCGATCAACTCGTCGATGTCGTTCTCGAAATAGGTCGCGCCCAACACCAGGCGTCCTGCAAGCAGCTCCTGCTCGACCCCCGCATCCCAGCCGAAGCTCTTCTCCGGCACGAGATCGGCATTACCGAAAAACAGTCCGCTCACGCCGCCGAACAGATCGACCAGCGACGGAGCCTTGAAGCCGGTGCCGACGCTGGCGCGAAATGTCGTCGCCGTCTCGAGATGGCGATAGCCAAGACTCGCGCCGTAGGTGGTTTCGGATTCGAAGTCCCGGTTGTTGTCGCCGCGCACGCCAAGCGTGCCGAATACGCGCTTCGCAAACTCGAATTGGTACTCGGCGAAGGCACTATAGGTGCGCGACTGATCGGCAAAATTGAAGAATGCGCCGCCTCCGCTCTCGCCCTGTTCACGGCGGGCCTCAAGCCCAAGCACCAGCGTGCCGAGTGGGGCAATCTGGAAATCGTTGAGCAGGGCCGCCTCCATGACCGTCCCGTCGAAGATCGAGCGGCTGGTCTCGCCGACCCCCGATTCGGGGGGATTGTCGTTCTGGAAATCCTGATCGTTGAACCCGCCCGTCAACCGGGCACCCCAGAGATCGTCAACGAGGTCGGCCTTAACGTCGAGCTGAGCCAGACGGATCGTTCTAGAATCTTCGGCGTTCACATCGTCCGCCCCGAAGCTATCGATTTCGGTGACAGCCCTGACATACTGGCCGTAGAGGTCGACCGTCACGCTCTCAGTCGGTGAAAAACCCAAGGCGATAGACGCGACATCGTTGCGGAAGCCGTCGTTCTCGGGGTTGCCCTCATCGTCGGGTGCGATCGAGACGCCATCGGTCCTGAGCTTCGCCAGATTGAGCTGCATGGTCACCGGCCCGGCATCGCCTCCCAGCCCCCAACGGCCCGAGACGGTCCGAAAGCTTCCGGCTTCAACGTGAGCGGAACCGGTGATAGGTCCGCTGACCCGTTTGGTGATAACGTTAATCACCCCGCCGATGGCGTCGGAGCCGTACAATACGCTGCGCGGACCCCGGACGATTTCGATGCGCGCGATATTATCTACCAACAAAGATTGCGGATCGAACACTCCGCCCGATCCAGCCGGATCACCGGCCCGCCGGCCGTTGACGAGAAAGAGCACGTGATTCGACTCGGTGCCGCGCATGAAGATTGAGGTCGCCGTTCCAGCACCGCCCAACTGGACGAGATTGAGCCCGGGTACGCTTCGCAAAGCGTCGTTGACGGAGCGGTGCTGACGCTCCTCAATTTCCTCAGCCGTTATAATCGTGATGGAACTCGCGACGCTCGTCGCCGGGGTGGGCAGGCTGGTCGCGGTAACGACGACGGGAGACGTCGTCCGGGTTGCCGGCTCCGGGTCTGCGGCACCGACGGTCGAGCTGATCGAAAGGGCGGCAAGAAGCGACGCACCGGCCGCGACAGCGAGGCGACGAGAGGGCAACGATCGAATAGAACGTGGTGATTCGGGCATGGCTGACTCCGTTGGGAAACGTGGAATCCGCTGACGCCGGACGAGAGACGGGGATCGCCCGGGTAACAACCGAGCAAAGCGCGGCACCCGGACGGATGATGAGACGATCGAGCTACGGAACTTGTGAGCGGCCACCCCGAACATCCCTACACGGCAACAGCAGTTCCCTGCGTCACCACATACGGATTAACCGTCCCGTCGGGAGTCCCCACCCAACGGGTATGCGACGCTATCCGACGGCAGGTCTCCTGGCTTGCGGGTCACCGCCCGACACCCGGCCTTCCCAGTTTCCCAGTGGCACACGAGGGGTGCGGACTCGCCGCTGACAGTTGCGGGGGCAGCCACGTTTCGGTCTCAATCCGACCGCACCGTGTTCCCTTTTCAGCCCGCAGAAGCGGGCACCGTCGCTATAAGGACTATAGGCCAAAAAAAGCGGCGGAGTAATCTCATTTGCTCCGCCGCCTCGTTTCCGGGGCGCACAACCGTGCGCCCGTTAGCGCGCTTACATCGCGTGCAAGCGCTCCTTTTTCGGATCGACGAAGGGGATCGGCACCACGGTGGCCGAACAGCTGACGGTCTCGCCCTTGATCTCGACCGCAGTGCCGGTCGCGGCGTGGGCCGGAGCGACATGGCACATGGCGATCGACTTGCCGAGCGCACGGGAGAAGGCGGGGCTGTTAACAACGCCGACCTTCTCGCCGCCGACCATGACGACGGCGCCGATATCGACGGCACCGTCGTGCTGCGCCTCGATCCCGCAGGTCACGACCTTTTCCTTGCCTTCAAGCTCGAACAGCGCCTTGCGGCCACGGAAATCACCCTTCTTGCGCGAGACGGCCCAGGCACAGGCGCATTCCCACGGCGTATGGTCGGGCGTCGCATCGCCGCCGTAGAACAGCAACGCGCTCTCGACGTGGAGGACGTCGATGCCGCCAAAGCTGATCGGCAGCAAGCCCATGGGCTTGCCGTTCTCGAAGATCTGGTTGTAGACGTCGACCGCGTTGGCCGCGTTCACCATCACCTCGTAGCCCCGCTCGCCGGAGAACCCGGTGCGCGAAATGCGGACGTCCACGCCATAAATTTTGGTGCTCATCTGGTGACAGAACGCTAGCTCGGCGATAGAATCCGCGGCATCCGCGCCTAGCAGATCGACCGACTTCGGCCCCTGCACGGAGAGCATGTGCAGATCGTCGTCGAGTTCAACAGCAGCATCCTTGCCGGCCGCGGACTCGTTCACCCGCTCGACGCCCTCACCCCCGCCATGGACCACGAGGTAGTGGTTTTCGGCCAGGTTGTAGATATAGGCATCGTCGCAGAAATGCCCGTTGCCCAGAAGGACGGGCGTGTAAGCCGACTTGCCGACGTAGATCTTGCTCATGTCGCGGGTGGCGAGATGATCGACCACCGCCAGGGCGTCGGGCCCACGGACATGAAGTTTCTTGAGCGCGGAGGTGTCCCACATGCCGACGCCGTTGCGCACTGCGTCCCGCTCGTCCTGAGAGTCGGTGGGGAAAGTGAAAGGAACATCCATGTCGTTCCATTCGCCCATTTCCGCGCCCAGTTCGCGCAAGCGTGCGTCGAGCGCCGATACCCGTTTGGCCATAATCAAACTCCCTTTCTGTACTCGTTCAGCCGTCACATTCAGCCGTTTGGCTCTAGCTCAGCTTCGGCATATTTTCCTGACCCCAGATCTGACGCTCACGAATGTAGGGCATCGGACGCTGAGGATTGGGGGACTCGAACTCGCGGGCGATCCGGTGGCCCTCGAACACCGCGTCCGCGATGTAGCGCGGTGCGTAGGCGTCGCCCGAGAGATAGATCGCCTGGATCTCGTTTTCCTCCCACTCGGCCTTGCGGGCCTTAAGCTCGCGGAACAGGCCATCATTGGAGAGCCGCGCCGTACACAGCACGACGGTATCGACCATGAGATCCTCATGTTCGGTGCCCTGGGTGCGGGGCAGTTCGCCGACCCGCGGCTCGGTGGTGCGCCGATAGCCGTCACGCGAGAGATCGTAGGCCCGCACGCGAACCTCGTTGCCGACTTCGATCTCCTCGACCCAGTGACCGGTCATTTCCTTGATCTTCTTTTCGTGCAGCATGCGGTGCAGGTTCGGCCCCTCGAGGGTGAACTCGGTGTAGGGCGCAACCTCACCCAACTGGGTGATAATGGTCACGTCCTTGCCCTGGTCCTTGAGAAACTCGGCCATGCCGACACCGGTGAAATAGCCATCGGCATCGAGCACCACGACCCGGTCGCCCACTTCCTTGCCCGCCATGACCTGCTCGGGCGTGCAGAACTGCGCCTGCGAGGAATCAACGTTGGCGATGGTCTCGTGGTCGACGCAGTTGTGGCCGTTGCCGGCCCAGTAAGATCCGGTCGCAATGACGACCTTGTCCGCGCCGTAGCCCAGCACGTCGTCGGTCGACAGACGCGTCTTTGTGTGGACCTCGACATTCTTCAACTTGTCGAGCTGGAGCTCGCGGTAGGTCACGATGCGGCCCCACTCGGAGAGGCCGGGATAGCGCTGAATTTCCTTCATGGAGCCGCCGACCTCGGCGTCGGCCTCGACGAGATGAACCTCGAAACCGCGCATGCCGAGCACCCGCGCGCATTCCAGACCCGAAGGTCCGGCCCCGACGACGAGCACCGACGCCTCCTCAGGCGCCTTCTCGAACTTCTCGGGATGCCAGCCGCGGCGGTATTCTTCCATCGCGGTGGCGTTCTGGGTGCAGATCAGCGGCGGACCGCCGATCTCCCAACGCGAGATGCACATGTTGCAACCGATGCATTCGCAGATGTCTTCGGGCCTGCCTTCCTCAATCTTCGTGGGCAGGAAGGGGTCGGCGATCGAGGGCCGCGCCGCACCGATGATATCGGCCTGGCCCGACTTGATGATCTCGACCATGTCGTCGGGGCTCGTGACACGCCCGACGGTGAGGACCGGCACGTTGGCCACGTCCTTGACGCCCTTGACCCATGGTCGCTGGTGGTTCGCCTTGTAGAAACGCGACGGCCCCGCATCCTCGCCCCACTCGGCGATGTCGGAAATATTGACGTCCCACAGATCGGTCAACCCCTCGCGGGTGACGAGCTCGACGAACTTCATGCCGTCCTCGCCCATTTCGACACCAGCCGAACCGATGATGGTGTCGATGGCGAAGCGGGTGACGACGCCACAGTTCGCACCGACGGCGGTCTTCACGCCCTCAAGGCATTCCATCCAAAAGCGGGCGCGGTTCTCGATGTTGCCGCCATACTTGTCGGTGCGCTTGTTGTAGTACGTGGAGAGAAACTGCAGTGGCAGATAGCTGTGCGAGCCGTAAACGTAGATCAGATCGAATCCGGCCTGCTCAGCGCGCTTGGCACCCTCGACATACATCTGAACGAGCTGCTTGACGTCGTCTTCGTCGGCCTCGTGAGGATAGGTCCGGTTTTCGAAGTTCGACGAAAAGGGCGACGGGCTCATGGGCACGTGGCGGGTGTCCATGCAGGGAGCATGGGGGCCGCCATGCCACATCTCGCAGCCGACCAACGCGCCGTGCTCGTGGCAGCTTTCGGTCAGGTGGCGCAGATTGATGACATCGCCGTCGTCCCACAGCCGCGCGTGGACGCGCGGCGTATCGTCGGAATCCGGATCGATCGAGCAGTATTCGGTGCACACAGCGCCCCAGCCGCCCTCGGCGCGGATCGAACGAAAGCTCGCCTGGCCGCCCGGCTTATCGGATCCGGCTCCGATACAGTGGGGCACCTGGTAGAAGCGGTTCTTCATCGTCTTAGGCCCAATCTTGATGGGCTCGAACAGAATGTCGTATTTTGGATCGCGTGCCATGAGATCGGCTCCCTTCCAGCTTGGGTTCGTTACCCGGCTTGGCCGGGCATTTTCATCTTCGCGCCGGGGTGACCCGACGGTAAATTTACAACGTGGGGCACATGGCCCCGAACATAATCAATCGAGCGAATATGGCGTCGATCGACCCGGCAGCCTTGATTCAAATCAAGCCCGCTTCGGGGCCCTCGCCCCGTCGGCGAACTCGACGAACAGCTTATGACGCCGACAGACAGCCCGCGGAAACCTTCTTTTTCAGTATACAGCAATTCGTCCGCCAACGCGCCTTCCGGACGTCGGCGGTCTATATTACTGCGCAGTTCACCAGTCTCTCCCATTCGATCCCCGGCGCCGTTCGCACTCGCTGTTTCCCGCCGCACAGGCTCGTTCCATGCCCGGCCTGTTTCATCGGAACCGGAACGCAACTTAGCCAAATTGGCCTATTGGTCCAACTATACCGATTATATCTATTGGTTCTGCGTCATATAGCCATAATGCGAACTTACAATGGACCAATTATGAGTAACCGGTCTAGTTCGTGGCCGGATCCGATTTTTGTTCTCCCGCAAGCTCAACAGGGCTCGATGCAGCTGACCGGTCGAAGCAACGGGGCACCACCCCCCCCCTCCGTCGACTTCAACCATGAAGTAATAGCTGTCGCGCAGCGCGAGCTGATTGGTTCGATCAGGATCCTGCGCGCCGGTCACGGCTCCTGCCGCCAGCCAGGTGACGCCGATAATGGTGCCGAGATCGATCCGGGGCATATGGACGGAATTTGGCAGAGTGACGGAACGCTTGCCAACGGCGTCGCACAGAACCACCCGGCCGCTTGCGCCAAGACAGATAGTGTCGAACGCCGAGCCCGCCACAGCCGAGGACGATGCGCCCAGCGCCAGGACGGCGCCGAGGATCACGATCCTTTGAGCGCGCCCTATTGACCGGCCGGCGGCAGGTTGGTGTTCCAGACGTCGAGCGCGATCTGCCATTTTCCGTTCGGTCCGCGCCGCCAGACCAGCGCGTACTTGCCTTCATCGCTGATCTCAGCCCCGCCCCGGGGTGTAAAGGAGAGCGTGAAATCACCCCGCGACCAGCCCAGCGTGCCGTTGCGCTCGGCCTGGCTGTTGGTCAGGGTCAATTCGAAGGCATCCATGGCGCCGAAGAATCCATCCCAGAATTCGACGATGGCGTCACGGCCCTCAACGGGCCCGCCGTTCGGCGCCATGATGACACCGTCCTTCGCATAAAGCTGGCCGAGTACCGTGGCGTCGCCCACGTTGAAGGTCTCGACGAACCCGGCAATGCCATCCTCGACCTTGCGCTCGAACCAGTCGGCACGGGCGGCGTTGGGCGTGGTGAGAAAACCCGCCGCGAGTACCACTGCGGCAAGCGCCAAAACGCGGCGGCGAAGCAAGTTAGTCATGGCAGGATCTCCCGGGATGGTGCGGCGGGATCAACCCGCCTTACGAGCATAATAGCAGACGATCCCAACGCGAGCGCACGACGGTCCGAGCTTCACGAGGCGGGCCCCGCCCGCCCCGGATGAGCTTCACGCCGGCATTGAGCCAGAGGACCTAGCCGACGGTCTTGCCGTAATAGCAGATGACCTCGGAGAGAACGCCGGCGTCGGCGACCTTGATCAGGCCCGTGCCCTCGAAGGGAGTGCCGGCAATTGCCCACCAGCACCACACGGTGACCGTGCCGTCGTCCTCTTCCTTAGTGACCACTTCTGTTATGTCCATGAAGTTGTCGAACGCCTTGCCGGCGCGGATTTCGTCCACTGCCAACTTGAGCGCGGCAAAATAGGACTCGAAATCCGCCTTGGCGATCTTGCCCGCGTTGGGATCGTCGAAATAGAAACTGTCGGCGGTCGACTTCATGTGACAGCCGGAATCGCCGGTGACCCAGCCCTGAGCGTAGGTCCCGATGTGATCGGATATGGCCATTGTCTTCTCCCCGTGTGTTTGTGGCGCCGTTCAGCGTGAGGCTCTGAATTACGCCAAGGCCCGCATGCCTGTCAAACGATAGGAATGGACGGACGGCCGGCTCCAATAAATATTTATCAGAACAGCGTATGGCGCTTGCCATGGCATCGATCAAAGATTCTATATAATAGAAGACGTTTATTCCTACTGACTGGTGTCTCTACCTAGCGGAGCCGCATCTATGGTGAGCTACGACTACGTGATTGTCGGCGCCGGTTCGGCGGGCTGCGTGCTGGCCAACAAGCTAAGCGCAGACGGCAAGAATTCGGTGCTCGTTCTGGAAGCCGGACCGATGGATCGCGGTTTGCTGATCCACATGCCGGCCGGCGTCTACCGTGCCCACGTGGATCCCCGAATTAACTGGAATTATGTGACCGAGGGCGAGCCGGAACTCTACGATCGTCAGATCGATATGCCCCGAGGCAAGGTCGTGGGCGGTTCCTCGTCGATCAACTCCATGGTTTACATGCGCGGCCAGCCTCAGGACTACGACCGTTGGGCCGACGAACTGGGCCTGACGGAATGGCGTTATGCCAATTGTCTACCCTATTTCAAGGCGGGTGAGACGAGCGACCGCGGAGTCGACGACTGGCGCGGCGGCGACGGGCCGCTGGGGGTGACCAAGGGGAATTTCCAGAACCCGCTCTACGACGCCTTTCTCGAGGCCGGCGAACAGGCCGGCCAAGGCGCCACGGACGATCCCAACGGCTTCAACCCAGAAGGCGTGACGCGGCTCGACGCAACCAAGAAAAACGGTCGGCGCTGTAGCGCCGCCGTCGCGTTTCTCAAGCCCGCGCTTACTCGCCCCAACCTAACGCTGCTCGCGGGCGCGATGGTTCAAACGGTCATCTTTGACGATAACCGCGCCTCGGGCATCGCGTTCGATCACAAGGGCGAACGGCGAACCGTCGAGGCCGAAAAGGAGGTCATTCTTTCGGGCGGTGCGATCAATTCGCCACAAACGCTCATGCTCTCCGGGATAGGTCCGGCCGATCATCTGCGTTCGCTCGGCATCGAACCGAGGCTCGACCTGGCCGGGGTGGGCCAAAACCTGCAGGATCACGCGGCTATTCTCTTCCAGTTTGAGAGCAAGAAGTCGTTCCCCATGCACCGGGTCGACCGGCCGCTCAACAAACTTCTCGTCGGGGCCCAGTGGATGATCAACCGCACCGGCATGGCCTCGTCGAACGTATGGGAAGCTGGCGGCCTGATCCGGAGCAACGACCATGTCGATTACCCGAACCTGCAATACCACTTTGCCCCTACGGGCTATGAGTACGAGGGCACGAAGATAAAACTGCTGCAGGCTTTCTGCATTCAGATCGACCAGCTGCGCCCGCGCAGCCACGGCCATATCGCGTTGAAGTCGGCCAATCCCAACGACAAGCCTGCGATGTTCTTCAATTACCTGTCGGACCCGTTCGATCTTGGGGAACTGGTCGAGGGCGTGAAGAAGATGCGCGAGTTGGTCGCGCAACCGGCCTTCGACGGCCTACGCGGCCGGGAAATCGGGCTCAGCCTCGACGCAAAGACCGATAAGGAAATCGAAGAAGCGGTCCGGCGCATGACGTCGACCGATTTCCATCCCTGCGGAACCTGCCGCATGGGCCACGACCCCGGTGCCGTGGTCGATGCGGAGTTGCGGGTTCACGGTATCGAGGCGCTGCGTGTGGTCGATGCTTCGGTTATGCCGCGCGTCATCAGCGCAAACCTGAACGCCCCGACCCAGATGATCGCCTCGCGCGCCGCTGACTACATCCTGGGGCGTGCGCCGCTTGCCCCCTTCGAGGCACGCTTTGCGTTTCAGTGATCAATTTAAAAAGCTGGCGTCCCCAGGGGGAGTCGAACCCCCGTTTTCGGCGTGAGAGGCCGACGTCCTAGGCCACTAGACGATGGGGACCAGCGGCAAGGGGGCATGTGATAGCCCAAGGTCGCGGGAAAATCAATTGCGCCGCGTAGCGTCGGGGCCGGATGGCGACACTGCGGACCAGGCGATTGTTCCACCGAAGGCCTCTTCGACCGTCTTACCCACACTTGCCCGGCACAGCTTCGGGTGGCCTGTGTCGCTGCTGTGCGGCGCATTGGCGCTGAGCATAGCCGGTTGCTCCGACATTCACGCCGACGCGGTGACCGGCCTGAAGCAGATCGTCGCAGAAATCGACGACACGCCGTCGAACGACATGCTGCTCGCCGACCGGGGCCACAAGGCGCTGAGCGAGGCCAATTACCGCGACGCCGAGGTCTATCTGACTTCGGCGCTGGAAGCCAACCCGTCGAATCCCCACGCGCTCCTCAACATGGGCGTCGTCTTCGAGAATACCCAGCGGATCGATCAGGCCCGTGAGGTGTATGCCCGGGTCATCCTGATCGATCCTCCAACCGAAGCCGAAAAATCGACCGACGAGGGGATGACCGGCGCGTCGCTTACCGAAATCGCACGCCAGAACCTGGTGCGGCTCAACGCGCGCACGGTGGTGCCCGACAAAACACCTCAGTTCTCGACCGGTGCCGCCCGTCTCGAGATTCTGAACAAAGTGCTAGCCGCCGGTCTGATAAGCACCGGAAAATTCGCCGCCCGGGCGCCGAGAGCCCGGCGCTGCCGCAGAACGTGATCCCACCGCTAGCGAGCTAAATTATCGACCGGCTGTCGAGCCTCGAGCTTTACCGGCAAACCGAACTTATCACCAATCAGGTTTACGGCTTCGAGCGCAGCGCCCTGCTCGAGGCGTTGTTGCCCATTGCGCCCGCTCCGGTTGCTCCCCGCGCCCCCAACACCCGACGCAAGCGCCCCCGATCCCCTCACGCCGACCCAGACGAGTGTGGCGCCCGCCGCCTCCAGCGGCGACATGCGCGTGCATATCGCCTCCTATCGCTCGGTCGAAGATACAAAAACGGGGCTGGGCGGAACTGCGCCAGGCCAATGAAGATCTGCTGGGCCCTCTTTCGCTCGATATCGCCGAGATCGATCTCGGACCGGGCCAGGGGATATATTACCGGGCCCAGGCCGGCCCGGTTGGCGACATCTCCGCGGCACAGGCGCTGTGCGCCCAGCTCAAGTCCCGCGAGCTTTACTGCGTGCCGACGATCTGACCTGCCCGCGCAGCGATCTCCATCAAATTTCGAGAAGGCACCGGGTCGCCGCCAGCAGGGCCGTCACATCGGCGTCTGTGGTGTCGTGCGCACAGACCAACCGAATGGTGGGGCTGGTGGGCGAGCTTTCGGGCCAACGATGGAACCCCGCACCCTCGGCCTCGAGCCCCGCGATCACCGGTTCGGGCAGGGTAACGAACATCTCGTTGCCCTCGACCACACCCTCGATATGCGCGCCCGGCAACGCCGCCAACTCTGCAGCGAGGCGCGCGGTCATGGCGTTCGCGTGGCGCCCCAGATCGAGCCACAACCCGTCCGCCAAATAGGCCTCGAGCTGGGCCGAGACAAAACGCATCTTTGAGACCAGTTGCCCGGCGCGCTTGCGGTAATAGGCAAGCGGCTCGGCCAGCTCGGTACGAAACAGCACGATCGCCTCGGCCGCCATGGCGCCGCCCTTGGTTGCGCCAAACGAGAGCATGTCGACGCCGGCCCGCCAGGTGACGTCGGCCGGGGCGCAGTCCAGCGCCGCAACAGCGTTAGCGAAACGGGCCCCGTCCATGTGGACCGTCATGGCGTGGCCGTGGGCGACATCTGCAAGAGCGGCGATCTGGTCGATGGCGTAGATGCCGCCAGTCTCGGTCTGCTGGGTCAGGCTGAGTGCGGCGGGCTGGGCGTGATGGACATCGCCGACACCTGAATTGGCGAGCGCGCCAGCCAGGACAACGGGATCGATCTTGCCCTGCTCGCCGGGCAGGAGTGCCAGCTTGGCTCCGCCCGTGAAGAGCTCGGGCGCGCCGCATTCGTCAGACTCAATATGGGCCGCTTCGTGGCAGTAGATCGCCCCGTAGGGCGGGGTTGCCGCCGCAAGCGCCAGGGCGTTCGCTGCCGTGCCCGTGAGCACGGGAAGCACCCGGACCTCGGTCTCGAACAGCGCGCCGAACAGCCCGTCGAGCCGCGCGGTGATCTCGTCCTCGCCGTAGCCGGCGGCGGAGCGGGCGTTCGCCGCTACGATCGCGTCGAGGATCGCCGGCGCCACCGCGCCAACATTGTCGCTGCGAAAGTTCATGAGTTCTCCTCGTCGCTGCGCACGGGGTAAGCGGTCCAGTCGTCGGTGCGCAGGCCGGTGTCGTGAAACTGGCGGCCGCCCGCGTCCAGGGCATGGGCCGTCGAATGCACCGCCTGGCCGTCCTCGACCGCAACGATCAGCCAGACCAGATCCGGGTCCCAGGCGAGCTCGAGATCGGTCTCGGACGGTTGGGCGCGATGATCGCAATGGGAATGATAGACCCCAACGACCCGCTCCTCGGTGCCGCGCAGATCACGGCTGAGATCGATGAACAGCTTCGAATCGACTTCGAAGCGGTCGGCCCGGCCGCTGCGGTCGAGATTGGCGCTGGGATGAACAGCGCGGACTTCGATGTCGCTGTCGGGACCACTGCGCCCGGCAAGGAGGCCGCAACATTCGCGCGGATAGGCGGCTTCGACAGCGTCGACGACCTGCTTGAGCTGGGCCCGGGACATGACCAACATGGCGCGCCCGCCTAGGGGGCGGCCTCGAGGTGGATCGCACCCAGCCGGGCGCCGCTCTCGAGATCGACAACAATCACCCGCTCGCCAGCGTCAGGCACGTCCACGACCAGGATGAGGCGGCGGCCCTCGATGCTCATGCTCTGGACCCAGCTTCCTGCGGGCAGGCCCAGCGCGCTCGACGCAAACCCGGTGGGTGGGGCGGCCTCGCTTCCGGGCAGAACCGGCGCAGGCGCGGGCGCGGCGGCGGACGGCGCGGCGCTGTCGCTGGAGACCAATTTCGAGCTGCGCGAGACGATGGTGTAACCCAGGATGCCGATACCGACGACGATCATGACACCCATGACGATGACGGCGACCTTGAGAAGTTGCATGGTTTCGGTCCACTCTCCACGCTATGACGACGACAAGCCATCACCAGCTCGATGCCGGGGCCGACGCGGCAGGGCAGCGGCTCGATGTTTTCCTGACCCAGGCGCTGCCCGACCTTTCGCGCTCGCGCCTCAAGGCGCTGATCCTCGACGGCCGCCTCTCGCGTGACGGCCAGACGATAGCGGACCCCGCATACCGGGTCAAACCGGGCGAGCGCTTCGATCTAGTTCTGCCCGAGGTGCGCCCCGCGACGCCCGAGGGCCAGGCGATGCCGCTCAGCGTGGTCTATGAAGACGAGGCGCTGATCGTGATCGACAAACCGGCGGGCATGGTCGTCCACCCAGCGCCAGGCAACCCGGATCACACCCTGGTCAACGCCCTGATCGCCCATTGCGGCGCCAGCCTCTCGGGCATCGGCGGCGTGCGCCGGCCGGGCATCGTCCACCGCCTCGACAAGGACACCAGCGGCCTACTGGTCGCCGCCAAGACCGACACCGCCCATCACGGCCTGGCCGAACAGTTCGCCGCCCACAGCCTGACCCGGGCCTATCAGGCGCTGGTGTGGGCGGTGCTGCGCCCGGCCGAGGGCGAGATCGAGGGTAATATCGGGCGCAGCCCTAGAAACCGGAAGAAAATGGCCATCGTGACGCGTGGCGGAAAGCCGGCCCTGACCCATTACCGCCGGTTGGAGACCTTCGGCACGACGCTGGCCTGCCTGACCGAATGCCGGCTCGAAACCGGGCGTACCCACCAGATTCGGGTTCACCTCACCAGCCTCGGACACCCGGTCATCGGCGATCGGCTCTACGGCCGGGGCCGGCGCCGCGCAGTTGCGAAGGAAGTGAGCGAAACCGTGCGAACTGCGCTGGCAGGCTTTCCCCGTCAGGCACTGCATGCCGGCCGACTTGGCTTTCGCCACCCCATCGACGACCGGGAGCTGGAATTCGAAAGCCCTCTGCCCGACGACATGGCCGGACTGCTGAGCGTGCTCCGCGACGCGTCGACCGGCTAGGGCGCGAGCGAAAAAAGAAAGGCGGCCGAAGCCGCCTTTTCCAGTCTGTTATCGATCGGTCCCTTCGGGCAAGCCTCCCAAGTACAGCTTCCCGTCGTTCGGCCCGGTTAAGGCCCCGCTCGTAGTCTATTCGGCAGCCACCGCGGCTTCGACCTGGTCGCCGGTGTAGATGAAGAACGCCTTGCGGACTTTGTCGCTGTGAATTGTCCAGGTCACGGTTTCGCCCTTCGTGGCGTAATGCGTATCGCCGGGGCCGAAGTTGTGCCCGGAGCCGTCGGGGAAGGTGATCGTGATGTTGCCTTCCAGAATGGTCGCCATCTCGTTCCAGGGATAGGTCGCCTTGAAACTTCCCTTGGTGCATTCCCAAACACCGACGATCAACGGAGTTTCAAGCGAGCCGTAATCGACACGACCGGATTGCTGCGGGGTGCCGTCAAGAAATTCGGCACCGCTCTCTTCGAGCGAAGGCCACGGATCGAGCCCGCTCTGGGACAGGTTTTGTGCATAATCAAGCATGGATTTATCCTTTGGGTTGGGGGCCCGCGACACGCTTCGTGCCGCTCGTTACGGGCCTGGACAGATTGTCGGATCGTCGGGCGCGGATGTCACATTCGGGCAGGACGTGGAAGCCACCACGCGAACAAAAAAAGGCGGCTTCACGCCGCCTTCTGGATAGTCCCGGTCGTCTATGACCGTCCTGCAAGCCTCTCAAACCACTTGCTTCGTTTGTTTTTGCCGGTTATTCGGCCGCGACCGAAGCCTCGACCTGATCGCCGGTGTAGATGAAAAACGCCTTACGGACCTTCTCGCTGTGGATCGTCCAGGTCACGGTATCGCCCTTCGTGGCGTAATGCGTGTCGCCGGGGCCGAAGTCGTGCGAAGAACCGTCCGGGAAGGTGATCGTGATATTGCCCTCAAGGATGGTGGCAAGCTCGTTCCAGGGATAGCTCACCTTGAAGCTGCCCTGGGTGCACTGCCAAACGCCAACGATCAACGGGGTCTCGAGCGAGCCGTAGTCGATGCGGCCGGACTGTGCGGGGCTGCCGCTCAGGATCTCGGCGCCGATCTCCTCGAGCGGATGCCACTGCTCTAGCCCATCCTGGGAAAGATTTTGTGCGTAATCAAGCATAGGGGTCTCCCTCAATAAAAATTGCGTTCCGCGACGGATCGTCCGGGCGGAGTCTGCGGCGGATTATGTTGCCGGACCCCTTGCCTGTCAACCGAGAAAACCACCACTCCGGCACATCATAATTTCTAAAAATCGTATGTTTTCAACGCCTTGATGATTTTAGAGACGCCGCTTCGTGTGCGGCCCGCTGTCGCAGGCGGGTCACGCCGCGGCGCGCGACGGCGCGACGTTCTGCAGACAGAATATCTTGCGGAAGGTCTCGGTCACCTCCCAGATTTCCGTGTCGCCCTTGGGTGTGAAAACCGTATCGCCGGGACCGACCTCGTAGGTTTGCCCCGCGGGATCGGTGATGCGCGCGCGGCCCGCGAGCACGATGTAGGTTTCGTCGCCCTGGCCGGTCCAACTCATGGTTCCCGGCGTGCATTCCCAGATCCCGACCTGTGTTGCGCTCTCGGCGGTGCCCACGTCGAGGCGGCCCGACTGGTGCGGATCGCCGGCGACTACCGCGGCATAATCAAGCTCGTCGAACGGTTCCCAGGCTTCGAGTTCGCCGCCATCGCGGCCATCGGCCCTGTATTGAAGCATGATCCTCTCCCTCCCCTATTCTGCCGTTAAGCCCGCTCGATTGTCGGGCTCCCGTCGGGACGCTGTCAATGGAGCGGAACTGGACATTGGGATTTGTAGGTTCCCGGCTACTTTCCGTTCACGATTTATTGACCGGCTACGGGTCACAATTCCGCCGCGTCCCCCCATATAACAGGCGTCCAAGGGCGTTGTGCGATGTGCAATTTCCTTGACAAATTGAGAACAAAGCGGGTAGATTAGCACTCGATAGGCGAGAGTGCCAATAATCCCGCCGGTCAGAATAGAACAGGTGAAAATCATGGCTGTCGCACGCGTTCCCAGCATCTCCTCGGACACCGGTCTGTCGCAATATCTGCGCGAGATCCGCAAGTTTCCGATGCTTGAGCCAGGTCAGGAGTATGCGCTGGCCAAGCGGTTTCAGGAGGACGGCGACGTCGACGCGGCCCACCAGCTGGTGACCAGCCATCTGCGCCTGGTGGCTAAGATCGCGATGGGCTTTCGCGGCTATGGCCTGCCGGTCAACGAGCTGATCTCCGAAGGCAATGTCGGCATGATGCAGGCGGTTAAGCGTTTCGACCCGGAACGCGGCTTTCGCCTCGCGACCTACGCCATGTGGTGGATCCGCGCCTCGATCCAGGAATATGTCCTGCGGTCCTGGTCGCTCGTGAAGATGGGGACCACGGCGGCGCAGAAGAAGCTGTTCTTCAATCTGCGCAAGATCAAGGGCGAGCTCAAGGCCTTGGATGCGGGCGATCTGACGCCTGAGCATACGCGTCAAATCGCCGAACGCCTTGGCGTCTCGGAGACCGAGGTGACCAACATGAACCGCCGGCTGTCCGGCCCAGACCAGTCGCTTAATGCGCCGCTCCGCGAAAACGGCGAGGGCGAATGGCAGGATTGGCTGGAGGAGAGCTCGGTCGATCAGGAAACCCAACTGGGCGAATTCCAGGAGACGGCCCAGCGCCGGCGCATGTTGAACGACGCCATGGCAGACCTCAAGGATCGTGAGCGCCACATCCTGGTCGAGCGGCGCCTGAGCGAGGAGCCCAAGACCCTGGAGGAGCTCAGCCAGCAATACGGCATCTCGCGCGAACGCGTGCGCCAGATCGAGGCCCGTGCCTTTGAGAAACTCCAGAAGGCCATGGTCGCCTCCGAAGCGGAAGAACGCCGACAGGCCCGCGAGGCGATTCCGCCCGCGTCCTAAACCGTAGCGCTCGAAAAACGTTGTTTCGGAATGATCGGGGCCGGCCTTACGCCGGCCCTTTATTTTAAGATCTCGGTCTTGTCGCGTAGAGCTAAATCCCAACCCTGTTCGAGTGCCGCGTCTTCGGCACGTAGCCGGTTAGCGAGATATTGCAGCATGGTCTGGACAAATACGGTGGTCAGGATCGGCGCGAGCCAGACGAGGCCCCAGCCGATCGCTGCCGCTCCGTACATGGCAAAAAAATTGAACGGGTTAATGAGGTGGGCCACGGTGCGGTCCATGCCGAGGCCGCCCTGCCAGAGCCCCAGCACCACGGGCGCAACGCCCGCGGAATTCAGCGTCGCAACACATTGAAAGGTGTGCCGCCCCGGCCGGTTCTCGACGACGAAAGCAACGATCGCCGGCAGCATGCCAGCCAGAACCGTCAAGACCATGGGCATCGAGACCATCGATCCGAGCCCGGTGGCAACCATAAGTATCGAAATCACCGTAAAGGCGCGTAGCGGCCGGCCAGTCGGTCGCGCCACTGTTGCCGCTCCGCGGCGGGGCGCTCCCAAGGCGCCCGACTTACTCACGGCATTCCCCGAAAGGCGAAACCGAACACAGCGATAGCCAAAAGCAGGTAGAAGGTGCCCGTCGCAATCCGGTGACCGTAATATTCGGCGATCGCCTGGGGTGCGTCATCCTGCTTGTCGATCCGGGCGATCTCCGCTCGGATCTGGGGCCGGCGCGCCACCGCAGCGCGAAAACCTTGCCGGCCACGCTGTGCGCGCACGGGATTGGTCGCGGCATGAAACAGCCGGGCCAGCGAACCGTTCGATGCGGCAACCGCGAGATCCTGCTTGAGCTGACGGCGCAGCCCGCGATTGCGCAAGTTCTCAGCCGCTCTGGCCAGGCGCGCCGCCAGCCAACGGGCCAGGTTGGGAAGCTTGCGTACGCCGGAGCGCTGCTGAACTAGCGCGAGTACGGTAAGCGCAGCGACTGCGTCGCGCCCCGTATCGGCAGCGGTCGGGCCCATCGCCTGCAGTTCTTCCTGATCGGGAATGGTGAGCCGGCTGCCGATGAAGGCAGCGACCTGCTTGTCGAACGGACTGACCTTGGGATCATAAGATTTCGCCGCGGCCTCGAGGCCTTCAAGCAGGCTATCGAAATCGTCGGCCCAGCGACCCTCGAGAAGCGGCGTCTAGCAGGGCAGCGACGGATTGAGTTCGTAAAGGCAGCGCTCGACGCCGTAACCACATCCCCGGTCACGCAGCATGGCTTCAAGCTTAATGAAGCTGCTATGGAACGTCGCCAGCCGGGTCTGTCCATCGGGCCGCTCCTCGATCGAGCGCGCGGCGAGCCCGCTGGCAATTACCTGCCCGGCAATCTGAACCGCCTCGTCGGACCCTTCGGTCACGGCTTCAGCCAACGCGGGCCCGAAACCGTCGAGATTTGCGGCGAAGCTCTTGTAGCGGACCGGCCCCTCAGGATCGAGGATCACACAGATGCGCCCAACCAACTCGTCTTCGCTGAGCGGCTGGCATCCCCCCGTGCCACGCTCGGCCGCATCGAGCACGGCGACGACGGACCGGGCCATCTCGGTATTGTTGACGGAACGATCAAGCCAGAGGGCGAGGCGGCCTTCGCGCACGGCTCGATGGGCCGCATCCCAGTGGCACCCAAACGCACAGGCCAAGGCCCGCGGATGGTCATAGCCGGTTCCAAGGAATTCGTAGGGTTGGTGCGAGCGGCGTCGGGGTTCGGCGAAGGACGGGCCGCCGCGGCGTCCCGCGAGCCAGCCCTGCAGCCGCTCGAGCGTCCAGCGGTATTTCGGAACGTCGGTGAGCAACCCGGCCAGCAACTCTGTCATCGCGAGGGTCGCGTTGCACAACCCCGCGATGGCCTCGAGCGATCCGACGGCGAGACGCCGGGCAATCACCGTGTCGTCGTCAACGCCGGCCAGGGGGTGACGCCCGGCCAGAAGCGCCACAAGTGTGACGCCCAGCGCAAAAAAATCAGCCTCGGGCGTCCCCTCGCCCCGGCCGGACGGTTGCGCCATGGCGCTCTCGATGGGCTCGTAGGCGAGAGGCTGACTGCGCCCGGGCGCCGCCGCTCGCGCACCCGCCTATAACGACCCGGCTGCCCTTATCATCAAGAGAATAGATGGTTTCCGGACGCAGCGAGCGGTGAACGAGACCGCGGCCGTGCAACACCGCCAAGCCCTCCACCAGAGCCGGCAGCACGCCGCGGACTAATTCGTCTTCTGACCACGGCTTGGGCGGCCCTTCGGCCGGAAACAACGCGCCGCCGACAGGCCAATCGAGGACGAGGAGGCGCGACTGGCGTCCGCTGCGCGGCTGGGGACAACGATACTGTGCGCCGCCAGCCGCAGCGGGCAGCGGTGGCGCAGTGTACGCAAGGTTTCCAGGGCTTCGCCCCGGACGGGTGCGCCCGTCCGGCAGATCAGACCTTACAGCGAGGCGTTGGAGTCCTCGGGATCGACAACCTCGAACGCTTCGGCAAACGGGGGGTCAAGCTCGGGCAAGCGGCGATCGAAGCAGATGCGATAGCAACCTTCCAAATTTCGCGATTCACCTGCCCGTTCGCCATCGTCGACCCGGGCTTGTATAGATTCTCGTGTCATTTCAATCCTCTACAGGACGCACTGCGTGCACCACATAAAACATTGGAGGTTGCAAGGGATCGGTTAACACTTAGAAGAAATCTCGTCCGATTCGGGGCTCAATCGGCGAAGGGATCGGTCACCAGGATAGTGTCTTCGCGCTCGGGGCTGGTCGAGAGCAGGGCGACAGGCACCCCGATAAACTCTTCGAGGCGGCGGATGTATTTGACGGCCGTGGCCGGAAGCTGGGCCCAACTGCGCGCCCCGCGGGTGCTATCGGACCAGCCTTCCATGGTCTCGTAAATCGGCTCGACCGCCGCCTGCAGGGCACTGCAGGCGGGCAGGTAGTCGAGTGTCTCACCAGCGCAATTGTAGCCGACACAAACCTTCAATTCCTCGACCCCGTCCAACACGTCGAGCTTGGTCAGAGCTATCCCCGAGATGCCGCCGATCTTGACCGCCTGGCGAACCAGCACCGCGTCGAACCAGCCGCACCGCCGTTTGCGCCCCGTGACCGTGCCAAACTCGCGACCGCGCTCGCCCAGACCCTGGCCGACGGCATCGGTCAGTTCGGTCGGAAACGGACCGCCGCCGACGCGCGTCGTGTAGGCCTTGGTAATGCCCAGCACGTAACCGACCGTGCCCGGCCCCACTCCGGCGCCGGCGCAGACCTGCCCCGCCACCGTGTTCGACGAGGTGACGAAGGGATAGGTTCCGTGATCGATGTCGAGCATCATTCCCTGCGCGCCCTCGAAGAGCACGCGCTCCCGATTGCGCCGGGCGTCGTCGAGCCGCCTCCAGGCCGGACCGGCATAGGACAGGACACGCGGCGCGATCTCGTCAAGTTGGGCTATGAGCGCGGCGCCGTCGACCTCCTCGACACCCAAGCCGCGGCGCAACGCGTTATGGTGGAGCAGAAGCTCGTCGAGTTGTGCGCGCAAACGCTCGGGGTTTGCGAGATCGCATACCCGGACGGCGCGACGCGCCACCTTATCTTCGTAGGCGGGACCGATCCCCCGACCGGTTGTCCCGATCTTGGCTTCGCCTCGCGCCGCCTCGCGAATTTGGTCGATCTCGGGATGCAGCGGCAGGATGAGCGCGGCGTTCTCCGCGACGAGCAGCTTGTCGGGACCGACCGGGTAACCACGCTCGGCCAAGCGGTCGATCTCGCCCAGCAAGGCCCAGGGATCGATCACCACACCGTTGCCGATAACGGAAAATTTGCCCCGTACCGCGCCCGAGGGCAGCAGGCTGAGATGAAATTCCTCGTCGCCAACGACCAGGGTGTGACCCGCATTATGGCCGCCCTGGAAGCGCGCGACGACATCCGCCCGGCGGGCAAGCCAGTCGACAATCTTACCCTTTCCTTCGTCGCCCCACTGGGCGCCGACGACAACAACATTGGCCATACTTTAACTCTCCGTCGATTCGAGCGCCCGGGCCGCGGCGCCATCCCACACCCAGCCACAGCGCATGAGGGCAGCCTCGGCGCCCGTATCGCCAGCGGCTTGAAGACCCGCGATGGTGATCCAGCCTTCGGCTCTCAGACCGGCACCGACGGCGAGATCGGTGCCGAGGGGAAGGAAAATGCGCCGTCCGTCGGGCGGCGGCGAAAGGGCACGCAACACCGTGTGCATGTAAAGGCTGGCGCCGGTGGCGGATTCGCCGCTTGCCGGATCGCCGACGTTGTAACGCCCGCCCCGACCGAGTTCCGCCGCCTCGGCACGAGCAAAAATGGAGAAGCTCACACCACTGTGATACTCGAACCCGCGGTGCTCGACCGCATCGACCGTCAAGCCCAGGTCGGGAATCGCGGTCGCAACCAGTTCGGCCACCGCGCCGAGCTCAGCGGCGCTTTGTCGCGCGCCATCGGGCAGATCGAGTTTGGCCAAGGCCGGTAGGGCCGTGTGCGCCGGTCCACCGACCGCGAGCAGCGCAGCGAGCAAGGCTCCCGCTTCTCCGCCCAACGCTTCAACGGCGGCCGCATCCTTGCGATCAAGTGCGCGCCGGGCGACCTGGGCGGCACCGCCCTCCAAACCGAGCGCCGCGCATACTAAAGGCACTAGCGTCGGTGCGTTGAGGTCTATGGTCAGGTCTGCGACGCCCACCGCCGCAAGGCCCTCGGCGACGAGGCGCACGACCTCGGCGTCGCCCTCGGGCGTGGCGTTGCCGATGAGTTCGAAGCCGACCTGAGCGAACTCGCGCTCGGGACGCAAGCCGCCGCCTTTCACCCGCAACACCTCGCCCGCGTAGCTCAAGCGCAAGGGACGGGGCGCCGTCGCCAAACGGCTCCGGGCGATGCGCGCGACCTGCAGCGTCATGTCGGCACGCACGCCCATCATGCGGCGCGAGACCGGATCCATGACCCGGAAAATATCCATCGCCATGGCCTGGCCGCTACCCTCGATCAGATTTTCCTCGAACTCGACCAGAGGGGGCTTGACCCGTTCGTAGCCATGGCCGGCCAGCTCGGCCAGCACGCGTTCGATGACCGCTGCCTCGAACGCGGCATCAGGCGCCAGGACATCTTTCAGCCCGGCAGGCAGCAGCCCTAATTCCTTGCCTTCGACCATGAAGCGGCCCGTCCCCGTCAACCCTAGCGCCACGCCCGGCGGCGCACAACGCGGTCAGAAATGAAGCGCCTTGGCCTGAATAACATGTGGCAGGGCGCGAACTCTTTTGAGTACCCCATCGGGTACTGGATCGTCCACCTGAATGAGGCCGATGGCATCGCCTTTCGGCGCGGCGCGACCAAGATGGAAGGTCGCGATGTTGACGCCCGCGTCGCCGAGGATCTGCCCGAGAGCACCGATCAGACCTGGTTTGTCCTCGTTGGTCACGTAGAGCATATGGGGCGAAAGCTCGGCCTCGATGGGGATGCCCTTGACCTCGACCAAACGCGGCCGGGAGCCGGCGAACAGGGTTCCGGCCACGGTTTGCTCCTGGCGCTCGGTGACCACGGTGAGCCGGATCAAGGTCTGGTAGTCGCTTGGCCGGTCGTGACGCACCTCGGAAACGTCGATGCTGCGTTCGCGCGCGACCACCGGAGCGTTGACCATGTTGACCGATTCCATCAGCGGGCTTAGCAGGCCTTCGAGGCAGATCGCCGTCAGCGGCTTGGTGTTAAGCCCGGCAACATGGCCCTCGTACTCGATCCGTGCCGCGCGCAGGCCGCGTTCGGTCAGCTGGCCGACGAAGCTCCCGAGCTGCTTGGCGAGCTGAAGATAGGGTTTTAGCCGCGGCGCCTCCTCGGCACTGACCGAAGGCATGTTGAACGCGTTGCTGGCCGCGCCGGTCAGCAGAAAATCCGAAATCTGCTCGGCGATCTGTCCGGCGACGCTGTCCTGGGCCTCCGCGGTCGCGGCACCGAGATGGGGCGTGGCGACGAATTCGTCCATGCCGAACAGGGGGTTGTCGGTGGCAGGCTCGGTTTCGAACACGTCGAATGCGGCGCCGGCGAGATGGCCGCTTTCGAGCGCGGTCTTGAGCGCCGCCTCGTCAACCAGACCGCCGCGCGCGCAGTTGAGCAGCCGGGCACCGGGCTTCATTCGCCCGATCACCGCAGCATCGATCAGGTGCCGGGTCTGGTCCGTCAGCGGCGTGTGCAGGGAGACCACGTCGGCGCGCGCCAGAAGCTCGTCAAATTCGACCTTTTCGACGCCTAGCGCCTGGGCGTGCTCCGGAGATAGATAAGGATCGTAGGCGATGGCCCGCATGCGCAAGCCCTGGGCGAGACGTGCCACGATCGAGCCGATATTACCGCACCCGACGATGCCCAGCACCTTCTGGCACAACTCGACCCCCATGAACCGTGACTTTGCCCATTCGCCTGCCTGGGTCGAGCGGTCGGCCTGGGGGATCTGGCGGGCCAGCGCCATCAACATCGCGATAGTGTGCTCGGCCGTGGTTATCGAATTGCCGTACGGCGTGTTCATCACGACGATGCCGCGCGCGGTGGCCGCCGCGAGATCGACATTGTCGATCCCTATCCCGGCGCGGCCCACGACCTTGAGATCGGGGGCGGCGGCCAAGAGCTCGGCGGTGACCTGTGTGCTCGAGCGCACGACCAGTCCGTCGGCACCGGCCAGGGCAGCGGCCAACGCGCTCGCGTCAAGACCGGGGCGCATCTCGGCCTCGATGCCCCGCTCGGCAAACATCTCGAGACACCGGGGGCTGAGCTTGTCGGAAATAAGAACCTTGGGCATTATGGGACCCCCTCTTCCGCCCGGCTATTACGGCGGCGCCAAGATCGCCAAAAGCGGTTGGCAAGCCGGGATCAGCTAACATAGGATGACACTGTGAGAAAAGACACACTCGGGGATAAGCTCAATGACGGACGCATCGTCCGGGCCTCTCTACCACAGCCTCGGCGGCTATGACGCGGTCGCATCCGTCGTCAGCGCATTCGCCGCCCCCGAGACCGCAGTTTTTTTTCGCGGTCATAGCCGCCAGAACCGCCAACGAATCGTGCAGCGCACGGTCGATTTCTTCTGCGCGCTTGCGGGCGGCCCGGCGATCCACACGGGCGCGGACATGGTAAGCGCCCGTGATGGGCTGGCGTTAACCGAACGCGACTGGCACGCCACCGGCGCCCACTTGGTTGGCGCGCTCGACGCTCACGCTGTGGCGGAGACCGAAAAGAACGAATCGCTCGAGCTGATCACGCGCTACAAGGAGGAGATCGTCGCGCCGACGAAGAATGGAGCCGGATGATTGTCGAACAGATCTGGACCGGAAACGCGTATCGCAATTTCAATTATCTCATCGCCTGCCCCGAGACTGGCGAAGCGCTCGCGATCGACCCTCTCGATCACCGCAAATGCCTTGCCCGGGCGGCGGACAAGGGCTGGAGCGTCACCCAGGTGCTCAATACGCACGAGCATGGCGACCACACGGGTGGCAACGCCGCGATGATCGAGGCCACAGGGGCGACGCTGCTCGCGCATAAGAACGCGAAGGATGCGATCCCCGGGCTCGACTGCGGGCTCGACGCCGGCGATGTAGTCCGGGTCGGGCGCAGCGTCGAGCTTGAGGTGCTTGACACACCGGGCCACACCATGAGCCATGTCTGCCTGCTCACCCACACGGACGAACCCGCGCTGTTTTGCGGCGACACCCTGTTCAACGCAGGCGCGGGAAACTGCCACAATGGGGGCCATCCCCACGAGCTCTACGTGAGCTTCGAAACCCAGCTCGCGCGCCTGCCCGACGCGACGCGGATCTTCCCGGGCCACGATTACATCGCCAACAATTTGCGCTTTACCCTCGACCGGGAGTCCGGTAACGCGCCCGCGGCGGCGCTCTTGGCCACGATCGAGTCGCAAGACCCGGACGACGCCCTGGTGACGACTCTGGGCCAGGAAAAGGACGTCAACAGCTTCTTCCGGCTCTCCAGTCCGACGATTATCACGCGGCTGCGCGAGGCCTTTCCCGACCTGGGTGACGAGCCCGACCCCGAGGCGGTGTTCCTGTGCCTGCGCGAACTGCGCAATTCGTGGTAGGCGCGATTCCCAAGACCCGAATTATCCGTTCATTGCGCCGCTCCGCTGTGCTGGGGATCTGCTTCGCGTTCGCCGTGTTGCTGGCGAGCCCGGCCGACGCGGGCGGCAGCGCCAGCAGCGATCCCATGGTGGCGGAGGCCCGCGCCATTCACGAGCGGGTCTTCACCCTCGATTCCCACGTCGATATTCCGTTCGTCTTCGGCACCGATCTGGCCGATCCGGGCGACGACGGCAGTTGGCAGGTCGACCTGCCCAAGATGGCCGCTGGCGGTCTCGATGGCGCGTTCTTCGTGGTCTATGTCGGCCAGCGGGAACGGACGATCGAGGGCTACGGCCGGGCGACCACCGACGCGCTGGTCAAGTTCGAGGCGATCGGCAGGATGACCGAGGATTACGCCGAGCAGATCGGCCTTGCCGACACGGCGGCCGAGGCGCGCCGTCTGCACGAAGCCGGACGCCTGGTGGCGCTGATCGGGATCGAGAACGGCTTCGTGATCGGCGAGGATATAGCGTTGCTCGCACGCTACCGCGAACTCGGCGCGCGCTACATGACGCTGACCCATAACGGCCATAACGCGATCGGCGATTCCGCCCAGCCCGACTCCGAACTGGGCGACGAAGACGCGGAGCATGGCGGGCTCTCGGAATTCGGCCGCCAGGTGGTCGGCGAAATGAACCGGCTCGGCATCCTGATCGACGTCTCGCATATCGCGCCCGCGACCCTGATTGATGCCATCGCCGCATCAGCGGCTCCGGTGATCGCGTCGCACTCAAATGCCCGCGCGCTGATCGACCATCCGCGCAACCTCGACGACGAACAGCTCAGGGCCATCGCCGCGAGCGGCGGCGTGATCCAGACGGTCGCGTATCCGACCCACCTGATCACTTACCCGCCCGAGCAGACGGAGGCCGACTGGGCGTTCCACGAGGAGTGGGGCCTGATGGGCCATGACGACTGGCGAGTGCTGGAGCGCGACGAGCCGCACCGGGTCGCCTACGAGGCGGCCTACGACGCGCTGATGGCCCGGTGGCCCGAGCCTTCGGTGGCCGACCTGGTCGATCACATTGACCATATGGTCGGCGTCGTCGGGGTCGACCATGTGGGGATCAGTTCAGACTTTGGCGGCGGCGGCGGCGTCGCCGGCTGGCGCCACGCCGGCGAGGGCTTCAACGTTACCCTCGAGCTGGCGCGCCGGGGCTATTCGGAGGCGGAGATCGCCAAGCTGTGGGGCGGCAACCTGCTGCGCGCCCTCGAAGATGCCGAACGGATCAGTACCGATCTTCAGGAAACGGTGAACTAGCCGGCGCGAACCTGCGCCCAGGCCCAGTCGAGCCAAGGAAACAACGCTTCTAGATCTGCCGTTTCGACGGTCGCGCCCGCCCATAGCCGTAAGCCGGGCGGGGCGTCGCGGTAGGCGGCGATATCGAAGGCCACCCCTTCCGCCTCGAGAAATTTCGCCAAGGACTTGGCGAGGACTGCCTGGTCATTGACCGGGCGGGCGGCGATTTCCGGGTCGGCGAACCGCAGACAGACCGAGGTGCAGGAGCGCGCCGCTGGATCCGCGGCGAGGAACTCAATCCACCTGGTGCGCGCAACCCAGGTCTCGATGGCGTCGAGATTGGTCCGGCTGCGCGCGATCAACGCCTCCAGCCCGCCGATCGATTCCGCCCAACCGAGAGCGTCGAGCGCGTCTTCGACGCACAGCATCGAAGGCGTATTGATGGTCGCGCCTTCGAAAATTTCCTCGTTGAGCCGTCCGCCCTTGGTCAAACGAAAGAGCTTCGGCAGTGGCCAGGGTGGCGCATAGCTTTCGAGCCGCTCGACGGCGCGCGGTCCCAGAACCAGCATGCCGAGCCCGGCCTCGCCACCTAGCGCCTTCTGCCAGGAGAAAGTGACGACATCGAGCGCCGCCCAGGGCAGCGCCATGGCGAACGCGGCCGAAGTCGCATCGCAGATCGTCAACCCCTCACGGTCCGCCGCGATCCAGTCGCCGTCGGGCAAGGCAACCCCCGAGGTCGTACCGTTCCAGACGAACACCACGTCGCGCGCGAAATCGACCGCGCCCAGATCGGGCAGGCCGCCGTAGGCGGCATCGAAACTGCGAACGTCGTCGAGCTTCAATTGCTTGATCACGTCGCTCGCCCACCCAGCGCCGAAGCTCTCCCACACCAGAAGGTCGACGCCACGCGGCCCCAGCAACGACCACAGCGCCATTTCGACCGCCCCCGTGTCCGAAGCCGGCACGATGGCGATGCGCCAGCCCTCGGGCACCCCGAGTAGCGCCCCGGTGCGCTCGATCAGCGCCTTGAGGCGCGCCTTGCCGGCGGCGGACCGATGGGAGCGCCCAAGCAGGGCGCTGTTCAGGGTCTCGGGCGTCCAGCCGGGGCGCTTGGCACAGGGGCCCGACGAGAAACACGGGTTGGCCGGGCGGACGGTGGGCGTTTCGATAGATGGGTTCATGGCGCTGGCCGCAAGCCGCTCCCGCCGCTCAGAGAGTAATTTCGCCGTCGAGGTAGAGCGCGACACGCCCCTCGATGCGCACCCGTGCGCCTTGAAGCTCGCAGGTGAGCACGCCACCACGCGCGGAAATCTGGCGCGCCTCCAACCGGGTCTTGCCCAAGCGCTCCGCCCAGTAGGGCGTCAGCAGGCAGTGGGCCGAACCGGTCACCGGGTCTTCGGCGATGCCCGCCCGGGGCGCGAAGAAGCGCGAGACGAAGTCGACGCTCTGGCCGGGCGCGGTGGCGATCACGCCGCGCCGGTCGAGGCGCGTAAGCGCCGCCATGTCGGGTGCCAGCGCCGCCACGTCGGCTTCGGAGGCGAACACGGCTAGGTAGTCCATCTCCGCCAGTACCACATCAGGCTCGGTGCCCAGGCCGGCGACGAGGTCGGCCGGGGCAGCGCACGGCTCAGGCGGCAGGGCGGGGAAATCCATCGCCAGAGAATCGCCAGCGCGGCTGACCGTGAGCGGGCCGCTAGCGCTCGAAAAGGTCACGCTCTCGCGGGTAGGGTCGAGAATCGTGAGCACCACATGGCCGGACGCGAGAGTGGCGTGGCCGCACAACTCTACCTCGATTGCCGGGGTAAACCAGCGCAACGCGAAGCCGTCGCCTTCGGGTACAAAAAACGCCGTCTCGGAAAGATTGTTCTCGGCCGCGATCGCCTGCAGCACGGCGTCGTCGAGCCAGCTCTCAAGCGGGCAAACCGCCGCCGGATTGCCCGCGAAAACCCGGCTCGTAAAGGCGTCGACCTGGAACAGACGGAGCTTCATGCCCTTTTGTCTCACCCGCATTCCACCGACGCAACCCCGGAGGCGAGGGGACGGTTGAGAACAATGTTTTTCCCCGCCGAAACGAACGCTATCATCGACAAAAAACAGGGGCGGCCTAGCCGCCTGCGGGAGATGTGGTGTGACGAGGACAATCCGACAACGCGCCGGCCGGCTGGGCGGGGCGGTGGTGCTGGCAGCCATGGTCGTGGGCGTGGCAGCGCCCGCGAACGCGGATTTCGCCGCCGGGTGGAGCGCAGCTCGCAGCGACGATCTTGAAACCGCGCACGACGAATGGCTGGTGCTCGCCAACCGGAGCGACGTCGACGTTCAGTACAACATGGCCGTGCTCCACGAGCAGGGCGTCGACGGCGAGCCCGACCTGGTCATGGCCCGCGAGTGGTATCGTCGTGCCGCTGATCGGGGCTTCGCCCCCGCAGCCTTCCGGCTGGCCCAGTAATACAAATTGGGGCTGGACGGCGAAGCCGGCCTGTCGCGTATCATCGAATACACGGTCCGCGCCGCCCAGCGCGGTCACGCCAAGGCCCAATTTGCGCTGGCGATCGCCTAAGAGCATGGCCAAGGCGTCCTGCAGGACTTTCACCGAAGCCGTCGATATTTGTACCGCCTGGCTGCCGGATAGGGCCTGATGGAAGCGCAGTACAACCTCGCGCACCTCTACGAATCAGGGCTCGGCGTGCCGAAAGACGTCGGTCAGGCGATCGGCTGGTATAGCGACGCCGCCGAGCAAGGCTGTACCGATGCTCAGAATAACCTCGGCTATCTCTATGAGCATGGCGTCGGGGTCAAGCGTGATCCCTCGATCGCGGTGCGCTGGTACTGCCAGGCCGCCGAGCTGGGCCATGCTCTCGCCCAGGCCAATCTCGGTATCCTCTACAACTACGGCCAGGGCGTGAACCACGACTATCTGGCGGCCGCGCACTGGTATCACGAGGCGGCGGCCCAGGGCGAACCGCTCGCGCAGAACAATCTGGGCCTGATGTACGCCAACGGGCTAGGCGTCGAGAAAGACTTCGTCGAGTCCTACAAACGGTTCCATCTTGCCGCCCAGGGCGACGACGCCAAGGTGGCCAGCACCGCCGAAGACAACCGCCAGCGGCTGGCCGAAAACATCGGCCCCGAAACGCTCGCCTGGGCCCAGACCATTGCAGCCAACGCCGTGGGCCGCCAGATCGTCGAGCTGGCCGCCATCGCGCCGGCAGGCGGCGTCGAGCTGATGCGCACCGCCGATTTCGGCCAACTCGTGGTAACCGTGCAGCGCCGCCTCGACCAGTTGGACTTCTTCAAAGGCGCGATCGACGGCTTGCTCGGGCCGCTGACCACCGAGGCCGTCATGGCCTATCAGAAGGCCCAGGACATGGAAGCGACCGGCGAGATCGACGAGACGCTCCTCGCCCGGCTGTTGGCCGAGCGCGAACAGGGCCCTCGCCCGATTACTAGACTAAATATAGGGTTTTCTCCTGGTTCGGGGTCCAAAACAGGGCTGGATGTGCGGTGAATTTTAGGCCTATAGTGGCGTCTTATTGGGAATGCTCGGCTCGAACCTAATCAGGCGCGCGGGCATACGGGAGAACAACCAGCCAAGTTCAGAAAGTGAGCATAGAATGACAGATCAAGCTGCGAGGAACGTCAGCCTCGAGCAGATGGACACGGACACTACGCTTCATGCGTATACCGCGCTCGACGAGCACCTGAAGAACGGACCCGAACGCATCATCGCGAGCGGCAACGGAATTTACATCACCGATACCCAGGGCCGTACCTACATCGACTCCATGGCGTCGTTGTTCTGCGTCAACGTCGGCTATGGCCGTTCAGAGGTCGCCGACGCGATCTCCGAGCAGGCCCACAAGATGGCCTACTTCCATACCTTCTGCGGCAACGCCAACGAGCCCCAGATTTTGCTCGCCGACCGGCTGCTCAACGGCCTCCTGCCGCAGAACATGAGCAAGATCCTGTTTGCAAGTTCGGGCTCCGAAGCCAACGACGCGAACGTCAAGCTGGCCTGGAACTACCAGATTTTCCGGGGCAAGCCCAAGAAGCGCAAGATCATCGCCCGCGAGGGGGGCTATCATGGCGTAACCGTCATGGGGGCAAGCCTATCGGGCCTGCCGATCATGCATCAGGCTTTTGGCCTGCCGCTGGATTGCGTGATCCATACGGATAAGCCGCATTACTTCTGGGGCGGCAATCCCGGCGAGTCGGAGTTGGATTATTCCAAGCGCCTGGCCAAGAACCTCGACGAGCTGATCCAACGCGAAGATCCCGAGACCGTCTGTGCCTTCATCGCCGAGCCGGTGATGGGCGCGGCCGCTGCGGTCTGCCCTCCGGAAGGCTACTTCCAGGAGATCCAGAAGGTTCTCGACAAGCACGACGTGCTGTTCATCGCCGACGAGGTAATCACCGGCTTCGGTCGTCTGGGCGCCTGGTTTGGTTCCGAGCTCTACGGTATTGAACCCGATCTGATGACGCTCTCGAAGGGCATCACCAGCGCCTACATGCCGAGCTCGGCGTCGGTCGTCTCCAAGAAGGTGTGGGACGTGATCAGCGCGACTCATCCCGAGATGCCGATGTTCGCATCGGGATCGACTGCGGCGGGCCATCCGATCGCCTGCGCAGCCGCACTTGCCTGCCTCGACATCTATGAGAACGAAAATCTCATCAACAACGCCAAGGTGGTCGGCAAATACTTCAAGGACCAGCTGAACGAGCGCATCGGCGATCACCCGCTGATGGGCGAAGTTCGGGGCGAGGGCCTGATGCTCGCAGTCGAGCTGGTGGCCGACAAGGACACCAAGGAAGTGCTCAATCTCGAGTGGGATTGCTCGCACCGCCTGTTTGATCTCTGCCTTGAGGAGATGCTGATCACGCGCGGCTTCTTCGGGCACAACTCGTCGTCGTTCGCGCCGCCGTTGACCATCACCACGAGCGAGGTCGACGACATCATCGGTCGCTTCGAGAAAGGCCTGAACAAGCTGGCCGACGAGCTCGTTGCCGATGGCCGCTGGAAGCCGAAAAATTAGAAACGCTTAAAGCCGCTCCGCCCATTCGGGCGGGAGGGTCGAAAATCAAGGCCGGTCCGGAAGCCCCGGGCCGGCTTATTTTTTAGCCGATGTCAGGGACGCTGCGCGGTGCCGGGAAGGACGGCGCCGGTCTGACCGAATTCGGATTCGTAATGGGCCCGCTGTCGCTGAGCGGCAATCACCGTGTTGCGCATCAGGATTGATACCGTGACGGGGCCAACGCCGCCCGGCACGGGCGTGATCCATCCGGCCACCTCGCGGCAGGACTCGTAATCCACGTCGCCCACGGTGATCAAGCGGCCATCTTCGTCCTCGATCCGGTTGATCCCGATATCGATTACGACAGCGCCCGGCTTGATCATCTCGGCCGTTATCATGCGCGGCTTGCCGACGGCGACGAACAGCGCGTCCGCCTGGCGTGAATGTACGGCGAGATTTCGTGTCATATGGTGACAGACGGTGACCGTAGCGCCTTCCGCCATGAGCAGAAAGGCAATCGGCTTGCCGACGATCTCGGAGTGCCCGACGATGACCGCGTCCAGTCCCTCCAACGCAACCCCCGTACGCCGGAGCATCTCGACCGACGCGGCGGCCGTACAAGGGGCGAGCTCAATCTCGTTGTAGACGATGTTACCGATCGAGGCTGGGTGCATGCCTTCGACGTCTTTAAGCGGATGCACCGCGCTTTGCAGCTCCTTGATGCTGAGCGGCTTGGGCACCGGACGCTGGACGATGATCCCCGTGACCCGGGGATCGACATTCAAGGTCGCAATTGCCGCTAGGATTTCACCGCGGGTCACGTCGGCCGGAAAATGACGTTCCTCGAAGGCGATACCCGCCGTCTCGGCGCGCCGGCGCTGATTGCGGACATAGACTTCGACCGGCGCCGTATCGCCGATGGTGATCGAGACAAGCCGCGATGGCCAGCCGGTAGAGACAAGGGCCTGGGCCGCGTCGCGCACCTGACCGAGGATTTCCTCGGATACGGCCTTACCGTCAATGTCTTTGTGATGCATGCGTTCTCGTAGGGAATACAGTTTCTGCCCCGTCCGGGCGTACACACCATAAGTAATGGCGCCAACGAACTACCACTGTTTTAAATTCCATGGTAGAGACGATGGTACTGGTACCGCGCGCTAATTCACGCGATAGTCAGGGTAAGAGCTCCACTTTTTTCTACTGTCATGGCAGCGAAAGGTGATGGGCACGATTATTGCATATTTGGAGACCAAAACCATGACGGCTCATATTGGACGCAACCTATCGTTGGAGGAGATGGACAAGCAGAGCCACCTCCATCCTTATTCCTCTCTCGCCGACAATCTAGAGACCGGCCCGAAGGTGTGGAGCGGCGCCAAGGGCATCATGCTCACGGACACACAGGGCAACGAGTTCATCGACGGTATGGCCGGGTTGTGGTGTGTCAATATCGGCTACAGCCGCGATGAAATTGCCGATGCTGTCGCGGCCCAGATGAAGCAGATGAGCTATTACCACAGCTTCGCGACCGCCTCGAACGAACCGGTCATTCGTCTTGCCGATCGCCTTCTGGGCCTATTGCCGGACAACATGAGCAAGATATTCTTCGGCAATACAGGATCGGATGCGAACGACACGAACGTTAAGTTCGTCTGGTATTACAGCAACCTGCGCGGCAAGCCCGAAAAGAAGAAGATCATTTCGCGCGAGCGCGGCTATCACGGCGTGACCATCGCCGCCTCCAGCCTCACCGGTCAGCCGTTGCTGCACAACGCGTTCGACCTGCCAATCAACAACATCATCCATACCCTGCCCAACCATTATTACCGCCAGGCCGAACCGGGTATGAGCGAGTTGGAGTTTTCCAAGCATCTCGCCGCCGAGCTCGACGCCTTGATCGAGCGCGAGGGCCCCGAGACCGTGGCCGCCTTCATCGCCGAGCCCGTGATGGGCGCGGGCGGAGTGATCACGCCGCCGGAGGGCTACTTCCCGGAAATCCAAAAAGTGCTCGATAAGCACGATGTGCTGATGATCGCCGACGAAGTCATCTGCGGCTTTGGGCGGTTGGGAAAATGGTTCGGCACCTACGCCTACGACATCAAGCCCGATATAATAACCATGGCGAAGGGCCTGACCAGCGCATACATCCCGATGTCCGCGTCGGCCATATCCCAGCGGGTGTGGGACGTGCTCGTCGAAGGTTCGCCCAAGATTGGGCCGTTTGGCCACGGCTATACCTACGGCGCCCACCCGGTTGCCGCAGTCGCCGCGATGGCGAACCTCGACGTCATCGAACGCGAGAATCTGGTCGACAACTCGGACAAGGTCGGCGGCTATATGCAGGAACGGCTCCGGGCCCGCCTGGCGGATCATCCGTTGGTCGGTGAGATCCGCGGCCGCGCCCTGATTGCTGCGGTCGAGCTGGTCAAGAACAAGGCGACCAAGGAGGAATTCGACCTCGGTCTCAAGGTCGGCCCCCAGATGATCGCCGCCTGCATGGACGAAGGCCTCGTTATCCGCTCGCTGATGGGGACGAATTCCACGGCCTTTTCGCCGCCGCTCGTCGTCAACGAATCGGATATCGACGAAGTCCTGGACCGCTACAGCCGCGCCCTCGACAAGGTGGCCGGCGACCTCAAGAAGGACGGTCACTGGAACGGCTGACGCAATACCAACACGCGATTCCAAGGCCCGCCTTACGGCGGGCCTATTTTTTACGACTTCGCCCAAGGGACATCCGAATTTCCAGAGAATTCATCGCGTCCCAGCCCTTCGCTCCGATAGTCTCATTGAAGTTGGACTCGCCGAAAGAGGCCGCGATCAGATGTCCGAGCGAGAGGGAGGCTCCACCGTGACAGCGGTAGTGAATAGTTTTCTTCACGAGCGTACCTACACCATCACCCACTTGGTCTCAGACCCAGATACGGGCCGCGCCCTCATCATCGATTCGGTGCTCGATTTCGATTCGCGCGCGCTGCGAACCACGACCGAAGCCGCCGACCGGATCATCGCCCATGTCGGAGAATGCGGGCTAAACGTGGACTGGATTCTCGAGACCCACGTCCACGCCGACCACATGAGCGCGGCGCCCTATCTGCGAGAGGCACTCGGAGGACAAACGGCCATCGGCGAGCATGTCCGTGAGGTCCAGAATACCTTTGCCGGGCTGTACAACGCCGGACCCGAGCTTGCGACCGACGGATCGCAATTCGACCATCTTCTGGCGGACGGCGAGAAACTGGCGATCGGGAATCTCGAACTCGAGGTCATGAGTACCCCAGGTCATACGCCGGCCTGCGCGAGCTATCGGGTCGGCGACGCGCTGTTCGTCGGCGATACGATCTTGATGGAGGATTTCGGCACCGCGCGCTGTGACTTTCCGGGCGGCGATGCGCGCACCCTCTATCAGTCGATCCAGCGCCTGCTCAGCCTGCCCGAGGAGACGCGGATGTTTCTATGCCACGACTACGGGCCGAACGGGCGGGCCATCGCGTGGGAGACCACGGTCGGCGCCCAGCGCCGCGGGAATATCCATGTCAAGGAAGGCATCTCGGAAGACGAGTTTTCCGCCAAGCGCGAGGCGCGTGACGCCAAGCTGGAGTTACCGGAGCTGCTTTTTCAATCGGTTCAGGTCAACATGCGCGCGGGCCAGCTGCCGCCGTCTGAATCGAACGGCGTGACTTACCTGAAGATACCGATCAACGCGCTTTAAACCCCAGACAAACGAAACGGGGCCCGGCATCAAGCCGGGCCCCGTCACATCTCAGGCTAGCGAGGTTGGAGGTAGGATTACATCCCCATTCCGCCCATTCCGCCCATTCCGCCCATTCCGCCCATTCCGCCCATTCCGCCCATTCCGCCCATTCCGCCCATTCCACCCGGGGGACCAGCACCGGGTCCACGGCCCATCGGCGGCGCTGCCGGCGGCTCCTTGGGCACATCGGGCGATTCCGTAATCATCGCCTCGGTGGTGAGCATGCGGGCGGCAACCGAGGCTGCATCTTCCAGCGCGCAGCGGACCACCTTGGTTGGGTCGATGATGCCGGCCTTGAAGAGATCCTCGTAGGTACCGGTTTCGGCGTTGAAGCCGATCGCCGGGTCCTTAGCGTCCATGCACTTCTGCACCACGACCCAGCCGTGCTCGCCCGCGTTTTCTGCGATCTGGCGTATCGGTTCCTGGAGAGCCTCGCGGACGATGTTGGCCCCGACGCGCTGGTCAGAATTTGGAAGCTCTATCTTGTCGAGAGCCTTGCGCGCTCGCAGCAATGCCAGGCCGCCGCCCGACACAACTCCCTCGGCAATCGCCGCACGGGTCGCGTTGAGCGAGTCGTTGACCCGATCCTTGCGTTCACGAACCTCGGTCTCCGTCGTGCCGCCGACACTGATGACTGCGACGCCCGAGGACAGTCGCGCGAGCCGCTCGTTGAGCTTCTCGTAATCGTAGGACGCTTTGGTGACCTCCATGGTCTTGCGGATTTCCTCGCACCGCTTCTTGAGATCTGCCTTCTTGCCTTTGCCGCCGATGATGGCGCAGTCGTCCTTGCGCACGACCACCTTGTCGACCCGGCCCAGCATGTCGAGGGTGACGTTTTCCAGCTTTTCGCCAGCGTCCGCACTAACGTAATGAGCACCGGTGAGGATCGCGATGTCACGGAGCGATTCCTTGCGCCGGTCACCGAAACCCGCCCCCTTGACCGCAACGCACTTTAGGCCGCCCTGGACCTTGTTGGTCACCAGCGTCGCCAGGGCCTTGCCCTCAACGTCCTCGGCCACGATAAGGAGCGGCTTCTTGGCCTTGATGACGAGCTCGAGCAGTGGCACGAGAGCCGGAATCGCGTCGATCTTGGCTTCGAAGCACAGGACTAGCGCGTTGTTGTACTCACAGACCATCTGCTTGGGATCGGTGACGAAATGCGATGACAAATAGCCGCGATCCCATTTCATGCCCTCGGTCAGCTTGATTTCGGTCGTAAGGGACTTGCCCTCGTCGACACTAACGAGACCGTCGGTGCCCACCGTCGTCATCGCCTCGGCGATCCACTCGCCAACCTCGCTATCGTTGTTGGCCGCAATGGTCGCAACCCGCGCGATCTCGTCGCGTTTTCCGATGGTGCGGCTCTGCTTCTTGAGCTCGTTGGCCACGGCCTTGGTCGCCGCGTCGATCCCCCGCTCGAGATCGATCGGGTTCATCCCGGCCGCCACGGCCTTGATCCCCTCACGCGCGATGCAGTGGCTAATCACCGTCGCCGTCGTGGTGCCATCGCCCGCCACATCGTTGGTACGCATCGCGACATCGCGAATCAGGCGCGCGCCCATATTCTCGAACTTGTCTTCGAGCTCGACTTCCTTGGCGACGGTCACACCGTCCTTGGTGACCCGCATGCCCATGCTGAACGACTTAGTCAGCAGCACATTACGCCCCTTCGGGCCGAGCGTTATCGCCACCGCCCTGTTCAGGATCTCGACCCCTCGAATCATGCGCTCACGGGCCTCCGCGGAAAACACGATATCCTTCCAGGATTCGGCCATCGGATTCTCTCTCCCTTGGTTTCGGGGCAGCCCGGCGTCAGGCGACCACCGCAAGAATGTCGTTTTCGCGTACGATCAGCATATCCTTGCCATCGAGCTTGACCTCGGTGCCCGAATATTTTCCGTAGAGCACGCGGTCGCCAGATTTAACCGTCAGTTTGATCAGCTTGCCGTTCTCGTCGCGCACGCCCGAACCGACGGACACAACCTTGCCCTCGCTGGGCTTTTCCTGCGCCGTATCGGGAATAATGATGCCACCGGCGGTCTTTTCCTCGCTCTCAAGCGGCTTAATTAGCACGCGATCATGAAGAGGTCTGAATTTCATTGGTCACTCCCACCCTTCGAACGCCCCGGTTGGGGCAGAAATCCTTGAAAACTAGAGCTTTTCCCTAGTTTGTTAGCACTCGTTGCTTGTGAGTGCCAGATATGTAGGAGAATGCGCGCCGCCTGTCAAGAACACACCCTGTTAATCGCCGGCAATCTTAGCGTTAACAGCCGGCTAGCCATTTCAAGCGAAGCTCATTTCCACTCAGAATTCAAGCGAAGATGGTCCTTGCGATGTCCTTGCTGACGGTACGCGACGTGCTTAGCCATGACGAAGTGCGTGAGATTACCGACCGGCTGGCCGCCGGCGAATTCATCGATGGTTCCCTCACGACCCGAAACGCGCCCGCCACTCTCAAGCTCAATCAGGAGCTCCAGGCCGACGACACCCGCAAGCAGCTTGCGACCTCGGCAATCGACGCGCTCAACCGCAGCGATGCGATCCGCACCCACGCCTATCCCAACAGGTTTTCCTGCCCCATCTTCAGCCGCTACCAGGAAGGCGTGTATTACGGCTATCACACGGACGGCGCGATCCCGAACTGGGGTCATCCCAACGCGGTACGCAGCGACTTGTCGTGCACCGTATCTCTTAGCGAACCGGATAGCTACGACGGCGGCAAACTGACCATTCATGCCGGCTCCGAGCCGATTCAGCTCAAGATTCCCGCGGGCAGCGCCGCGATTTATCCGACCCCGAACCTGCACCGGGTCGAGACCGTGACCCGCGGCGAGCGGCTGGCCGCCGTGCTCTGGGTGCATAGCTATGTGCGCGATCCGGCCCGTCGCGACATCCTCGCCAAATGCAACGACCTGGTCGAACGTCCGGGCGCAAAGGACATGAACGACGAGGCGACCCTCGAATCGAACGTTCTGCACGATCTGTTGCGCCAGTGGGCGGAGACTTGAGCGCCGGGACGCATCAATCTGCGAAAATCACGCCCGGGTTCATGATGCCGTTGGGATCGAGGGTTCGTTTGAGCCGGCGCATCAGCGCGATCTCTTCTTCCGTGCGACAAAGCCCGAGATAGTCCCGCTTCATAATACCGATTCCGTGCTCGGCGCTGATGCTGCCTTCGGCGTCGGCCACGAGGGTGTAGATGCGCTCTGCAAGGGGAGCGCCCTTCGCCCGGAACGTCTCGTCGGGCGCCTCGCGCTTCTGCACCATGTTGACGTGCAGATTGCCGTCGCCGAGATGGCCGTATACCAGGCAAAGCACGCCGCCGATGGCTTGGGCAATCGCGTCGAGTTTGGGCAGGACCTCCGGGATCCGGCCGGGCGGCACGGTGACGTCGAACTTATGGGTCAGACCCTCGCGGCTGATCGCCTCGGTCACACCTTCGCGTAGCTGCCACAGTGCCGCCGCCTGGTCCTCCGATTCCGCGATCACGGCATCGACGGCATGCCCAGCCTCCAGGGCTGCCGCGAGAGCGTCCAGGAACCCCTCGCGTTCGCCCGCGCCCGCGCCGGATTCCGCCTCGACCAGGACGAGCAGAGGATAGATCGTGGCAAAGGGCCGGCGCGCCGCGGCATTATGCCGGAACAACAGCTCGATCGCCTCGCACCTGATCATCTCGAGCGACGAGAGCCCGGGCAGACCCTGGCGTAAGACTTCCAACAGACCGATGGCGGCAGTTGCAGTCTCGACCCCGAACAGCGCCGTGTGCCGGGCGGCGGGCCGGGGATGGGCCTGGAGTACGAGACGGGTGATCACGCCGAGAATGCCCTCGGATCCGATGAACAGCTGCTTGAGATCGAGGCCGGTGTTGTTTTTCCGCAGCTTGTTGAGCCCGCTCACCACGGTGCCGTCGGCCAGGACCGCCTCAATGCCGCGAATCTGGTCGCGCACATGGCCGTAGCGGATCACCTTGACGCCGCCCGCATTGGTCGACGCCATGCCGCCCAGCTGACAGGACCCGCGGGCCCCGAGATCGACGGGAAATACCTGCTCCCGCTCCGCGAGATACCGGTGCAAATTTTCCAGCACGACGCCGGCCTGGACCCGGACCGTGCCCGATGCGCTATCGAACTCTTCGATCGCGTTGAGCCGCGCAAGGCTGAGTACAACCTCGCCGTCGCGCGGCACCGAGCCGCCGACCAGCCCCGTGTTGCCGCCCTGGGGCACGACCGCGATACCATGGGCATCGCAGGCGCGCAGCAACGTGCTGACCTGCTCGATGCTGTTGGGGCGAGCAACGAGGGCGGGCCGGCCGCTGAACTTGCGGGTCCAGTCGACGCCATAGGGGGCGACCTCGTCGGGCCCGGTCAGATACAATCCGGGCTCGTCGAGTGCCCCACGTAGCCGGCCCTCGATGTCGGTCATGACTTGCACCTTCTCAGCGGAGCCCTAAACTTAGCGCCGCCAGCTCGAAACTGCACTTGCGAAAGCGCTGCTCCCTGTGAATCCGACGATCTTGTTTCTCGATTTCGACGGCGTCGTCGCCGACAGTATGCCGGCCAAGACCGATGCCTTCATCAAGGCGTTCGAGGGCTGCGGCTTTGCCCCCGACGCGATCGGCCGACTCTATCGTCGATTCTCAGGCAGCGGTCGGGACCGCATTTTTACCCTCGTCTTCGAGGAATTGGCCGCGCGCGCCATGACGGACGCGGAGCACAGCCGGGCGCAGGCGATCTTCGCCCGACTGGAAACGCAAGCCACACCGGGACTGGCGCTATTTCCCGGGGTTGGGGATTTTTTGGCCCACGAGGCGACGCGACGCAGCCTCGTACTGGTGACGGGAACGCCCGCCGGGGTGATTGATGCGATCCTTGAAAGCCTCGGCATAGCCGGTCATTTTACCGCCGTCTACAGCGCCACGCTCAACAATCCCAAAGAGCGCCATATGGCCGAAGAGCTCGAATTCACCAACGTCTCGGCCGCCAACGCCCTGATGGTCGGCGATTCACTGGTCGACATGGAGGCCGCAAAGGCCGCGAACGTCGCCTTCGTCGGTGTCGGCGACCCGGAATTCTTCGCTGGTGGAACGGCCGTTGCGATCATCGACAACCTGCCTGATATCGGCGCCCGGTTCGACGGGGCATGGCAAGAGAAGCCGGGGTGATGTTCGAAGGCTTCGAACAGCGGACCATCGAGACCGACGGCGCAGCCATCGATCTCGTGGTGGGCGGCGACGGGCCGTCGGTCCTGCTGCTTCACGGCTATCCCCAGACCCGCGCCATGTGGCACGCCGTTGCGCCGAAGCTGGCAGAACGTTACCGGGTGGTGGTGCCCGACCTGCGCGGTTACGGCGACAGCACGAAGCCGCCAGGCGGCCCCGACCACGCGGGATACTCCAAACGCGCCATGGCCGCCGACCAAGTCGCCGTCATGGCCGCGTTGGGCGCGGACCGCTTCGCGGTTCTGGGCCACGACCGGGGCGCACGGGTGGGACACCGGATGGCGCTCGACCACCGGGACCGGGTGGAGCGGCTTGCGGTGCTCGATATCGTGCCCACGCTGGCGGTGTTCAGCCAGCTTAGCCAGGGCGTCGCGACGGGCTACTACCACTGGTTCTTCCTGATCCAGGACGAGCCGCTGCCCGAGCGGCTGATCGGCAACGATCCGAAATTTTACCTGCACTGGTGCCTTGCCCGGCTCGGCGGCAGCCTCGAGATGTTCCACCCGGACGCGCTGGCCGAATACGAGCGCTGCTTCACTGCCGAGACCATCCATGCGAGCTGCGAGGACTATCGCGCTGCGGCATCGATCGACCTCGATCACGACCGGGCCGATCTCGACCGAATCCTCACCTGCCCGGTGCTCGCCCTGTGGGGCGCCCAGGGGCGGGTTCACCAGTGGTACGACGTGCTTGCATGTTGGCGCGAACGCGCCGAACAGGTATCGGGTAACGCGATCGATGCCGGCCATTTTCTGGTCGAGGAGCGTGCCTCCGGGGTCGGCGACGCCCTGCTCGACTTTCTCGGAACAGGCTGAACCGTGAAGATCCTCGTGCTTGGAGCCGGCATCGTCGGCGTGACGTTGGCCTGGTTTCTCGCCCAGGACGGCCACGAGGTCACGGTGATCGAGCGGCGCGAGGGCGCGGGGTTGGAGACCAGCTTTGCCAACGGTGGCCAGCTCGCGAGCAGTTCCGCCGAGCCTTGGGCGAACCCGGCGGCGATCCGCACCGCGCTATCCTCCATCGGCCGCGAGGACGGAACGCTGATCATGCGCCTGCGCGCCGATCCCGCCATGTGGCTCTGGTGTCTGCAGTTTTTACGCAACTGCACAACCGCACGCGCCCGGCGCAACCGGATACCCCTGATCAGGCTGGGCCTGCATTCCCGCGCCATGATGGAAACCGTGCTGGCCGAGACCACGATCGCGTTCGACGAGGAACGCCGTGGAATTCTCGATCTCGTGGCCGACCCCCGCACGCTCGAGCGTGAAGCCCGTCATGGCGACGATGGCACCGGGCGCGAGGTCGTCGATCACGCCCGTTGCCTAGCCATCGAGCCCGCGCTCGAAGACTGCCGGGACAAATTCGCCGGCGGGCTTTACTTCCCGACCGACCGCAGCGGCGACGCGCATCGCTTTACCCACTCGCTGGCCGCAGATTGCGAACGCCTTGGAGTCGAGTTTCGCTACGAAACCGCAATTTCGAGAATCCGCACTCAAGGCGACATGGTTTCTTCGGTCGAGACGAGCGCCGGCTCACTCACGGCGGATGCCTACGTCCTGTGCCTGGGCAGTGAAAGCCGCCGCCTGGCCCGCCCGCTTGGCCTGCGCCTGCCAATCTACCCGGTGAAGGGTTATTCCGTGACCATCCCCACAGCGGGAGCCAACCGGGCGCCCCGGGTCAGCCTGTCCGATGAAACTCGGAAAATCGTTATTTCGCGCCTGGGCGACCGGCTGCGCGCTGCCGGCACCGCCGAGCTTGCGGGCGACGATAGAACCCTAAATCCGGTGCGCAGCCGCGCCGTGCTGAACGCACTGATGGACCTGTTCCCCAACGGCGGCGATGCCGAGCAGGCGGAGTTCTGGACTGGTTTGCGCCCCATGACGCCCGACGGTGCCCCGATTTTGGGGCCAAGTACGCATCTCAACCTGTTCCTCAACACCGGTCACGGCACGCTCGGCTGGACCACGGCCTGCGGCACCGCCGAACTGCTGGTCGACATCATCGCCGGCCGGTCCCCGGCCATCGAGCTGAACGGACTGACCCTGGCCCGCTTCTAGGGTCGCTTCAGGGGGCGATTGCCCGCGCGGCGTACTCCGCTAGAATGACGACTTCATTGGATGAAGAGGGAGCGCGCGGGCTATGGCAGAGACAATAGAGATCAACCGCGATCGCCTGATCAGCCGGCTCAACGAGCTGGCTAAAATCGGCGCGACGCCGGCGGGCGGCGTGCACCGACTTGCCTATACGGACGAGGACAAGGCGGGCCGCGATCTTTTCGTGCGCTGGTGCGAAGACGCCGGGCTCGCGGTACGGGTCGACGAGATGGGCAATATTTTTGCCCGTCACGGCGACGCCGACGGTGCGCCGGTATTCGCCGGCTCTCATCTCGACAGCCAACCCAAGGGCGGACGCTACGACGGCGCCTACGGCGTGCTGGGCGCATTGGAGGCCGTGCAATCCATCAAGGAGGCCGGCCACGCCCTCGCCCACCCCGTCGAGGCCGTGGCCTGGAGCAACGAGGAAGGCAGCCGCTTTCCCCCCTCCATGATCGGATCGGGCGTGTTCGCCGGACACTTTACCCTGGACTACGCCTATGGCTGCACCAGCCGCGACGGCAAGACCCAGGGCGGAGAGCTTGAACGCATCGGCTACAAGGGCGACGTGCCGTGCAAGGCGGGGGCGTTGCACCGCTATTTCGAGTTACATATCGAGCAAGGCCCTATTCTCGACGCCGAGGAAATTCGGCTCGGCGTCGTCGAAGGCGTCTATGGCCTCTACTGGCTTGAGCTGCGCCTCAAGGGCCAGGCCAACCACGCCGGCTCGACGCCCATGGAGTTGCGCCGCGACACGCTGATGGCCGCCGCCGAAATCTTTCTCGCGGCCGAGAAGCTACCCACGGAGATGGGCGACGGCAACCGCCTGACCGTAGGCTATATCGAGGTCGTTCCCAACTCGGTCAATGTGATCCCCGGCGATCTTACCTGCACCTTCGATCTGCGCTCGCAAGATCCGGCGACACTCGATGGAATGCGCGAACGCCTGGCCGCCATCATCGAGGAGATCGCGGCGCGGCGCTCCCTGGAGCACGAAATCGTCGAGCTTTCGGCGAACCCCATGGTGACTTTCGCACCCTCCTGCCAGGACGTCGTCGAACAGGCGGCTCAAGCCCTCGGCCTGTCCAACCAGCGCATGTATTCCGGCCCCGGGCACGACGCCGTGTGGGTCTCGACGGTGTGCGACACAGGCATGATCTTTGTGCCCAGCATCGGCGGTATCAGCCATGCCGAGATCGAGGACACCCTCGACGACGATCTCGCCGCCGGGGCGCGCGTGCTGGCAACCGCCATGTGGAAGAGCGCGGCCGGCTGACGGCGCGTAAACAGGCTCGAAAGCCCGCGGAATAATGCACCGATGCTGACCATCTTCCTGATCGCCTTCGTGACCGTCGCTTACGCGGGCTACAACCTGTTCGTCAAGGTGGCCGCCGATCACCTGCCCGCTACAACGACTACGACAGTGCTGGCAACGCTGTCGATGCAGGTTATGACGTTGATCCCCACCCTCGGCTTGCTTGCCATCCTATCGATCCAGGGTGGACACAACTTCAAGCTGAATTTGGGCACCGTTAAGTGGGCGATGATCGCGGGCTTGTGTATCGGCAGTGCGGAGGTCGCCTACTACTATCTTTTTTCCGGGTTGGGCGGCGGCCGGACAATGCCCGCCAATGTCGTCATTCCCATCGTCGTCTGCGGCACCGTGGTGATTACAGCCCTCGTGTCTTTCTTCCTTTTTCGCGAAAGCTTTTCCTGGCCGCAGATCCTGGGCTCGGCACTGGTGATCGGCGGCGTGTTTTTGATTCTCTGGGGCCCGCGTTCGTGAGGAGGCTCCCGGCAGGTAGCGTGGCGTGAGCGGGATGATCTTCGCCGCAGCCAGCGCGGCAATCTGGCTCGTTATCCTGCTCTTGCCGTGGCGGCCCTGGAGCACCCGCGAAACCCTCGATGCGACACCGGGCGAACCTGCGCCCGACCTCTCCGACCTGACCGTTTTGATCCCGGCCCGTAACGAAGCGAGCGTCATAGGCGAAGTGCTCGCCGCGCTCGGCGCGCAAGGTTCGCACTTACGAATCGTCCTGATCGACGACCAATCCGACGACGGCACGGCAGCGGCGGCCCGCGCCGGCTCACCCGAGGGTCTGGAGATCGTCAACGGCGAGCCACTTCCGGAGGGCTGGAGCGGCAAGCTCTGGGCTCTCGAACAGGGTCGAAAGCACGCCAACACGGCGCTTCTTCTGTTGCTCGATGCGGACATCCGACTTGAGCCCGGAACCATTCCAGCGTTGTTGCGCCGGCGGGGCGAGAGCGGCGCCGCGTTCGTGTCGCTGATGGCCCAGCTGCGTATGGTCAGCGGATGGGAAATCCTGCTGATGCCGGCGTTCGTTTATTTCTTCAAGCTGCTCTACCCCTTCGCACTCTCGAACGCGGCGCGCGGCTCCATCGCGGCGGGCGCGGGAGGCTGCATCCTGGTCGAGGCTCAGGCGATTGAAAAAATCGGCGGCTTTGGCGCCATCCAGGGCGCGTTGATCGACGATTGCGCGCTGGCACGTGCCATCAAACATGACGGCCAGCGCACCTGGATTGGCCTGACCCATTCCGCCGTCAGTCTCCGCTCCTACCGCGTACTGGGCGAAATCTGGGGCATGGTTGCCCGCAATGCCTTTACCCAGTTGCGTTACTCACCCGTTCTCTTGTTGCTCGTCACCGCCGTCTTCGCGCTGGCCTGCGCCATGCCCCTGCTGGCCCTCGTCGCCTTTCCCGGCGTGGGCGTCAAGATTCTCGGAGGCCTTGGTCTCGCCGCCATGATCGTGAGCTACATCCCGACGCTCCGCTATTACGGGCTTTCACCCCTGCTTGCCCTTTCCATGCCGGTTATCGGGGCGCTCTACCTGGCGATGACCTGGAGTTCGGCGTTCCGCTATTGGCGGGGGCACCGTTCGCGATGGAAGGGGCGCGTCTACCGTCGCTGAACCTCGAAGCCACTCTTTTGATGGAGTGATTGTCCCGTGCCCCGAATTGCGCTAAGCCTGCGCCTGCACCGCGCAACGCGGCGTGGCAAAAGACAACGGCCATCGGGCACACCATGACGGACGCGCTGTTCCGGCGCCTCGCTGACACCGACCGGAAACGGGTGGTTATCGTCGTCGACGGCGAGCCGGTCGAAGCCCTGGCCGGCGACACCCTTCTCACGGCCCTGCTCACCACCGGCCATCACTTAAGAGATTCCGAATTCGGCGACGGGCCCCGCGCCGGATTTTGTCTGATGGGCGCCTGCCAGGATTGCTGGATCAACCTCGAAGCGGGCGGACGGGTTCGGGCCTGCAGCACCTTCGTCTCCGACGGCCTACGAGTGCGCAGGCCCAAATCGACCTCATGACGGGCCCTCGTGTCCTGATCGTTGGCGCTGGGCCGGCCGGCAGCCGCGCCGCCGCCGTCCTCGCCGCTGCGGGCTTGCGGCCGGTCGTCGTTGATGAAGCGCCGCGCAGCGGGGGCCAGGTATATCGTCGTCCGCCACGGGATTGCCACCGCCCGGCCAAGGATCTCTACGGTTTCGAGGCGGCCAAGGCCCTCGACCTGCACCGAGCCTTCGATGGCCTGGGCGAGGCCGTCGACTACCGGCCCGAGACCCTGGTCTGGAACGTCCATGACGGCGAGGCCTGCACGCGCCACAGTGACGGCACCCTGGAGCGTATTCCCTACGACGCAGCCCTGCTTGCTACCGGCGCCATGGACCGGATCATCCCCTTCCCCGGCTGGACGACACCGGGCGTCTACACCCTCGGCGCCGCGCAGATCGCCTACAAATACCAGGGTTGCGCCATCGGCAGCTGCGTCGCGCTGCTCGGCACCGGCCCGCTTCTCTACCTCGTTGCCTATCAATACGCGACGCACGGCGCGGAGGTCGCCGTCGTGCTCGATACCGCCCGCCTGAGCGACGGGGTGCGCGCCCTGCCCGACTTGCTGTGGGGCGGGGCGACCTTCGCGAAGGGCCTTTATTACCGAAGCTGGCTCGCGCTACACGGTATTCCCCTGCGCAACGGGGTGACGCCGATCGGCGTCGACGGCGAAGACCGCGTGCGTGCCCTTCGCTATCGGGACAGCCGCGGGCGTGAACACCATCTCGCCTGCGATGCACTGGCCTTCGGCTACAGTTTGCGTTCCGAAACCCAGCTTGCCGATCTTTTGGGCTGCGCCTTCGAGTTCGATCCGCTGGGCTATCAGTGGCGGCCCCGGGCAGACGGCGATGGTCGCGCCAGCATCAAAAGCGTCTACCTCGCCGGAGACGGTGCCGGGATTTCGGGAGCAGACGCCGCCGATCGGCGGGGCGAACTCGCGGCACTTGCCCTGCTTGCGGATCACGGCCAGGCCGTGGATACGCGTCGGGTGGCGCGCTTGCGCCGGGAACTTGCCCGCCTGCAACGTTTTCGCCGTGGTCTCGAGACCGCATTTCCCTTTCCGCGACGTCTCGCGGAAGGCCTCGGCGATGACGTCCTGCTGTGCCGCTGCGAATCCATCAAGGCCGGAGAATTTCGCGCCCAGGCACACGGTCTCGGCGCCGCCGAGGTGAATCGCGCGAAGGCTTTCAGCCGCGTCGGCATGGGCCGCTGCCAGGGCCGGGTCTGCCACACCGCAGCGGCCGAAGTTCTGGCGGAACAACTGGGCTGCGAGGCAGCGGCGGTCGGCCGACTGCGCGGCCAGGCGCCGATCAAACCTTTACCCATCCCGGGGCAGGGCTCATGAGCCGGATTGAGACCGAGGTCGCCATTATCGGCGGCGGTATCGCGGGATGCTCCGCTGCGCTGCATCTTGCCCGCCGGAACGTTCCGGTCATGCTTTTCGATAAGGGATTCGCCGGGGCCGGAGCAAGCGGCGTGAATTTCGGCGGCGTGCGGCGAAACGGCCGCCATATCGAAGAGATGGCTCTCGCCACACGTTCGCTGGCCGATTACTGGCACAAGCTTGAGGACTGGCTGGGCACGGACTGCGAATTCACGGTCACCGGCCAACTGAAGTTGGCCCGCAACGCCGACGAGCTTGCCCTTCTCGATGCTTACGCCGAAGCGGCGGCCCCTTACGACCTCGGCCTCGAACCGCTGAACCGCAACGCGCTGATGGAGCGCTACGACTGGGTCGGAGAATGGGCCTTTGCGGCCTGGCACTGCCCGTCCGACGGCCACGCAAACTCTAGGCTCGTCGGCCCCGCCTTTGCCAAGGCCGCCCGGGCCGCCGGCGCGGACTTGCGTGAACACGAATCGGTCGTTCACGCCGAAACGCTTGGCGACGGCTTCGAGATCGCCACGAAATCCGGACTGGCGGTCCGGGCCAATCGCCTGCTCAACTGTGCGGGCGGCTGGGGTGCCGAGATCGCGGCCCTGTTCGGCGAGCAGGTGCCGATCGTGCCCCTCGCCCCGCAAATGGCCGTGACCGAGCCTTGCCCCTATTTTCTCGAGCCCGTGCTGGGGATGGTGGGCGGCGAGCTTTATGTCCGCCAGATCCCGCGGGGCAACATCATCCTTGGAAACGGCGGCGGCGGCGAGGTCGATCTCGCGAGCGGACGAACCAAGGTTCGCCCCGCCGATACGCTTGCTAGCCTTGCCGACGCGGTCAAGCTGGTGCGCCCGCTCGCCAACGTCAACGTGATCCGCACCTGGACCGGCATCGAGGGCAAGACGCCGGACGGCTACCCGATCATCGGACCGAGCGCGACGACGACAGGGCTATTTCACGCCATCGGGTTTTCGGGCCACGGCTTCCAGCTCGGACCGGCGACCGGCGCCGTGTTGGCCGAGCTAGCCCTGGACGACGCGACCCCGACCGACATATCGGCCATGAGCATTAAGCGCTTTACGGCGCCGGCGACTTAGCGCTCCGGGCGCACCACGACTTTGCCGAAATGGGTGCCCGCATCGAGATGGCGGATCGCGTCGACACCCTCGCTCAACGGAAACATCCGGTCGATGACCGGTTCGATTTGATGCTGGTTGACCATCTCGAGCATCGCCCGACATTCCGCCGTATTGCCCATGGTGGTGCCGCGAATGCTGATCCAGTGCAGAAACACGTAGGCCAAATCGATCTCGACGATATCGCCCGCCGTCGCGCCGAACACCACCAGCCGACCGCCCTGGCGCAGGCACGCGACCGATTGATTCCAGGTCGGCGCACCCACGGATTCGATGACCAGATCGGCGCCCGCGCCGCCGGTAAGCTTGCGCACCGCCGGCGCCCACTCGGCATCGCTGGCAAGAGCCAGGTCGGCGCCGAGCGCTCGCGCCCGCTCGCCTTTTTCCGGGCTTCGCGAGGTCACCACGACCCGCGCCCCAGCCGCCTTGGCAAGCTGGAGCGCCATGATCGAGGTGCCCGCGCCAATCCCGGGAATGACAACCATCTGGCCGCTCTGCAACTCCCCCTCGGTAAACAGCGCCCGGTAGGTCGTAATTCCGACCAACGGCACGGCCGCAGCCTGTTCCCAACTCAGATGGGCGGGCTTGGGCTCGACATTCGCACGCGGCACCACGGCATATTCCGCGAGTGTGCCGTCCGTGGGATAGCCGATGAGCAACCCGTCATAGCCGCCACGGGGCGGGCCGCTGCGCTCGTCGGGCCAATCGAGGGTCGGGTTGACGACGACCTCCGCACCCTCGTCGATATCCTCGACCCCGGGGCCGCGGCCGGCAATCACGCCGGCACCATCCGAGCCGAGAATGGCGGCGGGCTTGTCCAGATCCCGGCCCAGACAGGTCCAGATATCCCGGTGGTTGAGCGCCGCGGCACGGATTTCGAGCAACACCTCGCCCGGACCGGGAACGGGGATCGGTCGATCCGCCAGGGTCAGGCCATCCAACCCGGGTACCTTTTCGTGAATCACGCAGCGCATCGCATAATCTCCCTCCAAGGCGCGCGTAGCACGCATGCCCGATTTAACCAGCTTTTAGGTCACGAAACCTATTTAGACCGCCCGTGCCGCTTGACCACCCGATCGAACCAACGCTCGCCGAGCGTCGTGGTAAGCGGCCCGTGGACCTCGCCGCACAACTCCATTTCGGCGTCGAGCTCGGCAAGCACTTCAGGGTGATCCTTCAGGAACGCCGCGCCCGGCCCCTGGTAGAGCCAGGTCCGAAGTCCCTCCGGCGATATTTCGAAATGAGGCTGGAAGCCGTAGGTGGACTCACCCATGCGGAACGCCTGATTGTCGTAATTATCGCCGCGCATGAGCCGCACGGCGCCGTCGGGCAAATCGAACGTGTCGAGGTGAAATTGCAGGGTCCGGAACCCCGCCTCGGAGATCGGCGGCAAAAGCGGATCGAGCGCCGCATCGGCGGTCGGATAGACCCGATGGATGCCGAGCTCGGCGATCGGGCCCTTGTAGCAGCGCCCGCCCAGAGATGCCGCGATCAACTGCGCGCCGAGGCAGATGCCGAGAATAGGCTTGTCTGCTTTATGAAAGCACCGGATAAGGTGGTCGCACCGGCGCAGGAACGGATGCTCGACGAATTCGTAAGCGCTCTGCGGTCCCCCCAGGATTATCAGGCCGTCATGCTCGGATTCGTCGGTCGGCAAATCGTCGCCGTCGGGCGGGATGCGCGCATCGATCGTGACCCCAAATTTAGCGGCCGACGCATCGAGATAGACGTCGGGCGGCCCCCATCGGGCGCCGAGCACGGCCAGTACCTTCATGTCTCAGCCCGCCGGACAGCCAGACCAAACCAACCATCGCCAAACGCCAGGGCGAGCGGTCGATGCACTTCGTCGCACAGATGGGTCTCGGCGTCGATTTCGGCCCAGGCCTCGGGAATTCGCTCCCGGTAGCCGACGCCCGGCCCCGTATGCAGCCAGGCATCCAGATGGTCGGTCGTTGCCTCGATGTGAGGCTGAAACCCGTAGGTCACATCACCAAGGCGAAACGCCTGATTTTCGTAAATCTCGCCGCGCATCAGGCGGGCCGCGCCGTCGGGCAACTCGAAACTGTCGCGGTGAAACTGCAACAGGCGCAATCCATCACCGGGAATTGGCGGCAGCAACGGACCGCCCACCGCTTCTGCGGTGGCGTAGATGCGAGGAAAGCCCCGCTCCGGCTCCGGGCCCTCATAGCACCGCGCCCCGAACGCGCCGGCTATAATCTGCGCCCCCAGGAAAATCCCCAGGATCGGCTTACCGGCATCGTGAAAGCAATGGACCAGTTGATCCGAGCCTTGCAGAAAGGAATCTGAATCACGGTTGTATGCACTTTGCGGCCCGCCGAGAACGATTAACCCGAGATAGTCGCTGTCGTCGGGCGGCATGTCATCGCCGTCGGGAGGAATTCGCGATTCGACGGCCACCTCGTGACGAGCCGCACAGGCTTCTAAAATCATACCGGGCGGATCGGGCACGTCGGGCCCGATGGCGAGGATTTTCACCGGCGGACCTCGACGCTGTGTGCCAACTCAAGCCTACCCCTCGATGGATACGTTCCCGAAACAGCGCCTATCGGGCGTGCCGGCGGCGCATCAGGATCAACGCGAAGAAGCCGCCAAAGGTAAGCACCGCGACGGCGGCAATTATCAGAGAGCCGATGGCCGGAATCATCGGCGTATAGGACCCAACCATCTTGCCAAAAATCCATTCGGGCAAGGTCGAGTCCGCCCCTGTTGTAAAGGCCGAGAGCGGGAAATTTCCCCACGAGAGCAGGAAACCCCACAAACCTCCCGAGATCACGCCCGGCGCTAGCACGGGCAGGGTTACTTCCCAATAGACCTGCCAGCGTTTCGCTCCGAGGTCGTAGGCCGCCTCCTCCATCGAGGCATCGAACCCGTACATCTGGATCGAGATCACCAGGATAACGATGGGCACGATCCAGACCAGGTGGGCGAGTACCGCCGTCCACCAGTTCGGGATGATGCCAACATAGGTGAACCAGAGCAGAAGCGCCAACCCGAGCACCGCCTGGGGAAAGAAGATCGGCAGCAGGATCATCTTCTGATAGATTTTCTGGCCCTTCCAGTCGTAGCGCACGAAGGCCAGGGCGCCCAAAAAACCCAACACTATAGCAAAGCCCGCGACCACGCCGCCGATCTGCAGCGAGTTGCTTAGAAAGCCCTCGACCGCGGGCGAAGCGAAGGTTTTATCGTACCACTTGGTGGTGAAATCGCTGTAGGGGAACTTGAAGAAGCGCGACTTGCTGAACGACGCCATTATGACGCAGATGATCGGCACATAGAGGAAAAGCACGAGGAAGGCCGTCCAGCTGCCGACCAGCCATTTCATCCAGCACGGGGTCTTCATCGCTACTTTCTCCCCAACAGAGCGTCGAGGTCGAGCCGGCCCATCACGAAGGTCACGATCACGGCGACAACCCCGATCATGATGGTTGCCAGCGCCGAGCCCATAGGCCAGTTCTGGGCATAGGTGAATTCATGCTGGATTTCATTGGCGATGGTGATGACCGACATGCCGCCCAACACCTTGGATTCGGAGATGGCGCCCACCGCCAGGACGAAGCTGAGAAGGCCGCCGACCAGAATACCGGGCATGGCAATCGGGATCTCGATTTCCCGGAAAATCTGGAACCGCGAGGCACCCAGATCGCGAGCCGATTCCACTAGATCTTTCGGGATCATCGCAATGCCGAGTGTCATCGGAAACAGTACGAACGGCAGGTAGACGTAAACCAGGCCAAAGATGATCGAAGTCGGTGTGTAGAGGAGAGTGCCGATGTCCTCAGCACCGAAGACCTCCCGTATGATGCCGGCAAGTACGCCCGATCTCGGCAAATGGAAGAGAAACCAGCCGAACAGACGGACGTTCTCGGAAACGAACATCGGCATCAGAAACAGGAAGGTGACGATGATCGACCATTTACCGAACAGCTTGGCCATACCGTAGGCTGCCGGGTAGCAGACGACGAGTAGAATCGCGACGGTCAGGGCGGCCATGCCGAACGACCAGAGGTAGGAAATGTAGAACGTCTCGCTGAAAATCCGCTCGAAATTCTCAAGCGTCCAGGTGCCGTGATACCCGAACGTCCGGGACGGCAAGAAGCTGAACTCCATCACGATAATCAGAGGCGCCCCGAAGCCGGTAACGAAGAGCACTAAAACCGGGAGCGCGTTGAGCACACCGGGTTGGCGAAACCATTGAGCAACCCGGCGCACCAATCCGGGCGGCGCGATCACAGGAGGCGGGGGGCGCGTGGGGCGCTCATCCAGGCTGTGAGAGGCGTCGGACATTAGTCGGCCACCAGCACGCTGTCCTTGGCGTCCCAGCCGATCGTCACCTCGTCGTTCAGCTCGCCCCAGTAGGCCTGCTCACGAAGCTTTTCCACCGTGAACATCTCTTCGCCTACACGGACGTGGTACTGAACCCGTGAGCCCAGCGCATACTCGTTGTACAAAACCCCCATCATCCGGTTCTCCGCCTCGCCCGCTTCGCGCAAAAAACGAATCGATTCCGGGCGGATCACCAGATGGCCCCGCTCGAACCCCGACGGGCGCTCCGACGGCGAGGCCAGGCTCGTCCCGTGTTCCGGCGCCTCAAGCTTGTCCCCCGACGCGGTCACCGCCACGACGTTCACCTCGCCCATGAATTGCGAGACAAAACGGCTCTGCGGACGCGTATAGATATCGTTCGGCGTCCCGATCTGGATGATCTGACCCTCTCGCATGATCCCGATCCGGTCCGACATCACCATCGCCTCCTCCAGCGAATGCGTGATGTACATGAACGTCTTCCCCGTCGCCCGGTGAAGGTCCTTCAGTTCCACCTCCAGCAGCTTGCGCAGCCGGTAGTCGATCGCGGACAGCGGCTCGTCGAAAAACAAAATCTCCGGGTCCGACGCCAGCGCACGCGCCAGCGCAACACGTTGGCGCTCCCCGCCCGAGCACTTGGTCACGTTCTTGGCGTAATACTCCACCGGCAGCTGAAGCATATCGAGAAGCTCCATTGCCCGTTCCTTGCGCGCAGACCGCGATACCCCCCGCATCTTGAGCGAAAATTCGATGTTCTGGCCCACCGTGCGGTGGTGAAAGAGCGCCAATGACTGGAACACCATGCAGCTCGGGCGCCGGTTCGCCGGCACGTCAGTGATCCGCTGACCCCGTAGATAAACATCCCCCGCGCTCGGTCGCTCCAGCCCCGCCAACATCCGCAGCAGCGTCGTCTTGCCCGATCCCGACGGACCCACGATGGTGAAAAATTCACCCTCGCGGATGTCCAGGTCGACACCGTTCACAGCCGTGAACTTCCCAAACTGCTTGGTGAGCTTCGTCAGTCGTAAAAACGCCTCGGCTTCAGCCATCAACGTCTCCCTCTCCCCTGCTCGGCCATGCCGAGCCCTTCTGGCCGGTCCGGGTCATCCGCCCTTGCGGCGGCGGCCGGCATTGTCGCGATACCGGGTCAACCTGCCAGCCCGTCGATGAAAACAACGAACGCCGATTTCAGGATGTTAGCCTGAAACCGGCGTTCATAACTTCACGGGAAGGCCTTAGCAACCGCCCCTAGCGCTGGCTCAGGATTCCTTTTCGCGCTTCGCCGCGGTGTAAATCTCGAACTGAGCGTCATAGTTCGGGTTGATGTACATGTCGAAGGAGCGTTCGATCTCCCTCTCCAGCGCATCGGCCTGCACCGCATGGAGGTTCTCGGTGGTCCAGTGTGCCAGACATTCGGGATCCGACATCTGAGCCACATTGGTCATGCCATCCTCGTCCTGACCGATAACGGCGGACAGTTCGGGGCTCAGGCAGAACTCGAGGAAGTCCTCGGCGCGAGGGGTCGGGTCGTTGGCGTTGTTGACCACCGAGGTGATCTCGATCCACATGATGCCGCCCTTGCCGTCGACCGGGCCGCTGTCTGGCACCGTGCCCCAGAACTGGTTGTAGCCCTCGAGGCGCGGCGTCGAGGTGGTGTACGAGCTGCCGGTAACGTAGGCGTCGATCTCACCGTTGAGCATGGCGTTATTCAACAGGAAGTAATCGTCCGAGAGGATCGCCGAATTGTTGAACCACTGGCGACAAGTCGTCTCGAACGCCGCCATATCGTTCTCCGACTTCTCCTCGTAGGGATTCAGGCCGGCGCCAAGGTTCATGTGGCTGATGTTCCAGTTATCCCAGGTCAGGATCGCCATACGGTCCTTCAGCCCGCCAAAGAGATCCCAGCCTTCGCTTTCGGCGGTCGCCTGCGAGATCTTGTCGGTGTTCACCACATAGGTGAAGGTGCCGATGCGCTGGACGATACCAAGCATGTGCTCGTAATCGAGATCCATCGCCCATTTGTAGGGATGGTGGAACTCGGGAAACACCTTGTTGCCCTCGTAATAGGGAGCGAAGCGCTCGGTGTTGAGCGGCACGATCGTCCCCTCGGGGTACATCCACTCGCGGGCCCAGGGGTTGTTCAAATTGATGATGTGCCAGATGTCCTTCTCGCCGGCACGCAGGCGGTTCACCGCGTCCGGATCGGAAGTCAGCAGCTCATACGTGACCGGCGTGTCGTACTCGTCCGCGAACCGGCTGGTCACGGGATCGGAGCTGTAGCCGCTCCAAACGAAAATTTTAAGTTCGTCAGCGGCTTGTGCGGTCATGGGCACCATCGAGCCGGCGCCAGCAACGGCCGCACCGGCGCCCATGCCCTTGAGCAGATCGCGCCGTGAAAGTTTCAGGTTCGCCATTGTCTACCTCCCATTAATCGCGGACCATGTGCCCGCTGTTAAATAAAAATGCCCCATTCCTTATGTTTGCCCCTGCGCAAACGCAAGAGAGCATAGTGACACCCTGCAATACCGGGTAAGGGATACAATGTACCCTAACCATCGGACTGACCAATAGACATATAGGCCGCCCGCGCTCGATGGGTCTTCCGGGGAGCTCTATTAGGCCTGACGCCGACGCCAGAAAATGAGCATGAACCAAGCTCCGAACAGGATTACGAGCGAGCCGCCCACGGACAGCGAGCCGATCGCCGAGGCCATGGGCGTGTAGGCAACGGTCATCTTGGAATAGAGCCACTCGGGAACGGTTGAATCGGCGCCTGAGGTGAAAGCTGAGAGCGGGAAATTTCCCCAGGACAGCAGGAAGGCGAACAGCGCACCCGAGAACAGGCCCGGGGCTAGCGCCGGAATCGTCACTTCGCGCAAGACCTGGAAGCGGGTGGCGCCGAGGTCGTAGGCCGCCTCTTCCATCGAGGCGTCGAAGCTGAAGACCTGGATCGAGATCACGAGGGTCACGATCGGCACGATCCAGACCATGTGAGCGAACGCCGCCGTTTCCCAACTCGGGATGATCCCGAGGAAGGTATACCACTGCAGTAGTGCCAGCCCGAGCACCGCCTGGGGAAAGAAAATCGGCAGCAGGATTATCTTCTGATAGATGCTCCGCCCCCGCCAATTGAAGCGGGCAAACGCGAGGGCGCCAAAGAAGCCCAGGACGGTCGCGACCAGTGCGACCACTGCCGCCACATAGAGCGACGTCAGATGAATGTCACCCGTGACCGATGCCGCGAAGGTGTCGTCGTACCAGTTCATCCCGAACTTCTTGATCGGGAAGCGAAAATAGCGCGGCGCGTTGATCGATGCGAGGAACACGCTGATCATCGGGATGTACATGAACACCACGATGGCGATGGTCCACGCCAGAAGCAGGCTCCGGACCCAGGGCTTGGTATCCTTGTTCATCCCTAGCGCTTCCCGAGCAGGCGATCGAGATTGAGCCGGTTGAGCAAAGTCATCACGAGCACGCCGGTCAGGACCGTCACCAGCATGGCTATCGCCGACCCGCCCGGCCAGTTCTGGTTGTAGGTGAACTCGTGGCGGATATCGAGTGCGACGACGCTGATATTCTGTCCGCCCAGGATCGTAGTCTCCGAGATCGCACCCACCGCAAGGATGAACGTCAGCAGGCCGCCGACCAGAAGCCCCGGCATGGCAAGCGGGACCTCTATCTCCCGGAACATCTGGAACCGCGAGGCGCCTAAATCGTTTGCCGATTCCACGAGGTCCTTCGGAATCATCGAAACGCCGAGCACGATCGGGAACAGCATGAACGGCAGATAGACGTAACAAAGCCCAAACAATACGACCGCCGGCGTATAGAGCATCGAGCCCGGATCGAGCCCAAATAACGTCTTCATAATCCCCGCGAAAATGCCGCCACCCTTCATCAGAAAGATGACCCAGCCAAATAGGCGGACATTCTCGGAGACGAACAGCGGCAGGACCAAAAGGAGCGTAATGGGGCTCGCCCATTTGCCGAACACCTTGGCCATCCCATAGGCAATCGGGTAGCAGATCATCAGCAAAAACGCGACGCAGGCAGCCGCCAGACCAAACGACCAGAGGAACGGAATGTAATGGCTGGAGCCTTCCGCAAACAACTGGCTGTAGTTTTCGAGCGTCCAGTCGCCGTGGAATCCAAAGGTGCGCGCGGGAATGAAACTGGTCAGCCCGACCAGCACCAGCGGCCCCAGGAAGCCGGTCAAGAACAACAACAACGGCGGCACCGCGTTGAGCACGCCGGGCGACGCGATGCTGCGAAGCAGCGCCAACAGCCGCGAGGGCTCATCCAACCTGTGAGAGGCGTCGGACATTACTCGGCCACCAGCACGCTGTCCTTGGCGTCCCAGCCGATCGTCACCTCGTCGTTCAGGTTCCCTTGGTAGGCCTGCTCACGAAGCTTCTCCACTGTGAACATCTCCTCGCCCACCCGAACATGGTACTGAACCCGGGAGCCCATCGCGTACTCGTTGTACAAAATCCCCGTCAACTGGTTCTCCGCGCCCGATCCCTCGCTTACGAACCGGACCGATTCCGGCCGGATCACCAGATGACCCTGCTCGAACCCCGACGCTCGATCCGGCGGCGAGGTCAGCATCGCGCCGTGTACCGGCGCCTCCAGCTTGTCCCCCGACGCGGTCACCGCCAACACGTTCACCTCGCCCATGAACTGTGAGACAAATCGGCTCTGCGGCCGCGTGTAGATATCGTTCGGCGTCCCGATCTGGATGATCTGGCCCTCCCGCATGATCCCGATCCGGTCCGACATCACCATCGCCTCCTCCAGCGAATGCGTGATGTACATGAACGTCTTCCCCGTCGCCCGGTGAAGATCCTTCAGCTCCACTTCCAGAAGCTTGCGCAACCGGTAGTCGATCGCAGACAGCGGCTCGTCGAAAAACAGGATCTCCGGGTCCGACGCCAGCGCCCGTGCCAGCGCAACCCGCTGGCGCTCGCCGCCCGAGCACTTGGTGACGTTCTTGCCGTAATAGTCCGTGGGCAGCTGAAGCATATCCAGCAGTTCCATCGCCCGCGCCTTGCGCTCCGTGCGCGACACGCCCCGCATCTTCAGCGAAAACTCGATATTCTGGCCCACCGTCCGGTGATGGAACAATGCCAGAGACTGGAACACCATACAGGTCGGGCGCCGGTTCGCCGGAACGTCGTTGATCCGCTGGCCCCGCAGCAGGATATCTCCTGCGCTCGGTCGCTCCAAACCCGCCAGCATCCGAAGCAACGTCGTCTTGCCCGACCCCGACGGACCCACGATCGTGAAAAATTCACCCTCGCGGATGTCGAGGTCGACACCGTTCACAGCCGTGAATTTCCCGAACTGCTTGGTGAGCTTCGTCAGTCGTAAAAACGCCTCGGCTTCAGCCATCAACGTCTCCCTCTAAATACCCATGTCACGCCGCCGCACTGCGAACGCGCGCAATGCTCACCGAGCGACGGTCGGGATAGCGACCTGTGAGTGTAGCGTTGAGCGGGCGGAGGCCGCACAGGCTAATCCTGCGCGACCCCCAATTTCCCGTCTAAGACGCTCAGCGAAACAGCTTAGCTTGATTTCGTGCGCCGCGCGTCGTTGTAGATTTCCCACATCACGTCATAGTCCGGGTTTTCCTCGTACTGGACCGCGTGATCGAGACGATAATTGTAGCCCATGTGGCCATAGTCATCGTGCTCAGGATAGTAGGAGAGCGCCCGCAGCTCGTCGTCACTGAACATATTGTACACGTCCGGCTGCTTCATCTGCAGCACCGGGTTCAGAACGCCCGATGCCGTCGCCACGATGTGGCAAATTTCCGGCTGCAAGCAATACTCCATGAAATCCTCGGCTGCCGGATTGACGTCCGGGTTGTTGACCAACGAAGTCACCTCGATCCAGTTGACGCCGCCAAAGCCGCCACGGGCCGGGCCCGACTTCGGCATGACATGCACGAGGTTCCAGTTGCCGTCGAACCGCACACCCGAGAGCGAATAGGTACCGCTCGAGAAGCCGGCGTCGATCTCGCCGTTGAGCATGCCCAGGTTGATCTGCACGAAGTCATCGGTGATCATATTCGCGCCGTCCACGATCGTGCGGCAAACATCGGAGAACTTGGCGATTTCGTCGTCCGTGTGCTTGACGAACGGATCGAGCCCGGCCGTCATGCACATGTGGAAGATGTTCCAGTTATCATAGGCGAGGATGCCGTAGCGGCCTTTCATCGCCGGGTCGAGGAACATCTCCCAACCCTCGTCGTTGCCGGTCTGCCAGGAAATCACATCGGTGTTGACGCCGAAGTCGAAGCAGTCGGCCCGCTGGACCATGCCCACCATGTGCTCGCCGTCTTCGCTGTAGACGTTCTTTGCGACTTCGCCGCTCACCTGCCAGCAGTTGTCATCGGTGAAGTACGGAGCGAAGCGATCCTTATCCATCTCGCGGATCAGCTTCTCCGGCCACATAACCTTCGGGGCCCAATACTGGTTGAGGTTGATAATGTCCCAGATCTTGGTCTCGCCGGCCCGCAGGCGGTTGACCGCGTCCGGATCGGAAATCAACAGCTCATACTTAACCGCAGTCCCGCTCTCTTCGGTGAAGCCATCGAGCAGGCGCGGATCCGAATAGCCGTCCCAGCAGAAAAGATTGATTTCGTCCGCCGCATGAGCCTTGCCCATCGGCAGGAACGAGGCAGCACCCGCGGCGGCCGCGGCGGCCCCGGTGCCTTTCAGAAAATTACGTCGCGTCGTGTTACTCATAAAATTTCTCCCATTTCATTCAGTCATTTTCGGTTCGTTTCGGCGGGAACCGCCGAGGTTCCCTAGGCGCAAAGCCGTAAACTACCATCATCATCATTAGCCTAGGTTTGGATAAACATTGCCCCAGCCCTGCTGGAAAGGCAACGATTTTAGCCTCTACCGCGACCCCACGAACTACCTGATGTACCAGGCATCTGGCGTTCTTGCTCCCGTCCCCACGCGCCAGATAGAATGACTACGCCAGCCCGCACCGGAACATACTCATTCGTAGGCATCGCATGACACGCAAACTCTATGAACTTCTCGGCGCGGACGACCGCCGGTTCAGCCCTTATTGCTGGCGCGCGCGGATGGCCGTCGCGCACAAGGGGCTTGATACCGGTTATGTTCCCATGGGTTTCATGGAAAAGGACAAGATTGCGTTCAGCGGCCAAAAACAGGTTCCTGTGCTGGTCGACGGCGAGACGACGATCTGCGATTCCTGGGACATCGCGTGCTATCTCGATGAGACCTACGCGGACGCACCGACGTTGTTTGGGGGTGACGTGGGACGTGCAACTGCCTGGTTCATCAGCTGCTGGATGGAAACCGAAGTCTTCCCGTCGCTGCTTCACCTTCTGGTCGCCGATATCTACACCCACGCCCGGCCCGAAGACCAGGACTATTTTCGCGAATCCCGCGAAGGACGCTTGGGCCAACGCCTCGAGCAATGTGCCGAGCAAGCGGCCGGCTACCTTGAACCCTTCCGCTCAAGCCTGCAGCCGGCACGCCAGGTGCTCAAGCGCCAGGGCTTCCTGTGTGGAACCTTGCCCGCCTATGCCGATTACATCCTGTTCGGCACCTTCCAATGGGCGCGGGGCGTCAGCCCGCTCGCCGTGATCGAGAAAGACGATCCGCTGCGTGACTGGCTTGAGCGCATGCTTGATCTGTACGACGGCCTCGGCCGCAGCGTTACTGCCTACGATTATTGAGGATTCGAGCCGCGCGCCCCGACGCACTCAGGCCGGCTGCAACCAGACCGACGTGTCGTGAAACGCAGCGCCCCCCGACGGCGCTACGGGATCGGCTCCGGTCAGTGCGTTAATTCCGATCCCCTCCTCGAATGCGGCATTGGGCCAAACGCTCTCGACCACGAGAACGCCGCGCGGCAAGCCGTCGAAATGCTCGGCATGGAGAACTACCGAGCCCCGGTCGTTGCCGAGGCGCACGCGCTCGCCCTCTCCGATAGCGAGCCCGTTTGCGTCCTCGGGATGCACCATCACGGTGGGACGGCCCTCGCGCTTCTTTGAACTCGGCGTTTCGGTGAACGAAGTGTTCAGGTAGTTGCGCGCCGGCGCCGTAACCAGCCGGAAGGGCCGCTCGTCGCAGGCTTCGTCGATAACCTCCCAGTGATCGGGAAATTCCGGCATATGAACGTTATCCGGACCGAAGGCCGTCAGGCGTGAACCGCTCCAATCGGGTGCGAAGCGGAATTTTCCGTCGTCGTGGGCAAAGCCGTTGAGGTAATGCGCGGTCTCGAAATCGGGCGCGCAATCGTACCAGCGGTTCTCCTCGAAATAGGCGAGGTCGGGCAGACCCGAGCGGGCGAGAAGGTCTCCGATGACCTCCCGCTCGCTCATCTCGAAGCCCGGATGTTCCGCACCCAGACGCTTTGCCAAGGCGCACACCACGTCGTGATTGCTACGACATTCCGCGTAGGGCTCGATGATCTTGCGCCCGAAGATGACGTGAGAACTGCCACCCTGTTGATAGATGTCATCATGCTCGAGAAAGGTCGTTGCGGGCAGAACGATGTCCGCATAAGCCGCCGTCTCGGTCAAAAATTGCTCGTGGACGCAGAGGAACAGATCGTCGCGCATCAGGCCCGCCCGCACCTTTAAGGATTCGGGCGCCACCACGGCCGGATTGGTGTTCTGCATGAAAATTGCAGTCACCGGCGGGCCGTCGCCGAGCGCGCGCGGATCGCCGGTCAGCACCGGTCCGATCCGTGACATATCGATCATGCGCACGGACGGATCCCGAACGTCGAGACCCAGCAGCGTCGTCTTCTCCCACGGATAAATCCCGCCGTTACTGTGAAACGCGCCGCCGCCTTCGTGTTGCCATGCGCCGGTGACCGCCGCCAGACAGGACGCGGCATGCATGTTGACCGCGCCGTTGCGCGAGCGCGAAAACCCGTAACCGAGGCGGAAGAAGCTCTTTGGCGTGCGGCCGATCAACCGCGCAAAATCGACGATCTCTTCGACCCTGAGCCCGGTAATTGCAGCCGCCCATTCGGGCGTGCGCGTTTGCAGGTGGGCCTCTAGATCGGCTGGCCGGTCGGTGAATTTTTCAAGATAATCACGATCGGCAAAGCCTTCCTTGAACAGCACATGCATCGCCGCGCAGGCCAACGCGCCGTCGGTGCCGGGGCGCAGTTGCAAGTGAATGTCGGCCTGCTGGGCGGTGGCATTGCGATAGGGGTCGATCGCCACGATCGTCGCCCCGCGATGCTTGCGCGCATGCATCGCATGGGTCATCACGTTGACTTGGGTATGGACCGCGTTAGTGCCCCAGATAATCACCAGGTCGGCCAAATCTATCTCGCGCGGATCGACACCGCGCAAAGCGCCCGTACCCGCCATGAACCCCTTCCAGGCCAGCGCCGTGCAGATCGTATCGTGTTGGGTCGAGTAGCGCTTGGCGTGACGCAAACGCCACAGGCCGTCGCGCTGAACCAGCCCCATGGTTCCGGCATAGTTGTAAGGCCAGACCGTCTCCGGCCCCAGCTTGCGTTCCGCCTCGAGCAGCGCTTCGGCGGCGATGTCGAGAGCATCGTCCCAGGAGATCGCCTCGAAGCGCCCCTCGCCCTTGGCACCAACCCGGCGCAGCGGCTGGCTCAGCCGCTCCTCGTGGTGAACCCGCTCGGCGTATCGTGCCACCTTGGCACAGATCACGCCGGCGGTGTAGCTGTTCGACGCCGCACCGCGCACCCGTCCGATAGTGTGCTCGTCGAGTTTTTCGACCTCAAGCGCGCAGGTGCTCGGGCAATCGTGCGGGCAAACAGAAGGGATGACGTCCATCGACGGGGTCCTTTAATGCACTCTGGGCCAGAGCAAAACTCGCGCTCGGCCACTCCAATTTATATCATTCTCCTTCCCTTATCATCTAGGCTTCGCGATACCGTAGGCAATTGACCGTCGTCGATGATGAACCGCTCCGGCGGTTGTCGTTAGAATGAGACCGGACAGATACAACGCACCTAGTCGCCATGACCGACGACCGCCCTGATTCAACCCCGCCGCAATTGCGCCTCTACGGTGTCCGTGCGGGCCTGCCCTGGGTCGGCCCCGCGCCGTCCGCCTACGGCGGTAACACGGCCTGCGTCGAGCTGCGCTGGGGGGGCTCGCGTCTGGTCTTCGATGCGGGCACAGGCGCACGCGAGTTGGGCGTAGCACTGCTTGCCCACGTGCCCGTCGCGCTCGACCTCTACTTTTCCACGTTGTACTACGAGCATCTTTGCGGCCTGCCCTTCTGCGCGGCGGCGTTCGACCCGAAAAATGGCCTCCGGCTGCACGCAGGCGGCGGCGAAGGGGCACTTGAGGCTGCGCTCGACAAGATGATGAGTGCGCCGCTCTTTCCCATCCCGCGCAGCTTCCTGGGTGCGGTGCGCCACCTCGATGCGCTCGCCCCGGGAAGCCGGACCAACCTGGCCGACGGCCCCGCGGTGACGGCGTTCGCCATCGACGGCGCGCCCGACGCCCTTGCCTACCGGATCGAGGACACTGCCGGATGCCTGGCGATTCTCGGCGAGGCGAGTAGTAATTCCCCGCCGCCCGGCTTGCTCGACGGCGCCGATCTTGCGCTCATCGCCGCGCCCGCGGACGATACCGTTCCCGGTGAAACAGGCCGAAGCTGGCAGGATGCCGTGCGCCATGCCCGCACCGCGGGCGTTCGACGGCTCGTGCTCAGCCATCACCGATGCGGCCGCACCGACGCAGCACTTGACGCCATTGCCGCCGCGCCTACGCAGGAGATGCTAGGCGCGGCCCTCGCTCGGGAAGGCATGGTGCTGACGCTGCCCTAAGGAGGATAGCGCGCAACCCGGCAACCCTCAATCGGCGGGCTGCAGCCAGATCGCATCGAATTCCTTGTGATGCGTAGCGAAGACTTCGAGCAGCTTATGATCGAAGTGACCCCGGAGATCGAGTCGATCGTCACCCTTGAGGATGATCTCGCATGCCTTTTCATGGCTGAAGGCGGGTTTGTAGACGCGCTTGGAGCGTAATGCGTCGTAAACATCGCCGATCTGGACGATTCGCGCAGCCAGGGGGGTGTCCTCGCCCGCGAAAATTTGATGGCCATAGACGGTATGACGGTTCATCTCGTCGATTTCATCGGGATCGAGGCGGCCTGCCTTCTTGAGCACCGCCGAATTCACACTCATCTTGCCTACGTCGTGGAGTTGGGCGCTGTAGCGCAGCTCCACGCACAGGCGTTTGCGACAACTTAGGGTCTGGCCCAGGAAATAGGCGTACTCGCTGGTTCGCACGATGTGGTTACCGGTATCTTCATCGTGAATTTCCGCGGCCCAGGCAAGCAACTCGATGACACCATGAAGGCGTCTTCCATCTCGCTTTTCAGGTCGCGGATTTTCCGCCGCTGACGCCATAGCGACCTGTTGCGCTCGCGCAACGCCTCGTTTTGGCCCTCGATCCTCTCAAGCATATCGGCGCGCTCGATGGCCGAGCCCACGACATGATTGAAGGGCACGATCAAATCAGCCTGGTGTTCGCCCAAAGGCGCGACCTCGCCACTCACCGGATCGCACCGGTTAATCAGCTGGACGACACCAATGGCTTGCCCGTCGTAATTGTTTAGCGCAAAGCACAGCATCGACTGGCTGCGATAGCCGCTTTTCTCGTCGAAGCTGTGATCAAAACCGTAGGAGCGATCATCGGGAATAGCGTAGAGGTCGTCGATCATGACCACTTCGCCGGTCGTCGCCGCATAGCCGGCGATGGACACCCGGTCCACCGGCACCTGGAAATCCGCCGACGCGCGATCTCGAGCGCGTCGTTCTGCACGCTGGCGGCGTCGAGCACCGCCTCACCGTCGCGCTCGCGCATTATGAACACAGATCCCGCCTCGGCCCCGGTCATCTCGCGAGCCTTGAGCAGAACTCGATCGAGCAGCCGCCGCACCGAACGGGCCGGCGGATAATCGACAAACGCCATGAACTCGACGATCGCTCTCGCCGTGCCCTTAAATTTCTTCCGCGCTCACCGGCCCCTCTCCTCCTTGAAAGGGGTATACAGCGCTGCATCTTGGATCGGCAAGCCGGTCACTGCGGGCCCCAGAGCCTCCCGACTGCAAATCGCTCTCTTTGTCCAATACCATGACCGTGGCCCGATAGATATTGCAGGCCCGTCAGCATTCCATAAATGATTGAGATCACACGGTTAAGGTTAACACCGATTAATTTTCAAGACAGCTGAAAACGTCTCCGACCGGTAGCTCGCCCCGAATATGCCGGCGATGCCAGAGGGCATAGAACAGCAGGGTCCAGGCGGGCAGCCCGCTGCGCAGGCCGGGCTCCGCGATCAACCGTTCGACGGCGCCGGGCCGGCAAATCTCCTCGATTGCCGGGTCACGGGCGAGCAGTGGACCCAGACGCGCGCCCTGACGGCCGATCCAGTCGGCAACCGGCACGGAAAAGCCCCGCTTTGCGCTGAACGGTCGGGCTTCTGGTAGCTGGCTCTCCAGCCAGCGGCGCAGCAGCCACTTGCCGGTGCCTCGGCGCAGTTTGAGGTTATCCGGCAGACGCATGGCGAATTCGGCCATCACCGGATCAAGGAACGGCGTACGTCCTTCCACCCCGTACGCCATCAGGCAGCGGTCGAGCTTGAGCAGCAGGTCGTGGGGCAGCCAGTCGGCGCAATCCGCCGCCTGAACCGCTTGCAGGCGGCTTCGGCCCGACGCGCGAGCGGCTCGTTCGGCAGCTTCGATACCGTCGCGCCAGCCGACGGGCGCCTCGCGCAAGACCTCGAGACCGTCGAAGAAACCGCGCGTCCGAAGTGCCCGCCCGCCCAGCCAGCGCGGCCGCAACGCGCGCCGGTAGCGACCGTAACCGGCAAACAGCTCGTCACCACCTTCGCCCGTCAGCACAACCTTGAGCTGGCCGCTCACCGTGGCCGCGAGCTTGCTGCTTGGCAGCAGGGCGTAGTCGGCCGCCGGATCGTCGGTTGCCGCCGCAATACCCGGCAGCATGGTCCAAAAATCCTGCTCGGTCAGTTCCACCTCGACGTGCTCCGCCCCCACCGACCGGGCAAGCGTGCGGGCATGGGCCCGCTCGTCCGCGACGCCGGTTCCCGCAAAGCCCGCGGTAAATGCCTTGACCGGCCGCTCGTTTAACCGCGCCATGGCGGCGAGCACCGCGGAACTGTCGATGCCGCCGGAAAGGAAGAGCCCGCACTCTACGTCGGCGCGCTGGTGTACGGCGACGGAATCGAGGAACGCCGCGTCGAATTGTCTGAGCGCCTCATCCTCCGACCAGCGCTCGCGCGGCCCATCGGGCAGCGCCGCATGATGGCTGCGTTCGGTAACTTCACCATCGGCACAAAGCCAGGTTTCCCCCGGCATGACCCGGCGGATGCCCCGGAATATCGTCTCGGGCCCGGTCGTGAACTGAAGCTGTAACAGTTCGTTGCGCTTACGCGCATCGAGCACGGGCGTCACTAACCCCGCCGCGATCAGGGCCTGCGGTTCAGAGGCGAAGGCAAGGCCCTGGTCCGTCTCGGCGGCATAGAGCGGCTTGATGCCGAACGGGTCGCGCGCTAGCACGAGGCGCCGAGATTTGCCGTCGTAAAGCGCAAGAGCGTACATGCCACGCAAGCTCACCACGCCGCCGGGCCCGTCGCGTTCAAAGAGCGTCAGGATCGGCTCGCAGTCCGAGCCGGTCGTAAAGCGCGCATCACCCAGTTCGGCACGTAATTCGCGGTAGTTGTAGATCTCGCCGTTTGCGACCAGCGCCGTATCGTTCGCGCCGAACAATGGCTGCGCCCCGCCATCGAGATCAATGATAGCGAGGCGGTCATGCACCAGCCCGATACCGGGCGCAGCATAACGCCCCCGCCCGTCGGGCCCGCGATGGCTCAGGGCATCGGCCAGCCGGTCGAGCACCAAGCCATCGGGCACGGAGCCGTCCCTGGTCATCAGGCCCGCAATGCCGCACATCAGCCCGCGACCTCGTCGAAGAAACCGCGATAGGCCGCCACCACCGCCTGCTCGGTAAATTCGCGGTCGAATGCACCCCGCCCCGCCGCGGCAAGCGCACCACGCAAACCCGTGTCGTCGTGTAGTCGCGCCAACGCGCCGGCCAACGCCGCGGCATCGTCGATCGACGCAAGCAGACCCGTCTCGCCGTCGCGGATCAACGCGGCCGGACCCGCACTCCGGGCCGCGACCACGGGCACGCCGTGCGCCCAGCCCTCGATCACCACGTTGCCTAGCGGCTCGTGGCGCGACGGGCAGACCAGGACGTCGGCAGCTGCCAACAGCGCCGCGGCGTCGTTGCGCCAACCCAGAAAACGGACCCGCTCCGCGATGCCCAGCCGAGCAACCTGCGCCATCAGCTCGCCGCCCAACGGCCCCTCGCCGGCAATCCACAGCCAGGCGTCGGGCAACTCGGCAAGCGCATCGAGCAACACGTCGAAGGCCTTGTTTTCGTGCAGCCGGCCGAGAGCGAGCAGCAGCGTCGCGTCGTCGGGCGTTTCGTGCGCGGCGCGCGGCTCGGGGGACATGGGGCGGGCGTCGACGAAATTCGGCAGGTAGTGAGCGCGGTTCTCCGGCCAGCCCTGGTCGATCAGATAGCGCACGATGTCTTTCGTGTTGCCGGCCAGATGATCGCAATCCCGGTAATATTCGAGATTGTAATAGCCACCCAGCCGCGCGACGTGAACGAACTGGCGGGCCCGAGGATGAGGACAGAAGCGCGTTGCCCGGTTCATCCAGGTCAACACCACGTCGGGATCGAACGCCTCAATTTCGCGAATAAAGGCGCGCCCCGTGGCGAAATCCAATCGGCCGCCGAAGCCGAGTTCCACGATGTCGACGCCACCCTCCGCCAGCTTCGCCCGGCGCGCAGCATCACTTCGGATCAACACCCTTTGATCGAGTTCCACCCCCGCGAAGGCAATCGCCAGGCGTTCGAAAAATGCCTCTGCCCCGCCGTGAGCGCCACCCGCCATGGCCTGGAGCAGGCGCACGCCTCAGCCCTCGTCGCCCTCGATGGGCTCGACCTCAGCGCGCAAATGGGAAATCAGCGGGTAAAGCGCGGCCATCAACGCGA
>Ga0302135_10000024_pt1 | contig 83004 bp, 69 predicted proteins | sample CBN3_surface_MG_FD_203119 | JGI IMG/M metagenome (GOLD analysis project Ga0302135, IMG submission 203119) | Marine microbial communities from Western Arctic Ocean, Canada - CBN3_32.1 | ecosystem: Environmental > Aquatic > Marine > Oceanic | place: Canada: Western Arctic Ocean | collected...
GCAAACATCAACAATTCGTACGGAATTTTTGGCTATGGAGCTGGAACACAATACTGGCAATATGGATGGAGCTGTACTTAAGGGCTATCTCCAGGGTAAGCAATTGTCATCACTATCAATTCATCAGTTATTGGAACTTTATACGCAGTGCCAAGGCGATGCTGATTCGGCGCAGGTGCTTATAGCATATCTCGATCGCAACCATACTGATTGGCGAGATGTGCCGGGCGAACAGACAAGACGATCCTCGGCAGCACCGCAACTTGATGATTCGCAATTGACTCGGCCGCTAGCTCTGGAGATATTGGGTTTGACAGACCCTGTCGATGCTAAAAAAATTGCTGATGCCCATCGACAACTAATGCAGAAATTACATCCGGATAGAGGCGGTTCTGATTATCTGGCAAAGAAAATAAATTCGGCAAGGGATTTTCTCTTAGACAGCTAGACACAACTGAAATGGCTCTTTATGCTAATTTCTACATAGTCTCTGCTGTTGATCATTTAAAAGCTGAGTTCGAATTTAATGAAGCAATTACCAAAAATTTTTATTCAAAACTGCCGCTAGGGCAGGGGTCGTTATCTTCGTGGCGAGAACATGACGCGAATTGAAACTTTTGTTGGCGCTGCATTGTCATTGACCTTGCTGGTTACCAGTATCGATGGGATACCCATTAACACGGTGGAATTGCTGGAACTGTCAAAAGATATTCCCGTTTTTATTGCAAGCACCATAGTGATTGTAGCAATCTGGGTTTCCCACGGCGGGTGGTGCAGAATTTTTGACCTGCATGGCAACAGGACAGTCTGTTTGAGCCTTGCTTTAGTTATGTTGGTTCTGATTTTTATCTATCCGATTAAACTGGTTTTCATGGCGATATTCAACTATTCGACCTTTGGTTATCTGTCACCGAATTTTGGCGCAAGTGGTGGTTGGCCCGAAGTGTCCAATATGTTCATCTATTTGGCGATTGGCATTATGTGCTTGTCCTTGCTTGTGATTTCCTTATATCAGAATACTCTGCGATATAAAGACGAGTTGCACTTGGTGGACTACGAAGTGTTTTTTTTGCAAGCGTAGAAGTATTGACTGGGTGGTGGTATTCGCAACGGCACTGACCTCTTATATTTGGGCGATAGTTACAACAGGTCCACTTCTTGCCTGGGCAGGATTTCTCTTCGGTTCGCTATTTATAACTTTACCCCTAACTAATCGATACTATACCCAGTTTAGCCCAGCCATTGACGTATCGGATAACTAAGCGCTTTTCAATAGCCGGCAACTTATTAACGAGGCGCGAAACTTGCAAACATTCGGCACAAAGCAGAGTATTGGCGCTGTGTTTTGATGCTGCGTTATTGTTCAAATAAAGTCAGCATAAGTTTTCGTTGAAAGTATAGGTGCGAAATGGATACGAAAAATAAACTTATTGGCTGGATGAAAGCTGCAACCTTAATTGAGGCCCGTGAACAGCGTTCGGTGCTGCTGTCATTTCTGATGATCTTCATCCTCATGGCGGCCTATTACATGTTGAGGCCTGTGCGTGATGCTATGGCGAGCGACTGGTCAAACACAGAAATCAGCGTGCTATGGAATATTCAGTTTTTTCTGAGTCTGGCAGTAGTGGCGTTTTACGGTGTGGCGGTAGCAAAGTTTAAATTCAAATACCTGGTTCCATCGGTTTACGGATTTTTCGCCTTCAGTTTTGTTTGTTTTCATTTTGGCAGTTCGTTTGTAGACAATCCCGTATTGATTGATAAGGGGTTCTATCTTTGGGTGAGCCTGTTCAGTTTGTTTCATGTTTCGGTGTTCTGGAGCATGATGGCCGATTTGTTTGATTCGGAACAGTCTGGCCGTCTGTTTGGGTTTATCGCAGTGGGTGCGAGTGCGGGCGCTATTTTTGGCCCCCTCATTGCGACCATTATTGTGCAACTGATCGGTTCCAGTGCGCTGATGCTATCCGCATCTCTGCTGCTGTTGGTTCCTGTGCCCTTGATTTTTTATCTCCAGCGCTTGAAAAAAACCGAGTTGGTTAATGATGACGTAGCGATTGATCTGGAATCGGCGAAAATCGGTGGGAACCCATTGGCAGGATTTAAACAATTTGTGTCCAGTCCTTATTTAATCGCCATCGCTGCATTCATCTTGTTATATACCGCTATAGGCTCTTTCGCCTATTTTGAGCAGACTAATTTGTTGCGGGAATTCGACAGAGATCAGCGTACAGGAATACTCGCATTACTCGCGTTGGTGGTTAACATTCTAACGTTCGTACTGGGCTTTTTTGCCACCAGTCGTCTGACAACCCGTTGGGGAATGCCAGCAACCTTGGCGATAGTTCCAGTCTTTATGGGAGCCGCATTACTGGTATTGGCCTTTGCTCCAATTCTGACTGTGTTGCTGGCGCTGCAAGTTGCCAGGCAAGCCGGGAACTATGGTATTACACGTCCTGCTAGGGAAATGCTATTTACCAAGGTGAGCCGTGAGAGTCGATTCAAGGCAAAGCCAGTGGTGGATATTGCTATCTATCGTGGTGGCGATGCGGTATGGGGCTCGGCTTTTGCCGTACTAACCGATGGAGTTGGCTTTGGAATTGCGGCTATGGCTGCAATTGGCGCGGGTATCGCCGCGGTTTGGGCTTGTGTTGGTGTGTACCTAGGGTCAGTCTTTAACAAACGGGATGCGGCCGTTGCCACATCGGTAACCGATGCTGACGATTCGACCTTGGATATTGCCACGACATAAGCGCTACCTATCCATAGATGCCAAGCCCGGATACAGTATTGAAATTTCTAAAATCACTTTACTGAAAGTGTTAGAATAGGCCTTTAGACCGCATGCAGTTCGAGAGGCTAATTCGCAATGACACTAATTCGCAATGACCATTTAATCCAAAGCGTTGCCGATGCGCTACAGTACATCTCCTATTACCATCCACTGGACTTCATCCAAGCGGTACATGCTGCTTACGAAAAAGAGGAGTCTGCTGCGGCGAAGGATGCCATGGCTCAGATTCTTATTAACTCCCGTCTATGCGCGGAGGGTAAGCGCCCCATTTGTCAGGATACAGGTATCGTTTCTGTCTTCTTGAAGATTGGCATGAAGGTGCAATGGGAAGGGGACATGTCGGTTGCGGACATGGTTAACGAGGGGGTTCGAAGGGCATATATGCTGCCGGATAATATATTACGGGCATCCATACTCTCAGACCCGGCTGGCTCCAGGAAGAACACCGGTGATAACACGCCGGCTGTAATTTATACCGAACTTGTTCACGGGGCTGAAATTGAAGTGAGGTTGGCGGCCAAGGGCGGCGGTTCTGAAAATAAAGCCAAGCTAGTAATGCTAAACCCCAGTGATAGTGTCGCCGACTGGATTGAAAAAACCCTGCCTACAATGGGTGCAGGATGGTGTCCACCTGGGGTGCTTGGGATAGGCATTGGGGGTACGGCAGAGAAAGCGACACTGCTGGCGAAAGAGTCCTTAATGAGTCCAATCGATATTCATGAATTACGCGAGCGGGGACCTGCCAATCGAGTTGAGGAGCTACGTCTCGAAATAATGGAGCGTGCCAATGCGCTTGGCATAGGTGCGCAGGGGCTTGGCGGTTTAACCACAGTACTGGATGTTAAAATTTTGGACTATCCAACCCATGCCGCGTCTTTACCCGTGGCTATGATCCCTAATTGTGCTGCTACGCGGCATGCACATTTTACGCTGGATGGAAGAGGCGTTGCTGAACTGATTCCGCCGAGTTTGGATGAGTGGCCGCAGATTAGCTGGGACATCGGCCCAAGAGCAAAAAAAGTGAATCTGGATACTGTTACACGGGAAGAGATTGCAAGCTGGGAGCCAGGTGACGCTTTATTATTATCCGGCAAAATGTTGACCGGCCGGGATGCGGCCCATAAGCGCCTTCTAGCCTTGTTGGAGAAAGGTGAGCCGCTTCCGAAAGGGGTCGATTTGAAGGATAGGTTTATTTATTACGTCGGCCCGGTAGACCCTGTTAGGGACGAGATCATAGGGCCGGCTGGCCCGACTACAGCCACACGCATGGATAAATTTACCGAACCTTTACTGGCACAGACTGGTTTGATGGGCATGATAGGAAAAGCAGAACGGGGTCAGCTAGGAATCGATGCGATTAAGAAACACCGTGCCGTCTATTTAACGGCGGTCGGTGGAGCTGCTTATCTGGTTTCCAAGGCCATTCGCAAATCGAGAATTGTTGCCTTTGAAGATCTGGGTATGGAAGCTATCCATGAGTTTGTAGTTGAAGATATGCCAGTGAGCGTTGCTGTAGATGTCAATGGATCTTCTGTGCATCAAACCGGGCCGGCAATTTGGAAACAGCGCATAGCTGAAGAACATGAGCTGAAAATGAGAGTATAAGACGAACAGAGGTTATGCCAATTGGGGCACTCACACCCTCATTTGGCGAAAATTATGGTCCTGCTAACACAGTAAACCTCCACGATATTGTCTGATTGTAGCGGTTTACCTTAATTTCTCCTTAGGTTTCTACAACGTGGTTTTAGTTGTTTCTTTAATATTTGGATAAAAAGCTGAATATTTTTCATAAATAGGCTGTTTCTTCAAAGTTAAAACTGATAAAGTCAAATGTGTCAGAGTTATACAGTGTGTTACTTAGACCGAAATACTGGTCCAGTACTCCTGTTTTTACTACAATTATTAGAATTTAGTTAGAAAAGGTTAAATACGAATCAATGGAGAAATCAAGATGATGAAACTTACTAAGCGTGGGCGTTTGCGCCATTTAATACATGCTTGCCTTGTCACTTCAGTAGCCATGCCCTTCGCTGCGCTAGGGCAGGACGATCCTGATGTCGAAGAGGTGGTGGTAACGGGTTCTTACATAAGAAATTCAGCTTTTACTCAGGATTCTAATGTAGACACTGTTTCTCAGGAAGATCTGTTTGAGTCCGGTGCCCCGTCCATGACGAATTACATACGCGAGCTGACATATGTACAAAATGTCAACGCGGTTTCCAATGTATTGGGAAGTTCAGACGGTACTCAATCCTCGGTTGGCGGTAGTTTCAACCTGCGGGGTCTGGGTGAAAACTCAACACTGCAGCTGGTTGACGGTATCCGTACCATCGATCAATCACTCAATAATATGCTGCCTGACCTGGCTATTGAGCGCCTAGAAGTGGTATTGGACGGGGGTTCAGCATTGTACGGTTCTGATGCCGTGGCCGGTGTTGTCAACCTGGTGCCCATCAAGGATTTTGAAGGCTTTCGTAGTCGTACCTATTATCAAGTAGATGACCGAAGTAGTTTTGAAGACTTGAGAGCTTCCCTCTTATGGGGTAAATCATTCGACAATGGCATCAGATATGTCGGTGCCTTTGATGCCAAGACAACAACCCCACTGATGCAACATGAACGCACTAGAGAGTGGACCAAGGACAATGGCTCATCTTCTTCTGGCAATCCGGGCGCATGGCGCAAGATGCTCAATGCTGACCCAGAATTGACTACTTACGGTTTCCACAACGGCAAAAGCACTGGTAAAAATATAATAGATCCATCGTGCGGAACCTTTAACGATAACGCCCCTGGTCACGGCCAAGGTAAATTCAACACACCATCCGGTGTGCTAACTAATAATGGAAATATCTGCCGTTTCGAATATACGAAGCAGTTCCAGTACAATAGGGAAAGTACAGACTACCTGTTCTATAACACGTTTACCTATGACCCGACAGATTGGTTACAGCTGAACTTTACCCACAACTACTCCTACCGGATAACTGATGGTAGGACCACATCCACTACCGCCACCTCGAGCAATAACCGTAAAGCGCTGTTGATGCGGGCAGACCACCCGGCAAACCCTTGGGGCTTTGATGTGTCGCCCTGGAACTACCGTCTGGTTACTGAAATGTACACTAATCGTCCAAGCCACGTGAATGACTCAACAGGCTCTCGACCTTATGAAGCTCACACCATGAATAACAGAGCCACATTCCGGGCAGATTTTGATCTGCAAGGCAGTTGGACCGGTTATGCCTACTACATGGATTCTGAGCGCAAGGACATGAACGACGACCATGCGATTCATATGGGTAAGTTGCAATTAGCTTTTGACGGTCAAGGTGGCAATAGTGGTGACCAGTACTGGAACCCTATAGGTTCAGCCGACCCGCGCTCTCCGCACTTTGTGGATGGTGTTACCAGTAACTCACAGGAAATTACTGATTGGTTGTTTGCTCACGACTACAACGCGCTAAATTCACGTGATTATCTGGATATTTTCGAAATGGGTGTGCAGGGTGAAGTATTTGATCTGCCTGCAGGTACTGTTCAAATGGCTGTCGGTTTTCAGAACCGTAATAGGACAGAGGCTGACTTCGCAGATAAATTAGATCTGCTAGGTCATGACTACAACACGGCTCTTGGCTCTCCTTTACCTAACGATACTGAATTCTATTCGGAAGTTAATGCGATATACCTGGAAATTGAAGTCCCAATTCTTGAAACAGTGGACATGCAGTTTGCATTACGCCACGAGGAATTCAAAGACTTTGGTTTGGATGCCACTACACCTAAGGTAGCATTACGTTGGGAAGTAATGCCAAATCTGGCTGTACGTGCCTCTTGGGGAGAAAGCTTTCTGGCACCTACCCCAACTCAAGCTAGGCCATTCTTGAAGAGTGAATACTGCTTGGAGTCATACTCCGGTACTGATGACTTTACTGGCCTAACAATGACGGGCACTACGCGTTGCAGTTCCGGTAATCCGAACCTGAACCCGGAAACTTCGGAAATTGTAAACTTCGGTTTTACATGGCAGGGTACTGGCATGCTGGATGGTCTTGAGGTCAGCTCAGACTATCAGCAGATCTCGTACACTGACCGTATTCGAACTCTAACTGAGCAGGATACTGTGGCATTTGAATTCTCGAAAATGCTGGCCGCTACTGGCATTTCTGAAAGTGGCTATGACCCAACTCCAGGCTCAGCGACACGTGGCCAGGCAGAAGCCTGGTATGCAATTGCCTCGCAGAAAGCGGGTAATCCGGTAGACCGGTTCGCTGATTTCGAGTTGGATCGGACCTACCGCCAAGCGGCTAATATCAGTTCTGTGTGGATAGATCTGTTCGATGTCAAAGTCAGCTATGACTACGACACTCAGAACTGGGGCAGCTTTCGTACCTCCCTGCAGACCACGAAGTTCGATAAATATGAATATGAAGGTCTGGCCGGCGGCGTAGTAAACGCCCTGGGTATGCAGAATGACGGGTCGGGTATTGTGCCTCCGCTACCTGAGTATAAGTCTGCCCTGCGGGTTAACTGGTTCATGGGTAATCACAGCGGATCGATGTCAGCCAACTACTGGAGTGATGTTACATGGGATGGCCGTGTGTACGATAACTACAGCGACGGCTGGACTGCGCCTCCGGGGAACATTATCGAATCGGAAACTCGCGTGAACGTACGTTATGCCTACGTATTCACGGATTTTTTCAACAGCGAGGTAACTGCCAGTGCTGGTGTTAGCAACCTGTTCGATCGTGTACCTCAACGTCTACCAATGATTGGTGGCTTTGAGTCAAGACTGTCCACTCCTTGGGGTCGTCAGTTCTGGCTATCTCTAGATTGGACGCCTGGCGGCTAGCTTTTTAAGCCTGGCTTAGAAGGAATATACTTTTACTGGTTTTAGATGTAAGCAAATCAGTTTAAGTTAGAACAAAAAGGGGAAGAGCTTCGGCACTTCCCCTTTTTTTTGTCTATCCAGCGGGTACTACTTAGTCTCTGGTATACAGTCTGAATAACTGTTTGTCACAGCAAGGTTCACTGCTGGCGAGATACCATGTATTTTCAATTGCTGTTGGTTAAGATCCACAGCTTCAGCATCTAGTACATTGTTGTCAAATTTATAGATTATGGTGTTGCGACCGGCGATTGTCTCTTGGTCATAAGTGCTCGCCTTTTCCTGTATAGCTTCGTTACGTTTCCAGTACTCAGCCAGGCGCTTTGATCCGTGTCGCTTGGCAAGCATTTTTTCCACGATATGGGGGGCGAGGACTGATGCAGTGGCATTGTTACCGCCAAAGCCCTTCGAGTTGAGCAATACTGCATCCATGCCCTGCGCACCGACTTCTTTGTGTTGTAATAAAAAATCGAGGTTGTCAGTGTGCACATCGTCTGCAATTTCATCCACTGTGGGAATGCCAGGAATTATTCCGTGATGCCAGACTCCCAGGCTGGTTACCAGCTGGTCCCCTGCAGAGGAGGCCAACGAGTGGCCTACATAAGACTTAATGGCAGCAACCGGCCAGCTCTGAATATTGAAGGTTTGAGCAATATCGTTAAGAATATGCGATTCAGTCAGCCTGTTCTGTAATGTTCCAGTTCCGTGTGCTTGTACATAGGTTCGCTTTTGCAAACCCTCTTCACCGATGATATTTTGTGTGGCGGACACTGCTTTTGCCACGGATATATAATTTCCCAGGCCGGGGCTGGCGATAGATTTCTTGAAGCCATCGGCATTGATAAATACCTCATTTACCGCACCATAAATTGTGGCACCCAGTTCCAGTGCTAGCCCATCGTCAAACAACACGACGCACTGTGCAGATTCGGCTAGTGTGAATCCGGCATTGTAACCAAATGGGCGACAGGCCCGACGATAATCCGGTGACTCGCCAGCAGGGACACTATCGAGCTTTCTCAGTGTGTCGTCATCTGCTAGGGCGCCCATGGCGGTAAACCCTTCAAAGATCTCAGGCACTAGAGGCGCCTCACTGGTGCCGACAATAACTACCCGGTGTGTGCCGGTCTGGATATCCCGTATTCCCTGCCTGAGGTTGTACAAAAATGTAGCGCATGCAGCGACATTGGTACCAGTTGTGCCTAAATTACCTAATATGTAGGCATTGATAAAATCGGCTGGCATTTCTGCATAGCCTAGCGGTAACTGCTTTGAAGTTACTTTTTTACCCAGTAGCCTTGCCTGCAACATACCGCCATAGCCATTGTAGTCAAGCTGGCTCATGCCGCTGCCGTTATAGACACTAATCTTGTCAGGCGAAACCGTCTGTTTGATAACTTCCCAATCGATTCCTAATGAATTAATAGCGTCAGAGGCACTGTATACGGTGAGCTGCAACCCGCGAGGATGATTGCGTGAAGCGTAAAGCGATGAGGGATCGAATCCACTGGGCAATTGACCCGCGCTATTGACTGGGGCTTCCCTATAGCACTTTAATAGCACATCAAAACTGTCGCTTGCGCTGATTCCGACTCGGTCAGTTGGGTCACTTGAATTGGATGTAATAGTCCATCCAGGGGGTAATTGGTCGGGCAACTGCTTTCTTTTCAGTGAAAACTCAAAAGGTTTTTCGCCACTCGCTGCCAGGTTTGCTCGTTTATGAAATAACAATTGCGCAGGGTCAAAAAGATTTCTTTCCAGTTGGCGGATAAGGGTGTTTTTTTTCAGTGTGTCCGCTTGCTGCAGCAGATACTTATTAAGGTCGACTGCTTGCTTGCTGGCATCCAGCCAGATACCGTTCTCACAGCTTAATTGTCCGGTTAGTGAGGCAAGGCTGGCCAGTGTCTGGTTTGCAGAATCCAGGGGCAACTGGTCCAATACCATGCGGCGATAGGCATGATTTCCTGAGCTGCGCCCAGCCGCGTTAATGCCTCCAAACCCTACAATGACCGGTAAGTTTGCCATAGCTGTTGTCCAGTACCGTAAGCCTTAAGTTGCTATGACTATAGACAACCATAGCATTCTTTGAACAGGGCATATTAGACAATATATAAGGCAAATAGGCCATTTGTTACTAAACTAAAATTCAGGTGATATGCTTGCATAAAATCAGTACCCCACATAGCATGTTCACAATTACTAAAACAGTTTAAAGCTAGGAGGCGCAATGAGAATAACAAAATGGTCTGGATTCATGGTTTTGCTTGGCGGGTTAACTCTGTCTTTACCCACCTACGCACAGAATGACCGATTCGCAAATGTAACTATCGAAACGGTTCCTGTGGCTGGCGGTATCTCCATGTTGATCGGTTCCGGTGGCAATATAGGGGTGTCGGCGGGTTCTGACGGACTACTCATCATAGATGACCAGTATGCACCTTTGGCGGACCGGATTAAGGCAGCATTGGCAGCGCTAGGGTCAGATGCGCCCAAATTTTTACTCAATACCCACTTTCATGGAGACCACACCGGTGGCAATGCAGATTTCGGCATCAATAGCATCATCGTGGCCCATGAGAATGTTCGTGGGCGTATGGTAGGAAGTTCGCCTGCTGCAGCCTTACCGGTTGTCACTTTTGATGATGACGTGACAATTCACTTCAATGGCGAAGACATCACCATGATATTCATGCCCAACGGTCACACTGATACCGATAGCGTGGTCATGTTTGTTGACACCAATGTCATTCATATGGGCGATCATTTCTTTAATGGGGCCTTCCCATTTATCGACCTCGCTAATGGTGGCACAGTGCAAGGCTACCTCAGTAATCTGGAGCGAGCTCTTTCATGGATTGATGACGATACCCAAGTAATTCCAGGGCACGGAGTGCTTGGTGACAAGAATGACCTGCTGAATTTCTATAATGTGGTCAAAGATACATCGACAGCGATTCGGGTTAAGAAATCACAGCGCATGAGTAAAGAAGAAATCGTTGCCGGAGGTCTGGGTTCGATGTATGAATCCTGGGGCCAAGGTTTTATCAACGAGCAAAGTTGGATTGAAACAGTATTTGACAGCTATCCGCGATAATTTGTTGATCGACCAAGCTGGCGCTTGATACGCCAGCTTGGTCTCTCGGATCATTGGCCGATTGGCCCAACACCTGTTGGCAGAGAGCTATGCTGCTTTGACTACGATTGAACAATTTGCCCGGGAAGTGCATGCGATGCATAGGGCTCTCGATATTCCTCCGAGTTATGCCGTTGAGTGCAATTTGCCGTTGTGTATTGAGCCAGATGAGCTGGTAGATACTGAACTGGACTTCTATCAGCGGCCTCAGAGATTAACAGCTGAAGCCTTTTCTGCCTGGACCGCAATGAAATCTGCCGCTGCATCAGAGGGGGTTACGCTATTTTTAATTTCAGCTTTTAGGGGGCTTGATTATCAGCGTGGATTAATTGAAAAAAAGCTAAGCGATGGCTGGACTTTGGAAGAAATACTGCAAGTAAATGCGGCTCCCGGCTACAGTGAGCACCATACCGGAAGGGCTATAGATTTAGGGACTCCAAATTGTGATGCGCTGATAGAAAATTTCGAAAACACGCCCGCATTTCAATGGCTTACCACCAATGCCAATACCTTCAAATTCTTCATGAGCTACCCACGAGTCAATACCTGCGGAATTCAATATGAACCGTGGCACTGGTGTTTTTCAGCTGAGTAAACTCAAACTTAGACAATTGGTCTGTAAACGGGTAATCTGATCAGAGAATGCTACAAAAGAAATGTTTGCTGCAGATTAATTTTATTACCCTAAGTACAAGCGTGTTTAGCTGCTTGAATCAAGCCCCATTTTCCCACTTGAAAACTAACAGGATTGTTTCCTGGCCGGTTTTTCCCAACCCAGTTAAATTATTCTCTGGTCTATTAGGCTGTAGCTATAGATGCGTGCTATTAATTGTCTTAGAGATTATGACAGTTCCTTACGAAACTTAGGCGCAAGGGGTTAGAGCATGGGAAATTTCCAGCAGATTAGCAGTGGCTGGGGTATAAAGAACACAAAGAAAGCAATTTATTGGTTGAAAGCAAATACTAAGAAAAGACAGGGGGGAGAATAGTAGGTCAAGAGGTTGATTTTTCAGTTAATCGATTAAGAATAGGAGCAAGTGTTTTATGACTAATGAATTTCAAATAGTTTTTCACAATATTGATCAAACTGCTGCCCTGAATGAAGCAGTTCAAAAGAGAATAAGCAAACTTGAACGCTACTGCGATCAAATCATTACTGGTCGGGTGGTACTGGATTCTCCTCACAATAATCACCACAAGGGGAGAGTGTATTCGGTAGGGTTGGAAATTCATACATCGAACATGGAGGTAAGAGTCAATCAGGAGCAACACGACAACCATGCGCACGAAGATTTATACATTGCCATCAGAGATGCTTTTGATGTGGCAGAAAGGCAGCTAAGGTCAGCTGATAAGAAGCATCGTAATTCCCCGGGCACTCGGAGAGGTTTAGGTAATCTTCCCGAGTCGGTCCAGAATGAGTCTGATACTCGTGCTGCATAGGAGTACCACAGATAGTGTCACAAACTGAACAGGACAAATTGGAAATTGAAGCCGCTACTTTCAGGCGACTGTTAGATCATTTGGACTCGAACAAGGATGTGCAAAATATTGACCTGATGAATCTTGCAAGCTTTTGCCGTAACTGTCTTTCCAAGTGGTATAAGGCTGAAGCCGGGCAGCGTGGTTTTGATATGGACTATGAGCAGGCCAGAGAAATTGTGTATGGCATACCCTATCCTGAATGGAAATCAAAATATCAAACTGAAGCTAATCCAGCGCAATTGGAAAAATTTTCAAAGAAGGCATAATAAATTAAACTTTCGAACGCCATGGGTTCTTTAAAGGACCCATGGCCTCTTGGGGTATAACTAAACAAAGCGCTATGTCGCATTATTCATCGTCCGGCGCCACAAGTCCTCTCCTTAGATTTTACTTGACACCTTTTCAGGGACAACAGCCGTATTTGGATGATTGAACGCGCTTACTGGTTCAGTCTCAGCCGCGAATAGTTTATTGCGCACCAGGTTCCTGTATTCATTGGGCGTTACAGAATTTAACTTCTTGAATAGACCGGTGAAATAACTGGTATCCTGATAGCCCACTTTGTAAGAGATTTCAGACACAGCTAAATTGCTTTGTTTTAGCAGATCTTTGGCGTTGTTTACGCGCAGCTCCTGAAGGTATTCGAGCGGCGTCTTATTTGTTGCCACTTTAAAGCGCCGGTTTAAAGATCGCACACCTATTCTAAAAATCCTGGCAACTTCAGCTATCTGAATTGCATCTGAGTAATTATCTTGAAACCATTCCTGTATTTTTATTATTTCTTCATCGTGATGTGTACTGTGCTGATCTTTTTTGAGTAGCAAGGATTCATAAGATCGCTTAAGTTCGTGGGTAAAATGCCTGGAAACTTCATTAGCGATCTTATCACCGTAAAACTGTTCAACAAAGTGCAACATAATATCTCGTGCTGAGTTCACACTACCGGTGCAGTACAGTCTATCTGCACTGGTAATAAAACGTTTACGCTGTAGCTTTACTGCCGGGAATAAGATTTCAAATTGATCGAAGAAACGCCAGTGGGTGGTCGCGGATTTTCCATCCAATAAACCAGCTTCCGCTAAAAAGTAGCTGCCGGTTACGACACTGCATATTGTTGCACCATTATGGTATTGCTCCTTGAGCCAGCCTACTAAGCCTGGGTGTTTTCTTACAACGGCTTTGGGATTGCCCCAAATGCCTGGCACAAAAATCAGATCGGTTTGATTGATCTCATCGAATCCTTTATTGCAATGCATTAACAGGTTGCCGCTTAGACTAATGTTGCCGGATTCAGGCCCAGCGATATCAATTTCGATAATTTTATCGCGCTGTTTACGTGCTCTTGAAATGTAGTTTGCCGCACTGAGCATCTCTAACGGGATGGTGATGCTAGTACCGAGTGCTTTTGGAACTGCAAGAATTGTAGTGTGAGTCATGGTGAGTTATAGGCAATTGCCATAACCACGTATTTTTTTTCGCCTGATGGTGAGGATATTTCTATCGCACTGTCTATGGCTTTTCCGAGCAGGTTTTGCCCCATTGGTGAGTCGATACTTATATACCCTCGATGGGGGTCAATCTCATCCGGGCCTACGAGTCGGTAACTAGCAAAATTACTGTTTTCATCTTTCAGCGTAACAGTTGCGCCAAAATATATTTTATCTAAGTTATCAGGGACTGATTTCACCACAGTGAATTCTTCCAGCCGTTTGCTTAGATAGCGAACTCGCCGGTCGATTTCTCGCAGCCGTTTTTTACCGTAAATATAATCTGCATTTTCAGAACGATCGCCAAGCGCGGCAGCCTCGGAAACGGACTGCGTTACCTTTGGTCTTTCTTCTTTCCAGAGGGTGTTCAATTCCTGCTTGAGTTTTTTTTCACCCTCCGCAGTTATATATTTCGAACCAGGCTTCTGGGGTGCTCTATATCTGCCCACTAGGTGTATTTCCCGTTCAATAAGTGATGTGAGGTCATTGTGCAGGGGTTTACGCATTGTACCAGCTTTGGCGTTGCGGAGGAGTCTGTAATTTGTTGTTTATTCCGCTGAATAATTGAGGTTTAACTTCAATTGCTCCTCAGTTTTCTCTGCTTTATTTGAATCTTTCAAGTGCGTTAAACGTACACCTATTCCCAGCAGACGCACAGGCCGTTGTCCGCGCTCAAAGCCACGCTCACATAGATTTCGGTAGTTATCTACCTTCGCGCTATTAGACAACATTTCAACTGTGGTTTGAACAAAGTCATGGAACTTGAGTTTGATAAATTGCTTACTAATTGCATATTCACTATTTATATTGCTAAGACGCTTATTCAATTGATTACTGAGTTCGGGCAGTTCGGCCAGGCAGGTTTCCAAATTTGGCAGATCTAATGCATAGGTGTTTTCAACACTTAGTGATTTTCTAATTCTGTCTGTTTTAACTTCCCGATTATCAATTCCCTGGCTAAGTTCGTGAAGCCTAGATCCGAAGCTGCCAAAGTGCTTTCTTAATTTCTCCGCGTCTATTTGACGCAAATCAGCGCAGGTAGTTATTCCCATCCACAGCATTTTTCTGGCGGTTACCTTGCCCACTCCAATTAGTTTTCTAACCGGTAGCTGACAAACGAAATCATCTATACGATCTGGTGTAATGACAAATTGTCCGTCAGGTTTATTCCAGTCGCTTGCAATCTTGGCTAAAAACTTATTGGGAGCAATGCCAGCGGAGATGGTTATTCCGATATTTTCACGTACCTTTGACCTGATCGCTTCGGCGATTAAGGTTGCACTGCCGTGGAATAACTCGGATTTGCTGACATCCAGAAACGCTTCATCGAGGGACAAGGGTTCGATTAAGGGAGTGTATTCACGGAAAATTTCATGGATTTGTGAAGATGCCAGTTTGTACTTTTCGATGTCAGGCTTGATTATGATCAGTTCAGGGCAACGTTTTATAGCCGTAGCTGATGCCATGGCGGAATGAATGCCGAATTTTCTTGCCTCGTAGTTACAGGTAGCAACCACACCACGCCGGTTTGGTGATCCACCAACAGCAATCGGCTTGCCCACTAAATCAGGGTTGTCTCGCATTTCAATCGAGGCATAGAAACAATCACAGTCGCAGTGGATAATTTTTCGTCGCGGGCTCATTTACAATGAATACCCCAATTTAGGGTCCAAAAATCTGGTATCGCTGGGGTTTTTCAGCCGTTGGTTTGTTCAAACTTCTGCATGAAATTTGCGAGCGCTTCGCAGCCTGCAACTGGCATTGCATTATAGATCGACGCTCTTGCACCTCCTACATTTCGGTGGCCCTTCAATGCATAGAGCCCTTTAGCCAGAGCTTGTTCCAGAAAATCTCCCAGTAGATCATTGTTAGTGAGATTGAATGTCACATTCATAGTGGATCGGTGTGCTGTAAGTGCAACGCCAGTGTAAAAGTCAGAGTTATCTATAACGTTATAGAGAATGGACGCTTTGTGCACATTTTGCTTTTCGATTGAATCCACACCTCCCTGGTCTTTTAGCCACTCCAAAACCAGTTTCATCATATAAATGGCAAACGTATTGTTTGTATTAGCCAGCGAATGCTTGTCTGCATAAGTTTTGTAGTTCAGCAGGGTAGGCGTTTCCGACAAAGCTAAATCTAATAAATCTTTGCGAATAATCACACAGGCAAGCCCGGCAGGACCCAGGTTTTTCTGCAATCCGGCGAAGATGATTCCAAACTGGCTGATATCGATTTTTCTGGACAATAGTTCGGAGGTCATATCAGCGACCAGCGGAATGTCACCAGTGTCTGGAAACTGCTGCCACCTGGTTCCATAAATGGTGTTGTTACTGGTGATGTGAATATAGGAGGTATCAGGGTCCACTGATTCAGCACTGAATTCCGGAATACAATTGTAGTTACTCTTTTCGCTGGAAGCGGCAACGCTCGCGTTGCCGTAGCGGGCAGCTTCCTTCTGCGCCAGTTTGGCAAAATTACCAGATTCCACATAGGCGGCTTTTCTAGCTGAATTTCTTCCGATTAGGTTCAGGGGAACCGCGGAGAATTGCATCTGCGCTCCGCCGTGCACATACAGAATTTTGTAGTTGTCCGGGATGTTTGCCAATTCAGTTAATAAGGTATCGGTTTGATTAATAACCTCATCAAATTCCTTGGAACGATGGCTGATTTCAATAACTGAGGCACCCATGCCGTTGTAATTAAGAAATTCCTGTTGGGCTTTCTGCATTACCGGTCTTGGCAGCATGGCAGGTCCAGCGCCAAAATTAAAAACTTGGGTCATGTTAGGTATCCTGAAGCTAAAGTGTGAATCTTAAAAACGCTAAACAGTTATAAAACTGTTATTTTTATTACTTCCTCGATGCCATCAATGGCAGCAAGCGCTGAATCAGACGGAATAGATCCCAGATCGATCAGGTTATACGCAATTTCGTCTCGGCTTTTGTTCAGCATATCGATTACATTGATGTTCTGATCAGCCAACACGGAGAGAATCTGCCCTAGTATTTTTGGTACATTGTGATTACAGATGGCAAGGCGAGTGCATTTTTGAGCATCGGCAGATCGATCCAGATACGAGGCAGGGAAATTTACTGAGTTTTTAATGTTGCCATTTTCGAGAAATTCCATAAGCTGATCAGCCGCCATTACAGCACAGTTTTCTTCAGCTTCACCGGTGCTCGCGCCTATGTGCGGCATGGATATGACATTTTCTCTACCCATCAGCTCCGATCTTGGAAAATCGCTGACGTACATTCTTAAGTTGCCTGCGTCCAGAGCCTCAAGTAACGCGTCAGAATCCACAATTTCATCGCGGGCAAAGTTAAGTAGGCAGGTCCCTGGGCGCACAGCTGAGAATACAGCTTTATTGATAAGGTTACGTGTCGCATCCAATACCGGTAAGTGCAGTGAGATAAAGTCTGCACTTGCCGCTAAAGTACTTAGGTTTTCAATTCGTTTTACCTGACTGGGCAAGCGCCAGGCAGCTTCTACCGACAATGCTGGATCATACCCGATCACTTTCATATCGAGACTAATGGCCATTTCTGTCACCAGTGAGCCAATTGCTCCAAGGCCCACTACACCGAGAGTCTTTCCAGCGATCTCGCTACCCTTAAAGTGCTTCTTTTTCAGCTCCATCAGCTTTGAAAGAGCGCTGTAATCTTCAACCTCGGACTGGGTATTGACGTAGTTAATACCCGGCAGAATTCCTCTGGAGGAAAGCAATAGTCCGCACAATACCAGTTCTTTGACCGCATTTGCGTTGGCCCCCGGAGTATTGAATACCACCACACCTTGCTCAGTGCAAGCGCTAACAGGAACATTGTTAGTTCCGGCACCGGCTCGTGCCACAGCCTTAAGCTGCTTGCTAATACTTCCACTTTCCAGTTTATGGCTGCGCACCAATATCGCGTCACAGGCTGTGACTTCCGGCCCGACTTCATAACTATTGGTTGGAAATCTATTCAGGCCTTTTTCGGAAATCTGATTAAAAGTTTGAATCTTATGCATAACTACTGTCCAGCCTGCTAATTTGTTGGGCGCGTTAAGTCACTTACCTGCCGAAATCGATAACACAGTCACTTTAAAGTAACGGTTCACTGTGTGATTGCACTGATTAGCTGCGGGAAAAAGCTACGCTGGGAAACGGAAAAATTAGAGCGGGCAATTATGTCGTGATTTGGTCCTAAATTCCAGCAGGATTTGGTCAATTTTATAGATTATATTCTATCCCGGTCTATCGGACTTAGGCGCTGCCTTTTGGCGCGTTATATGCCCAAGACTAGCCCCAAGCATGGCAGTCGCTCTGCAGTCCGGGGTATGATTGGACGCTGTTGAACTGGGAAAATCAAATGACAGATCTTGAATCAGGGGTACCCACCCGTATTGCAGAGTGTGAGACGCCAGTTTATCGTATTCTGGGACGAAACCCCGGGCCGATGACAGGCCTTGGTACCAATAGCTACCTGATAGGTAACAAGCGTCTTGCTCTGGTAGATCCGGGGCCTTTGGATGAAATCCAGCTGACAAATTTCCTGGCCGCAATTGGAGAGAGACGCCTGGAATGGATACTGATTACCCATACACACGGAGATCATTCGCCTGCCGCAATGCAGTTAAAAGCACAGACAGGTGCGGAATTGGTCGGCTTAGAACCACCGGTGTCAGGCCATCACGATAGAACGTTTAAGCCCGACAGGGTCTGGCCTGATGGATCAGAGCTGGACTGCGGTGAGTATACTATTCAGCTTATTCACACTCCGGGGCACGTTTCGAACCATATTTGTTATCTGCTTCAGGCCGATCAACTGCTTTTTACCGGAGATCATATTTTACAGGGCACCACATCGGTTATTTTGCCGCCGGACGGAGACATGGGGGCCTATTTGAAATCGCTTGCTTCGCTGAAAAATAGGTCGCTTAAATATCTGGCTCCCGGTCACGGTGGCTTAATGATCGACCCCCACGGTCAGATCACTAAGCTGATTCGCCATCGTCTGCAACGGGAGCATAAAGTTCTACATAGTTTAAGGATGCTGGGCAGTGTGGAATTGGATAGCCTTGTGCTCACCGTTTATGATGACGTAGCTGAGCATTTATTGCCCTGGGCAAAAAAAAACTTGCTAGCCCATCTTATCAAGCTGCAACAAGAGAAGCGGGTGAGACTTTCAGGGGCAAGTTGGGAAATTCTGGGACACAATACGTAATAATCCTAGAATTAAGTATCATATCCCCAGACATTAGGTTCGTGGTGGTTTGTTAATGGCAATGTGGCAGCTTTATTTGATCCGCTGTGAAGATAACAGCCTCTACACAGGAATCACTACCGACGTTTCTCGTCGTTTGCATGAACATCAAAATGCAGGCAAGAAGGCATCCAAATACCTGCGCGGTAAGCGCGCGTTAACCCTTGTTTACCAGAAACAAGTCGGGGACAGGTCAGAAGCTTCCAAATTGGAGTATGCTATTAAGCGGTTAAGTAAATGGCAGAAGGAGCAGTTGGTTGCAGGGCAGCTTGATATCCGCAGTTTGCCGATTGGCTGAGTTAAGCTAGGAGAACTCTATGGACACAAACCATAATAAACCTAGAATTAAATAGAATGTTCTCAGGCATTAACCAGCCAATAGGCATTCACCGGGCAGTTAAACCTTCTGCCAACGATTAGAAATGATAGTTAATAGCGAGTTGTGCTGTTCGACCATAAGTGTTGAACCCATCCACAATCCGATAGCCCTTGTCGAATAGATTTCCAACTTTTAAACGCAGCGCCAATGAGTCAGAAAACTGATACCCAGTAACAAGATTGACGAGCCCGTAGCCACCAACGTCAGAAGATGCAAAAGTAAAAGGGTTCAAGTCTTTATGACCTTCCTGCATTAACCAATCGAGGGCGACAGTAAGTTGGTTGAACTGGCGCGAAGCCTGAATCAAAAAAGTACTATTGGGGCGACGTAAAAGCTCATCACCAAGGATTACATTTTCATGGTCCAGCAGAGTCAGAGCCAGATTTAATGCCCAACCACTTAATTCCCTTGAAGCGCTAACCTCGAGGCCATTGATTTCTACTTTATCGATATTATCAAGACTAGAGAAAGTCGCGTTGCTGGTAATAAGGTCGTCAATTTCATTACGGAATAGATTGAATTTCCATGATGTATCTAGCGCAGTAAGCTCCAGCCCGAATTCTAGGTTTCTAGAAGTTTCTGGATCAAGTCTAGGATTAGCAGAGAACAAGAAGGAAGGGAAATCCACGTATAGATCTATAAGATTTGGCGCTTTGTAGGCTGTACCTAAGCTTGTCCAGATTCGGATGGATTCGTTAAAACTCTTCCCAAGCGCAATGCTGCCGGTGGAATGGCTACCAAAGCCCTCGTCGTCATCGTTACGCAATGATAAGGTGATATCCATAACCTCTGCCGAGCGCAAATAAACTCCGTAGAGGCCTTTGTTATCTCTGGAGTTTTCGGTCTGAAGAGCACCGAAGCTTGCATAATCAAGTTGCTGGTCTTTCGCATCAAAACCAATTGAAATTGAGTTTTGATCAGAAAAATTTATAGTGTTATCCCATCGCACCGAGCGGGTTCTTGCAATACTCTCGGTAGTTCCAAATGCCCCTACATTGAGATTGTCCTCAGTAAATGAATCGATAGCGAACGACGCATTCCAAATTTCACTGATAGAAAAGTCCAATAGGGCAGAAAATTGTTCGCTGTCTCCATCCACGGTGCCATCATCATATTCAGACTCAGCATTGAACTTGGAATAGCGTAGCGTCAGCGCCGTATCTTTTGTAAACTGTTGAAACAGGGATAAGGCAAGCGAGTCATTGCTAAAACCGTCATTGTCTGGACTTCCACTCACTTTTGAATCAATGCCTTCCGTCTCTTTGTTTGAGTAACTAAATCCAAAGCTGGTACTTTCAACCTTACCCGACAAATTGAGATTTGAATTGGCTGTACTCTGAGTACCTGCTGTCATATTCAGGGAACCGTCAAATGCCTCTTCCCCTGCGCCTCGGGTAAAAATCTGTAAAACACCGCCAATCGCTTCAGATCCATAAATGCTCGAGCGGGGCCCACGCACCAATTCTATGCTCTCGACCTGATCGAGGGGGATAAGTTCAAGTCGGGCTGCCATCCCTGTGGCTGTAGTCATTTGAACGCCATCGATCAGAATCAGCGTATGATCAGATTCTGTCGCGCGCAGAAATAGGCTGGTTTGCGATCCCTGACTTCCAGATTGCGCGATATGGACGCCAGTTTTACCAAGTAAAAGGTCGTTCAGGTTTTGTGCCAGAGATGCTTCAATTTCTTGTCGGGTTATGACTGTTACAGCGGTCATTAGGGCATCTGCAGATTGTTCCACACGATTCGCCGTTATTGTAATTTGTTCCAACTTTTCCTGGGCTAGGACAGGACTAACACAAGCGCCGATCAGGAGTGAGATGCATGTCCAGATAAAGTAATTCATTTATGGGTTCCTCAATGAAAAATAACTTTCATGAGGGAGAGACAGTAAGCAGAAGGACAGGGGTTGCTGAACTAGCAAAGAATCCAACTACCGATGAGCCCTCCGCTACATCGTTTTGCCAGTTCCTGCTAGTTTTGTAAGCAATGCTTCCAAAACAGTCACTGGCGGCAGTGTGCATCAGGCCGGTGTCGGGCTCTCAAATACTTGCGGGATCAATTCAGCAAATAAAGATTACCGTTGCGGGGGCAGCGTCGGGATTATCAAATAATAAAATTAATGCACCGAACTTCCCATTTAACTTGAGTTAGCAGTTATTTCACAACATGAAAGAAATACTTAAATCAAGACCTGAGACAATGACGCGAAAGTTATACAAATATTTCTGATAAAGCAAGATATATTAAACTGTAAGACTAGAAGCTAAGCACCTATATTACCCAAGCGCTGGGTAACTATTTATCCGGCTTAATGCAGTCACTGAAAATAAATAGCGACTCACAAAAACTATGTCAGCGTTCTTACTCGATCGTCCGTGCGGGTAGAGCTGGAACAATTTTAAAGTTTAAAAAGCCGTAGATTGCCCCAATAACAGGGCACATCAGGTTGAAGTAGCAATAAGGTAGGTAAGCAAAAGTGGCCACACCTAATGCGCCGCTCATATAGGCACCACAGGTATTCCAAGGCACTAGAGGCGAGGTGATAGTGCCAGCATCTTCCAGTGTTCGCGATAGGTTTTTGGCGTCCAGGTTGCGGTTCTCATACTCCGCCTTGTACATGCGGCCTGGCAGAACGATAGAGATGTATTGATCGGAAGTAATTATATTGGCGCCTATGCAGGTGGCGATAGTGGTGGCGATCAAACTCCCTGTGCTGTGCACAAATGACAGGGCGTAATCTAACAAACTACGCAACAGGCCCGTATGTTCCAATACGGCCCCATAAATCATGGCGCAGAGTATTAGCCAAACCGTATTCAACATTGAGCTCATTCCGCCGCGGGTCATTAATTCGTCGAGAGTAGAATTTCCGCTCTCTAACACGTAACCATCTGCTAGTGTTTGCCAGATTCCTTTGAAAAGAGCCAATGCCACATTGGGGGCATCGGTGGCAAGCCTCAGGATTGCGTTGTGCTGAAATAGCAATGCTAGAATAATACCCAGGCTGGCACCTGTCAGTATTGTGGGTATGGGAGGTAGCTTTCTGTTTGCCATTAATAATAGTGCAACTAGCGGCAATAGCATCAGGGGGGAGAGAGTAAAATTTTCACTCAACAGCTGCATGGTAATGGCAAGATTATCCGAATTGTCAGCTGGATCAAGGTTTAGTCCCATCAGGCCATACAGCACTAGTGCGATAATGATGCTGGGAATTGTTGTCCACGTCATATGATTTATATGGGAGAACAGGTCGGTGCCGGCAACAGCCGGTGCCAGATTTGTAGTTTCAGAGAGCGGCGACATTTTATCGCCAAAATAGGCGCCGGAAATAACTGCGCCAGCTGTAATTTCAACTGAAACCCCCATGCCGGCGGCAGCACCTATGAGCGCGATGCCGATAGTTCCTGCCACGGTCCAGGAGCTGCCTATACTGAGGCCGATCAATGCGCATATCAGACAGCTCGCTGCGTAAAAGATAGCCGGGTCCAGTATTAGCAGACTGTAATAGATCATTGTTGGCACGGTACCGGATAATATCCAGCTGCCAATTAATAAGCCTACGCTAAACAGGATAAGTATCGGTTTTAGTGCAATTGCAATACCGGCAACGATGCTGTTTTCGATTTGCTCCCAGCTACTACCGTTTCTCCAGCCTATAAGAGCGGCTACTGTGGCTCCCACGCAAAGGGCTATTTGATTGGGCCCGTAGCTGGCATCTTCGCCAAATAAATAAACAGAAAACGAAAGCAGGGAAATTAGTACAAAGACAGGGGTGAGCGCCTGTGCTATCGAGGGAGTAAATGCTGCCACAGAGTCATTTGGCCGGTGTGCTGAGATTGCCATGGTCTTCAACTTGTTATGAAACAACCAGCATAATTGCAATGCCTGCCCACTGTCTATATAAGCGGGATATCATCGAACTGGCCGGAGAGCGAGATTATAGAGTGAATTCAAGCCGGCATGGGTTATAATTCGCCCCCTTTCTTAAACGGAGGCGATTCGGAAAGGCGCACGCCGTCGGATAGACCCATGAGTAATATTGAAACTTATATGCTGGAGCTAGGCACACAAGCCAGAGCGGCTTCCCGGGAAATCGGAAAAGCCACTACAGCCCAGAAGAACAAAGCACTGCTGGCCATAGCCAGGGCATTGGATGGCAATCGTCAGGGATTGCTGGACGCCAATCAGCTAGACCTGCGTGCGGGTGAGGAAAAAGGCCTAGACGCAGCCATGATGGACCGGCTTGAGTTAACCCAGGCTCGAATTGATGGCATGATCGAAGGCTTACAGCAGGTTGTTGCGCTGGATGATCCAGTGGGAGAAATATCAGATCTAAAATACCGTCCCAGCGGCATTCAGGTTGGGCGAATGCGGATGCCGCTCGGTGTTATTGGGATCATCTATGAATCCCGCCCTAACGTGACTTGTGAAGCGGCGAGCTTGTGCTTGAAGTCGGGTAACGCAACTATTTTGCGCGGAGGGTCTGAAGCGATCAATTCTAATCAGGCGATAGCGCACTGTATTCATGAGGGATTAGAACAGGCGAGCCTGAACAAGCATGTAATACAGGTTCTGGATACCACCGACCGAGATGCAGTTGGTAAACTAATCACCATGCCTGATTACGTGGACATCATTATTCCGCGGGGCGGCAAGAGCCTGATCGAGCTCATCAGCAGGGATGCAAAAGTCCCTGTCATCAAGCACCTAGATGGTAATTGTCACGTGTATATTGATGAGGGGGCCGATCTGGACAAGGCGATCAAAGTTGCAATAAACGCCAAGACTCAGCGTTATGGAACCTGCTGTACACTAGAGTCCTTATTAATTGCACAGGCTGTGGCTTCAAAGGTGCTTCCGGAGCTGGTTCGTCAATATGCCTCACACGGTGTGGAACTTCGAGGCTGCAAGGCAACTCAGAAGATAGCCGATGGCATCTTAGCTGCTACCGAAGAAGATTGGGGGGCAGAATATCTGGCGCCTATTTTATCCATCAAAATTGTGGTAGATATTGATGAAGCCATTGCACACATTAATCAATACAGTTCGCAACATACCGATTCAATTATTACCGATGATTATAATCACGCACAGCAGTTCTTGAGAGAAGTGGATTCAAGTTCGGTGATGGTCAACACTTCCACACGTTTTGCTGATGGCTTCGAGTATGGCCTGGGAGCAGAAATTGGTATTTCTACAGATAAACTACATGCCCGTGGTCCTGTTGGTCTGGAAGGGCTAACCTCGCAAAAATTTGTTGTGCTTGGAGACGGTCACATCCGGCAATGACAGCAAGAATCGGTATACTCGGCGGCATGTTCGATCCCGTGCATAACGGGCATATGCACGGAACCAGAACAGCATTGAAATTCCTAGAGTTAGATCAGCTGAGAATAGTTCCCTGCCATGTACCAAATCATCGCAACTTGACCTCATGTAGTGCTGAACAGCGCGTTGCAATGCTGGAATTAGCCAGCGCAAAGGATGAGGGTGTTATAGTTGATGAAATCGAGATTCGACGGCCGGGAATATCCTATGCAGTCGATACTCTCAAACAACTCACTTTGAAAAACCCGGGCGATGTTTTTGTCTTTGTCTTGGGGGTTGATTCATTTAACTCACTACCACAGTGGCATCAATGGCAGACGCTGTTTGAACTTTGTCATTTTGCAATTCTTAATCGTTCTGGAAGTAAGGTTTCTGAATCGACCAAGTCAGCAACTAGATTTTCATCACGAAAGGTTGAAACGAAAAATGAATTGTTTGCTGAACCCAGTGGTAAGGTGATAGTTATAGAGGATTTCGATTACAAAATTTCCTCGTCACTGATAAGAGAAATGCTTGCGGCCAATGAGCCTATGGCTGGCGAGCTGGACGAGGCTGTGATTCAATATATAAAATCAAACAATTTGTATAACACTGAACAGTATGCGCATTGAGGTATCCACGTGAATAGCAAAGAAATATCAAAATGGGTAGTTACAGCACTTGAAGATGTCAAAGGTCAATCCATCGAATGCATTAATGTAGAACAATTAACTGCAATTACCGACTACATGGTAATCGTAACCGGAAGCTCCAATACTCACATCAAGGCAATGGCAGATGCGGCAGTTAAAAAATTGAAAGAAGCTGGTGTCGAAGTAATTGGCGTAGAGGGTAGGCAGCAGTCCGAATGGATTCTTGTGGACTTTGGTGGAGTAGTGATTCACCTCATGATGGCGTCAGTTCGCGTTCTTTACAATCTGGAAGAGTTATGGAGTTTTAAAGTAGTCAATAGCGAGGCTAGGGAAACCATAAAGCATGAAAATTAGCATCTTATCCATTGGCACAAAAATGCCAAAATGGGTAAACGAGGGCGTTGGGGAATATGAAAAAAGAATGCCCCGAGAGCTCAATCTTTCCTTGCAGGAAATACCTCTCGCTAAACGCACTAAATCCTGCAATGTAAGTCAGTGTATACAAAAAGAAGGGCAGGCTATGCTGGCCAAATTGAAACCGAGTGACTATGTAGTAGCCCTGGAGATAAATGGAAAACCAATCGACACCGCTGGCCTAGCAAAACGCCTGGATAATTTTCAGCAAGATAATCAAAATCTAGCATTGTTGATCGGAGGGCCGGATGGGCTTGGAAAAGAATGCCTGGCCAGAGCGTCTGAGCAATGGTCCTTATCTTCTCTCACGCTGCCTCACCCCTTAGTCAGAGTAATACTGGCGGAACAATTATATCGAGCTTGGTCAATTCTTAACGGACACCCTTACCATCGCGAATGACTTAATTAGATAAAGGCGAAAAACGGCTAGATATTGGCAATTTAAAGCAAGAACTATGTCAAAATGCGAATAAATGATTTTTTCTTAGTAAACTCTAATTAAATGCACAAAAAGTAGGTAAACTAACTCTTTGCTAGGTGGAATTAAACTAATTGGTTGAATTGTGGTCTAAGCTGCCTTCAGACGCCTTGAAAATTGCCGACTACAATCTGTATTAATCGCATTCGATACAAGAAAACAAAGGCCAGTTTTATATATTATGTTAGGTAAGTGGCAACTAAAAGATCATGAAAGTGAGAGGCAAATTTTTAATCGCCGTCTCATCCTTGCTGCAGCGCTGATTTTACTCCTATTTGCGGCATTAGTTTACAAATTGGTTGATCTGCAAATAGCGCAATACGATTATTTCTCTGCACGCTCAGATGGCAATCGATTGCATTCCCAATACGTTGCTCCTGCTCGTGGTCTCATTTTTGATCGTAATGGCGAATTACTTGCGGACAATCAGCCAATCTTCAACCTAATTGTAGTGAGGGAACAGGTTGAAGACATGGATGCTACTCTGCAAACTATTTCCACCCTTATTAGATTGACCGATGACGATATAGAGCAATTCAATAATCGTCTGCGCCGAAATCGGGTACCGTATTCATCGGTTCCGCTTCGATATGTTCTAACCGAAGAAGAGAGATCTAAAATTGCAGTTAATGAACATTTTTTTTCTGGGATAACTATCGAATCCCAATTTGTTCGTAACTATCCGTTATCAGATTTGACGGCTCATTCTGTGGGTTATGTCTCTGAAATTAATCGCGAAGAACTGGATAGTCTCGATGACTTGCAAAAAGAAAATTATGGCGGTACTAATCATATCGGTAAAACGGGAATAGAAAGAACCTATGAAGATATATTACACGGTACGGTAGGTTACGAAATTGTAGAAAAAAATAATCGAGGCCGGGTCATGCGCCGACTCGATCGAACTGACCCTGTCGCCGGAAAAAACATTACTCTTCATCTAGATGGTCAGCTACAAATTGCTGCTGAAAAAGCATTGGGAGATTTTCGCGGCGCGGTAGTTGCGATTGAGCCTTCGACGGGCGGTATATTGGCCATGGTGAGCAATCCTGGATTTGATCCGAATCTATTCGTGACAGGAATTAGCAGCAAGGACTACGGTGTTCTGGTGACAGATGAAATTAATACACCGTTATTTGATCGATCAACCAATCCTTATCCTCCCGGCTCAACTATAAAACCTTTCTTGGGATTAGGCGGCCTACAAAATGGGCAGGTAGATTATGAATTTGCCATTGAGGACCCAGGCTATTTCAGATTGCCGGGTGTTTCATACAGGTGGGGTGATTACACGCTGCGAACTGTGATTGGCGGTGGGCATGGTCATACGGATTTACAAAAAGCGATTTACCAATCCTGCGATACTTTTTTTTATGATTTGGGAAACCGAATGGGTATAGATACCATTCATAGTTTTATGTCTCAATTTGGGTTTGGCGAGAATTATGCATTGGACATAGACTACGCTCGCACCGGAGTCTTGCCTTCACGGGAATGGAAGATGGCAAGCCGCGGTGAACCCTGGTATCCAGGTGATACAATTAATTCCTCTATCGGCCAGGGCTATATGTGGGCCACTCCATTACAACTTGCAACTGCTGTATCTATAATTGCAAACGATGGCGAAGTAGTTCCGCCCAGAATGCTAAAAGAAATTGAGGGCGAACCATTTGTTCCAGTAATTGAAACCCAAATTCCAGATGTGGTTCTCAATGACCCTGATTATTGGCGTTATGTTGAGGAAGCGATGACCAAGGTTGTGCATCGAGCTTTCAATGAGACATTTAGGGATTATGGTACCGCCTTTGAGGCTATAGCGATGGCCGACAGGGATATGCCATACAAGATGGCGGGCAAATCCGGCTCAGCTCAGGTGGTGGGAATAAGCCAGGCTGTCTTGAAGAGTGAGGATATAATGGTTTCAGACCTGAACAAGGACCATGGCTTGTTCATCTCTTTCGCTCCGGCAGAGCATCCTACGATAGCGCCTCAAATTGCGATTGCCGTATTTGTCGAAAATGGGGAGCACGGCAGCAGTGTAGCCGGACCTATCGCCAAACAGGTCATCGACACCTATTTGTTAGACATACTGCAGATTGATTTTGCAGCAATGGAAAATACCGAAGCAGCACTAGTTACTGCGGCCGATGATTAATCAGGATTTCATCCGTCATTACAGAGGATTTGATTCTGATATTGGTCGATCGAAATTCATCTGGCGCACGCTCCATTTAGACCCTCCTTTGTTAGTCAGCCTGATACTACTGGCCTGTCTTGGCCTCATGGTGCTCTATAGTGCCAGCGGTAATGATGTTGCGGAAGTGCAAAGGCAAGCCCTCACCATGCTGGTGGCGCTGGTAGTAATGGTTATTGTGGCGCAGTTCGATGTGAATTTCTTCCGGCGCTGGGCACCTTCTATGTATACAGGGGGGCTGGTATTGCTGGGCGCGGTGCTATTAATTGGTGCAGAAGCTAACGGCGCCAAGAGCTGGCTGGATTTACCCGGATTGCCAAGCTTCCAGCCTTCTGAGTTAATGAAATTCATAGTTCCGGCATTGCTTGCATGGTATTTTGCCAGTCGGCCTATACCTCCACGCTTTAAGCATCTGTTTTGGGCTGCGTTTATGATACTGATACCGGCAGCCTTGATAACCGTGCAGAATGATACGGGTACGGCGATCATGGTAGCCATGTCAGGTGTATTTGTGGTGTTGCTGGCGGGGATTCGCTGGCGCATTATATTTTCCGGGCTTTTTGCGCTAATGCTAGTTTCTCCTGCCTGGTACTTGTTTGTTGCTCAGGAGCATCAGCAAAATCGAATACTCACATTCTTTAATCCCTATCGAGATCCTACAGGTGCTGGTTACAACATCATTCAGTCTCAGATTGCCATTGGTTCTGGCGGCCTGTACGGAAAGGGTTGGGGCGAGGGTGCTCAATCTCAACTCGACTTTATTCCCGAAAGCAATACTGACTTCATATTGGCGGTGCTAGCAGAGGAGTTTGGTTTACTTGGTGTGCTCTTCTTAATTGCACTGTATTTGTTTGTTCTTTCCAGAGGTCTCTATATTGCCTATGGCGCGCAAGATATGTTCAGCCGCCTCCTAGCAGGTAGTATTACTTTGACATTCTTCTTTTACGTGTTTGTCAATATGGCCATGGTTTCTGGATTACTACCCGTCATCGGCCTGCCATTGCCCCTTATCAGCCGCGGCGGTACTTCGATTGTTACGCTTTTTATCGGGTTTGGTATTTTGATGTCCATACAAACTCGCGGAAAGAAAAAAAGAAGGTAACCTATTGAAAATAAAGACATTAATTAAATGGTTAAGCCAGAAAAAGCCAGATTAATTGGACATGCGGCTGATTCTTGCGCTTGTTGATGCTAATAAAATTACACTATTGGACGCTAAGCTAATAAATTCAAAGGGTTTTGTTAGCGGATTCGGCTCATGAAAATAGTAAAACGATTCAAAGTAAAAACAGGCTTTTCCCGGTGCGTTCTTGTTGGCAGCAGTTTGTTACTACTTGTTGCCTGCGGTAGTACTGCTCCTCCACCAGAGCCGGCCAATGCCGGACGCTACAGTATTAAGCAGGATCGGGCTCCAACCCGTGATATCGATCTCGCGACAATACCGGATGTAATACCCCAACCGGTAAAGCGAACTATGGCGGGTAACAGGAGCCCTTACACTGTATTGGGTAAGACCTATTATGTTATGCCAACTGAGGATGGTTACCAGGAAACGGGGGTGGCTTCGTGGTATGGCGAAAAATTTCACGGCCACAAAACCTCCAACGGTGAAGTATTTGATATGTATCTGTCATCGGCGGCGCATAAAGCGCTGCCCATTCCGAGTTTTCTCAGGGTAACCAATTTGGATAACAATCGATCGGTCGTGGTGAGGGTTAATGACCGGGGGCCATTTCACGGCGACAGGGTAATCGATTTGTCTTATGCGGCAGCATTGAAATTGGGTTATGCAGACAGAGGTACAGCACGAGTGCAGCTGGAGGCTATCACGCCTTATCGCGATGTGGCAGCACCGATGAAAAGTGGCCGATTCAATGATGTTGCGGCGTCGACGGAAAGCGCAAGCGCCAAAAAATATTTGCAGGTAGGTGCCTTTGCTGACTTGCAGGCGGCACGGCGAGTTTCCGATAGACTTAAACAGTTAACTGATCGCAGGGTATTTATTCAGACTAGCGATGAATATGCTAATAGTGCGCTGCACAGAGTTAGAGTAGGGCCGGTCAATGATCCGGGTGAGATGCAGCAAATTACTGAGCGGGTGGTTGCTGCAAACCTGGGAAATCCGTACACTGTGACTGAGTGATATCAGGCCACGTGTTTCCCTAATTTTTTTCCTCTGTACAAGGTTGCGACTTATTCAGAGGCTTCCTATATGGAATTTCATTATGTTTTCTGAGAACAAAATTACTGTTTTCGTTATCAATTTATTACGTTGGCGTGCTCGAGAGATGGGTTTACTGATATTCGTTCTGGGTACTGCTTCAGTCTATGGCGCTCCGGCGATTATTCCGCGCGCGCCAGACATAGCAGCTACTAGTTATATCCTGCTCGATGCTAAAACCGGGCATATTATTATCGAAGAAAATGCTGACGAAGCGCTGCCGCCCGCTAGTCTCACAAAAATCATGACTGCCTATATTGCCACTGAGGAACTCATTAGCGGCAATCTGAGCTTGAGCGATGAGGTTCACATCAGTGAGAAAGCGTGGCGAATGGACGGCTCCAAAATGTTTGTCGGTGTTGATACCAGTGTTCGGGTAGATGATTTATTACGCGGAATTATCATTCAGTCAGGCAATGATGCCAGCGTTGCAATTGCCGAGCACATCGCAGGCAGCGAAGAGGCATTCGCTGACATGATGAATCAGTATGCTGAGGTACTGGGAATGAGCACCAGCTTCTTCATGAATGCAAGCGGTCTGGATACAGAGCAGTACTACAACATCATGTCAGCGCGGGATTTATCCACACTTGCTCGTGCCACGATAGCTAGGCATTCGGATTACTACCCGCTTTATGCGGAGAGAGAATTTACCTATAACGACATTCGACAGCCTAATCGCAATACCTTGTTATTCAGAGATCGCAATGTGGATGGAATGAAAACAGGCTGGACTGACGCGGCTGGTTATTGTTTGGTAGCATCGGCAGAGCGGGATGGAATGCGGCTTATCTCAGTGGTAATGGGCACAGCAAGTGAAGAGGCGCGGGCTATAGAGACACAAAAATTATTGACGTATGGGTTTCGTTATTTTGAAACCCATAAACTTTACGATGCCAACCAGGTGCTTACAAATGTTCCAGTTTGGTCTGGCCAGGAGAGTGCAGTGGATTTGGGAATCGAGGAAGAAGTTTACATAACTATTCCACGGGGCCAGGCTGAGCAGATGACTGCGACAGTGGACATAGATGAAATCATTACCGCACCATTGGACAATGGTCAAATAATGGGTGTGGTCAATGTGGTGCTAGATAATAATTTATTGTACACAGCCAACGTTATTACGATGCAAGAAGTAGAGCAGGGAGGGGTACTGAAGCGGTTTTTAGACTGGATCACCTTGCTTTTTTCAAATTTATTTTCTGAGTAATTCATCAATGAGTAAGCCGCTTAACCTTCATAACCTGGAAGAGGAAGCCCCTAGAATTGAGTTTCCCTGTGACTATCCGATCAAGGTAATAGGGCATGCTGTTGAGGATTTGGAAGTTTTAGTACTTGCTGTATTCGAACGTCATACTGGGCCGGTTTCTCCACAAAAACTGAAACGTCAGCCAAGTAGCAAGGGCAATTATGTGTCGCTTACCGTGACTATTGAGGCAATGGGCGAAGACCAGCTCAGTCAGATATTCTTGGATCTCAAAGCCATAACAAGCGTGAAAATGGTGTTATAGGGAGACGAAGCTATTGCCGCTTTTTGTGGCTTTCAGCGTCACACTTTAAACCACAAAGAAATTTAATAAGAGGCTCCCCGCACTTGCAGCTGTCAGCTTACAAGTGGTTCCAGACCAACAAACTTGAAACTGCTCCGCTAGATCATCCTGCACTGGTGGTGCGCAGACTTGGCCTGCAAGAGTATGAGCCAATTTTGAAATCCATGCGTTATCGCGCAGAGCATCCCTCCCAAGATCGTAAAGACGAGATTTGGTTGCTTAGCCATAAGCCGGTTTTTACTCAGGGGCAGGCAGGCAAGCCCGAACACATATTAAACCCTGGTAAAATAGCAGTAGTTCAAATTGATAGAGGGGGGCAGGTAACCTATCATGGCCCTGGACAACTAGTTGCCTACCTTCTCTTGGATGTGCGGAAGCGGAAACTAAGTGTTCGTGCCCTAGTGGAGCTTATCGAGCGGGCAATTATTGAAACGCTAGATAGACTGGAAATACCTGGAAAGACTCGGGCAAAGGCACCGGGGGTTTATGTAGATGATGCTAAAATTGCGGCGTTGGGTCTGCGTATCAAAAACGGGTGTAGTTACCACGGTTTGAGTTTCAATATAGATATGGATTTATCTCCATTTGCCAGTATTAACCCGTGTGGGTTCGCTGGCTTGAACGTTACTCAGGTTGCCGATTTTGTAACTCAAAAAGAGCAGCTAATGCAAAGAGTGAGTAATATTCTCATTGAGCAGTTGCTGTATCATCTGGGTTATGAAAAACAAAGTCACTAAATTTCCAAGCGGTATTGAAATGGTAGAGAGAAAAAGACGCAATGTTCTGGTGGAAGGCGAGAAACTACGGGGCGCAGAAAAAGTAAAACGGATCCCGGTAAAAGTTATTCCTACCACCGAAATTCTGCACAAGCCAGATTGGATTCGGGTAAAAATACCTGCCTCACCAAAAATAAATTCTATTAGGCAAAAGCTTAGGCAACATAAGTTAGCATCAGTATGTGAGGAGGCATCTTGTCCCAATTTGGGTGAATGCTTCAGTAACGGTACCGCAACTTTTATGATCATGGGTGAAATATGTACCCGGCGCTGCCCGTTTTGCGATGTAGCCCATGGTAAACCTAAGCCGTTGAATAAAAGTGAACCAGGTGAGTTAGCTGCGGCTATTGCAGAAATGGATTTACGTTATGTTGTCATAACCTCGGTTGATCGTGATGATCTAAAAGATAGCGGGGCGCAGCATTTTGCTAGCTGTATAGCTGAAATACGACGAAACAGCCCGGACATAAAGGTAGAGATATTGGTTCCCGATTTCCGTGGACGTATGGAAGTGGCCTTGAAAATTCTCGAGCAGGAGCCACCGGATATTTTTAATCACAATCTGGAGTCGGTGCCGAGCCTTTACCGTAAAGTTCGACCCGGTGCAGACTATCAGTATTCTCTGGATTTGCTGGCTGGCTATAAATTACTGTGCCCGGAAGTGGCCACTAAATCAGGGTTGATGCTCGGTCTTGGTGAGACATTGGAAGAAGTCAGGCAGGTGATGCAAGATCTGCGACAGCATAATGTGGATATGCTGACATTAGGCCAGTATTTGCAGCCGAGCAGAGATCATCTTAGGGTAGAAGAATTTATTCATCCTGATGAATTTGAAAAACTACGGACTTTCGGTGAAAGCCTTGGCTTTGCACACATAGCGAGTGGCCCGCTGGTACGATCTTCCTATCATGCTGACAAGCAAGCTCAGGGAGAGGTGATAACATAGGATGATTAAACCGGCTGTATAACAAGTAACAATAAATCGCGTAGAGCAGTAGTAATCAATATGAATCTTGGATGGCGCCAATTAAGCATAAGTGTTTTTGCGATCACCGTTACCATGGTCATGTTTGTCTTTATCACTCAAAATCTGCTTCTTATCGGCGATCAGGCATTATGGATTCGTGCTGCAATAGTGGCTTCTGCAATAATTGCCGCCCTGATTGCCGTTTATCCCTTTAACCCTGTCTTCACTAATCGTCCCGGAGTATACGCGTTGGTTGTTTGCTTTCCTGCGACCTTGCCATGTTTCTTTTACTTTCTTTATCTTTTGCCTGGCCAGGCCGGCGTAGGGATAACTGCAGAGCAAGTGCAAAGCCAGTTAATAACAGACAGAACAAGTAATGGCATTATCGAAGTCGGTTTCAGTTATCCAATTTTTACACCGACGATCACTGTGACTAACCATGAGCTCTATACTAAATCAGCCAGTGTTTATTTGCGCATTACCGACGGTAACAACGAAGATGTTTTGTTCCGAGCAGTCAGGCAGGAGATAACGAGCACTAGCCTGAGTGTGGAATCGACCGCAAGAAATATGTTGAGTCGAAATGATGAATACCTGTTTTCCCCACTACAAATAGCTCCGGGGCGAAGTGTTATTGGCAAAGTGGTATTTATCATTAGTGATCTGAACGATGGTTCAACTTTTGATGAGGCTCTGGGTAGGAGCTACCCTGCACAGTTTGAGTTGCGTGACCCTGCAAATAGTGAAATTTTGGTGGTGTTTCCCTTAGATAAAATTTGAGGAGTTCTTGGAAACGCACATTTTTTCTTACTAGCCACCAATTCCACTTAGTTAATCGTGGGCAGCGGCATTTCGGGACTGTCCTCAGCACGGGCTTTCTCGAAAGCAGCTACCGGGCTCGGTGTCCTTACCTGTTCCAACCAGAAGACACCGTCATAGGGATAGCTGTTGCCTCGAGTAGAAACAAAATCCATGTCGCCATCGCCGTCCATATCCCGCGCGATGAACTTGTCGAACATGGCACGCTTACGCCGTGAGATATCGTGGCGCGTCCAATCTGTTTTGGCGTCTCCGGGATTTTCAAACCAGGCGAGCCGCCCGAGTGCATTGTTTATGTCAACATCATTGTCTTCCATTCTGTCGCCGCTGCTATAACTCCCGGCCATGACGTCGATGTATCCGTCACCGTTGATATCCGCCAGTTCGATCCCTGTCATGGTATCGGTGCCGAAACTACCAATGGGGTAAGAGTTCCACGCATTGTCGATGAGTTCCGGTTGTTCGATCCAGGCCAAACCAACTCTTCCTACCTGGCTTACCATGTCCAGACGTCCGTCACCACTAAGGTCGACGTAACGAATGCGAAAGCCTTGCATGGCCGGACCATTGATTCCGATGGCGTGCTCTTTGAACCGCAGGTTTCGTGCATCGATGTTTTCAAAGAAGACAATGCGCCGTTCGCCGGTACTGCCCACCATGACGTCGAGATCGCCATCCAGATCGAGGTCGAAAGGTTCAGCATTCCGCGGCACGCTGTATCTGCCTAGTGGGATTTCCTGCCAACTGTCGCCATTGAGTGGATCGCCATTAATTTTAAAAATGGAAACCGGTGTGGATCGTGCACGGTCCTGAGGGCCGGGCCGCTGGGCACCCTTATTTGCAGCCACCGCTTCCGGCCTACCATCGCCATCGATGTCCGCCAGATAAACACGAATAAATGAGCCACGATTCTGAGAGATAGGGAGAATCAATCTTGACCAGGTTGTGGTGCGTGCCCCGGGGCCGGGATTCTGCAAATAGATCAGATGAGACAGCTCGACTGCAGCCATCACATCCAGGTAGCCGTCCCCATTCACGTCGGCAATCGCCGCGTCTTCCACTGCAGAGACTTCGGCGCCTTCGGCAAGTGTAATATTGGTCCACGTATCCGGATTACTGGATCCAAATGCCACACGTATATGGCCGCGTGGCTCTGGTGTAAAGCCTGGCAGAACCTGGGCAGAATCGTAGTTATTATCCGATTCGTGGACAGACACGATATCTTCGAACCCATCCCCGTCTAGGTCTGCCATAACCAGTCCATCGCTGCCGCTGATATCCACACCGGAAATAGCCTGATCGTCGATTCGGTGTTCCTTCCAGCTGATGTAAGAGCCGTCGACCGCCCGGGCACGGGTCGGTGAATCTCCAACCAGAGATTGGGCTACTGCGGGACAGGTGAGTAGAATTAGCAATCCGAGAACTACTTTCTTTAGCAGAAGGGCATGCCTAATTCTAATATTCATTTTCTTGTACACGAGCTTACACTGCGTTTAGAAGGTGCTGTTAAGTTAACCAGCATAAAGTCATGATTATGCCATGAAATTATTAAAACCAATATACTAACGTCACCGATTTCAAACTAAAATCGTTCAATTTTCGGGTTGGCTCAACTAGCACTTAGTTCCGAAGCTTAAGATTGAATTTCTGTAGATGGCTTTCTTGTGATAATAAACGCTGCTTGGTTCTTGCGATATTCCCATTGATAGTCAATCTCTAAATCAGTATTGTAAAAATGACGTTCTAAATCCTTCCTGGTATCAAAGGTAAAAGCGGAGGTGGATTTTTTGGTCGTTCGGGTTAAACACACACAAAATTATCGCCCTTAATTCGATTATGTACACGTTTTTCTGATGCAAGCACTGAAGAGACAGCTTTGGGTCGAAAGCCGTCATTTAGTATCAGCAGAGGAAGAGCGGTAGTTAGCCCTTTGATGATATAGAGGGGCTGGCAAGTTGACAGCAATCAGGGAAGCTTATCGATCTTCCAAACAGACAGGCACTTATTGCCCCGTCTGTTACCGGCATGGTACTCCACCATTTCGCTTGAAGGTTGGGGCCAGTTGAAGGGAGCAAGGGTCATATTTAGCGACCGGTGCTTCCCAGTCACAATGTCTTTATTTAGCTTAACTGCTGGGAACTGGGTTACCATCAGATAACTGGATCCACTGGATTTTATATTCTCAATTGCTTTGAAAATATCCTCGAAGCTAAGATGCACCAGACATTCTCTACAAAAAACCACGTCAACTTGCGGCAGAGTATCTTGCAGAAGATCTAATTGCACAAAACTTCTGGAAGCATTCTCGTGCAATCGGTTATTTTCCTCGATAAGTGGTTTAACAATGTCGGCGCCAATATAAGTTTGAAGGGGAATGGTCATTTCCTTCATCCAGAAGAAATCACCGCAGGGGATATCTAACATCGAATTTGCGCCCAGGCTTTCAAGAATTTTCGGGAGTCTCACTCGTAGCTCAACTGTACGTTCCAGATTCGAACCCTTTCCTGAGCGCGACTCCTCATCACCCCATTTGTTGGTGTGATAAATCTGGGTAAATACTTCTTCTGCTGACAAGTTTTTAAAGTGCTGAACTTCTTTTTTCTTATCGAAATACTTTTTGATGAGCCTAATAGGATTAAGTTGCATGGTTAGTTTATTGTTATCAAATGGTTGTCTTTATTGTGAATCTTATATAATGTTAGCTGTCAATAGTGGCTGAAACTTGAAGTGTTTCATACCGGAAGAGCAAGATTGCTGCGCCACTTAGCAAACAATGGATAATAAGCAGCGCAAGAAATAACTGTGCTGGTTGGATCAAAATTGCGCCTGCCGCAAGTGCAGTCAATCGCATAAATTCCCATATCAGGTATTGTTTTCGACCCTCCAGGCAAAGACCGTGAACATAAAATGCATAAAACAGATAGCTCACCACAAGCAGAGTCCCCGGGTAGCTTAGAGAAGCCGAAGAGATAAGTAGATATAAACTAATGACGACAGTTACTCCGAATTGAATAACGCAATAGCCTTTGTCGAAAGCCAGAATTGGAGGGTCGAATTTCTTGTTAAAGTCAGCAGGTTCACGTTGGAGTTCGCAGCATGATTGTGTTCCTTCCGGTTGCCAGCCTGGGTTTTTTATCCAGATTTTTAACTTGTTAGAAATACCAGACACCGTAATAAAATCCCTAAGTAATCGCCAGTAGACATGACAGTTAGCCCAGATGGGGTTCCAGCTATTTAGGGGTTTGCGCAGGCCAAAGTTCACCGGTTGGTCAGCCATTTCATCCTGAAAGCTATTAAAGAGCCGATCCCAAACGATGAATACACCGCCATAGTTTTTATCTACGTAATCTGTGTTGCGGGCATGGTGTACTCGGTGGTTTGAAGGCGTTATGAAGAGCCATTCTATTGGCCCTAATTTTGGTATGTGTTCAGTATGTACCCAAAACTGATAGATGAGGTTCAGGCTGACAACGGTGAAGAGAACCTCGGCTGGGAATCCCAGTAAAAAAAACGGCAGGTAAAACAGAAAACTATAAAAATCCACACTGGTTTGTCGTAGCGCGGTGCCAAGGTTGTAATCTTCGCTTTGGTGATGGGCAACGTGGGACGCCCAGAATATAGCCATCTCATGCCCCATTCTGTGCTTCCAGTAGTAGGCTAAATCATAGAGTACAAAGCAGCTGATCCACACCCAATAGGAATTACCGGGTAGCTGAGTTAACTGGTAACGTGCAACGATGATTTCATACACTGATCCGGATATACCAAGGATTACCAACCCCTGAAGACGGCTTAATGAACCCAGCGATAAGCTGTTTATCGTGTCATTGAAGCGATAAGTATTTCGTCCCTTTATATGCCCATAAGCCAATTCGAGAAGAATTAGCAAGAAGAAGAATGGAATGGCATAAAGAATCAAATCCATGGCTATAGTGTACAGGAATTTGTCTCGTAATGGTGTCAGTCAGAAATGTCGCTTTGTACCACTTTAATGACGATCCCGCGGTTTTAAGTAATACCAGAAGTGGCCACAAATCCTTAAAAAAGCGCTATTATGCGGGATCTGTTTGTGTGCTGAGTAATTTAAGGAGATTTATCGTGATGAAGAAAATCGCACTTCTCAACTGTTTTTTTACATCAATACTTGGTGCTACCTTGGTTACGGCCCAGGGGGTGCAGCAAACCAAGGGTTCTTTTGTGGATAAATTTCGTCAACTGGATGAGGTGCTTCCCACTGCAAACACATACCGCAATGCAGCGGGCCAACCTGGTCACCAATACTGGCAGCAGGAAGTTGATTATAACATTGATGTTGTGCTGGACGAGGATACTCAGCGTATTACTGGTGTAGAAACAATTGCGTATTTAAACAATTCTCCAGACACCCTGAGCTATCTTTGGCTGCAATTAGATCAGAATAGATTCCGAAGTGATTCCATTGCGGTCAAGACTGAAACTTTTGGTGGTTCCAGTCCGGATGTGGATGATGATAGCGCTGCTCGCATCAGCCTGAACCGTTTACGTCGCATGCAATACAGGGAAGATATGGATCTTGGCTATGGGATTCATTCTGTCACTGACAGGCGGGGCAACAATTTATCCCATACCATCGTGGGTTCTTTAATGCGAATCGACCTAGCGGTGCCCTTGCGCTCAGGCCAAGATGTGGAATTCATCATAGATTATGCCTACAACATCGTAAACGGTGATGTATTGAATCCGCGTGGTGGTTATGAATTTTTCCCTGAAGACAGCGCGGACAATGAGGATGGAGAGGGCGCTGAGGAAAAACAGCGCACTGAAAAAGAAGGTGGCAATTACATTTTTCTTTTATCACAGTGGTTTCCCCGATTGGTGGCCTACACCGATTATGAGGGATGGACTAATAAGGAGTTTCTCGGCTCCGGAGAATTCACATTGGAGTTCGGCGATTACGAGGTGGCCATGACCGTTCCGGCGGATCACATTGTGGCTTCCACTGGTGAATTGCAGAACGCAGGACAAATATTAACAGCAGAGCAACAAGATCGAATGGAGCAGGCCGAGGGTGCCGCCAGGCCGGTGTTCATCGTGAGTCCCGAGGAAGCCCTGGAGAATCAGAAAGAAGGCACTACAGAGACTAAAACCTGGCGTTTTAGCGCAGAGAATGTGCGGGATTTTGCCTGGGCCTCATCGCGTAAGTTTATTTGGGATGCGAAAGGGCACCATCAGGAGGGTGCCGAGCAGGAATTGGTAATGGCAATGTCGTTCTATCCCATTGAGGGGGAGCCGCTCTGGTCAGAATATTCCACCGAAGTGGTGATACACACATTGGAAGTTTATAGCCGTTTCTCATTTGATTTTCCTTATCCAACTGCACAATCGGTTAGCGCTGGATTTATTGGTGGCATGGAATATCCAATGATCACCTTCAATGGCCCTAGAACCACCTTGCAGGAAGATGGTGATCGAACTTACTCATTGTCCGAAAAACGATTCCTAATCAGTGTGATCATCCATGAGGTGGGACATTTTTATTTCCCCATGGTAGTTAATTCAGATGAGCGGCAATGGACCTGGATGGACGAGGGTATTAATAGTTATCTAGATGGGGTTGCAGGCCGTGAATGGGATGCTGAGATGCCATGGGGGGTCGAGCCTAGGGATATTGTGGATTACATGCGATCGCAGAATCAGGTGCCAATCATGACGCAATCCGATAGCGTCTTGCGGCTAGGCTCTAACGCTTACGCGAAACCTGCGGCGGCCCTTAATATATTGAGAGAAACCATAATGGGGCGAGAATTATTCGACTTCGCTTTTAAGGAATATTCGCGGCTCTGGGCATTCAAGCGCCCGACGCCTGCCGATTTTTTCCGCACCATGGAGGAAGCCTCAGGAGTTGATCTCGACTGGTTCTGGCGCGGCTGGTTCTACACCACTGATCACGTGGACATTGCATTGGATCGTGTCTACGAAATGCGAATGGATACTGAAAACCCGGATATAGACTATTCGCGCCGTCGAGAAATTAATAAGGCTTTGCCACCGTCACTTTTTAGTGAGCGAAACCGAGAGGAAGGATTGCTTACATGGATAGAACGCAATCTAGATGTGCGGGATTTTTACGATGACAATGACCAATTCACTGTCACCAATGTTGAGCGTAATCGTTATAACAGTTTTCTTGAGGGTCTTGACGATTGGGAACGTGCTAGTCTGGATCGGGCGCTGGAAGAGGATAAGAACTACTACATCCTCGAGCTTTCGAATAATGGCGGGTTGGTGATGCCAATAATTCTGCAACTGAATTACGTAAACGGTGAAAAGGAAGAGGTAAAAATACCTGCAGAAATTTGGCGGCGTTCTCCAGCCCGAGTGAAAAAACTACTGGTGGCAGAACATAAAATCAGCAGTATTGTAGTAGACCCCTTGCTGGAAACTGCCGATGCGGACATTGAAAATAATTTCTATCCGCGCCGAATCATTCCTTCTCGTATCGAGAGCTTCAAATTCAGTGGGGGTGGCGGTGGTCTGTCGAATCGAGATCTGATCGAAGACATTAAAACTGGGCTGAAGAGTGAAGGTGATGAAGAAGAGGGCGAAGAAGATTAACAGCTTGAATCGAAAGAGAAGATCGCAAGCTGTTATTGGGGTTTGCCTTGGCATGTTGTTGTTACTTGTTGGCACCCCCGAGTTGAGTTGGGCCCACCAGCAAAAAACTGCAACTACCCGTATTCTATTTAATAGCAACACCAATAATATTGAAGTTATGCATCGGTTTTATGCCCATGACGCAGAAGAGGCGGTTAGCCTCATCTTTGGCACCATACCAAGTATTATGGAGTCTTCTGAATCACGGCAACTTTTCAGCAATTATGTAGTAAACCGTTTTGCTATAGAGGCCACCGAAGAGGATGGAACAACCACAGAACTGGCTCTTACTTATGTAGGGGAAGAAATAGATGGGCAATTTCTTTGGGTATATCAGGAAATTTCCTCGGTCCAGAATGTTGTTGCATTAACGGTAATCAATGTAGCACTGCGGGATATTTGGCCCGACCAGGTCAATTTGGTGAATATCGAAAAGGACGATGAAATTTACACCTTGTCTTTTGTCGATGCGATAGAAGTGTTAAGAGCCGACTTGAATTAGAGTTGCCCTAGACCATTAAATTCGGCTATGGCCAAGCCCGCGGCGACGCTAGTGAAAGGGTCATGCTCCACCACCTTGCCAGGGAATAGAGAGTCGAGTATTTCTCGTACTGAGGGAATCAGCGATGAGCCGCCAGTTCTTACTACCAATTGAATTTGCTCTGGACTCAATTGACACTTGAAAAGCGTCTCCTGAACAGCTTGTTTGAAATCTCGCAATACCTCACTAATGATTTTCTCGAACTGCTCACGGCTAACCACCAGCTCTATATCCAACTCCGGTATATCTAGGTAGGTTTCATGTTGCGTCGACAGCTCTGCTTTCAATTCTTTTAGCGTTTGTACGACCAAATAACTGTAGTTGTGTTTAATCAAATCATATAGCCGGCGGAACTTGTCTGTATTTTCATCGCCAGATTGGATTTTTTGCATTAAGGGCGTGGTGTATTTGTTTTGATTGAGCATATAGCTTACCGCCCAATTGAGTAATAGTTCCTCATACTCTTCAAACGGAAATGCAGTTTCGATTTCACGGTCTTCGCCAGCGCGCTTCCACCGCTCACCCTTGCCAAGTAGGGGGAATATTAATTCTCTGAACAAAAGCTGATCAATATGATCTCCGCCAAGCGCTATTCCATGGGTGGCTATGACTTTAAAGTCATCTTGTGTTCTCTCAAGAACGCACAGATCAAGGGTGCCGCCGCCAAAGTCTACCGTGAGCATAGTTTGTTCAATTGGGCTGGGATTAGCATGCAGATAGCTTAAAGTGGCTGCGATGGGCTCCGGATAGAAACTCTTATGTGTAAATCCTGCGTGGTCGTATGCTTCGGATAACAGGCATAGGGCGGTGCGGTTTTGGTCTGACTCGGAGCCTTCGAAATTAACCGGATGGCCAATGCAAGCATGATCCACAGCCTCATTCTGGAATTGAACCTGATCCAGCAGCCACTCTTGAATACATTTTCTTATTCGCAGAAGTAGCGGTGTTATCATAGCAACCAGTCTAAACGGTCGGGTGAACACCGTCAGACGCGGAGTTGGGCTTCTGCCTAATAAGCGTTTTATACCTCTGAACAGGCGCCCGGTTTGGCCTGAATCTACAATTGAATGGCCATAGATTTTGTTGGTACTGGCTTCCTCTGGAAGTCCGTGGTCGCCAGTTTGTCCCGTTGTTGTTCTGCCTTCGCCCAAGAGTTCCGCACTTAGCTCGACCTTTCTGCCTGTATTACTCTTGATGTAGCTTAATATGGCATTCTGGCCAGTAGTTATCTGGAAGTCCTTGTCGATAAAAGTAGCAGACGGCATTATCGCCGTAGACTTTTCCAACGGCATCAGGTGTACTCTAACGCCGTCGAAAATAGCAGCCGTACTGTTGCTGGTGCCATAATCTATACCAATTCCAATCGGTTTTATTTTTTCAGTCATGGCTTGTGTTTGCTGATTTCTGAACAAATGGATAAAAATATAATGACATGTGGCGATGGGGCTAAAGGCCCTGATAAAATAAAAAGGCAGCTTTTATACCATATCGGATGCAGTAAGCTCCAGTAGAAGATGCTAGAGGAGGGGGCGAAGGTACTCTGAACCTATCGAAGCAGATCTCCCTATGCGAGATAACGAGCCAAGAGTGGCCCCGGAGCTTTAGAGTTGAATAAAGCCGGGACTTAACTTATTCTGCGCGATCATAAGACGTAAAAAGGTTTCGATCATCATGCAGGGATTCTTAATTAACCGCTGCGGTAGGCGATTGGATATTTGGGTCATCAGTTTCGTACTGATCATGAGCCCGTTGGTGCAGGCGCAGGGCGGCACTATCGTACGGGTCAGAACTACTATGGGTGATTACTCCATTGAATTATTGGATGCTATTACGCCAGTCACCGTGCAGAATTTTCTGAATTATGTCAACAGAGGCGCCTACGACGGGACTTATTTACATCGCGTGGAGGACGATTTTGTGGTGCAGGGCGGCGCATACCGGTTTGTGCCTTATGGCGATGTGGTGGATGTGATCCAAGATCTGCCTATTGTGAATGAATTTAATCTATCGAATACCCGTGGCACGGTCGCCTTGGCTAAGATTCCAGGTGACCCGAATAGCGCTACCAATCAGTGGTTTGTGAATCTGAGTGATAACAGCGCTGAACTGGATTTTCAAAATGAGGGTTTTACGGTGTTTGGCAATGTCTTAGGCGATGGCATGGCAGTGTTGGATGCTATTGATGAGTTGCCCACTTTCAATCTGGGCGTTAAGGCAACAAGTACTCCATTTTTCACGGAAGCATATACTAGTGGACTCGATTTCGTAACGATGAGCGTTGATGTGGTTAGCCGTTTCAGCGAGGCGCCACATTTTTTCGATGATGCCAGTGGCATATTGCTTACTTCTGTCAATGTGGATAATGGTAGTCAGTTGGCGAGCGTGAGTCTTAATCTGCTTGCTTCAGAATCGGGTGTTGTGTTCCAAGTCGATCCGGCCAGCGTGGTTACCCTAGCGCAGAATTCTAGTAGTATTGCTACCTATTCTACTACTGACAATCGGCTACGGTTACCTACCCTAGAAGTAAACCTTCAGGGCACCACTAGCTCAGCAATCGATGTGGTTTTTGTGTTAAGCGATGCTGAAAATCTGATATTTACTCTGGAGTCCTTCACAACCTTGCAGGGGCTGTACCCCTAATTGCCGTTAGGTTAATCTTGCCATTCTATCTGTGCAGATATCTGAGAAAGACTTTATGGCAGCAACAAGAGGCGAATTCAGTTCCCGATTTGGATTTCTCATGGCGGCATCGGGCTCCGCGGTGGGTCTTGGCAATATTTGGGGGTTTCCAACCAACGTAGCCTCTAACGGAGGCGCAGCCTTTCTGTTCACGTATCTGCTGTTGGTTTTTGCTTTGGCCTACCCGGCCTTGATGGCGGAGCTGATAATCGGCCGTCATGCACGATCCAATGCGGTCACTGCTTTAAAATCAATCTCAACTAATGCTGCGAGCAAAAAGCTGGCGGTAGGTGTCGGTTTCGCGGGAATGATTACCGTAGCCTTGATACTAAGTTTTTATACCATCATAAGTGGCTGGATGTTGGCATTTTTCTTCGACCCGCTCGCACGCTTGCTCGGCATGGATGAATTTGCGCAATGGTTAACTCGGGATACCTCCACCAGAAATATTATTTTTGTTGGGATATTCATGTTGCTCACCGTCATGGTGATAAGTGCTGGCGTGAAAGATGGCATTGAGAAATGGGCAACACGCTTAATGCCAGCGCTGATCGTCATTCTGGTTTTGTTAATTGCTTATGTATTCACACTTCCTGGCGCGATGGAGGGATTACGAGCCTATTTGGTGCCCGATTTTAGCCGGGTCGCGAATGCCGGTCTTCTGATCAACGCGTTAGGACAAGCCTTTTTCTCGCTTTCTCTCGGGGTGGGTACGATGCTGGTTTACGGCTCCTATATTAGCAAACAGGAAAATCTCCCAACTATTGGCGGGCTGGTAGCTTTACTTGATGTGGGGATAGCCGTATTGGCGGGTATGCTAATAATGCCGGCTATGTACGTTGCGCAGACTAATGGAGTAGAGATATATGATGACAGTGGGGGCCTGATTGCCGGTCCTGGCTTAATATTGTCTGTCTTGCCATCGCTTTTTAATAGCATGGGTTCGATGGGTATTCTGGCCGCTATTGCATTTTTTATACTGATGACCATAGCCTCATTAACTTCGTCTATTTCCATGTTGGAGGTGCCGGTATCTTATGTGATAGAGAATCACAAGGTTGGGCGGCAACGGGCGACGATAATGATCGGGGCAGGAGTCACTCTAATTTGTACTCTAATTGTTTTTAATTTTGACAGTTTGTTTGATCGGATAGTGACCATTACTACAGAATACAGCCAGCCATTGCTTGGGCTATTCTTTTGTATATTTGTGGCTTGGATATGGAAACGAGATGGGGTGTTGGGGGAAATTAAGCAAGGTTACCCCGATGCCGAGTCGAGCCTATTCTGGAAAATCTGGCCCGTTTACATTAAGTTTATCTGCCCTCTTGCTATTTTGATGGTCTATGTGGAGTTACTTACTTAAATACAGCGTGGATATATCCATTACGGACCTTTAATAAGTCGTTGTTTTTTTAAGGATAAAATATTTCTACCCCTAGTCGGGTATAGATGATATTGGCAAATAGGTGTGCTAACTTGCCATTACTGCAACACATCGAATTCAGCAGAAGGAGACGAGAAAAATGGCTAATCAACATCAAGGAAATCAACAGTCCGCCTTTTTACTACGACGTGATTTTCTCAAGCAGTTAACCATTGCACCGGCAGCGCTCGGAGCTTCTCTGCTGCCAGAGAAGCTCTTCGCCGCTCAATCGAGTGTTGCAGCCAATGTTAAGGCACTTGTATTCGATGTGTTTGGCACAGTTGTAGATTGGCGTTCATCCATCATACGAGAGGGGCAGTTGCTTGCTATACGCAAGGGTTATACTGTCGATTGGGCAGATTTTGCCGATAGCTGGCGGGCTGGTTATGGCCCGGCAATGAATCGGGTAAGAACAGGTGAGTTACCCTGGACAAAGATTGATGACTTACATCGAATGGTGCTGGATGAACTGGTGGTTGAATTTGGTCTCACCGGAATGTCCGAAGAAGAATTGGACTACTTCAATAAAGCATGGCATCGGCTGAGCCCCTGGCCCGATACTGTCGCAGGCCTTAACCGGCTAAAAACCCGATTTGTAATTACTACTTTATCTAATGGCAATGTCGCACTTTTAACCAACATGGCGAAAAATGCCGGAATGCCCTGGGATGCTATTTTATCCGCTGAGTTAACTGGCCGCTATAAACCGGATCCGGAGGTTTACCTGAAGGCTGCAGATTTGCTTGGCTTGCAACCGGGGCAAGTAATGATGGTGGCGGCCCATGCAGGAGATTTGCGAGCAGCGGGTGAACAGGGGCTGAAAACTGCCTATGTAGCCAGGCCATTGGAAAGAGGGCCAGGCAGGCTGGTTGATACTAATCCGGATGGAGATTTCGATTATAGGGCTAATGATTTCCTTGATCTTGCAGTAAAACTGGGCGCTTGATAGACCTGGTTTCCACATGATTGAATTTAAAAAGTTCGTAAAAGAAGAACTGGTCAAAAAAATCTAGCAGTATTGTCCAGAAGAGCTGCAACAAGATCTGGGAAGTTTCGAAGCGCAGTTTTTACTGGATTTTTTAGTGAAGAAATTGGTGGGCATTACTACAATCAGGGGCTGGCTGACGCGTTAAAGACATTTGAAAGAAAGTATGACGAAATAGCCAATAGCATCTATCAACTGGAGAAGGTTAAATGAAAAATGGAAAACTAATAAAGAACTGATTGCTACTATTTTATTGTGATTCGAAGTGGGTCTTTCCACCTAACTTCTCAATCATTCCCTTAACACACCCCATCTAAACCAGTCCTTGCGGGTAGCCCGAATCGAGTTCTCAATTCCCAGTTGTTGATTAAAATAATTCGCTTCGCAAGCCAATGTAATTTAAGCGTGGCTGAATGGGATGGCAGCTTGTGTAGGTGGTCGGAGTTCTGCTAATTTTAAATTTTTCGGTGACGGAGAAGTGAACACGATGCAATTAAGAATGCATGTTATTATTTTGCTGCTACCGGGTTTTCTTGTCTTCTGTTCAGAGCCGAATAACACATTGCCGGCAATGTCGGCTACAGGAGAACTTGACAAAGTGAGCCCTTCAATGACAGCCCCCGTATCAACTACGTCAGGCGCCCCGGTGGAACCCGAGAATCCATTTTTTAATCCCAGCCCGCTTTACTTGAATTTTCCACAGTTCGACCTTATTCGTAATGAACACTATTTACCGGCCTTCAAGCAAGGGATAGCAGAGCAATTAATCGAAATTGAGGCAATTACAGAGCAATCTGCCGCACCCACGTTCGAGAACACAGTTTTGGCAATGGAATTGTCTGGGCAGTTATTGCAGCGGGTATCCTCGGTTTTTTATAGTCTTGCCGGTGCCCATACCAATGAGGAGATTCAAGCGCTGCAACAACAGCTCGCCCCCTTGATGGCAGCACATGATGACAGTATCGTATTGAACCCGCTGTTGTTTAGCCGAATCGAGGTGATTCATGAGAACAGGCCGGAATTAGACCCAGAGTCAACACGATTGGTTGAACAGTACTATATTGATTTCGTGCGTGCCGGCGCTGGGCTGAATGAAGATGCGCAGAATCGAATGCGTGAGCTAAATGCACAGATTGCTTTGCAACGAACTTTGTTCAGTCAGAATGTGTTGAGTGAGGTAAATGACCTGGCCATTATTGTCGGCTTGCGGGAAGAGTTAACCGGGCTTGATGATGCCGCTATAGCGGCGGCGGCTGAGGAAGCACTTAGTCGTGATCTGGCCGGGAAATTCGTCATCCCTCTGTTAAATACTAGCGGACAACCAGCGCTGTCAATGCTCCAGAATCGCGCTTTGCGAGAGAGAATTCACCAGACCTCCGTGTCCCGAGGTGGCCGGGGAGGTGCCTTCGATAACCGGGAAGCGCTTTCCACTATTGTTAAGCTTAGGGCGGAACGCGCTCAGTTGTTGGGGTACGATAATCACGCCCAATATGTGCTTGAAAACCAGACCGCAGGTTCGGTTGACGCTGTGAATCAGCGTCTGGCGGAATTGGCACCACCGGCAGTTGCTAATGCTCGGCGAGAAGCAGCAGACTTACAGGAACAGATTGAGAGCAGTGATGAGGATTTTAGTCTCGCTGCCTGGGACTGGGATTTTTATGCGGAAAAACTCAGAGTAGAGCGTTTCGAGTTTGATGATTTCCAACTCAGGCCCTATTTCGAGTTGGATAATGTGCTGACCAATGGACTGTTCTATGCCGCCGAGCAGCTTTACGGCATCAGTTTTCAAGAGCGCACGGACCTACCTGTCTACCAGGAAGATGTCAGAGTATTCGAAATATTCGATACAGCTGGTACAACCCTAGCGTTGTTTCTGGGTGATTATTATGCCCGCCCCAGCAAACGTGGCGGCGCCTGGATGAACTCCTACCTATCTCAAAATGATTTATTGAATACGCAGCCGATTATCGCCAATCATTTGAATATTACCGAACCGCCGGAAGGGCAGCCTACCTTGCTTAGTTTTGACGAGGTCACGACCCTCTTTCACGAATTTGGGCATGCACTTCATGGTATGTTTTCTAGTGTAGAATATCCCTATTTTTCAGGCACAAGGGTGCCTAGGGATTTTGTTGAATACCCATCCCAGGTAAACGAAATGTGGGCTACCTGGCCTCAAGTTTTGGAGAATTACGCTGTGCATTATCAAACAGGTGAGCCAATGCCGCCTGAGCTGTTGCAAAAAGTATTATCGGCTCGACAATTTAATCAAGGTTTTTCCACCACGGAATATTTAGCAGCGTCCCTGTTAGATCAATCGTTCCATCAGCTGACACCGGAACAGGTGCCATCGGCCAATGAGGTAATTCAATTTGAAGCCGACGCGTTGGAATCTGCTGGTGTCGCCATGTCAGAAGTTCCACCACGTTATCGAAGCACGTATTTCTCACACATAATGGGTGGCTACTCGGCTGGCTACTACTCCTATATCTGGAGTGAAGTGCTTGATGCAGACACAGTGGAATGGTTTAAGGAAAATGGGGGATTGTTGAGGGAAAATGGAGATCATTTTCGCCAGACATTGCTTTCAAGAGGAGGGAGTGAGGACGCGATGGTGCTGTTCAGGCGCTTTAGAGGACGAGATGCTAGGATTGAACCCCTACTCGAACGAAGAGGTTTAAATTGATTAATAGGAGAGTTCAGTAAGCCTACTACTTATTTCGCCGGTCAGACCGGGCTGAAAAGTATCTCTTCTGACTATATTCGGTTCGCGCAAATGATTGCAAATGGAGGGGGGCTGGATGGACTGAGGCTGCTTGGCCGAATGACGGTTCGTCTCATGATCAGCAATCATGCGGGGCGAGAAGGATGTCTATGCCCGTGGAGTAGGATACGGTTTGGGTTTCGGAGTGTTGGTTGACCCCACATTCTCATTCTGCACATTGTCGCTCGGCAGCTATGGCTTGGGGTGGGGCTTATGGTACTTTGTACTACGCAGATCCAGTCGAGGAACTGGTCGGCCTCATGCTCATCCAGTTACCGGGGCCCTCAACATCAGACAGCGGTTCACTAATATGGTGAGCCAAGCAGTCGTGGATAGTGCGGCCGATCAGGCTCCAACGGTTAAAGGCTATTCGATTGTTCTGTAGCCATTGCGCCAGTACTATCACTGTCTGTAGGTACGGCTAAGGCTCTATGTCCCAGCACCGTGACGGTGCCCTGAGTCAATTAGATTTAAATAGAGATAGTTTTTATTCTTTCCAAATTCAAAGGAGCAGGCTCATGAGAAAATCCACATTGTTATTTTGGAGTTTGGCCGTAATGGTGGTTATTCCTTCGTTGGTGAGGTCGCAGGAAGTGGAATACCCCATGATCCTAATTCCAACCAGCGAGAGCGAGTACACGTTTCCAGAGGGGTATCAGACTCCATGGGACAGAATTGAGATTATGGTGACAGAAAAGATGTCGCCGAACCTCTTTACCCTGCATGGTTCTCAAGGCCTTGATCGGTCGCACCCTGATGCTTCTGGTGGTAGAGCCATGGTGCTTTTCGGGCCAGATGGCGTCCTGCTGGTGGACACCGAAAACCGACAGGTGGCCGACAAGACGCTGGCAGCAATCCGATCATTTACCGACGGCCCGATAAAGGTCCTGATCAACTCACATATTCACAGTGACCATACCGGGGCGAACGCCTTTTTCGGTCACCAGGGGGCGTTAATTTTCGCACAGGAAAACCTACGGCTAGATATGATCAATCCACTGCGACCCAATGGCCGGCCAGCCCCAGCGCGGGATCCGGCTGGTACTCCAGTGGTGACTTATGACTATGATCCCACTGCACCCGGTGAACCTGCTGTTACCTTGAATATGAATGGCGAGACGATAGATATTATCCCGATGATGCCGTCTCACACTGCTGGGGACACGGTCGTGCGATTCCGCAATGCTAATGTGATCTATATTGAGGATTTCTACCGGAACTTCGGTTTTCCCTTCGCCGCTCAGACCAGTGGTGGCTCGATCAAGGGTATGATTGAGGCGATTGATCTCTTTCAAATTATCGCCGGCCCTGACACGTGGCTAATTCCCGGTCATGGCACGCTAATTCATAGAGAAGATCTCTTACCATATCGTGATATGCTGGTTGATATCGTAGCAAAGGTTACGATATTGCGCGACGAGGGTAAGTCCTTGGGGGAAGTTCTTGGCGCGAATTTGACGGCGCCGTATGAGCAGACGACCCAGGGTGACACCCAGCAAAGCAAGGATCGCTTTATTACGGCCGTGTATGACGAGGTTAAGGACTTTCCACCTGTTGTAAATGGCAGGCGGGTAATGCCGGTACACTAGGTTAGGGTAATCTCAACGTTAGTTGCCACTTTCCTTATTTTTGGCTGAAAGAATCAGCTGGAGAATCGTCTACCTGAATTGCGTTCCTGCGCGCCAGATCTGCTTCTTTGAAACCTTTTGCTTCTGGCCTAGAGTAGACCTTCAGTTTAATTTATTTCGATTACAGGAATTTGAAGACTTGCCTATCGATCGATGTTACATATTGGCAGTTTTAGTACCGCTTAATTTCAGTATGAGTAAGCTCAGCTCAACCCAAGGATTGGATAAAGACAGGCCTTTGATCGACTGATCAATGAGTCGTGCATGCTCCAGTAGATCCCAGATTTGAGGGGTTTTCACCCTACCAAGCGCGCTGCCTACCGCGGCTTTGCGATTGAACCAGACTCTGGCTGACTGAATCACGCCATTTGGTGTCTGCCCCTCTTCTATTTTTTCCAGCATAGGTAACAGACTTCTGAGCTCTCGGGTTATTGCACCGAGAATAACTAATGGAAAGATTCCTTCATTTTTTAATCCACCGAGAATCTTGAGGGATTTCACTGAATCACCCAGCAGCGCCGAATCGACCAGATTGTAAACACTGTAGCGGGAGCTATCAGCAACTACTTGCATAACCGTGTTCGCATCTAATGTGATATTTTGCTGGTCTGGATTTGACAGTAGTTTTAATTTTTCAATTTCCTGTTTTGCTGCGAGTAAATTGCCTTCTACTTTGTCAGCTAACAAAGCCAGTGCGTCTGGATCGGCGCTAATACCTTCTGCCTGCAGCCTCCGGCGCAGCCAGCCTGCAAATTCGTTTGGTTTTAAAGGCCAAATCTGTACCACCACGCCGGCAGTTTCAATTAATTTGAACCATTTAGCATTGAGCGTTGCCGATTCCAGCTTCGGGCTGGAAATAAGAATTTTGTAATCCGGATTAGGGTCTGTCAGGTAGTGTTGCAGAGCTGATTTGCCCGCTTCCTCTAATTTTGCGGAGCTTAGTCTCAAATCAAATAGTTTCTTTTCAGAGAACAGCCCGAGATTACTTACAGAATGTGAAAATGAATTCCAGGTAAACCGCTTGTCGATGTCCATCGTCTCCCGGTCTGCATAGCCTTGTTTTCCGAAATAATGTCTGACGCTGTCCGCTGACTCCTGCATCAAAAGCGGATCGTTGCCGGTGATCCAATACAGCGCAGCAGCACCTCTTCGGAGGTGGGTGTCTAGTTGCTGAGCTTTGATCTTCATAATAGTTACTTTTGGCTGATTTCACTGAATCTAGATATTGACTCGTTCCAGTCGGCGCATGAGCTGATTAACTAACTCCCGTCGCATCTCTGTCATTATAATTTCAATTTCTTCCTGTGTGCCGCTTATATTTTCAATGTCTTCAAAATAGATGTCTTCCACAATCAATTGCTCCGGCGCAATAAGCAGCTCTTCGCCCCTACCCAGCGTGATATTGACGGATAACTGTAGCTCATACTGGGCCGCTCTAGCGCGGGGGTTGATTGTGATGGCACGGCGATTGACCTGCTCATTACTCACAAGGAGTATGAGATTAGTCTCGTCTGCGTCTATGGTATTTACAAGTTCAATCTCAACCCCTGCGTTTGAGAGCGAGCGGCTGAGAAAGCGTCCAAACTCACTATTAGGCTGTATAAGATTAAGCTTCAGTTGTTGGAACTGGCTTGACAGCACTTCGTTACCGCGCAGTGAGAACCCACAGGAACTCAGCAGCGCAGCCAGTAGTATTGGCAAGGTCAACCTGATCAGTGAATCGATGAGATGACTATGAATCATTAACTATTTCCTAGCGCCTAAACAACAATATTTACCAGCTTTCCCGGGACAACAATAACCTTGCGTACTTCAGAGCCCTCGGTATATTTTTGCACGGCAGGATGAGACAGAGCCTGTTGCTCGAGTGCTTGCTTGTTGGTGCCTTTGTCCACCTCAATCTTGGCTCGCAATTTCCCGTTCACTTGTAACACTATCATGACAATGGATTGAACTAACGCGGTTGTGTCAGTCTGTGGCCACGATGCATCCATCACCGCGCCATCATGCCCCAGATGTTGCCACAGTACATGGCTAAAGTGCGGAACTACAGGGGCTAACATGAGAATCGCAGACTCCAGAGCTTCCTGAATAATTCGCTGATCGGTCGTGCCCTGCTCTGGAGCTATATGTTTTTGCACAGCGTTGAACAATTCCATAGTCGCTGCTATGGCGGTATTGAATGTGTGTCGTCGACTGTAGTCGTCGCTCACCTTTTGCAGCGTGGAATGAGTGTTAAATCGCATTTGCTGCTGCGCTTCACTCAGTGTTTCTTCCTTAAGATCACCCACATTAATCGCTTTGTGACTGGCAACTGTTTTCCACAATCTCTTCAAAAACCGATAACTACCCTCTACTCCGCTGTCGGACCACTCTAGCGTTTGCTCAGGTGGGGAGGCAAACATCATAAACATGCGCACGGTATCCGCACCGTATTTTTGGATTAGATTTAGAGGATCAACTGTATTGCCCTTGGATTTGGACATTTTACTGCCATCTTTCAATACCATACCTTGCGTCAGCAGGTGGGTGAAGGGTTCATCTGATTTCACCAACCCTTCGTTACGCATCAGTTTGTGAAAGAAACGCGCGTAGAGCAAATGCAGGATCGCATGCTCAATACCACCGATATACTGATCTACTGGTAACCAGTAATCCGCACGTTCGTCCAGCATAGCTGAATCTTGACCAGGGCAAGCGTACCGTGCGTAGTACCAGGAAGATTCCATGAATGTGTCAAAGGTATCGGTCTCACGCTGTGCTGCGGCGCCACAGGTCGGGCAGTCGACTGAATAGAAATCGGACATCTTTGCCAGTGGTGAGCCACTGGCATCGAAGTCGATATCTTCTGGCAGAGTAACCGGTAAATCGTTGTCAGGAACAGGCACCGCACCACATAGGTCACAGTGGATGATGGGTATCGGTGTACCCCAATAACGTTGCCTTGAGACGCCCCAGTCTCGCAAGCGGTAATTTACTTGCTTGCGGCCCTTGCCCTGCGCCTTTAGGTGGGCTCCTATCTGATCGAAAGCCTTCTGGAAATCCAGTCCGTCAAACTGGCCGGAGTTGATAAGAGTGCCTTTCTCTACAAATGCGCACTGGCTCAATTCGCAGCTATTTTCTGATTCTGCTTTAGGTTCTATTACCTGCTGAATCTGGATGCCATATTTGGTAGCAAATTCCCAGTCGCGCTGATCATGAGCCGGGACGGACATTACTGCGCCTGAGCCATAGCTCATTAGAACAAAGTTGGCTACATAGATCGGAATTAGCTGCTCGTTGATGGGATGAATGGCCTTAAGTCCGGTATCCATGCCCAGCTTTTCCATTGTCGCCATCTCTGCTTCTGCTACTTTTACCCGGCTTTGTTCTTCGATAAAAGTTTTCAATTCTTGGTTGGTACTGGCAGCAAGTTCTGCCAAGGGATGTTGCGGTGCCACTGCTATATAGGTTACACCCATTAACGTGTCGGGCCGGGTGGTATAAACCGATAAGTGCTTCTGAGCTGCCGCGACTTTGTCGGCTACTTCGAAATCCAGTTCCACACCAACGGATCTGCCGATCCAGTTCCCCTGCATAGTGCGGACTTTTTCTGGCCAGCCATCCAATTTTTCGAGGTCATCGAGTAATTCCTCAGCAAAATCTGTGATTTTGATGAACCATTGCGGGATTTTGCGGCGCTCTACCAGCGCCCCTGAGCGCCATCCCCGGCCCTCGATAACCTGTTCGTTGGCTAATACTGTTTGGTCCACCGGATCCCAATTGACCTCAGCTTCTTTTTTGTAGACTAGGCCTTTTTCGAAGAGGCGGCAGAAGAACCACTGCTCCCAACGGTAATACCCGGGATGGCAGGTTGCCAATTCACGATTCCAGTCATAGGCCAATCCCAGCTGCTGCAACTGTTCGCGCATGTAATTTATATTGTTATAGGTCCACTTTGCAGGCGGTACATCATTTTGCATTGCTGCGTTTTCTGCGGGTAAGCCGAAGGCGTCCCAACCCATGGGTTGAAGCACATTTTTACCCAACATGCGTTGAAAGCGTGAAATCACATCACCGAGCGTGTAATTTCTCACATGCCCCATATGCAGGTGGCCACTTGGATAGGGAAACATGGAGAGGCAATAAAACTTCTCCTTATCCTCCAGTTCGGTGACCTTAAAACTGTGGTTGTCTTGCCAGTATGATTGGGCCGATTCCTCGACCTGGCGCGGTGAATACTGTAAATCTATAGAGCTGTTCATGTCCTGCCGGGGGCGTCTTGCGCCTGCTGCGTAAGGTTGCTAGTTTAGAAGCTGGCTAGGATAACCCAGACCTGCCGTAACGTGTAGTGGTTAACCCGTATTTTTTGAAGTACTTGTCGGCTGTGTCGAGCGTGCACGCTGAAAGCTTTGGATAACAGTCCTAGTCTGTTGCAGAATTACCCAAGGACACAATGTGTGGTTCGGACAGTTTTGTCGAGGAAATATTACTCATGACCTTCAGCAAGCAGAAGTTAATTTCAGCAGTATCACTCTCACTCGCAAGCTTAATTTAACCTGCAATTGCCGACTTTGATCAATGGGGAATTGGCGAGGCGTTTACCAGCGCTGATTGCCCAATTCAATGAATTAAATTGGGCACCCTGGCCGCGAATCAGCAGGATTTGAGTGGCCAGCTGCTGGCTGGAACTGATGCTGACAACCAGCAGTCAAGCGGTCTTTTTTTTCAATAACCTCAGCGGAGAAACAGCAAATACCACGGTTCTAATTGCTACAGATGGCTTTGAATAGCTAACGGGGCTAACTCTAGATTTTGTAATTGTTGCGGGGTTTCTTCCGCTTACCGGTGATAATTTTAATTTTTCTAAGGGTACCGCCACATTGGATTATGCCGTAGCCCAGATGCCTCACAATGGTATCCAGTCGATAAATGGCCTGGGCGTACCACAAATCGCCAGTCCCAAGTCTTTTGCTGGACTACTCACTTTATTGTTCGCTACTGATATTGTTAATCTTAAATTTAGTTTGCTAAGCGGTGATCCCATAGTATTTGGGAGTCCAGAAGTAATCAGTGTAACCAACCTGGTTCCAACATCAGCTCCTGAACCAATGCACCTGGAGCTAAGCATAGTTCGAGGGCAGACGAAGTACGCGACTTTATACACTGGTTGTTACGCTGGTGCTGGAAGTGGTGGTATTGGACCTGGATTGAAATCCAGTAGTCTGAATTTTGCTCAAATGAGCAGCTTTGTCAATTCGAATATGCTGTTCAGAAATGCGTCAGCATGCCGTGATATGGACACCGCTACCTCTGCTACAGATGTTGCAAATTTCATACTAAACGTATTCGAACAATGAATACAGCTGCCACCAGATTCTTTGGACTTTGAGGACTTCGTGTCGAATTCAGGTCGCGGAGCTATCTTGCTTTCTTGAATTTCCTTGCTCAGTGGTGACCTTTATAAGTTTGATCTGCCTGCTGTCAGCATTTAATACACTGAACAAAAACTCCCCAATGTTGACTGATTCACCGCGCTCGGGGATATGACCAAATTGCTGTAACACCAGACCGCCTACAGTGGTGAATTCCTGATCACTAAATTTGCTTTCGAAGTAGTCATTGAACTCATCTATCGGAGTAAGTGCTTTGACTATATGATTGTTCTCATCAAACTTCTTGATATAACTGTCATCATCTACATCGTGCTCGTCTTCTATCTCACCAACGATTTGCTCCAGGACATCTTCGATGGTTACGGCGCCGCAAACGCTGCCGTATTCATCAATCACAATAGCCATGTGCTGTCGGGTTTCTTTGAATTCTTTTAGTAAGACATTGAGCCGCTTGCTTTCTGGAACAAAAGTAGCAGGTCTAACTATATCTTTAATGGCTAATTTGTGAGAGCTTTTTTGCAGTGCGTAAGGGAGAAGGTCTTTTGCCAGCAATATCCCCATCACGTTGTCAATGTTATCACCGACCACCGGGTATCTTGAATGAGATGCTTTAGTGATCAATTCGATAATGTCATCGATCGGCAATTTGGAGGACACCGTTACTACCTGAGGACGGGGAATCATAATATCCCGAACCTGCATGCTGGAAACTTGTAAAGCACCTTCGATAATGCTCAGTGCGTCAGCATCAAGCACCTGATCCTGCTCTGCATTACGCAGCAGTTCAAGTAAGCTTTTTTTATCTGTGGGTTCGTCCGAGAAAATTTGAGCAATTTTATCGATCCAAGATCGGGATCTTGAATCGATGGATGATTGGTCGTCCGTCATGTTTTGGATATTCTCCGTTTGGTGCGCAGGCGTTTACCCTATCAAATAAGGGTTGGGGAATCCAAGCTTTTCGAGCACCTGAATCTCTAATATTTCCATTTGCACGGCTTGCTCTTCCTCCTCATGGTCATAGCCCCGCAAGTGCAGGTACCCATGGACCACCAAGTGTGCCCAATGAGCTTCCATGGACTTGTGTTGCTGGTGTGCTTCACTGGCGACTATGCTTGCACAGAGTACGATATCGCCAAGTGGATCATAATCAAGATGCTGCGAATGTGATTCGGGGAAATCAGCGGGAAATGACAAGACATTTGGAGCATATTCCTTGTCACGAAATTTTCGGTTCAGCTCGGCTGCTTCAATTTCTCCAACAACACGAATACTGACATAGCTTGGATCTGTTTTCTGGCTCGACTCAGCTACACAGCACAACCATGTCTCGCATTGACCTGCAGTTGGTACCCAGTATTCAGGACAATTATTTTCAAGATCAACTGTCACGTTCATTGAGTTGATTTGACTCCTGACTGCTCAATGTGGGAATGGCTTTGGAGTCATGCTCATCATAGGCTTCAACAATTTTCTGTACCAAATGATGGCGTACAACATCCTTTGCTTCGAAATAGTTAAACCCAAGCTCTTTAATATTCTCGAGGACTTTTGTCACATGCACTAGGCCTGAGCGTGTGCCTTTAGGCAAATCAGTTTGGGTAACATCTCCGGTAATAACCACTGTAGATCCGAATCCGATTCGGGTAAGAAACATTTTCATTTGCAAGGTTGTTGTGTTCTGACTTTCATCGAGAATAATGAATGAGTTATTAAGTGTTCGCCCGCGCATGTAAGCAAGTGGAGCAACCTCAATTACGTTTTTCTCAATTAGCCGGCCTACTTTCTCAAATCCCAGCATCTCATAAAGCGCATCGTAAAGCGGCCGTAGATAGGGATCAATTTTTTGACTCAGATCGCCAGGCAAAAAACCCAGCTTTTCACCCGCTTCTACGGCAGGGCGAACTAATAGGATTCGATTCACTTTTTCCTGGTTCAGTGCTTCTACTGCGCAGGCAACGGCAAGGTACGTTTTGCCTGTACCTGCAGGACCTATTCCAAAGCTGATGTCATGCTTTCTAATCGATTGAACATACTGCCTTTGGTGGGAGCTGCGAGGTTTGATAGAGCTGCGGGGTGTTTTTATAAGAAGAAAGTCATAGTCACTGGGACTACTTTCTGAGGCGTTTTTCACCTCTTGCAAGGCAAGGTGCACAATATTGGGGCTAAGTGCATTGCCATGACTAGTTTCTGAATAGAGTGCTTCGAGGATTTTGTAGCCCCTGGCGACAGCACTTTCAGCCCCTGACAGCTGAAATACATTGCCCCGGTGTTGGATTCTTAGCTCGAGGCTCTTCTCTATTTGTTGGATGTGTTCGTTGAGTCGTCCACACAAACTTGCCAATCTCTGGGCGTTGTCTGGAGATAATGTAATACTTCGCGTGTGGCTGGTCATGCAGTAGTATCTGTTCTCTTTTTTAGTTCGTAGGCTAGTATATCAAGCTATTGGGCAATGTAAGCAATTTGCTTGAAATTATGTGTTCAGATCTCGCAGAGATTATATGCCATTAATTAGAGGTGCCCTAATAGTGAGTTAGGTAGTGCGTCAGTGATAGTAACCTCGGTAAACCCTCCAACTAACCCTAAGTCTAAACTCTTAAAATTGACTACTCGGTTATTTTCAGTACGACCTTGAAGTGCATCAGGGCTCTTCTTTGATTGGCCGGTGACCAGAATTTTTTGTTGAGAGCCTATCATCGTCTTACTGATCTGGTTTGCCTGCTTTACAATTTGCGACTGGAGAGTAGCTAATCTATGTTTCTTCTCTCGCTCGGGCGTGTTATCCGGCAGATCGGCAGCTGGGGTGCCTGGGCGGGCACTGTAGATGAAACTGAACGACGTATCGAAGCCGATTTCAATAATGAGATTCATGGTGTCTTCAAAATCACTATTCGTTTCACCGGGAAAACCCACAATAAAATCTGAAGACAGGCTTATGTCGGATCTTGATTGGCGAATTTTTCTAATAATTGATTTGTACTCAAGGGCAGTATGCCCTCGTTTCATCGCCGTTAAAATTTTGTCAGAACCGCTTTGTACCGGCAGGTGTAAATGATTCACCAGCTCCGGGACCTGTGCGTAGACCGCTGCAAGCCGGTCTGAGAACTCCAATGGGTGGGATGTGGTAAAGCGTATTCGATCTATGTTCTCGATACTTGCGATGTAGTTAATCAAAAATGCAAGATCTATCTGCTCGCCTGTGTGACTCAGGCCTCGATAGGCATTGACGTTCTGCCCTAATAAATTTATTTCCCGAACTCCTTGTGTAGCGAGATGCATCGCTTCTGCCAGAACGTCATCCAACGGGCGGCTTACTTCCTCGCCTCGGGTATAAGGTACGACGCAGAAGCTACAATATTTGCTGCATCCCTCCATTACAGAGAGGAATGCTTCGCTGCCGTTAACTGTAGGGTCGGGCAGGTTGTCAAATTTTTCTATTTCAGGAAAGCTGATATCCACGGTAGGGAGTTTGCCATTGGCTTGGCTGAGCATCTCTGGCAACCTGTGTAATGTTTGCGGACCAAAAATAATATCAACAAAGGGTGCGCGCTTGCCGATTGCTTCACCTTCCTGACTAGCAACACAGCCGCCTACCGCAATTTTCAAGTTTGGATTGGTTTCCTTTAATAAACGCCACCGGCCTAACTGATGGAAAACTTTCTCCTGTGCTTTCTCGCGGATGGAACAGGTGTTGAGTAGCAGTAAATCGGCTTCTTCTGGGGAGTCCACTAAAATGGCTCCATGGGATTCGCGCAGCAGGTCTAATATGCGTGCAGAGTCATATTCATTCATCTGGCAGCCATGGGTCTTAATGAAAACTTTTTTAGGCTTGCTTTCAGTGTTGGTGCTGGTATTCATTTAAATCTACATTACTCGAGTGCAAGGAAAAAGGGGAGGGGATTATAGCAGCACTACAGACTTTCTTAACCGTAATATTGGCATATATCGCCGAATTCATGCTTATTTTATGGGAAGCAAATATTAAAAGAGCGTAAAAACCAATTGTGATATACAATGTGGCTAATGAATGCGCCACAGCCTTAAGGGATTGATTTAATGGGGAAAACATCCGATATTTACAAGATTGCCTTCCTTAATAAAGGCAAGGTTTACGAAATCTTTGTTAAGCAGGTTTATCAGAGTGATTTATATGGTTTTATCGAGGTCGAAGACTTTGTTTTTAATGAGCGATCTCAGGTTGTGGTTGACCCCAGTGAAGAAAAGCTCAAGGCTGAATTCAACGGTGTTAAGCGCAGTTTCATTCCCATGCAGGCCATAATTCGCATCGATGAGGTGGAGAAGGGCGGTGTCGGGAAAATCTCTAGTGGCGACAATATTGCACCCTTCCCAGTGTCGATTGTCGGTGGTAAAACCGACCCGCACAAAACTGACTGAACAGCGTCAGCCATGCCTATGACCCAACTAGGTCGCTGTTAATGGATTCTAGCGAACATCCGTATTCTCAATTGTCACCCAGCAAGGTGCTGGATGCGGTCGAGAGTCTTGGTTATAAAACCGATGCCCGTATTTTCGCGCTGAATAGTTACGAAAATCGGGTCTACCAAATTGGCCTGCAGGATGCCGGGTCCATCATTGTGAAGTTCTACCGGCCACAGCGCTGGACTCGACAGCAAATCCTGGAAGAACATGAATTTACCTGGGACCTGGCCGAGCTAGAAATTCCCGTAGTACCACCCATTAAATTCGCTAGTGAAGAAACACTGTTACAGTTTGAAGGTTTTGAATTTTCAGTGTTCACGCAAATTCTAGGCCGGCCACCTGAGTTGGACAATCTCGACAATCTCTTGGTGATGGGCCGTTTTCTTGCACGCATTCATCTGGTTGGAGTCACCAAGAACTTTTTACATCGACCGACTCTGTCAATTGAGGACTTCGCTATTTCGAGTAGAGAGTTCTTGCTGGCTAATGATTTTATTCCGAAAGACCTGACGCCAGCTTATGATTCATTGACCAAGGATTTGATCGATAAGGTTTCAGGGATATTCGAGTCCCATGACTCGGTGCAAAATATCCGAATTCATGGTGACTGTCATCCGGGGAACGTATTATGGAAAGACGACACGCCAAATTTCGTGGATTTTGATGACACGCTATCCGGCCCTGCTATTCAAGATCTGTGGATGATGCTGTCTGGCGATCGCAATCAGAAACAGGCCCAACTGCTGGAATTGGTAGAGGGCTACAATGAGTTTTATGACTTTAAGGTGGCAGAGTTAGGGATTATTGAGGCTTTGCGCACGCTACGGCAGATTCGTTACAGTGCTTGGCTTGCCAGACGATGGCAAGACCCGGCATTTCCCATGAGCTTTCCCTGGTTTAACACTGAGCGCTATTGGGCTGAGCACATCTTGGAATTACGAGAACAGTTAGCGATATTGGATGAGGCGCCGTTGCAGTTGGTAGGTTTCTAAACATATTTAAGGGAACTTTCTAGATAAGCAGCGCCGACCAAGAAGATTTACAGTGGAAAATTTTGCGCCTTGTTGGACGTAGTGCGGCCGCGTTACTGCTTTGGGCGAATACGCGGTATCAGTAGCAACCTGAGCGGGGTATTGTGCCGTTTCAATCCAGGCTTTGCCTGGCGTATGTTTTTTATCATCGGTTTGCTAGACGGTGCCGTGGTTTATTCGGTGGCTACCGGCGCGGTAATTCAGATCTCCGAGAAAGCATTCTCAGCATTAACTGTGATCGCTGGTGGGATTTGATACGGGATCAGGTAGCGGCTGTACCAGCGGTAATACTATTTGTGGCATAGCACGAATCTCAAAACATTCGTTTTTTAAATCAGGGCCACTACCACTGATTTCTCTATCAGAAAGCAAATTCGATACCAAGTGATATTCTGAAATAGCGAGTTAATGCCGTGCTTGGCTGCGCTACTGCGTAAGTTGAATATTTTTCATCCGATACGTAGCGCTCTGCGGTAAAATTGGCGCTCCACTCCCCAAAGTCTTGGATAACACTGAGCCCACCGCTGAAAGCTCCGAAAGCGGACAAACGATAATCGCTAGATTGGAAGTTGGTCAGCGGATTGAGGAAGTCATCAATATTGATGAAAAAATCTGCGGCCGATTGACTATAATATCGAACGCTTGGCACCAGTTGCCAGGAGCTATTTAGATTCTGATGCCAGGCAAATTCTAGTGTCTGCGAATCAATGCCGAAGTCGTCATGGTAAAGGCGGTAATTGATGTGTAATGCGGCATTGGCCGAGTCAAAAAATCGGCGGTAAGAAGTGGCCCAGGCAACCTGGGTTTTATTTTCAGGCCGAGAGTCACGCAGTTTGTACGGATCACTTAAAAATCCAGTCAGCTCTGTAATGCTCACAGTTGACTGAATAGTGCTTATCTGGTTTATAACCTGGCTTACAGAGAATGCCAGGGAAGCGCTGCGCTTATCTTTACTAATGACTCGATTAAACAGTAGTGCATCAGTGGGGAATATATCATCAGAAGAAAAACTAAAGCCGATAGTTACGGTTGTCATATCATTGTTAAAATTTCGCACACCGTCTATTCCAAAATAGGTTGCTTTGTAATCATCTTCTTCCGAATATCCAACATTAGCGCCAATTGTCCCATTTTGCATATAATAGCGCCCACCTACAGAAAGCTCTGAACGTTTATCGCTAATACCACTGGCGCCGCTTAGACTTACTATGGGGTTGCCATTTGTGTCGCTGCTGGTAAACCAGGGGGAAGCTCCGGTTAGCGTTTCGTGACTCGCATACACCTGCAGTGCCATATTTCTGCCAACAGGCGATAACAGTTGAAACTGGTGTACATCGATATCGTAACGCTCGAGGTCGCTAAAGGGGGCCTCGGAACGCGACAGGTCGTCTTCTTTATAGTTCGAAAATTTATAGGCAAGTGTAGTTTCGACTGGGGGGCTGTCTGATAAGGCGATTCCTGGAAGTGCTAAGGCTGAGGTGGATAGTGCGATTAGACTACGCGATCGGTACTTTTTCACGCTTATAGTCCCTTATGCAAGCCTACGGTTTGAGCAATTTAATTGCATCCACAACCGCCACCGGCGGTACTGTTACCGCCGGAAGAGGCTTCCTTACTAAAAAAGATATGATCGTTTAACGCGCCCTCAAGACTGTCTGGATCCCAGGCCATTTCCTTTTTGGCCAGATAACCTCTCTCCCAGGAGCGGACTTGCGTGCAGGCAGAGAGCATACAGACTGAGATGAGAAAAAACACAAAGAGGTGCAGCTTGTGCATTAATTAACCACCTGATAATACAGACTTGATTGCTTCTTCAACCATCTCAATATCGCCATCGCGGAACCCTATGTGAACCATGCGCACTGTGCCATCTGGGCCAATAAGATAAGAAGTTGGCATGCCGAAAACACCATATAACTCTGGAATATCGCCTTCGGGGTCAGCGGGGAGGATGAAATCTAATGGTGTGTCGAGCAGAAAATCCAGCCCATCTTCGATGGGGTTATCTACACTTATAGCTACCATTTCCAATCCCTGATCCTTGTATTTGTGGTATAGCTCATTGTACAGAGGCAAGGATTTTAGACAGGGTGCACACCAGGAAGCCCAGAAATCTATATAGACCGTTTTGCCCTTCATTGCGCTAAGAGTGAAATCAGCTTGTCCTTCCTGTATCGAAGGGAGTGTGAAATCAGGAGCAGCATCTCCTTCCTCAACTGCAAACGCCGAATGAAAAGCAATACTGGCAAATAGCACCAGAAAGGTTTGAATTTTGCTCAATTTAGACATAATGTTTCCTTAATACTTTGTTGAAAAGTGCTTAGTGACAAAACTATTAATGGGGAGCCTATCGACACTGCAAAAAGTAATACTACTACTTTTCGTCCGAAACTGACCCTGTTAGCCCCGTTTATATCTCAATGTAACGTAAGAATTTCAATTTCGTCTACATTGATAGGCTATTTATTGTGCGCTAGCCGGTAGGAGCTCCGCTACATCCCGCAGCAGTTGTTGCCAGCGACGTCGTTGTACTTTCAGCCTGGACTGAACTGTCTGGTAGCGATCTCTTAGTTGCAATTGATCCCAGTGGCTCAGGGTTTCCTGTATCTGTAGCCCTTTTCCTTCATACCAGGCTTGCCGGTGTTCCGACCAAAGCTTCAGGGTGTCAACAAATTCCTCATACTCCTGCTCCAGCCTGGCGCGCCATTTGTCAGGGGTGTTGAGGAGGTTGCATTTTTCAGCTGCCGATTTGTACTGTAGTTCGACTTTGGCCTTCTCAATTTGCAGCGGTGTGCAGCGCTTGAGGCTTTTGGTTAAACCAATCCATGCACAGCACTGTATCAACCACTTGGTCGGATCGTACTGCCACCACTTGATGCCATTTCGGTAGTCCCATTGAAAGGCGTGGTGATAGTTGTGATAACCCTCTCCGTAAGTCAGCAGTGCAAGAAAGGGATTGTCTCGCGCTGTATTTTCAACGCTGTAAGGCTGGCGGCCCCACATATGAGCGAGCGAATTGATTAGGTAGGTAAGATGTTGGCTAAGCACCAGGCGAAGTAGCCCCCCAAGCAGAAGGCCGGCCATTATGTCTCCGTGATAATAGCCAATTAATCCTGGAAACACGATATTCATAAACAATGTCAGCTTTAAGTAGTGTTTGTGCTGCCATTGAACTATCGGGTCTTTCTGTAAATCTTGTACATTTGAAAAGCCGGTCTGGGCACTCTCGTAATCGCGCAGGATCCATCCGATATGGGAAAACCAGAAACCGCGCTTTGCGGAGTAGGGGTCATGCTCGTTATCATCCACGAAACGGTGGTGGTTGCGATGGTCTGATGCCCAGAGCAATATGCTATTTTGTAATGCGCAGGCACCACCAATTGCAAATAGAGCTTTCAGAACAGGGTGTGCCTTGTAAGCCTTGTGGGACCAAAGACGATGATAGCCGGCAGTAATCGACATGCCACAGAACGCCATCAAAACCCCGAAAACAACCCATTCAAACACATCGTAGCCATAATAATAGCCATACAGAGGCACTAGGGTTAACGCTGAGGCCGGAGTTAGGCTGAACAAAAACATATTGATCCAGTTAATAGGCGCTTTCTTCATAATTGCGATACTGCCCTTTTGTGATTACAAGTGTGACTCGTCTTAGGATTATAATACCGATAAGGTGAACTGATTCTGAATTTTTCTATTAAATAAACTATCACATGATAGCCAGGTGCACAAAACGATTAGCTTGGCAAAAGGGGAATGTTGTGGAAGAGATGCTTGTTGAGTTGCAAACCAAGTTTAGTTTTCAGGAGGATCTGTTACAGGAACTCAATCTTGTGGTAACCCACCAACAAAAGCAGATCGATGATTTGCGGCGTGAAGTGAAGCGTTACATGGAGCAAAGTGCTGAAATATTAGCGAGCGTCAATCACTTGGGTGGTGGCGAACAAAACGAGAACCCCCCGCATTACTAATTCGCCGCAGCCGAATTGCAATATCACCTGCTAGCCATTAATGACAACGTCATCCGCCTGGAGACCCTTCTCACCTTCACTGATAGCAAATTCTACCCGCTGGCCGTCCTGAAGCACTCTGTGTCCCTGGCCTCTTATTGACCTGAAGTGCACAAATACATCATCACCGCTATCGCGGGTAATAAATCCAAAGCCTTTGTTGGCACTAAACCACTTAACATTTCCCAGTTCTCGGTTTTCAACATCAAAGTAGGGGGCGGATTCATCGAGTATCTTATTATTAGCTGTTCTGGCAGCCCAAAAAGCTGTGATGAGATTTACGACAAAGAAAGAGAGCGCAAGCAGAGGGAAGTCGGCTGTGCTTAGTTGAAAATTCTCGGCAGTTAGAAAATATAGAGGAGCTGCCATTAAAATCGTAATTATGGCGGCTATAAAAAATGGCTTAGTGCTCATTGTTAATCTCTTTTTCTTTTTGTGTTATGTGATTGGCCGGTTTTTATCTGTTTTGCCGATACCAAGTCTGTCCGTGTTTGTTGGTGTCGAGGCCAGTTGCCAGCCTTCGAATTCAGTAGCTTACGGTTTCCTCCTAGATGAATTCAAGCAGGGCCCAACAGTACACTAGTGAAGCCCTAAATTAAACTATGGTTGGTGGCGAGGCTGGGAATTTCTTTTAATCTACTTAAGGCTGGATTCAGGTTGAGGTTGCTAAATTTGCCTTGTAACAAGGAAGAAGTGGCTCAGCTCGCGGTGAAACAAGATGAGCCAAAGCCCCATGGAGTGGATTTTTTAGTGAAGTAGCGAGGTGCAAGCAGATGAAAAGCTTATTTTTTGCCAGCTTAGGTGTGGTTTTAACATTGTCAGTAGCGTCGGTTTGGGCGCAAACCAATTTTGAATATGCCCCAGTCGTCGATTCTCGGCCCATTTATCAGGTGGTGGAGGTTTCTGCGCCACAGCAACAATGTTGGGAAGAAGAGGTCGTCAGGGATCAGTATCGCGATAACCCAAACACCGGGACACCGGTTTTACTGAGCACACTCATCGGTGGCGCAATAGGCAATTCCATCGGGCACAATAAGTCGAATCAACGTGTCGGTGCAGTGGTTGGGGCCTTGTTGGGCCGCTCCATAGGACGTGATATAGTGCGCCAAAGTAATCAGTCACAGTCCCTCGAATATGAGGTTATTCAGCGCTGCAATACGGTCTATCAGCAGCGTGAGGAAGAACGACTCATGGGCTATCAAGTAACTTATCTCTACAACGGTGAAGAATTCTCCGTTCGTACAGACACTGATCCAGGTGAGCAGATCAGGATACGGGTGAGTGTAGAAGCTGTCCTATAATTGGCGCTTGGCAATGGGGAGATGGTTCTAGTTGGGCAAATTTGAACTATTAAGGTACTTTGAGTTGAGAATTTTTGGTGTAATCATAGTTGCTCTGTTGCTGATGCCAGTAGAAGTGGCCAGTGCTCAATCGCTTCTGGTGCAGCAGGACCAGATTGGCATCAATCCGAATGCGATACAGCAGGATATTCGCCGTTCTCCTCAAGCCACTGCAGCTATAGCTGAACGCCAGGCAGTAAGCCTCGCCAGGCAGAGGTTTCCTGGCAATATTTTACGCATAATTCTGATCGGGGAAGGAGCTAATCGTCGCTATCAGATTCGGATGGAGAACGAGGGTAAGGTGTTCACGGTATTTGTAAATGTGGCTACAGGGAGGGTAACCGGAGGTGGTTGAGCTCTGCGGTCGCCCGGCAATGGAGGGAGGTACGTCGATTATGCGATTACTGGTCGTGGAAGATGAAAGTTTGTTAAGGCAGCAAATAGAACAGGGGCTGCTTAAAGAAGGCTATGTTGTAGATATCGCTGAAGATGGGAAAACCGGCTTATATTATGCAACCGAATATGACTACGATGCTGCCATTATCGACTTAGGTTTGCCAGAGATCGATGGTATCTCTCTAATCAAAAAAATCCGTTCCTCAAGCAAAGACTATCCAATTTTAATACTGACCGCACGCGGTGACTGGCAAGACAAAGTGGCCGGGCTCGACGCGGGTGCCGATGATTATGTGGTTAAGCCGTTCCAGCTTGAAGAGATAGTCGCTCGACTAAATGCCCTGCTACGAAGAGCCGCCGGGTTTGCCAAGCCGGTATTGGAATTTGGCCCGTTGAGTCTGAATATTTCTGCCAAGCAACTCATGCTCAATAATGTAAATGTAGTGCTTACTGCATACGAGTATAAAATGCTTGAATATCTGATGTTACATCCCGGGCAGGTAGTTTCAAAAACTGAGTTGACAGAGCATCTCTATGCGCAGGACTGCGACAGAGACAGCAATGTGTTGGAAGTTTTTGTGCGGCGGCTCAGGCAGAAGCTGGATCCGGACCAGGAGCTTAAGCCGATAGAAACTGTGCGCGGCCAAGGTTATAGATTTATTTTGGGTGTGTCATGAATTGGGGACTGGAAACATACAGTTGCCAATGACATCGCAAACTCAGTCTACTGATTACTCAATTCAAACCCGCCTGCTTATCTCTGTCAGCATTTTGCTTTTTGTGTTTCTTGGGCTAACCGGTGTGGTCTTGGATCGAGCATTCAGAAACAGTATAGAGGCCGGAGCGGCAGACCGGTTACAGGTTCAGGTTTACGTGTTGTTGGGATCTGCGGAAGAAGAAGGCGGCGAGTTTTATTTTCTGGAAGGTCTGCGGGAGCCTCGCTTCACCCAACTCAATTCCGGGCTATATGGCTTTATTAGCAGCAATACGTTTGGTGAATTGTGGCGTAGTGAGTCAGCAAGAACATTGTCTCTGGCTGATAGTGATGTGCTTCAACAGACAACGGGTGTCGGCCAAAGCCTCTTCAGCAAGACCTTAAATAGCGAACAAGAAGAGTTGTTCGTTGTGAGTTATGGCATCCTTTGGGAAGATGGTGTCAGCGAATACAGCTTCACAGTGATGGAAACGTCCACACCCTATTACTCAGAAATTTCAAACTTTCGCACCAGTTTATGGACTTGGCTCGGTGGGGTGGCTGTGCTGTTGTTAATGATTCAACTGTTTTTAATGCGATGGGGTTTGTCTCCTCTGCATCAAATGGCCGCCGATTTGAAAAGAATTGAATCTGGGGATCACGGGCAATTGCAAGGAGCCTATCCAAAGGAGCTTCGCGGTGTAACTGATAATCTAAATTTGTTGATTAAGAGTGAGCGTAAACAGCAGGCACGGTACCGTACTACCCTGGGTGACCTTGCCCACAGTCTCAAGACGCCACTGGCCGTTATCGCAGGTGTAATGCAGCAACTCACTGCCACTGCAGATTCTGTCGATGCCAACACCAGCAAACAACTGGTTTCGGTTGACGAACAGTTGGCTAGAATGAATCAGATAGTTACCTATCAACTACAGCGAGCCGTACAAACCAGCGATTCCAGTGCGCTGGCGAGACGGGTAAATGTAGCGACAGTCATTGGTAAAATTCTCGAGGCGCTGCGCAAAGTGTATGGGGAAAAGGCCATGCAGTGTACGCAAGATATGGATGAAAAGGCCGTGTTTCTGGGGGATGAACGTGATCTGCTGGAAATTATGGGCAACGTGTTGGACAACGCGTTTAAATATGGAAAAAGTCGAATTAGTGTCTCTGTGCAGCAATGGGGTTTACAGCCAGGAGAACTTAAAATTAAGGTGACGGATGACGGACCCGGTATCCCCTTGGACAAGCAGGAATTTGTTTTGCAAAGGGGTGCGCGGGCAGATACCCTGGTACAGGGTCAAGGCATTGGACTGGCAGTGATGACGGACATTGTTACCAGTTACGGTGGGGAAATTTCGATAAATAATCTTGTGGACGGGGGTGCCTGTATAGAAATGGTTTTCAAGATTCCTCAACGGGTTTAATTTAGAAGAAATATCCACCGGTCACAGCCACCAGCGTCATTGTGAATAAAAACCACTTGATACTGTTCTGTGATGCTTTTACGGCAATTTTCACGGCTATATGAGCGCCCGCCATGGAACCTATGGCCAACACGAGTCCAGGAATCCACCAGATTTGCTCGAACAGCGTGAATATCACCATAGCCACCAGCGAAAAAGCCAGAGCACAGCACGTCTTTAGCGCATTTGCCCGCAATAGGTCGTAGCGCAGGCTTCCGGCCAAGGCGGCCAATAATATAAATCCCACACCGGCTTGCACAAATCCACCATAGACACCAGCACCAAACAAGCTCCACCAGGCACCCGGGTGATCTCTAGGGGACACTGCCGGGGTTCCTGCCGGGGGGACGATCACATTTGGTTTGATTAATATAACAAGTGACATAGTAAGAATGGTTAACAGTAGTACCGGTTTCAGGTAGAGCATTGGTATAAATACGGCACCTAGTGCCCCAATTATCCCACCAATAACTGTGGGTATTAATACAGGAATTACAGCCGGACGATCCAGCACCTTATTTTTATCGAAACCAGCAACGCCTACCAATGACTGCAGGGTAATCGCAACCCGGTTTGTCCCATTGGCCACGTCCGCGGGCAATCCGAGCATCATCAGCACAGGTAGGGTCAAATTTGACCCGCCCCCAGCGACTGTATTAATGCCGCCTGCCACGAATCCCGTTAGGCAGAGCAAAAACAGAAGTGGAAGGTTATAATCCATTAAAAGCGCTGTTTATCATCGAAGACGAAACTTGTGAGTTCAGTGTTAGAAGAGAAAGGTCGTTTAAGGCTACATGGATGTGACCCCTGTCACATAAATTAGATTTAAGTGACTTAAAACACTCAAACTTTTACCTATTTCACAGTCTTTTTCTACTGTTCAGTTATGTTTATGACCGAAGTGTATCAAAGGCAACCTTGATTTACTTGCAGACTAACCGACACACTTAGCAGCTGAGCCAAAGTTAGAGTGAGTGTCTGCAATGGCAGCAGATTTATAAATGGGGCTGGTTAGAGCTTGGATGATCAATGCGGTTGTGAATAAAAAGGTGCCAAGAATATCAGCTTGTACGAATAGATCGGGCGCGTCTTCCATTGCTAGTAAAAAGTATATTTCGCAATAAATAATAGACAGTGCCGCCATTGCTGCCAGGAATGTTCTAATTCGGCCCCTTATCAGCATGCTGCCAGAGGCTATGGTGACTATTAGCAATACTCCCAGGCCACTTACAACGCCGCCGCTGCTATCCAAAATCAGAGTGATAGAAAAAATGCCCACAATCATAGTAGAAGTGAGGACTTGTGGATTCCGAAAGATATTTCTGGCTACCGGTGCAAGCAAAGCGATTATTAAAGAGAAAATAACGCAGGCAGTACTAATCTGAATGAATAGAGTTGAATTGAAGCTGCCGAGCGGAGTTGAATCGGCGTTGCTTATAAAGGTAACCGCAAGTACCAGTGGCAGTACAATTCGGTAAATATTGTATACAACCCACACGTTGGTAATTTGACCAGGGCAGGCTTTGGTTTTTGTGGCCATAATGTATTCAGTTTAAATTAAATGAAAAAACAGTTTTGCCAATACATTAGCATTACCGGACAATACGGTACCTTACATAGGATTATCTAAAAATTTGGGATTGTATTATAGCCTATCTCACCTGACTCGCAGAATGGGTAGGGGTTTAGGGGGTGCTAAGCTATGCGGCACGGTTGGACTTTTCCGAATTCCTGGTCGCTTCGTGTTGCAAGAGGATTTGATGGCTGAACAGATTACAGTTGTAATGGCGCAGGTCAATCTAATGGTTGGCGATATCGATGGCAATACCGATATTGTCTTGCAAAATGCCAATCGGGCCATGCGGGACTGTGGCGCGCATATTATTGTATTCCCAGAGTTAACATTAACCGGTTATCCACCTGAAGACTTGTTGTTGCGTCCCAGCTTGGAAGTACGAATAAATAAAGCACTGCAAAGAATTAAGGCTGCCAATCTTGATATTGTTATGGTACTGGGTTATCCCGATCGAGAAGGGGGGCATCTTTTCAATGCGGCTGCCGTAATTAAGGGCAGTAATTGTCTGGGTAAATATCGCAAGCAGTGTCTGCCAAACTACCAAGTGTTCGATGAGCGTCGATACTTTGTTGTGGGAAACAGTCCTTGTGTTTTAGACATTGAGGGGGTCAAAGTCGCATTTACTATTTGCGAGGACCTATGGGAGGATGGCCCGGCTTTGCAGGCACATAATTCTGGTGCTCAACTCCTAATCAATTTGAATGCTTCGCCATATCATATGAACAAATTAGTGGAGCGCAAGGAAATGCTACGTAAGCGCAGTGAAGCGGTCAAGCTTCCTATTATTTATGCCAATCTCGTTGGTGGTCAGGATGAATTGGTCTTCGATGGTGGATCGATGGCCACCGATGCAAATGGGAATTGTCAATTGCTGGCGCCTTCTTTTGTGGAAGGACTCTATCCGGTGATTGTTGAACTGCCTGCATTCGACACAGCCAGCTGCAATATACCGGTGCAATCCATAGCAGATCATATTGAGTTGGAAGCAGATGTATATCAAGCGCTGGTGTTAGGCGTCAGGGATTATGTGAACAAGAATGGATTTAAAGGCATTGTACTAGGGTTGTCAGGTGGAATTGATTCGGCGCTGACGTTGGCCATTGCAGTAGATGCCCTTGGAAAGGAGCGAGTGCAAGCTGTGATGATGCCGTTTGAATATACGTCTGAATTGAGCTTGGAAGCCGCACAGCAACAAGCCACCACGTTGGGTGTCGCTTATCAGGTTATATCAATTGAGGGTATTTATGCCGCCTTTATATCGGCATTAACTGATGAGTTCGCTGGTACTTCTGTCGATGTAAGTGAGCAAAATATCCAGGCTAGGTGCCGCGGGGTCTTGTTAATGGCTATCTCTAATAAAAAAGGCTTCTTGGTGCTTACTACAGGAAACAAGAGCGAAATTGCGGTAGGGTACTCGACCTTGTACGGTGACATGGCAGGTGGTTTTGATGCGCTAAAAGACGTGTCTAAAACCATGGTGTATCGATTGGCTGTCTACAGAAATCATTGTCATGATGTCGAGGGACAAGAAATCATTCCACAACGGGTAATTGATAGGCCTCCGTCAGCTGAATTGGCACCTGACCAAATGGATCAAGATAGCTTGCCCTCCTATGATCAGCTCGACAATATACTAGAGCTGTACATTGAAAAGGACCTTAGTGCCGATGCGATTGTTAAGCAGGGCTTTGATGCAGACGTTGTTAGAAAAGTATTACGCCTGGTCGATCTGAATGAATACAAGCGAAGGCAGAGCCCTATTGGGGTGCGACTAACTCAACGTGGCTTTGGCAAAGATCGGCGTTACCCAGTCACCAACGCTTGGCCACTGGGCGAATAAGTCACTCGGAGGGTAATGCCCGTTTAGGCCTATCGGGGGCGGAGTTGGCCTTAGGATTCGAACATTGGGCCGCTGCGGTGTGGTGGCGGAAGGGTTTGAACGCTGAGTGCGGCGTGTGCTTTGATCTCTGGCTGGAGAGCTTCCATGCTGTCATTTATCTGGGTCTTCTCTTCGGGAAACCTGTTTTGCGGATCCGGTGCTGTCTGTATTGGATCTTCGCTGTGTTTAGCTTTGGGGTTTAACCAACTGCGAAATCGATTTCGTACGCTATTACGTCAATGCCAGTAGTTTATCCAGCTTTACAAAATTCGATAAAACAACGACGCCCATTCATTTGCTTGTCGGTCGCTATATTTTTCGACCAGTTTGAACATGGAAGCCTGAACCCGATCCAGCGCCTCTTCGGAGTTGCTTGGTGCTATCTGCGCCATTTGATATGCACTAGCCTGTTCACCAGCTAGGAATTTATAAAGTGATTGAAGGTTATCCAGAACTGAGGTCCCGAAACTGGTGAGTGTGTTATCGACCGCGGGTTTTCTAACAGCCTATCCAGTATATCGGCTACCCAATTCCCTTCGTCCGCTTATGTTAAACGTAGTAATTAGGAACCGGTTGGCAGCAATATTACAAAAATATGAACTAATCAGCACCAGATAGTGCAACAATTCTGATTATCTATGGATGGGCACTAATTCAGAATTCCAAGTGAAATTATGCTGAGGAAAGAGCGCTCTGGCGAGGGCTGATTCTGGGCATTGATAATTTCCTGGCTTCCAGAATTCCTGGGCCGAGAGGTGGGTGCCAACGGAGGATCGATGCGGTTGTCCCCCAGCACACCGAAACTGACAGTGTAAAGGAGAGAGGGGTTGGTAATTTCAGTACGAATTATGAAGTCCCCATTGCCTTCTATCGAGCCGTGTTCGGGGTAATTCTCTCGCAACAGGGCGAGTGAGGTATCAGCCAGGCCGGTTAAGCCCAGCCTCAGGTACGCTTCAATCATAACGGCGATTCCGTCGGCAACGGCAGGAGTGCCCTGGAAATTCTCCACGACATACTGCCCTCTTCGCTGAGCGGCTATATAGGCCCGTCGTTCGAGATAATAATTAGCCACATGAATTTCATAGGCTGCAAGGTTATTGCGCAAGAACACCATTCTGGACCGCGCGTCGGCCGCGTAGACGCTATCAGGATGCAATGCAAGGAGTTGGGAAAAATCATTGAAAGATTCACTGGCGGCGCCAGGATCCCGCTTCGTGGGGTCTATAGGCAAAAATCGGCTAAGGATACCATGGTCTTCGATAAACGAAGCCAGCCCCTTCATATAGTAAGCGTAGTCAACATTTTCATTTTCAGGGTGTAATCGAATAAACCTATCCGCTGCGGCCCTGGCAGCCTCGGGATCATTGCCTCGATAGTAGGCGTATACAATTTCAATTTGCGCTTGGGCAGCGAAGCGACCAAATGGAAAGCGTGATTCAAGGGCCTGGTAGGTTGAAATGGCACGCCTGAAATTGGCACTGTTTAACTGCTCGAGGGCACGCTGATAGAACTGTTCCTCGGTCGTCAGGCCTTCAAATTCGTCATCATTACGGTCAAATAAGCCGCAAGAGCTGAGTGCCAAGCCAATTATCAATCCCAGGGATATTTTAATAATAGAGTCTTTCAAAAAAAATATGCCTCACGCTATCCGAAATTTGCTGTGCCTCGAACTGCGTATTTAACCACAGCATGTCCTTGAAACCCATACCCGATAAGAACTCATGCTTTAGTGTGGTCTCAACAGAGATTCGGTTATCATTACAGCATGGTTACACAACTTTCCCTACAGGCTGAAGTTCCCGATGAGTTGTCTGGTATCAGATTAGACCAGATAGCGGCCAAATTATTTCCGGACTATTCACGTTCTCGGCTTCAAAGTTGGATTAAGGAGGGCGCGCTTCTAGTGAATAAAAAGCAGCTGCAAGCTCGTGATAAATTAGTGGCCGGGGATTTATTGCGCATCGAAGCTGAGATTGCTGCTACCGAACGCTGGCGGCCTCAGGAGATGCCGCTGGATCTGGTGTTCGAGGATGACCAATTGCTGGTAATTAACAAAGTAACAGATATGGTGGTTCACCCTGCCGCAGGCCACCGGGACGGCACGCTTCTCAATGGATTGATTCATTATAGCCCTCAGTTGGAGCAAGTGCCAAGGGCTGGAATCGTACATCGCCTCGATAAAGATACAACCGGGTTAATGGTTGTTGCGAAAACTCTCGAAGCTCACTATGAACTGGTGAACCAATTACAGCGAAGAGAGGTTGAGAGAGAGTATGAAGCAATTGTGCAGGGCGTACTTACGGGAGGCGGAACCGTAAACGAACCGCTAGGGCGCCATCCGGTTAACCGAAAGAAACGGGCGGTTGTGCCAAAAAATGGGCAGGAGGCAATTACTCATTATCGCGTCTTGAATAGATTCAGGTCGAGTACCCACGCCCGGATTAAGCTAGAAACCGGACGCACCCACCAAATTAGAGTACATATGGCACACCTAAATCATCCCTTGGTTGGAGATCCGGTGTATGGTGGCCGATTAAGAATTCCTGCGGCCTGTTCCGCAGAGCTGGCCGAGACGCTAAAAAACTTTAAGCGCCAAGCGCTGCATGCGCGTCGGCTTGGCCTGGTACATCCAAAATCGGGAGAGGTAATGGCGTGGGAGTCCCAACTGCCTGATGACATGGTTGATTTACTCAACCTTTTAAAGGAAGACAACGAGTGATTGATGTCTTTGGTGGCCTAACTTATGATGATTAAGGCTGACTGGAACGCGCCTGATAACATAGAGGCTCTGGTCACGACTAGACAGGGAGGGGTTAGCAGGAAGCCGTTCGATGGCTTTAATCTCGCCAATCACGTTGGAGACGAACCACAGGTGGTTCGCCAGAACCGCCAGTTGCTAGCGGACAATCTTGACCCAGGACTAAGCCTGCAGTGGCTCCAACAACAGCATGGAATTCGTGTTGTCCGAGCTGAAGACTGCGATAAATTGCCGGCAGCTGACGCTATAGTCTCAAGGCAAAGTGGTATCGCTTGTTGTATCTTGACAGCAGATTGTCTGCCTATCTTTCTTACGTCAAAAAATGGAGACGAAGTCGCTGTGATTCATGCGGGTTGGCGTGGGCTGGCCCAGGGTGTTTTGAAAGCAACTATTGATCAAATGATCACGCCGGCCAAACAAATTATGATCTGGTTTGGACCTGCGATTGGCCCCTGCCATTTTGAAGTTGGCAGTGAAGTGAGGTCAACGTTTACAGAAAAAACCTCAACTGAATATAGCTGTTTTAAAGTGACCCAACATGAGGGTAAATACATGGCTGATTTGTATGGGATTGCAAAAGCCCAGGCAATTTCGGCGGGGGTGGTCGATATCAATGGGGGTCATTATTGCACTTACTGCGACCCCGAGCTCTTTTATTCGTATCGTAGAGAGGGCGTTACCGGCCGTATGGCGAGTCTGATATACATTAAATGATAGGTCCAGAATAGCCCGTTTTTATACCGCGAGTAGGAGAGCTTCCCACTCGCAACGATGATGCCTTAAGAATCTAAAACTGGGGTTGCAGGTCATTAGGCATAACGGAGCTATGTTGCATCTCCATATATGACCTGGATCGGTTTCTCTCAGGCTGAGGTAAATCTCCCACGGCGGGACCACCCTGATAGAATATCCCACCGCGAAGTGCTGAAAGCAGATAGATATCATTTCGATCTATATTGTCTTCCCCATTGGTAAATTCGGCAGCAGCAGTATCCATGAGTGATTCACGATTCTGAAGATTCGGGTAGCTGAGTATGTCAAAAATTACGGTTTCGAATCTGTTCAGATTATCAATAGTGATAGCAACAAGGGGGTGCTGACTGTACAACTGAGGGGCGATGGTAGGCGCCATGGGTAATTCTATAGGAGCTGGGAAAAAAGACAAACCGCTAGCCACTCCCACTTTGTCCCAGAAGCGTTTAGTTGACACGTCAATTGCATCCGCAAACTGATCGTCGATTCCTTGCAAAATCAACCCCTCCAGCGCGGCTAGTTGAAACCACTGTGCGGTCCATGCCAACCCACTTAGCTTTGGATAACCTTCCAAAAAAGCGGTGGCATGGTCGTGGCCGAACATCAATGCAGACATCTTCGGTTCTGAGGGGGCTGCCAGCTGTTGATTGCTTTGATATTCGTTCAGGGCGGCATCAACAGCACCTTGTTTATCTGCAACCGACGGATCGGCATAAATATTGTAGACCGCTGCTTCCAGACTCCGGCCATGGCTAATTACGGCGGCGGCTCTATCACTTAGTGCTGCAACAGAACTGATTGCACTCACAGCTTCAGCATTAGAGTATTGTTCTCGTATAGATTGCCCGAGTTCTGATCGTGCTGCTGATTCCATCTCGTCAAACGGCCCGACAGTCATGTCCATGAGTTGGCCCTGTGCAGCCATTTCCATAATTTCTTGCATAGAAGAGGTTGCCATTAAAACTAGCCGGTTTTCGAATTGAATTCTTGCTGTCTCGGAGGCAGGTGAAGTCCCAATTTGACCCAATTCTTCAAACATATTCGCCTGCACTACATCGAATGCATTGAAAAGCTGCGCTATTTCGGGATAGTAATTTTGTAGTGCCTCGTCGCGAGGTTGAGCTAATAAGGTTGCTGGGATGGCAATAAGTGCCATGGTAATAGCAATCACTCTACCGCCTGTCATAGCTCGCTTTAAGGGGGAATTGGTTGTCTTCAACATTGCTATTGGCCTCTCGTGGTCTGGTTTGACTAAGATTATAAACCCATAGCCTGTAACATGGAAATGGAGCGATGGTTGATCAAGCACTAAACTAGTGGCTACTGGATGAAAACCTAGGCAGTAAATCCTGATTGGTTGTTGAAAAATAGGGTGCCAGGCCCAATCTATAATTCTAGGCAAGCTATCAGGTAGGGGGGTAAGTCCTTTCCCAGCAAGTTCATTTAAAGGCGATGTGGTAATACTATGCAAATAGATAAATTGACCAGTAAATTGCAATCTGCATTGTCAGATGCGCAATCGCTCGCTGTAGGCAAAGACAATAATTTCATTGAACCGGCTCACTTAATTTCGGCATTACTCGATCAAAAGGGAGGTTCGGTTAAACCGTTGTTATCCCAAACGGGTTTCAATGTCGTGGAATTGAGAGAGCAGTTGCAGGCATTGGTGGATTCTTTTCCACAGGTAACTGGCACTGATGGCCAAATCACGATCTCCAATGACTTAGGAAAATTGCTCAACCTGGCAGACAAGCAAGCACAAAAAAGCAGCGATGCTTTTATCTCAAGTGAGACTGCTGTACTGGCGGCGATGGGAGACAAGGGGGGGCTGGGGGAAATACTGAATTCTTTTGGTGTTACTGCCACTGCATTGGAAAATGCGATCACAAATCTGCGAGGAGGCGAGCAAGTTACTGATGCAGGAGCAGAGGATTCCTGGCAGGCACTTAGTCGTTTTTGTGTAGACGTGACAGAGAAAGCGGAAAATAGTGAATTAGATCCTGTTATTGGGCGTGACGCGGAGATTCGAAGAACGATTCAGGTTTTGCAGAGGCGTACGAAGAACAATCCGGTATTGATTGGCGAACCCGGTGTGGGTAAAACGTCCATTATTGAGGGATTGGCGCAGCGAATTATAAATGGTGAGGTTCCAGAAGGGCTCAAGGGAAAGAAAATATTATCGCTGGATATGGGCGCGTTAATTGCCGGTGCAAAATTTCGAGGTGAGTTCGAAGAGCGATTAAAAGGGGTTTTAAACGAGTTGTCCAAGCAGGAAGGCTCCATAATACTTTTTATCGATGAATTGCATACCGTGGTGGGTGCAGGAAAAGCGGAAGGTTCGATGGATGCGGGAAATATGTTAAAGCCCGCGCTAGCTAGGGGTGAGTTACACTGCGTCGGTGCTACTACCCTGGATGAATACCGGCAATATATTGAAAAAGATGCGGCTCTGGAGCGCCGGTTTCAAAAAGTATTAGTTGAAGAGCCAACGGGAGAAGATGCCATTGCTATTTTAAGAGGCTTGAAAGAGCGTTACGAAGTGCATCACGGCGTAGAAATTTCTGACTCGGCAATTATTGCCGCAGTTAGGTTATCCCAGCGCTATATTACAGATAGACAGTTGCCAGATAAGGCTATCGATTTAGTGGATGAGGCCGCCAGTCTTATACGTATGGAAATTGATTCCAAACCCGAAGAAATGGATAAGCTCGAGCGCCGCTTGATTCAGCTTAAAATTGAGCGGGAAGCATTGAAAAAAGATAAAGATCCTGCGACACAAAAGCACAAAGAAAAATTAGAGCAAGATATTCATGATTTGGAAAAAGAATTCGCGGACCTGGAAGATATCTGGAAAGCTGAAAAGGCTTCGCTGCAGGGAACGCAGTCTGTCAAGAGCAGTTTAGAGAAGGCCCGCAATGATATGGAGTTGGCAAGTCGAGCGGGAGACTTGGCGCATATGTCTGAAATTCAGTACGGAATTATTCCAGGGCTTGAGACAAAATTGGCGCAAGCCGCTCAGGAAGAAGCAGCGGAAAAGCAATTACTACGGACACGTGTTACCGAAGAAGAGATTGCCGATGTCGTATCTCGCTCCACGGGAATTCCTGTGAGTAAAATGCTGGAAGGCGATAAGCTTAAATTACTGGCCATGGAAGATGCATTGCATCAACGTGTGATGGGGCAGAATGAAGCAATCTTTGCTGTTTCTAATGCTGTTCGAAGGTCCCGTTCGGGGTTGTCAGACCCCAATCGACCTAACGGTACGTTCCTGTTTTTGGGCCCTACCGGTGTTGGCAAAACAGAATTGTGTAAGAGTCTGGCTGAATTTTTATTCGACACTGAAGACGCTATGGTTCGCATAGATATGTCAGAATTTATGGAACAGCACTCCGTAGCGCGCCTTATTGGTGCGCCTCCGGGTTACGTCGGCTATGAAGAGGGTGGCTATCTCACCGAGGCGGTGCGACGTCGACCCTATTCGGTATTATTGCTTGATGAAGTAGAAAAGGCCCATCCGGATGTATTTAATATTCTTTTGCAGGTAATGGATGATGGTCGCTTGACTGATGGTCATGGTAGGACTGTTGACTTTCGTAATACGGTGATCGTGATGACATCGAACCTGGGTTCGGACCGGATACAGGAGCTAATGGAAAATGGCACCTCCGACGAATCCATCTATGAAACTGTTAAGTCGACTGTGCTGGACGTGGTGGTCGGGCACTTCTCTCCAGAGTTCGTAAATCGCATCGATGAGACTGTCGTATTTCATCCGCTGGGGCAGTCGCAAATTCGAGGTATCGCTGAGTTGCAGTTGGAGTTGTTGAATCAGCGTCTCATATTGAACGGGCTATCACTACAAGTCTCTACAGCGGCTTTGGACCAAATCGCGTTGCTTGGATACGATCCGGTTTACGGTGCCAGACCGTTGAAACGGGCAATTCAAAACTGGATAGAGAACCCGCTCGCACAATCGGTCTTACAAGGATTATTTTTACCAGGTGATATTATCAGCCTAGATCTGAGCGCTGAGTTGGAATTCGTGTTTTCAAAGAGCTGAACTGCTAACTCTGCTGTTAAAATATTCAGCGAAAATGTACGCTATTCTTGACATAGCTGGAAAAAGTGAGAGAATCGCCAGTTGCTTTTGTGCAGAGTGAGACGGATACATCCCCATCCCATTTGCTGCGGTCTGGATTCGGCCCAACCTGCCGAAATTTAGTCCGCTCTAGGTGTCAAACAACATCTACCTAAGGCTTCTATCACGTTATCGCGTACGAAGCCGAAATTAAGCAGTATATACATGCTTTTCTGTGTAGTGATTGCTGTCATTAAATTGATTATAAATACTCCGAAACAGGCTGTGACAGCCTGTTTCGGCCGTTAGATACCTATTGGTAGAGTCTGTGTGACATAACATGAGAAGTAGAGGCTGGTAAAGTGAGTTTATTATCTGGTGGTGAAATGCTTATCCGTGCTTTGCACGATGAAGGTGTTGAAATAATCTTTGGTTATCCTGGTGGCACTGTGTTGCATATTTATGATGCGATATTTAATCAGGATAAGTTGCAGCATATATTGGTGCGACATGAGCAAGCGGCAACTCATGCAGCGGATGGTTATGCCCGTTCGACAGGCAAACCTGGTGTGGTGCTGGTGACGTCTGGACCCGGTGCTACTAATGCCATCACCGGAATAGCAACAGCCTACATGGACTCGATTCCCTTGGTTGTAATTTCTGGTCAGGTAGACAGGAAAATGATCGGATCAGATGGTTTTCAGGAAACCGACATGGTTGGTATTTCCCGGCCTACGGTTAAACATAGCTTCATGGCTCAGGATGCGGCTGACATCCCCATTATGGTTAAAAAAGCATTTCACATCGCTACGACAGGAAGACCTGGTCCGGTGGTTATTGATATACCCAAGGATGTAACAGATCCAAAAGATGAGAGGGAATATGAATACCCCGCTGAGGTTAATATGCGCTCTTATGCTATTCCTGGCAAGGGCCATACTGGTCAGATACAAAAAGCTGTAAGTGCGCTGTTAGGTGCAAAACGCCCAGTGATATACGCCGGTGGTGGCGTAATACAGGGGGCTGGTTCTGAGCTGCTCACCACATTGGCCCGCACTCTTGGGTTTCCGGTTACTAATACTCTAATGGGGCTTGGTGCGTATCCTGGCACTGACAAGCAATTTCTTGGCATGTTGGGCATGCATGGTACTTATGAAGCTAATATGGCAATGCATTATTGTGATGTGCTGTTGGGCATTGGAGTACGTTTTGATGACCGAGTGACAAATTCTGATGTGAGTAAGTTTTGTCCGGATGCGACTATTCTACATGTCGATATAGATCCGGCATCAATTTCAAAAACGGTTACTGCCGATGTGCCTATCGTCGGTTCTGTTGTTCCGGTACTGGAGCAAATGTTGGAGCAAATTAAAAAATCCCAAGCTAAAGTGGATGAGAAGTCGCTGGCTATCTGGTGGCAGCAGATTGATCAGTGGCGCGAAAAAGATAGTCTGAAAATTATCCCTTCAGAAGATGGCTCAATTAAACCACAACAAGTAGTCGAAGCGGTTTACAAGCTCACGAAAGGCAAGGCATTTGTGTCAACTGACGTAGGGCAACACCAAATGTTTGCGGCTCAGTATTATAAGTTTGACAAACCCCGACAATGGATCAGTTCAGGCGGGCTAGGCACCATGGGGTTTGGCCTACCTGCGGCTATGGGTGTGCAACTTGCCCATCCAGAGGCAGTATCGGTTTGCATTACAGGGGAAGGAAGCTTTCAAATGAATCTGCAGGAATTTGCAACTTGCATGCAAT
>Ga0302135_10000025_pt1 | contig 81899 bp, 77 predicted proteins | sample CBN3_surface_MG_FD_203119 | JGI IMG/M metagenome (GOLD analysis project Ga0302135, IMG submission 203119) | Marine microbial communities from Western Arctic Ocean, Canada - CBN3_32.1 | ecosystem: Environmental > Aquatic > Marine > Oceanic | place: Canada: Western Arctic Ocean | collected...
CCGCGCAGTCTGGCCCAGACTCGAACCATAGAAATCATTTAGATCAACGACATCAGTCCACATAATATTGAATTCTACCATATTTCAACTGCACGATGCAGCAGGCAAATGCTGGCTGAAAAGTTGGCGAAAGGGTAGGATCACCAGATGAATTCCACCGCCCGACAACATCTACCCGCGGCATCGACCTTTAGACGCGATTCTCGACAGCGCATCGTTATCGCAATCGTATTGGCTATTGGCGCCTGCGCGCCAACAATGTAGACGGCGGCGATTGATCCTGCGGATACAGCTGCAGAGGAGAAGTTACAGCAGGAAATCGTGCTCGAATCGCTGGTTGAAGACCAACTTCGCCTACATAAAGTCGGATTCCGCATCGCCGGTGCTGCCGCAGAATTATGTGGCAAGAAGATGAGATCAAACTACGGGTTCCTTGTTGTCGACGAAGTCCAGTGGGGCACTGGTCTGAGTGAAGCGGTTCGCTCTCTATATGGGGTCGACGCCGGACTGACAGTGCTTGGCGTTGCCGCCGGATCGGGCGCTGCGTCCGCCGGCTTACAACGCGGCGATAAAATTCTCGCGATCGGCGGCCAGGATCTCCCCAACGAAACGCAATCCATGAAAAAATTTAGGAAGCGCCTGAAAGAAGCAAGAGGCGCGCAAGTTTCTTTGCGGATCGGCGGCAGTCGGGCACGCACTGTTGTCGTCGCACCAACCGCCGTTTGTGACTATTCCATCGAACTCGGCGCTAGTGAATCTATCAACGTTTTTGCTGACGGCAAGCGCGTCGTCATAACCCGGGCAATGATGCGTTTTGCACGTGACGAATTGGAGTTGGCCCTCGTTGTCAGTCACGAACTAGCGCACAATGTCATGGATCATGTGGACACAAAAATCGCCAACGCCGTACCGGGCTTGATCCTCGACCTCGTCTTTGCTGGTCTTGGCGTCAACACAGGAGGTGTATTCTCGAAAGTTTCAGGTAGCGCCTATTCCCATGACTTTGAAGCGGAAGCCGACTATGTCGGGCTTTATTACCTTGCGCGGGCCGGGTATCCGCTTAAGGAGGCGCCAAATTTTTGGCGAAGAATGGCCGCGCTTAACCCGAAAGCTGTAAGTCACGCTACGACTCACCCAACCACCGCCACGCGGTTTGTCGGTTTGCGCAATGCGGTCAATGAAATTGCATCGAAGCTCAGTAACGGCCAGCAACTGACACCAAACTCCAAGTAAGTTGAATTTAGCGAACTCAGCCTAAGCCTTCGGCGCGTTGCGAAAACGACAAGCGAACGATGCGTCGTGTCTCATCCCACATATCGAGCCCATCAAGTTCATCGAGCCGCATCCAGCAAACGTCGACCGCATCGTCGCCAGCGCATGCATCACCGGCCTGCCATTCGGCACCAAAATCGACGAGCGTATAGTGGTACTGGATGCAGCCATCCTTGCTGTAGGTGATTGAATCCACGACGTCGATAAGGGTCGCTGGCGTCACCGTTAACCCGGTTTCTTCAATCACTTCTCGAATAGCTGCTTCGCGCACGGTTTCGCGGGGTTGTTGCCGACCGCCAGGCAAGCTCCACTGTCCTTTCCACGGTTCTGTACCGCGCTTGACCAAAAGGACCTCATCGCCACGCCATACGGCAACGCCAACGCCGACTTGCGGCCAATGCTTAGAGTCAATTGCCACGACATTCCCCTCGACCTGTCTAAAAACGTCATAAACCTAATCGCACTTTCACATGCTGTGGGCAAACTACCGCGAACTCTTCTCCGATTGACCGCCCTAGCCGAGTGACACGATTACTGCGTAACAACGCCACTACTTCGCGCCCTGGACGCTGGTTCGAGTTAGACAGACAACACCGAAATGAGCGAGTGTTGAGGGTTAAACAAACAAGAAAGCTGTGAGATAGTTATTTGAGTTGCCACAGGGCCCCGGAAATACACTAAGGGAGAGAACGAAAGTGACCGCAACTGATACATCGAAACAGAAAAGTCGCGACAAATATATCGCCTCGAAAGATCAATCGGTGGTTGGTGCGCTGACGGACGGCTTCCATCTGGTCATTGACGCGCTCAAACTGAACGACATCAACACCATTTATCATGTGCCTGGCATTCCTATCACGGACTTGGGCCGTTATATGCAGGCCTCGGGCATCCGTATTTTTTCATTTAGGCACGAACAGAATGCCGGATACGCCGCAGCGATTGCCGGCTACCTGACTAAAAAACCTGGCGTATGCATGACCGTCTCGGCACCCGGTTTTCTTAACGGCTTAACGGCATTGGCACACGCAACGACCAATTGCTTTCCAATGATCTTGATCAGCGGCTCCTCGGAGCGCGAAATTGTCGATTTGCAGCAGGGCGATTATGAAGAGATGGACCAGTTGGCCATTGCCAAGCCGCTCTGTAAGGCAGCTTACCGCATCCTGCACGCGGAAGATATCGGTATCGGCATTGCGCGCGCCATTCGAGCAGCCGTTTCGAGCCGCCCGGGTGGTGTCTATCTTGACCTACCAGCGAAACTCCTGGGTCAGACCATGGATGCCGAGGCCGGCGACAAATCTTTGGTCAAAGTCATTGACCCGGCGCCACGCCAGTTGCCCGCACCGGAATCGGTGCAGCGCGCATTGAACGTTCTGAAAGAGGCAAAGCGTCCACTCATCATCCTCGGCAAAGGTGCCGCATATGCGCAGGCCGACGTGCAAATCCGCGACTTCGTTGAAAAAAGCGGCATTCCCTATCTAGCTATGAGCATGGCCAAAGGCCTGTTGCCCGACACGCACCCCCTTTCGGCCGGCCCGGCAAGGTCGTTGGTGTTGAAAGAATCCGATACGGTTGTAATGATCGGCGCCCGCCTCAATTGGTTGCTCTCGCACGGCAAGGGAAAGACCTGGGGGGATAAGCCGAAAAAGTTTGTGCAAATCGACATTGAGCCGAAGGAAATGGACAGCAATGTCGAAATTTCGGCACCAGTTGTCGGTGATATCGGGTCATGTGTTGAAGCACTGCTTAATAGCCTCGGCAATGACTGGAACGCTCCGTCAGCCGAGTGGATTGGTGCTATTTCCGCAAAAAAAGAAACCAACATTGCCCGGATGTTGCCGAAGCTGCAAAACAATAACATACCGATGGATTACCAAGGTGCGCTTGGTGCCCTGCGAGGGATAATTAAGGATCGGCCAGACGCAATCCTTGTCAATGAAGGCGCCAACACACTTGATTTCGCGCGCAGCATTATTGATATGTACAAGCCGCGCAAAAGATTGGACGTAGGCACTTGGGGCGTCATGGGGGTCGGGATGGGGCAGGCCATCGCGGCGGCAGTCGAAACCGGTCACCCGGTGTTGGCGATCGAAGGCGATAGCGCTTTCGGTTTCTCCGGCATGGAGGTCGAGACGATCTGCCGCTACAACCTGCCGATTTGCGTTGTGGTCTTCAACAACGGCGGCATTTATCGCGGCACAGACGTCAACCCAACCGGCGGCCCCGACGTCGCGACAACGGTTTTCGTAAAAGACGCCCGATACGACAAAATGATGGAAGCCTTTGGCGGTGTCGGTGTCTACGCAACTTCTCCCGACGATTTGCGGCGGGCGGTGAATGAGGCCATGGACTCCGGCAAGCCTACCCTCATAAACGCGGTGATCGACGCGAACGCCGGCACCGAAAGCGGCCGCATCGGCAACCTGAATCCACAGAGCGTTGTGGCGAAGAAATAACAGTGCTGTAGCAGTTTAATTTTTAAGACAGGAACTCAGAATGAAGGCACTCGAAGGCATCAAAATTCTCGATTTTACCCACGTTCAGTCCGGGCCCACTTGTACGCAATTATTGGCTTGGTTTGGCGCCGACGTGATCAAGGTTGAGCGGCCTGGTGTAGGCGATGCTACCCGCAAGCAATTGGTCGATGTGCCGGGTGCCGATAGTCTCTATTTCACGATGCTGAACCACAACAAGCGCTCCATCGAGTTGAACTCAAAAAACGAGACCGGGAAGCAGGTTCTGACCCGTTTAATAGAGACATGTGATGTGCTGGTAGAAAACTTCGCGCCAGGCGCCCTCGACCGAATGGGATTTAGCTGGGAGCGGATACAAGAGATCAATCCAAGAATGATTATGGCTTCGGTAAAGGGTTTTGGCCCCGGCAAATACGAAGACTGCAAGGTTTATGAGAACGTCGCTCAGTGTGCCGGCGGCGCCGCATCAACGACGGGATTCCTTGACGGTCCGCCGTTGGTTACCGGCGCGCAAATTGGCGATTCTGGAACCGGATTGCATCTTGCCCTCGGGATTGTCGCGGCCCTTTTTCAACGCGAGAAATCCGGTCGGGGTCAAAAAGTCTTAGCTGCCATGCAGGACAGCGTATTGAACCTGGCTCGGGTCAAATTGCGCGACCAGCAGCGCCTGGAAAAAGGCCCACTGACTGAATATTCCCAACATGGCGAAGGTATTCCATTCGGTGAGGCGACGCCGAGGGCCGGGAACGATTCCGGCGGTGGTCAGCCCGGCCGCATCTTGAAGTGCAAAGGCTGGGAAACGGATCCAAATGCCTACACGTACTTCATTTGCCAAGCGGCAATCTGGGAAAAACTCTGTGATGTCATTGGTGAGCTGGAATGGAAAACCAAAGAGGGTTACGCGAAACCATCAGAGCGCCTGGATAAGCTTAACGAGATATTTGAGCGTATCGAAGAATGGACCATGACAAAAACGAAGTTTGAGGTGATGGACACCTGTAATCCATTCGACATCCCGGTCGGCCCGATTTTGAGCATGAAGGAAATTGCCGAAGATGAAGGGCTACGTGCGACAGGGACGGTGGTCGAAGTCGACCATCCCGAACGCGGCCCATACCTGAGCGTCGGCTGTCCGATCAAGCTTTCAGACAGTCCTGTTGAGGTTAAGCGGTCGCCATTGCTAGGCGAACATACGATCGAAATCTTGTCAGAATTCCTCGGCTATGAAGGAGATGAATTAGGTAAAATCGTTGCGTCAGGTGCCGTCGGAGATGTGCACAAGGTTGCCTCCGAGAAGACATAAATTTTGCGACGCTACGTCGAATAAAATTGAAGACATTGTCAGAGTAAAATCGATTACTTTGACCTAATATCAGAATCGTATTTCTTCGCTGTCGATTTTTTTAGTTTATTCTGGATCGGTCCGGCCATGCCGAATGTGAGTCCGCGCCAGAGACAAGTATCGGGTATCGTTGCCGGGCCGCTTGCGCATCTCAACTTCCGTACGCAACTCCTGCCGACTAAACTGGTACCCGCAGCTCAGACCAAAACACCCGATGCTATTTTAGAGGAGTAACCAGCATGGATTACCGCAGCGTTGGGCTAAGTGGCCTCAAGGTTTCACCGCTGTGTATTGGGACCATGATATTTCGAGACGCGGCTGGTGAATGTTAAGCGGAATAAATCGTCGATCTTGCGCGCGAGAGCGGCATAAACTTCATCGATACAGCCGACAGCTACGGCCAAGGCGATTCCGAGCGCATCGTCGGTCGCATCATTGCCCGGGACCGTGAAAATTGGGTACTCGCGACAAAAATCGGAAGTGTTGAAGGAAAAGAGCCATTTGAGCGGGGGCTCAGTCGCAGATGGATGCTGCGTGCCACCGACCGAAGTCTTAAGCGGCTTGGCACGGACTACGTCGACATTTGGTGTATGCATATGCCCGACCATACGACACCGCTTGAAGAATCAATCTCTGCCATGGGCGACGTGATTGCTGACGGCAAAGTCACATATTGGGGGTTTTCCAACTATCGTGGATGGCAGGTTGGTGAAATCATCAGCCTCTGTGACGCCCTAGGTGTGCCGCGGCCAATCATCTGCCAACCACTTTACAATGCACTCAACCGTACGCCAGAAACTGACCTACTTCCGGCCTGCAATCACTATGGAATTGCCGTAGCGCCCTATTCCCCGATTGCCCGTGGCGTACTTACTGGCAAGTATGAGCTAGGAAAGACGCCACCCGAAGGCACTCGGGCTCACAGTGGCGACCAACGCATCCATGAAAGAAAATATCGTGACGAATCAATCGTCATCGCCAAGAAAATCAAGGCCTATGCGGAAGAACGCGGGATGACATCAATGCAGTACGCAATTCTGTGGCTCCTCAACAATGTCATTGTCGCAAGCATTGTTGCCGGACCACGGACGCTGGAGCAGTGGCGGGAATATGTCGGTGCACTCGATTTCGAATTCACAAGTGAAGATGAAGCATTTCTCGAGCAACTGGTGCCTGCCGGACATCCCTCCACACCTGGATTTACCGATCCACGCTATGCCTATACTGGCCGCGTCACCCTTACTGGCTAACGTTCCAAAGTTGGCATTGCGGACCTTCAATATTCGCTGAGTTCAGATTATGATGCCGCAAAGTGCCAATAAAACGCTTACCGCCATCAAACAAGCCATACCGGAATACGATGACAGAAGTTTCGGCGCAAACCGTCGGCGAGTTGTTACAGATTGGCGAGGATAATGATGTTGCCTTAGCCGCTCCAGGCCGACCGCCGCTCAGCTATGCTGGCTTACGGCGTCAAGTTGACAGGACGGCGGTGGCACTCAGCGCACTTGGCATAAACCGCAACGATCGTGTTGCGATCGTATTGCCGAATGGACCCGAGATGGCGAGCGCATTTCTCTGTGTTGCCGCTGCAGCAACGACGACGCCACTAAATCCGGCCTACCGTGAATCGGAGTTTGAGTTTTACCTGTTCGACCTTGAGGTAAAGGTATTGATGGTCGAGCATGGTAGCTCATCACCTGCAGTCGCCGTTGCCCGAGCGCAGGGCCTCCGCATTGTAGAAATCAAGTGGGCCGACGACGACCCAGTAGGCAGCTTTACATTTACGGATCGTCTCGAGGACGGCACCGTAAGTTCGAGCAATGCATCGCCTGCCGACGCCGCGCTCGTTTTGCACACGTCAGGAACTACAACCAGGCCGAAGATTGTGTCGCTCAGTCAGCTTAACCTTGCTGCGTCCGCTCAGAATATTGTTCGAACTCTGGACCTCTCATCATCGGACCGTTGCCTCAGTATCATGCCTCTATTCCATATCCATGGGTTGATGGCGGCAGTACTCGCATCGATCGCGGCAGGTGCCAGCGTTTTCTGTTGCCCCGCATTCAGCGCATTGCGTTTTTTCTCATGGCTCGATGAGGCAAAACCAACGTGGTACACCGCAGTCCCGACCATGCATCAGACAATTCTTGCGCGCGCTGGACGCAACAGAGAATGCATCGAGAATGCACATCTTCGTCTCATTCGATCGTCGTCTGCCTCATTGCCACCACAAGTCATGAAGGCGCTCGAGGAGGCGTTCGATGCGCCGGTAATTGAGTCCTACGGCATGACCGAGGCAGCACATCAGATGGCGAGCAACCCGCTACCGCCGAAGCCCAGAAAGGCCGGAAGTGTCGGGCTTGCCGCTGGACCGGATGTCGAGGTGATGGATGCTACGGGCCAGCTTCTTACATCCGGTGAGATCGGCGAAGTGGTCATCCGCGGCACGAACGTTTTCGAGAGTTATGAGAATAATCCTGATGCAACATCCACGGCATTTACAAACGGTTGGTTCCGAACCGGCGACCAGGGTGTGAAGGATTCCGAAGGATACCTGTCGATTACCGGGCGCCAAAAAGAGCTGATTAACCGCGGAGGAGAGAAGATATCACCACTTGAAGTCGATGAGGCGATTATGGATCACCCCGACGTAGCACAAGTTGTTACCTTTGCCCTGCCCCACGACACATTGGGAGAGGATGTTGCCGCGGCAGTCGTCTTGAACGACGGCGCGACGGTCGAGGCGCAGGAAATTAGGGAGTTTGTGTCGGACCGACTCGCTGCGTTTAAGGTACCTCGCCAAATAATCATTCTCGACGAAATACCGAAGGGTGCGACGGGCAAGCTTCAACGCATTGGTCTCGCCGAGAAACTTGGACTCGTCTGAGGTGCGCTGCCGATGAAGATCTGCATCTACGGAGCCGGTGCGATTGGTGGCCTTCTTGGCGCTGAGCTGGCGCTTTCTGGTAGCGACGTGTCGCTGATTGCGCGTGGACCACATTTGGATGCGATCAAGCGCGATGGCCTAGAGTTGATCCGCGACGGCAAATCACGCGTCGCACACCCGGTCGCAACCGACAATCCTGCAGAGCTTGGACAACAGGACTACGTCATTATCACTCTGAAAGCACACTCGGTCCCAGGTGTCGTTGATGCCATGCAACCGTTGTTGAGCCCGGAGACGACAGTGGTCACCGCCGTAAACGGTATACCCTGGTGGTATTTTCGCGGGGTAGAAGGGCCCTACAGCAATCATCAACTCACGAGCGTTGATCCAGGCGGCAAACAGTGGGGTGGAATCGGCCCACAGCGCGCCGTTGGATGTGTTGTCTATCCGGCAGCTGAGGTCGAACGCCCTGGGGTTGTCCGTCATATAGAAGGCGATCGCTTCACTCTGGGAGAGCCTGATGGAAGCCGCTCAGAACGCGCGTCCCATTTTTCCGAAGCTCTCATCACAGCTGGTTTCAAGGCACCAGTACGGCCTCGAATTCGCGACGAAATATGGATTAAGCTTTGGGGAAATTTAAGCTTCAATCCGATCAGCGTCTTGACGTCGGCGACACTGGCGGAAATCTGTAACGATCCAGGTACGCGATCCGTCGCACGCGCGATGATGGTCGAAGCTCAGCAGATTGGCGAGGCCGTAGGTGCGCGCTTCCCAATCGATGTGGATAAACGGATTGACGGGGCGGCGGCCGTCGGAGCGCATCGGACGTCCATGTTGCAGGACCTGGACCGCGGACGACCCATGGAGATTGATGCATTGGTCAAAGTCGTGCAGGAACTCGGTCAACTAACGAAAATTGCGACGCCCTACATCGACACGGTACTGGCTCTTGTGTGTTTCCACGCACGGCTTGCAGGAAGTTATCAGGGGTGAAAGATTATTCCGCCCCTCCCGCTGCTGAGCTAGCGCCGACAGACTCACCCGGCACGCTTGACACGGGACTTACTGGGCGCGTTACTAGATATTCTGCGCTGTACTCGGACTGATTGACTAGGGTACTCAATTCACAACACTGCGGTCGAGTTTCGTGACTAAAAACCCTTCAACAGACTTTACAATTAAGAGCCGCGTCAGCGGTCAAGAGCGCCAGGCGCGTGCGGGGCACCGCGGCGGAGTTCTCTGGTTCACAGGGCTGTCCGGCGCTGGTAAATCGACACTGGCAATCGAACTTGAGCGGCAACTGTTCGCCAAAGGCTATAGTGTCTATGTGCTGGACGGCGACAATTTGCGCACCGGGCTGAACGCCGACTTGGGTTTTAGCCACACCGACCGGACCGAGAATATACGCCGCGTCGGTGAACTCGCCGCCCTTTTTGCCGACGCTGGCACAATCGCGATTTCGGCCTTTATTTCACCCTACTGCGCCGACCGCGACCAAGCGCGTGAAGCCGCCGGAGATGCCTTTAACGAAGTCTATGTGAAAGCCGATGTCGAGGCTTGTGAGGGGCGTGACCCTAAAGGTCTGTATCGTCGGGCGCGCAAGGGCGAGATTCCCGACTTCACGGGTGTCTCAGCGCCCTATGAAGTGCCGGAGTCGCCGGATTTCGTGGTCGATACGGTTACTGATGACATCTCGACATGCGTCGAAAACTTGGTTAGGTATGTCAAGGCTGCTTATGGAGCAGATGAGAGCGATAAAGGCCCAAACTAGAGCTAGGACAGTCGACCTGCTCTATTTGCCAAAATTCTCTCCATCGTGCGCCAGATGAAAATCATGCGGCGTTTTGCGATCATAAACTTCGCAGGAGAATTGACTTGTGAAAAACTCCAGTGCGCTATTTGATGAAGGTCCGATGAACGAAAACCTCGCCCTGTATGATACTTTCCTTGCCAACACTGGTCCGGACCGGTTGCAGAAAATTCTTGCTCGAAGCGAACTATTCCGAATGACGCTTGAAATACCAGGCGACATTGTCGAATGCGGTGTGTTCAAGGGATCTGGTTTATACACTTGGGCGAAGTTGCTTCAGCTCTTCAAGCCGAACAACGAATACCGTTTGATTGGCTTTGATTTCTTTGGTACCGACCGAGACTCGGACTTTCAACACGAGGTTGACGCGGATTGCCTCATGGAACACGAGGACGATTGGGCCTCACCCGATACAATTCGGTCGGCCTGCGCAGGTTGGGGATTCAACAAATTGGAGTTGATTGCGGGCAACGTGATCGAGACGACAAAACGGTTTGCCGAGGAGCGGTTGGGCGCCCGCCTTTCGTTGCTTTATCTCGACGTCGACAACTATGAGGGTTCTTTGGCTTGTTTGGAGAACCTTTATGCCATGGTCAGCCCCGGCGGCGTCGTGGCATTCGATGAGTACGCACTTGAGGGATATGGCGAGTCGAATGCTGTGGATGAGTTTTTTAGCGACAAGAGTGTTAAATTAAAATCCATACCGTGGGCAAACACGCCGACCGCTTACGTCATTAAGTAGAGCGCCCAGAAAGTGACACAGTCTTCGGAATCATCATACGAAAATACGATAAAGACACTGCTGCACACGCAGCGCGGCACCTATCAGGACCTATCGTATCTTCCTACATTCAGGGCATCCGGGCTGTTCTTCGTCGTCATAGACGAGCAGACGGCAACGCATGTCAGCTTCATGAATTACTGGCGTGAAAAAAACAACAATAGCTCCGTTGGAGCGATGGTAACCCTTCGGGATGCCGAAGGCACAAAAGTCGGGCGGCGCTATTTCCGTGTAGACGAGATGGTTTATCAGATTGATGCGCGCGACATTCTGGAAACCTCAGGTCCGTTTCTCGGTTCTCTTGAAGTTGATTTTTACTCAGACGAAGACCTCAAGTATGCCTTTCCTGCTCTATCGGTATTCTATGAAACGCCTGGCGGCTTGTCGTATGTGCATACAAACCAGCGCGTGTTCAACAATTTAGACGATCAAGAGCGCGGCGTGCGATTCAACGCGTGGCAAACCGGTTTTGACATTCGATTCGATGATGGCACGCGTCCCTTCATCTTTCTGGTCAACGGCCCGCGACATCTCAGCGATGCAACCGTCGAATTAAAGGTATTCAACGCAACCGGTGAATTGATTGAGCGGAAGATTTCACTCGGTGAATTGCCAGGTTATGCCGCAAGGCGTTTGGAGCTTGCCGAAATAGACGGCCTGCGCGGCTTTCTTGGCACGGCAACCGGCTTCTGCAAGATCAACGCGCCGTTCGGCGACGTGTATTGTCGCTTTGCTTGTGGAAATTCGCTCGCAGACGGTTCCTGGATGTCGGTCACGCATAGCTACTTCGATTGTACTGCGCACGACGACTTCTACACTGCCGACGCATTTGCCGACAACGAGATGCCCTGTTATGTACCCTTCCATCTGATAGACGGGCTGGACGTCGAGCTTGTTTTCTACCCCATTATGGCCAAAACGAAAGTTGCGTTCTCAATTGAGTGTTTTGATGAGGAAGGCCGAAGGCGCGCCATCATTGAAGCGCCTGAAGCGTTCGATACCGCTGGCGAGCGCGTATTTAGAATAGACGTGCGGAAGTGGCTCGCAGAGCATGGGGTTACGGCCGGTGAAACGCTTTACTGTGTCCATGTAGATCCCACCGACGGACTCTTACCCACGCGCGTGTCATTCGGCCTGAATTACCGTAAAGGCCAACGACTGGGAACCAACATCAGCTCGTCGGTTCTGATGGCAACGAGCCACGGCATACGCGCGCGATCATGGCTGTGGGGCTCGACAGCACATCGCGTCGGCGCGACAAACGTTATCATGGTCTCGCATTTGAGCAAGCTGCGTGACTCTCGCGAATCCGCTGAATTCACTTTGTTGCTCTATGGCCGGCATGGACAAGTGGCGAGCAAGACATACAAATCCATCAATGGTACGGCGATAAATATTATGCCTGGGGCACTTCTGAAGGATGCCGGCTATACACCGCAGGATAGGGAAGTTCTTTGGTATGCGCTGCAATCAGACAATTCATCACTTATCTGTAATCAACTGCATATTAGCAGCGAGGGAAATATTGGAGGCGATCACTCTTTCTGATCCCGAAAATATAAGGCGGACCGCTCAAAAATGAGGCGGCCCGCCAGTCAAAACACCCTAGTGTCTACGTTTAGGCGCCGGTGTATTGCGGCACGCTGCGCAACCATAGTTCCAACTCGACAAGTCGCTGCATAATCAGGCCAGCATTGCGGCTCGCATTCTTGCGGAACCTTTCGACGTATTCCGTGAGGCGTCGACCCTCCGCGTATTGGCTCAACCTCGAATCGGATGCGGTCAACGCCTCCAAATAGATGCCGGCCCCGTTCGGATCCGAAAACCATTCGTGATACGGCAACCACAAGCCGATCTTGCGCCGGTGAATTACTTCCTTCGGCAGGAACGAAGCGGCCATTTTTTTAAGTAGCGGCTTGGTGACGCCACCTGGTGTACGAATATCCCGCGGCAGTTGATTGACGACCCGCAGCAAGGGCATATGGACAAATGGCACACGCGCCTCGACGGAGGCTGCCATACTCATCTTGTCTTGGCGAATTAGCAAAGATTCGAGATATGCGGATTGGTCCACTGCGTAAAGCCGGTCGCGAAAATCCTGAAACCTGTCGCTCGCAACCTGCCGAGCGCCCGGTTCCGGAACAAGGCCCGGGAAAATCTGCTGCACCATCTGAAAGTCGTGATAAACGCTGGCATAGCTGGCAGCATCCAAATTCGCGAATCTACGGATACCGGCGAACGGCCAGTGTGACGGCAGCCGTTGCGTCGGTAGGACACGCCCAAGCCGTTCCTGCCACATGAGCTTGCGCCAATTCTGATAACGCTGGTAACCGCCGAACATTTCGTCGGCGCCTTCACCGGTCAGCACCACCTTTGAGCGTTCACGGATGCGATCACACAGCAACATTAGCAAAACGCAGCCACCGTGCGGCGTTGGTCCCTCCATATGCCTGACCGCACGAGGTAATGCGTCGACATAGTCTTTAGCGCCAACCACGAAGCACTGATGATCAAGATTATAACGCTCAGCTACCATACGTTGATAACTTGATTCATCGTATTCATGAGCGCCAAGGCTGACGGAATAGCTCGACATCCGTCCATCGGTACGGGAAGCCGCAAGCGCTCCGATCAGGCTGGAATCGATGCCGCCTGATAATTGTACTGAGTAACCGACGTCACTCGCGAGATGCGCCGAGAGAGAATTTGTAATCGCTTCCTCTAACTTCTCACTTACTTCGCCGGCGCTAATTGCCTCGTCGGGACACAGCGTATCCAGTGGGTCGCAATACCGCCGCTCCTGAATTTGGCCAGAAGCTAATTGAACCGTGACCAGCGTTCCACCTGGAATTCGCTCCACGTCCTCGTAGTTGGAAAGTCGACCCGCCGCCCACCCAAAGGTTATGAGTTCACTGAGTGCAGCTTGGTTCACGCGCGGCGGGACAAGACGAAGGAGTGGTCGAACTTCACTCGCAAACGCAGTCATCGACCCACGCCGTGTCATATAGAGGGGCTTGATTCCGAGCGGATCCCTTGCGGCAAGCGCAACGCCACGTTTTCTGTCGACAAGCGAAAAGGCAAACATGCCCTCCAGCCGGTCGAGGATTGCTTCACCCCAAAGCAAGTAGCCTTCGAGGACAACCTCCGTATCACCTTCAGTCCGAAGGCGGACATTGTGCTGTTTCAGCTCTGTGCGAAGTTTCTGATAGTTGTAAATCTCCCCGTTAAATACGAGACTGCACCGGCCACTCGGATCGGTCATAGGCTGATCTGCCTTGGCCGTTGGATCGAGTATTGCCAGCCTGCGGAAGACAACCGCCCATCCCGACTCCGATAGGGAGCCACCGGAATCCGGACCGCGGTGAAACAGATCCTCGTCAATTGCGTTCAGTAAGCCCGGCTCAAAGTGGCGGCCGGGCTCGAACAATGCAGCAATACCGCACATCTATTTCTCACCCATTACCAATTACAGTTTCTTCGATAAGCGTCGCATAACGTTCCGCGATTTCGCTGAGCGCGTAACGTGCGCTGGCGGTCGCTGCGTTTTTGCGCAGCTTGGCTCCAAGTTCAGAATCTGAGAGTACACGGTTTATCGCCGCGCCTAGCGCATGCGGGTTTTCCGGCGGGACTAACAGGCCTGTTTCTCCATCGCACAAAATTTCGCCGGGACCGTATGGGCAATCCGTCGCGATGACCGGCAAACCGGCCGCCATTGCCTCAACAATGACATGGCCAAACCCTTCCCAGCGCGACGACAAAACAAACAAATCGGCATGAGCAAGCCATGGCGCAATGTCGCCCACGAAACCGGGCAATGAAACCCGCTCGGCAATTCCGAGCTCTCGCGCGCGCGTCTCCAGCGCGATACGATCATCTCCTTCACCGAGGATTGTCAGCCGCGCGTCTTTGGCAGCAATCCCCGCAAAGGCGTCGAGCAAGATGTCGAATCCCTTCTGTCGCGTTAGGCGTCCCATCGCGACGATCATCGGTCCTGTTGTTGCCGTGGGTACATCGCCTTCGCGCACCAGCCGTACGGCATCGTACAAATTCGCGACGTCAACCGCATTGGGTATCGTGTGTGTACACGTAGGTTCGAGCCGATAGTCAGCAGTAATTTCCTGACGAACACCTTCGGAAAGTGCAATTACGGCATCGGCCCTTCGATAGGCGCAGCCGATCAATGTTCGGCGAACTGGACCGATATCTGCGCGCGCACGATGGCTGTTTGTCTCACGCAGGATCAATTTCGGACGCGCAGATAGACCTTGGACAGCCAGCCAGGCCACTGCATTTGCATCGGCAATCGTGGCAACTAGAGCGTCCGGCCGCTGTTGCCGTACTAAGCGTCGAAGAGGACCCAACGCCCAACGCAGGCGACCAGAATTCAAATCGTGCAAAGGGACGTTCTCGTCGAGCCAGTGGCGGGCATGTCCGTCGATCCGTGCCGCAGCCAGAGTCGGCTCGATCCGAGCGCGTGGTAATATATTAGCCAAATTGACGAATGTCCGCTGTGCACCGCCGCCATCCATATCGGGGAGGAAGAGCAATATACGTAGTGGACCATCGGTCACGGCTTCTGGAACAACCACCAGTTAAGATTGTCCAATCCGGTCGTCCGCTTCCAAAAAAAGCCATCGGCAATGAGGCTCAATTCAGGGTAGTTGTCGAGCCATAAGGCGCCGTAGTCGCGTTTGAATAGGAGGTCGTCTTCCCCGCGATAGGTTTTCGCCTCCGGTGTCGGTGAAAAATACTCAAGTGAGAGAATATAGCGCGCCGACACGCGGTGTATTTCAGCATAGGCGGTGTCGATACCTTCGGGCGGCACGTGTATTAGCACGCCGCTGGTGAATACGAGGTCGATCGAGCTATCGTCGAACGGCAGGCTCGCCGCCGTAGCATTGAAAATCTGATCTTTTGGTAAGACATCGTCATCAATGAGGCGTTTTCTCGCTTTTGCGTTCGGCTCAACCGCAAATAGCCGTGCGTCAGTCAGTCGACTTAAAGCTCGAAGATTGACCCCAATGTTGGCGCCAACTTCGAGAATTGATGAAGGGAGGGGCTTGGGTAAATGTTCGAGAATTTGCTCGTAGGCACTCGCGACAGAAATTATTTGCTCTGCTGTTGCTTCGTTGCGGTCAGTGTAGGCGTCGCCAAAGGAACCGCGCCATGTCGACAAGTGTTTTCCTGGCTGCTCCATGGACGGTTTTCCCTTCATGCCGGGCACTCCATGGCAACTTGAATCGGAGTCGCCGCAACGCCCGCGTTGATCTGCAAAAGCTCCGGGTGATCAGTGAGAAGCCGCTCGATCTTCAAGAGACCGAATGCCGGGTCATTTGCGCCGTGAACCTCAAAAAGACACTGCATCAGCTCATAATCCTCCGGTTCGTCTAAAGTCAGCCGCCAAGACCGCAGATCGGGAAGTCGATCGATAAATATGGCAGAGAAGCGTTCCGGCTGCTGCCAGATAAATGGCGTGACATGTTCGCGTTGGTAGGGATCGATTGCCTCTAGGTCGGCAACATTAAGGAGACCAACAGAGGCAGCCTCGACATCAAAGCCAAGAGGTACGCCAGAAGTAAAGGCAGTTCGGACGTAGCCTCCTGTACGGGCGGCCGCCCCAAGAACGGCGCCGGCGATTGCCGGGTCGAAAAGGGGGCAGTCGGATGTGATCCGTAGCACGGTATCTGCATTGGTTTTTTCAGCGGCAATGACGTAGCGGCGCAATACATCCTGCTCCGGCCCCACCGCCAGCACGACGTCTGGTTCACTATCAACATAGTCCACAAGCGCCTGTTGGTCGCCACTATCCGGTATCGCAACACAGATAGTGTCAAGACCTTCAATCAGACGGGCACGCGCGACGACATGCGCCAATACCGGCAGACCGGCAAGCGGCAGCATGACCTTGCCCGGCAACCTGGTCGAACTCATACGGGCCTGGATAACGGCAACTGCGCGGTCGGTCATTTTATTGGATCGTCGCCCCAGTCGACGCATGATAGGTCGAGTGGCGTACCCCGACGGAGCCCGCGTGACGCCCGATGGCCAATGACACGCTCGAAATAGCCAGGCGCGAGACCGAACCCTGGCCGGATCGAGCGAACATTCGCCTCTGTCAGCAACTCACCTGCAGCGACGTCGGCAACGATATAGAGGGAACGGCGAAATTGAGCGTTCGCTTCCTCGCTCGCCTTTTGTGTGTAATCAACATCACCGAGCGCAGCCCAAGCAGTTTGGCAATCCTTGACCAATAACCGAAACTCGTTTGGTTCCAAACTGAAGACGGCATCGGGCCCGCCCTCGCTGCGGTCGGACGTCATATGCTTCTCAATTACCGACGCGCCCATTGCGATCGCAGACACCGGCACTGCTGTTCCGAGCGTGTGATCGCTCAATCCAACGGGCCAGTCAAATGAATCCGCCAAGTGAGGAATTGTCCGCAAATTAGCTTCCTCTGCCGGCGTTGGGTATCCGCTAACGCAGTGCAGGACAATTACTCCATTAGCCCCCCCATTTGTGGCCGCCTCGACCGCCTCCGTTACCTCCTCAAAATTGGCCATCCCCGTCGAAATGACAAGCGGCTTCCCCTTTGCAGCAGCATAACGAATCAGCATCGGATCGATGCATTCGAAGGACGCGATCTTGTATGCTGGAGGATCGAACTGTTCAAGAAAATCGACCGCCGTGGCGTCGAACGGTGAACTGAATACGGCAATGTCGAGTTCGCGTCCTTTATCAAAAAGTGCGGCGTGCCAATCCCACGGCGTGTGCGCCTCCTGATACAATTCATAAAGCGACCGTCCCGCCCATGGGCCGGTCTTGATGTCAAATCCCGGACCGTGATGGTCGATAGTGATCGTATCTGCAGTATAGGTCTGCAGTTTGACTGCATCCGCGCCAGCCGCCTTGGCCTCTTCCATAAGGAAAAGTGCCCGATCTAGTTGTCCCAAATGGTTGGCGGAGAGTTCGGCAATTATGTATGGCGGTGTGCCAGCACCGACGGAACGCGTGCCAATCTGAACGCTTCGGGTGCTCATGATGTTCCTGCTTCGCCACGGCGAAAATAACGGCTGCCTTCATGTGTGTATCCCGCGCTCGCAAACAATCGGTGCGACGCAGAATTTTCGGGCAAAACCTCCGCAACGAAATCACTGACGGGCCATAACGCATGAGCAAGATCAAGAGTCGCTCCGCCGAGTCCCCGTCTTTGACATTCAGGTGCAATCAGTATCGAAATCAACCAGTCGCCATCCGTCCGTGCATATGGCTCAAGCCGCAGCACGCCCGAGGGCTGACCTTCATGCTCAATAATAAAATACTGTTCCTCAGGATCGGCGAGCCGGTCGGCGAACCAAGACTTGTGCTCGCTTTCGCTCGGCGGCGTCGGTTGGTGCGCATGGAGTCGGATGTCCGGATGGATTTGCCATTGATAAACGAAATGGCAGTCGGCCGGCCTCACAGGACGAAGCGTCACATTCTGACCAGTTTGCATTTTCTGCTTCGAGACCAGTGTCGCAACCCGCATCGCGCCACGACCGTCACATAGTCCAAGAGCCCCCATCGACATGGCAATGAGCTCATTTGTATTCATTGCCCGAATCGCCTCAAGAATTTCGCCTTTCGGAACATCCTCAGGACGGCCAAGAACCTTGGCGGCGCCGGCAGATTCTAAGTTGTGGGCAACCTCTGTTTGATTATCTGCGATCACGAACAGTAACGAGGGCAGGCCCGCAGCACAACGTTCCCAAGCACTGGAACCGCTGGCACCAATTGCAAGATCAGCCGCCTGCATAAGACATGCAAGCTGCGCCGCATCAACATCGACATGTAGATTTCCAACATTCTTCGACCGAACGTCGCTCAGATGAGGGGCACCGGAGGTCAGGACGATATCGATTTCCAAATCCAAGCCCGCCAACTCGCCCAAAACAAGACCAGTGATATTATCGGGATCAGTCGCGCCCATACTCACCAACACCTTGCCGACACCCTGGCTCGGCGATTTGGATTGCACTCCGACAAATTCGGGACGAATCGGCGCGTAGCGCGGCCCCACGAATACGCTACAATCCGCAGGTACAAATGGCTCATACTCCAGATGCATACGGCCAAGCGTTGGATCAAGAAGAATATCACAATCATGCTGCCGCCCAGGATAGTCGCCAACGACGAGGATGCGGTTGGCCCAGGGGCGGCAAGCCCGTTCGAACTTGATATCCAGGCCATAATGATCGGTTACCAGCAATTCACAACCGGAGGGAAAGTGAGCCTCCAGTGTTGCCGCTTTGTCAAAGTCTTCATGGACAACTATTTCTGGCTGCAGGCCCGAGAGCGCAGCAAGGTCGCGCACAAATTCTGACCGGCTGGCAAACGCGACATGCCAACCAACATGATCAAACGCCCGTGCGATGCTGAGGCAGCGCATGACATGACCACCACCAATACTTGGTGAAGCATCGGCACGGAAGACAACAAGGCGATGTTCCTTGGATGCGCTCAAGAATGCGCCAAAATCTCAGTTCGTATTTCGCGAGCAGCACGGCGACCGGCACCTTTGGTGCCAGAAGAGAAGAACCGCCGCACTAGGGCATCACGCGCTACAGACTTCTCAGCCCACATAGATTCTATCTCTTCAATCGGCCGGTCAAGAAACCGCCGCAGTGAATCATGGAAGTCCGCAGCGCCAGCATCGAACAAAAAGACTCCGGCCGCAAAAGCTTCGCGCGCGTCCGCGGGAAGCGGAGTGGCGTCGGGGATATCGATATGAATCATCGGCTTGCCTGTCGTCAAACACCAACTCGGGGTGCTGTAGCCACGCGACGTAATTAATAGGCGCGCGCTTCCAACGATGTAGCGCAGATCAAGCCGACCGCGATAGATTTCAATATTTGATGCCGAAGCGGCAGCGGTTTCGACGGGATCGGGATCTTCAAACCGCCGACCGGGATAGGGCTTGTACAAGACTTTCTTGCGCAAACGCGCAAGCACCTTTTCGACAATACCGAATTCGTAGCGAAATTTATCGTAGTCGTTTACACCCTCAATTTGACCGTGGTTCGCTACATAAAATGCTGTTGAAATATACCATATTTCCGGCGCATCATGCCCGACGTCCAAATTTCCCATTCGATAGTAGTCCTTTGGCAGACCAACATCGATAGCGCGGCCGCGGCGAAATATTCCTGCTTGAGACAGTTCAACGGCACGCTCATTGAATAAGATCTCAAGATCGGAAGCGGCACTTTCTAGATGCGCTTCATACTGTCTGACCCGATCATTGATCTCAATCGTCACGCCATGTTGGAAGCCAACGAGCGGAATCCGTCGCTCCCGCAATACTCGATATAAACCGATCAACTCCGGCTCGTTCAAATGATTGGAGAGCACCGCCTTCGGTTTGAATCGGGCGAGCAGATCGAGTTCAATTTTCCATTCTGGCAAACTCGCCCTATAGCGAGCGACGTGACGCACTAAATCGTTGCCAAACACCTCTTCCAGCACGTGCGCCGCTGAGTCGGCCAGGTGCGGCCCCAAGTGAAGTGCCGCCAGTTTTGCAGCACATGATTTTAGTCTTTTCTCTTCATTTTTCGGCAACTTCGGCGGCCTCTCATTCTTCAATAAGCTCAGCAACCGCGGTGCATAACCCATGAGAAAAAGCCAAAATGCCGTTTCTTTCGAAAGTTCATTCTCTCGCAGCATTAATATGCTGCCACGCGGCCCGCGCATGCTGGTGGCACGTGACAGCCATTCTGCTGCACGAAAAACAAGCGCCTCAATCGTAGAAAAGGCCAATCGCTTTTTCAATGTCGGCGACGGTGGACGTGGATCGCCTTCGCCCTGCGCAGCGTCAATGGGAACCTTCATGACGATCAGATTTTTATTGTCTTTCAATATCTGCGTTAGTGGCGAACGTATCATCTCATTGAGATGAGAATCGTGGCTACATAACTCGACCACCGCTACAGTGTCCTGAAAATCTTCTTCAGTTACAAACGCTGCTTTTGCGACGATTGGTTGCATTTGTAGAACTGCAAGGCGGCTGGCAATCAAAGCAACGTCCGGATCGTCAGAAAATGCGCTCTTGCATGCGCGGCCAAGCGCGATGCATGCATCCTCCAGCGCTCGCAAACGGGCCGGCGTCAGGGCAGCGTCTGCTTGGACGGTTTCGAGCGTTGGATCAGCGAGTAATGCCGGTGCTGTTGTTCGAACTTGCGCACTGTCATTAAGGCCAGCCGCTTGAGCGGCGGCGAGCGCTATACGTGAATCGACATAGACTACAGACACTTGATGCAGGTCGTTTCTCGACCCGCGATCAATTTGCGCTATGTCGCTCGCGTTTTTTTTGCTCGATGATACCATAGTGATAGATAACAAATGGTAGGACGGACTGATAATTCGCCGGCCATAGAGAGCCTCAGGGTGTTCGTGTCCGCGCGCAGCCGCACATACCAATTCGGCACACGTCACTCTGTATTACAGACGGACAGGAAATCCTTCTGCTGCAAGATACGACTTGGCTTCCGCAGGTGTTTGCTGCGTGAAGTGAAAAACACTGGCGGCAGCTATTGCTGATGCATGTCCATCTCGGAGAGCGCTCGCCATATGCGCGTAGGTACCAGCCCCCCCGGAAGCGACCACCGGAATGCGCACAGCTCCGGTAACACCGCGGATGAGATCTACATCGTACCCTCGCATCGTCCCGTCGCGTTCGATTGACGTCAGGAGGATCTCTCCGGCACCGGCCTCCTCAACTCTCTGCGCAACTTCGATCGGATCAAGTCCAGTCGGCTGCTTTCCAGCACGCGTATAGACCTCATATCGCCCCCCCGCACTCTGCTGCGCATCGAGGGAAACAACAATGCATTGGCTTCCGAACTGATTTGCGCAGTCCGCGACTAGCGGTGGATCCTCCACCGCCGCCGTATTAATAGCGACTTTATCCGCGCCAACCATAAGCAGTCGGCGAACGTCCTCGACCGCCCGTACACCGCCGCCGACCGTAAGCGGCATGAAGCATTCGTCAGCCAAGTCATCGATAAGGTCGTAATCCGGCTGACGGTCCTCTGCAGTTGCGGCAATATCTAAAAATACCAATTCGTCCACTTCCCGCATGTTGTAGACCTTGATCGCCTGCATCGCCGCACCGACCCGTCGCCCGCTATCAAACCCAGTCCCTTTGACTAAGCCAAAATCCTTGTAGAGCAAGGTTGGCATCACGCGAATCTTCAGCACTGTTTACAGCGACAGGAAGTTACGCAGGATTGCAAATCCGGCGCGTTGACTTTTTTCCGGATGAAATTGCGTCGCATAGATATTTTCATGCTGTAGGACTGAAACAAATCCACCGCAATAGGGCGTGGTCGCGATCACATCCTCCTTACTCCTGCATACAAGGTGATAGCTATGGACAAAATAGTAGTCTCTGGTTTCTTCAATCCCACTCAGCAGGGGAGATTCCTTGCGGTGTTCTAGCTGGTTCCAGCCCATGTGGGGGACCCGCTCATCCCGATTTACCGGCTGCAAAATTTTGACTTCCCCGTCGATCAGACCAAGCCCTTTAGCATCTGATATCTCGGTACTTCTATGTGCGAGGAGCTGCATTCCGAGACAGACGCCAAGCAAGGGAATACTGCCTTCCGTAACACGTTCAATCAATATGTCCACCAAGCCACGTTCGCGCATGTTCTTCATTGCAGCCGGAAACGCACCGACGCCCGGCAGCACGAACTTGTCGGCAAAGCGAAGTGGCTCCGGCGTCGCGGCCACGACCGCTTCGCTGCCGCACTCTTCAATGGCACGTGTAATGGAATCGAGATTACAGAGCCCGTAGTCGATGACAGCAACTTTGACCATCTAGCCAATTTCGTTGTCGTAGTTCACCTTGACCAAGCTGCCACTCTTGTCCTTGACAAGCCCTCCCCGGTTATCGGTCAGGAACAGCTTCTTGTTGGTAAACCGGTCGCAAATACCGGAAAATTCTTTCACGTCCATATCTAGCTCCGCAAGAATTCCCCCAAGCGCTTTACCTAAGTAAGAAGTAGGGAATTTTCCATCGCGCTCGGCAACGATCACCAATGACTCCTCGCGGCTTAACCGCCCACGGCGAATGTGCATGCATGCCTGATCTGTCGCACGGCCGTAGCCGTATTTTAAGAACTTGAAATAATCGTGAATTCCCGTCTGATAGTTGTCGAGATTTTCGTAATCTACCAACGACCCCTCTACCGGCTCGGGGTAAGTTTCGAACCCATGTTTTTTGGCGACTTCGGCGTTGTTGAAGCCGTCCCACGGAACATAATAGCCAAGGAAGACTCCGGTAACCCCAACGCACGCCAATTCTACATCGGTCGGGTAGGTATATTGGATCAGATGGTGCTGTTCGATGCCGACCTGGCCAGCCAAATCCGATACACGCAAACCCAAAAGGCCGCCGAATTCTTCCAGCCACTTGCGAGTAAGGACACTGCTCTTTGCCGCTTGGGCAGGCCCACCGTATTCATCTTGGGAATTTTCCCCCCAAACGATTAACGGAATACGCAATTGGACCGCTATGCGAACCGGGATCGTGAAGATGGTGACATGCTCCGGCCATGACACATCACCGATTTGTTCCAACGCAAGACGATTTATGCGCCGGCGTATTATCGGATTGGTCGAGATCTCAATATAGTCAACGCCCAGTTTTTTGATATTTTCGATGTTTCTACGGCCATACGGTGACAAGTCGTCCGTCATCGCGGTTACGCATAGCGGATTGGCGCCAAGTTCCAGCAAGCTGATCACTTGATACGTCGAATCCTTGCCACCGCTGACGGGAATAAGGCAATCGTAGGTCGCGCCTGACTCGGCGCGATAACGATCAAGAATTTTCTTAAGTTCGTCGCGTCGCGCATCCCAGTTGATTTCATCGCGCCGCTCGTAGTTTCGACAAGCAGAACAAACACCATCCTCGTCGAACGACAAGTCGGGCTTTGTTTCCGGCATAACGCAACGGTTGCAATAGCGAATCACAGTCCGTTTAGTCCGCTCTCATATCTGCATCTCAACTGCAGAAGCAAGCGCCTCGACCACGCGCTCGACATCTGCCTCGACCATCCCGACATGGAGCGGTAGCGATAGTACTCCGGCATAGAATGCTTCCGCCCCAGGAAGTGACATTTCCCCGTAACGGCGACGGAAATAAGGCTGCATATGAAGCGGCAGGTAGTGAACCTGAGTCCCAATACCTACATTCTTGAGCCGCATCATAACCTGCGACCGTGTAAGTCCAAGCGCCGCAAAGTCGATGTGCACGGCATATAGATGCCAAACAGGATTGCATTCTAGCTGCCGAGAGAGTGGACGCACAATCGGCTCCAATGATGCCAACATCACATCATAGTACCGGGCAATCCGCCGTCGAGCGGCAGCAAAATCATCAAGTTTTCGAAGTTGGCTCGAACCCAATGCGCATTGAATATCACTCAGCCGGTAATTGTGACCCGGTTCTGTCATCTCATAGTACCAAGGATTTGATTCGCCCGATCGATCGAATGCTAGATCGCCATTCTCGAACTCACCGGCCGCTCGCGTCATACCGTGGCTTCGAAACCGGCGCAGGCGTGCCGCGAGTTCGTCATCGTTCGTTGTTACGGCGCCGCCTTCTCCCGTGGTAATCGTCTTAATTGCGTGAAATGAAAACGTCTCCATAACTGCCTGACCACAATCGCCAACCTGGCCATCGTTGCCATAAGTGGAGGCCAACGCATGGCTGGAATCGTAGACGATGGATCGGCCCTTCGCCGTGTCTTCGATAGCCTCGCGGTCGGGAACCTGTCCGGCATAACAGACCGGAAAGATCGTCTTAATTTTTTCGACGTCCGCTTTGGAATAAGCCGCTGAGAGATCGTCTGGGCGCATCATTCCAGTTTCTGGATCAACGTCTGAGAACACTACCTCTGCACCCACATGACGCACCACATTTGCAGTCGCAAGGAAAGTGACCGATGGCACGACTGCCTGATCGCCGGGTCCCAGACCGAGCGCCATTGCCGCAAGATGTAAAGCGGCGGTACCGCTTGCGCAAACGACTGCATCCTTAGCACCGACGGCCTCAGAAAATTCGGCTTCGAATTTCTCGACGGCAGGTCCAGTAGTCAGATAGTCGCCGCGCAGCGCCTGTGCGACAGCCGCAATGTCGTCTTCATCGATATGTTGACGTGCATACGGCAAGAAGGAACGTTCCGCCTCCCTCAATCTGTATGCTCCGAAAGCAGCTCGCGGCACACCTCATCGTCGATCCATTCATCGTTGTTATTGCTCATATAACTGAACCCGTCCGCCACAGGACGCCCATTATTCGGACGCGTTGCGGCGTCATCCCAGAATTGAAGCGAGGGTTCAATGATATAGCGATCTGACAACTCAACAGTCGCACGTGCGTCATCCTCCGTTACCATCACTTCGTGGAGCTTTTCACCGGGCCGGATACCGATCGTGCGAAGGGGAAGGCCAGGCGCCATGACAGCGGCAAGATCCGCAATGCGCATGCTGGGAATTCGTGGCACAAAGATTTCCCCGCTCCGCATCCGTACCAGACTAGACAAAACGAAGTCGACGCCCTGTTGAAGCGTGATCCAAAATCGCGTCATTCTCGGATCCGTTATTGGCAGACTATCCGCACCGTCAGCAATCAACTTTCGAAAATGCGGTACGACGCTGGCGCGTGAACCTATGACATTGCCGTAGCGAACGACGGAGAACCTCGTGCCATCAGCACCGCTCAAGTTATTGCCGGCGACAAAAATTTTATCTGCTGCGAGCTTACTCGCGCCATAAAGATTTATCGGGTTAGCCGCCTTGTCTGTGCTGAGTGCGATTACCTGTTTAACCGCGCAGCGGATAGCCGACTGAACTACGTTCTCAGCTCCATGGACGTTGGTGCGGATACATTCAAATGGGTTGTATTCTGCCGCCGGCACTTGCTTCAGGGCGGCGGCGTGAACGACGATGTCGACTTCGCGCATCGCCATTTCCAAGCGGTCTGCATCGCGGACGTCGCCGATAAAATATCGGAGAGCTGGATTACGAGATACTGGCATATTAATCGACATGTCGTGTTGTTTTGCCTCATCACGGGAGAACACGATGATGCGGCGCACGTCGTATCTCTCCAAGACGGTTCGGACAAACGCTCGGCCAAATGAGCCGGTGCCACCGGTAACCAGAATGGATAAACCGTCAAGTTTCAAATCGTTATCCATAAAACTTCGCATTTGTGCTGTCATACCAAATTCACTTGGAGCTCTCTTTCGATTCACCAATTATCTCGGGACGCAGACCGTTAGGGCCCTTCACATAGTGCTCCCCCGTCTCCGGGCACATCAAATCGTCGCCGAGCCGTTGGCCAGAAATGCTCACCCAACCGATCTGATTTGCCGGGTTTCCAACTACTAGAGCCTGATCTGGAACATCTCTTGTTACTACCGAGCCCGCTCCAACCAAGGCATGGCATCCGATAGTACAACCGCAAAGAAGTGTTGCGTTGGCGCCGATACTGGCACCGAACTTCACCAACGTAGGCTGAAATTCATCCTTGCGGCTTATCAAAGCTCGCGGCACCAAAACATTCGTAAAGACTGCGTTCGGGCCGACGAATACTTCGTCCTCGAGGAGTACGCCATCGTAGAGGGCAACATTATCCTTGACGGTAACGCGATCGCCGATACGTACGTCACCCTCTACAAACACGTTGTGAGCAAGCTTGCAGTCAGCGCCAATTCGGGCACCCGCCATTATGATGCAGTATTGCCAGATGCGCGTACCTGCTCCGACTGTCGCAGATTCCGAAACTTCCGAAGTTGGATGAATTAATTTCATCGCACGTCGGTCGCGACCGCGGAGATCAATTCGCTGGCCACGCGTTCGGCCTGTTCACGACTTAGTTCCGGATAAATCGGCAGAGACAAAACGCGTCGGGCGGCTCTTGTCGTCTTTGGAATATCGTTTGGCTTATAACCGAGATAACGATAGGCCGGCTGTTGATGAAGCGGCACAGGGTAGTGGACCCCGGTATTCACGCCGTTCCGCTTCATAGCATGCTGTACCTGGTCGCGTTCGTCGACCTGCACGACGTAAAGGTGAAAGACATGCTCGGCTTCGGCCAACATGAACGGCAACTGAATTGCATTTTGGCCCGCCAGTAATTCGTCGTACCAGGCAGCTACTTCGCGCCTCGCCTCATTCCACGCATCGATATGGTTCAGCTTGACCCTCAGAACAGCTGCCTGCAGGCCATCGAGCCTTGAATTCACACCCTCCTGCTCGTGCACATATTTATCAAGACGGCCATGATTCGCGCGCATGGAGATTCGCTTGATCAAGTCATTGTCTCTACTGAACACAGCCCCTGCGTCGCCCCACGCACCGAGATTTTTTCCAGGATAAAAACTGAAACAAGCGGCGTGTCCTGTTTCACCCGGTTTCTTTCCATTCCAGGTCGCGCCGTGGGCTTGTGCGGCGTCCTCCACGACGATCAATCCATGAGTATTTGCAATCTGCATCAACCGGTCCATCGGGACCATTTGGCCGTAAATGTGAACAGGGATGATCGCACGAGTATTTGGACCAATTGCCGCCTCGAGAGCATCGAGATCCATCAAGTAAGTATCGGTATTTATGTCGGTAAAAACAGGCCGGTATCCGGCGGCCGTAATTGCCTCGGCGGTCGCGATAAAAGTATGACTAACAGTGACAATCTCGCCGGTACCATCGCCACGGCCTAACAATTCAATCAACGCCAAGTAAAGCGCATCGGTTCCATTTCCAACCAATGCGACATGTCCGCCGCCGCACCACTTGGCGAATTCGCTCTTTAGCGCCACGTGGTCGGGTCCTCCAACAAAGCTCGTCCGCTCCAAGCAATCGGCCAAGGCCGCATCCAACTCGCGCTTATTTGCAAAATACTGCGCCTTCAAGTCGACAAGGGGGATAGGATCAAGCATCACTTTGGCGATCATAGCGTGTTGACTAGGGTCAATTCAGAGGTTTCCGGCTAACCGTCTCAAGCATCATTAGAGGGCCTAAGACTATTCGTGGAATCCAGCCAGCAATCGGGTGACGGCATACCTCACCAACAAACTGTCGCAATCGGCGAGGACCATCGTACGCGTCGACGTCGATCTTCCTGCGAAGGCGATCAGTAGTGACGTCCTCTACCGCACCGATGTAACGCCGAACGCGGCGCATGTGAAACTGCGGACTACGCAAGAACAGGTGTCCGAACAAGCGAACTGTGTCGTGCCCGAGCGCCCGATAAATGGGAGTCTGAAGTGCCCTCGGTACGTAGTGAACAAACCATGTTTCAGTGTGCGAGTCGTAAGGCATAAATCGATGCGGCACATGATGAAGCGCATAACCGCCAAGGCGAAGCACTCGTCCCTCATCGGCATAGTAGGCGTCAATCGCCAAATCCGGCACATGCTCGACGACTTGCTGGCTAATAATTAGCTGTATCGAGTGATCGGGAAAAGGCAACGTCGTGCCATCGTAAACAAAAATTCGATCTTCCCCAACGCCCAACACCTCGTGAAATATGCGGTTACAGGACTGCGCCTTCAGCAAGATGTTTGCGCCCCAGACATTGGTATACCCAAGTGCTGCAAGGTAAAATAGATTAATTCCTGTTCCCGTTCCATGATCCAGGATTGCGATTTCGTGCCGCGGACGCTCGGCTTCGAGGTCTTCCAGAATTTCAAGCACGCGGCGTAAATGCTCCGGGGGATTGGGACTACTATCGCGTGCTGCGGCCTCAAAATCAGACCACACGTCGGTCAAGGACTCCGCCTCTTGGCAAGCAATCGCCAACCGCTGAAACTTCCCAATTATGTTAGCCCAGGACACCTATCAGCGGCCGCGCAATTTTGCCGTCAGGTCCGGACGTTCCACCTGAACAGTTTCACCGCCCATTGCCATCGAACGCTCGAGCGCCGCCAAAACTGCAGTTACTTCAATGCCGTGATATCCGTCAGTGTTAGGCTGTAAATTCTCTAAAATGCATGTTGCAAAATGGTCAATTTCGACCGATAGAGGTTCGATTAATCTAATGTTCGGAACAACAAGATCGCCGGCCCGCACACGTGTTGTAAAGTCCGCATAGTCGGTCGTTTCGTTCTGGAACTCTGCTTCTGCAGACTTGTCATAAATGCGAATATGGTGTTCAGCGTTCATGTCGTCGTAGACCAACATCTTCTTTGATCCGACCACAACCATTTCCCTACGCTTCTGTGGGTCTAGCCAAGATAGATGGAGGTTTGCGCTACGCCCATCTGCGTAATCGAGCTGTGCAAAACATACCTCCGCAATATTCGACCCCTTTGCGACATATTCTTGACCACGTGCACTTACGGCGACTGGCTGCGCATCGAACCAGTAGTTCAGAATTGAAACGTCGTGAGGAGCCAAATTCCACATTACGTCGGAGTCAGCCCGGAACCTCCCTAGATTTAACCGTTGAGAATAGGCGTAAAATACTTCCCCCAGCTGGCCAGAATCGATCCGACTCTTAACGTCATGGACTAGATTGTTGTAGAGAAACGTATGGCCTACCATCAAAACGCGACTTGCCGCCGACGCCATGTTTGTCAACTCGAGCGCATCTTCAACAGTCTCGGCCAGCGGCTTTTCCACGAACACATGTTTTCCAGCTCCAAGTGCCAATGCGGCATGTGCGTGGTGAAGGCTTGACGGCGTAGCTATCATCACCGCATCGATCGAGGTGTCGGCGAGTGCGGCGTCGAGGTCACCGTAAGCCTTTGCCTTCGGATGTCGCTCGGATACGCGTTTGAGGGTTTCAGGGTCTAACTCACAGATAGCACTAAGTTCGGCCTTTGTGCTGGACGCGACGTTTCGCATTAGATTGGCTGCCCAATACCCGCAGCCAACCTGGCAAATCCTGACGATATCTTTGTTTGCTGTCATCGACTTCAGACTACGTCACTGAGATGTATTACCATTTGTAATACCCGGCCTCCCAAATTGAATACATTTGGCCATCAAATGGAAAAATCGGTCTGACCCGACCGTCGCTACGATTTCGACCTTAATCGAAGGAACCATTCGGTGAAAGATGAACACGGTTTTCTCGCCGAAATGCCTTGCTGGAATCGGTCAAGGCTAAACCTTAGGTTCTAAGCGCAGTGTCCCAAACCCTTGATAGGCCAATCGCACCCAAGAGGGAGCTACGCGCTTTTCTTACGTTCCGACAATAGTTCGCTCGCACCGTAGGTTTTCTGCAGTGAATTGCGCTGCTTATCGAGCAGGAACATGTCGCCGGTGACGACAACGCATTTCTGACAAAGCTGCGGATAGGCACCCGCCGCAAAGTTCTGGCGAAATTCACGTGAAATACTACCGTTCCAAATCTCCTCCAACGACTGCTCCATGATGTTCCCGAAGTTGGTCATGGAAGTCAGATCGTAGCAGCAGGCAACCACGCTACCGTCGGCTCGAATGTTAAGCATGTCGTCGAGCAAGCTGCAGTTCCTCGGACGCTCACGGGCACGGTCGTCAAGCAAAAGGTCGTAGCCACTCGCAGGTTGACCAGACGGCCACAACTTTGCCCAATTCGGGTTGAACACGACGTCGTCTTTAATATCTGCAAATGCGGCCAGCAGGTACTCAGCTGGCGCAGGGAATTCGATATCGAGGTCAAACGATTTACGGTCGCGAAACTGAGTATTAGAGATACAGATGTCAATCTCTGAACTAATGCGATGTTTCGCTTCGACCAATTTGTGCACGATCATTGCGATATGCTCAAACCTCGAGCGCACGCGCACCTGGTTGCTTTGTTCCGGACTGTCACCATCCAATGAGATCTCGATCAGGTCGAGCCCACAACGGACTATGTCATCACACATCTCTGGCCGAATCAGCATACCGTTGGATACGGTTTTAACGAGTGGCACGCCGGTCGCTTTCACTCGCGACGCCATAGTTAGAAAGTTTCTGTTGAGAAATGGCTCACCGCCTTGGTAGAGCGACACGACCTTAAACGTCGCAGGTTGCGCCTCAAGCTGCTGCAATGTTCGCTCAAATACCTCTGGGCTCATGACCGTGCGAGCCATCGCGACAACGCCCGTTGGGCAATGTGAACATCGGAGATTGCACGCGCTAGCTGGTTCAATCCTCAGCACAGGCGGTAACGGAATTTTCAGGTCAGTCATCGATTAGACATTCTATGGGTGCTCCACCTAAGTACCGATAAGTTCTATTTCCTGGCTCACGCGCTGATCCCAATCCAGAAAGCCCGCTGCCACCTCTCGCGCACGCCGAGAGTGCCTCGCGATCAACTCCGGTGCGTCCACCAAGTTTGTGAGCACTTCGACCAACTCGGCTTCAATGTTCCGTCGATCAATCCTAATAACACTGTCAAGCGGCAGCACCTCCTCGGTTTCCTCATCTGTGTGGGTGGCCGAATCCCTGTCAAGTACGATCACGCACTTGCCAGCAGAGATCGCTTCAAGATTGGCATTCGACAGGCTGCCAAAGTAGTTGATCGATACATAGATGGAGGCGATTTCGAGCCACACTGCCACGCGCTCATGTGGAACTCGACCGACAAATCTAACACGATCAGACATCCCCGCGACCGAAATTTGTTTCTCAAGTCCGGGCCTTAGGCTTCCATCGCCGATTACCACTATGTCAACTGCCCCCGGTCGTAGATTCAGCAGTTTGAGCGCGGCCGAGACGAACTCGCGGCAGCCCTTGTTGCTCTCAAGTCGGCCGATAAAAGCAACGACCGGACGCTCCCGAAGTCCGTGTTCTGCTTGCACCTTAGCGACGACAGCGGGGTCAACATGGTGCCGATCGACACCGTTTAGCAGCACGTCTATTGGCGTCTTCGGATTTAGCAGTAGCGGTAGGTATGCCCTTCCTCCCGATCCATCGAGCGAGCAAATTGCACGGTCAATGGGTGCATGGTAAAGCCAGCGCTGCAAACCGCCTCTGCTCTCCGCAAGATATTTTTGCTCCGGATGGAGTCCAAGGAAGCGTAGCACGACCCGTCCTAATCCAAATCGGGCAAAAATTCCGGCAATGGCAAAGTTAGCATTCGTGAAGTAGGTAACCTGGGGTCTGAAGCGGTAATAGAGCCACAAGCAGCGAAAGAAGTGCGAAATCTCACGCAGTTTGCCGTCGAGTCCGAGCCGCGCCAGAAATGGCCGCGGTGCCCAGGGCAACACGATGACGCCACCGATCGGATCGAGAGTCATTCGTCTCCCCTTAGCGAACCGACCGTCGTATGCATCCTTACATGCAAACACCGTCAGCAACTCAATATCCGGCCGCATGGCCAAACCCTCGAGCAGACGATAAATCGCGGGCACACCGCTCGGTTCCCAAACACCATCGGCGAGCCCGTCGGCGATGCCCGAAAATAATCGCGCAGCGACCATTATGCGCATTGCGACGCTGCTTCGATAGGTTTGCCGTCGATCTGATAGCCCTTATCCGATAGATAGCGTTCAACATGCCAAGCAATGGCGTTGCGATGCCCGCGAGTGTCATTAATTACCCGACTGTAGGGTACAATTGCGTAGTTACACACCACGTCCGTCCACCATTCCAAATATTGGCGCTCAAATCTGTGCCAACGGTCGCGTCCGAGTGGGGCGTGCGCTGCTTTCAACGCGAAACGCAGGAAGCGCGTCCAACCTGGCACTATGCGCTGTTCGAATGTCCAACCCTGCCCCCAAACCTCGCCCCAGTTCGCTTCCACCAACATCTCGCGGTAGAGGCTCTGATTTGCCTTGTCAGCAAGCGGAACAGTAGCCCAAAAATCTAGGTAGTCCCTGTCCCAAAGGGGAAGTCGCCACCCGTAACCGAACCACTCGTACGTCCGCTGGCCTGCGATCACGTACTTCGACTGCCGGTTGCGGAATTCGGACGCCTCGTAGAGCGCATAGTCGCCATCTGAACTTTCAAACCAATGCTCGATTTCAACAAGTTCATCGCGTAATAGTCCGTCGAGGCGCGTGAGATTTTCAGATGTTTTGAGAGTAGCCCAAAGATCGAGCTGCTTTGCTACAATGGCTTCAAAAACACGGCGCCAACGGGATTCTTCATCCGATTCAACAAGCGAGCCTATTAATGACTGCGGAATATGATTACCCGTGATGTAGTCGCCCGACTGGCCGTTGACGAATATGGCGTCGCCGGGAACAAATCCGCTTCGCTTCAACTCCCCGACTGCATGAAAATCTTGTTGAAACGGTATTGCCTGTAGAGTGTCGGCAAAGGCAACAAAGGCACGACATTCCGTGCTTGCGAACGTCACCTGCTGCTGTTGCTGGCTATTGGCGACAAAAGTCCAGGGAAAACCGAGTTGTGCGGCGATCCGCTGACCTGCACGCGCCTCGTGATTTCCGGGTTGCCCATAGGAAAAACATAGGACATTGCGATAACCGAGTTCGTAAAGCGCACTCACAACCAACCGAGAATCGAGACCCGCCGAGAGCGGAACCACCACTGTACGACCATCAAGGGTCACAATCATCTTTTCGAAGACGCTGCGGGTAACTTCGAGCAGCCTCCGCCGTGATACGGTTTCTCCACTGGGCCGTGGACGGTATACATAGTAACGCTGACGGTTGGGCTCGGATTTTCCCGCTTGGAATATCACCGCTTCGCCCGGCTCCAGCGCATTCAATCCACGATAGAAACTGGATCGCCCGATCGTATAGCCTTCCATGGCGATGGCAACGAGGGCGTCTGGTTCGACGTCAGTCAGGCCAAACATATGTGCAAGGCGCCGCGCCTCCGAATCTATCGCCCAAGCCTCCCCATCACGGGCATACGTTAAGGGGATACTGCCAATGTGGTCGGTCGCGGCCAGTACCCAGTTTCCGCACTCGAAAACGACCGCGAAATTGCCGTGAAGCGTGGCAATCACGCTCGCCCCACCTTCTGGACCCGCGCTGCTCAGATCGCTACTCAGCGTCGCTTCGTCGGTCCCAACCAATACACCCTTGAGCCAGAGGACCCCATGGTCACCGGTCAACCTACGCCACCCATGGTTTTCGGCAATGTCAACGCGAACGGGCGACTTTGTCAGCTTCCTTACCGTTAAATCAGCCATGAAGCAGGAACCGTGCGCATTCGGGCGGGATCGCGTCTAAAGGGTTAACCATTAGCGACATGCGGCAATGATGGTTCCGGTCGCATGCAGCCACGGGCACCAAATATTTCGGCACGCTCGCACCACAAATGATCGACGAGTGTTTCTATCCCGCGCCGCGCTTCGGGACAATCTACCAAGTTCTGCTTTTCTCCAGGGTCCGTTTCAAGATCGTAGTAATCCGTGACCTCAAGTTTGGAACCGTGCAAAACCGCAAATAACTTTGAACGACGTCCAGTGATCGCAAAGTTGAGATTGTCACGCTCCAGGTCGCAATAATTACGGCCAGCATTTTCGCTGATGACGAAGTCACGACTTTCAACAGAAAGTGCCGAACGCCCATCAAATCGATCGGGAATAGTCAGTCCGAGACAATCGAGCAACGTCGCGCCGACATCGCGGCTATCGCGTAGCCCAGCGCTGTGTTCGATCTCAGCGCCGGCGCCAGAAACAATCAGCGGGGTCTCGATATCGCTGCGAAAAAACCGCCGAGGCAAGTCGGGCGATGCCCTCCCGTCGCGGCACTCGAATGTGGTGCCATGATCAGAGGTCACGACCACTACGGTGTCGTTCTCCATTCCGTCCTTTTCGATCTCCCTCAAAATCTCGCCGACGAGATCGTCCACGACCGACAGGCCTAGGACATAAAGAATATGACTTTCGTGCCCAAATTCGCGGCATAGCCGCCGCATCCGAGGCAGTCGTGCCAGTCGCCGCAAGAATTTTCGGGGTGCGCGGAAAATTTGGTCGACGCAAATCGAATATGTATGGACGTCCATAATATGCAGCATCATGAACCATGGTCGGTCCCGGCGGCGGGTGAGCTTGGCGATACCGGGCATCAGTTCCTCGAACATTGGCTCAAGCGTATCGTAGTGGCCAAATCGCAGATGTTTCATAAATCCCAGCCGCCCGACAAAGCGTCCAATCAGCGTGTAAGCCTTGTTTATGATGCGTACGGATTGCAGGCGCCCGCCCGGTTTCTGCTCTCCCAACACCGCGTAATAATAGGCCTCGGGCACAGTCGCCAATTTCCCTGCGATTGACAACGGATCCCTCTCCAAAATCGCTAGTTCGCGTTGCGCATCTCGGGCGAGATGCCGGTTTATGCGCCGCGCGCGTGGGAACGCGTCTGTTGCACGGTCTTGATCATCGGCTCGTATGATATTTTTCAGAACTTGGCCATATTCCCGACATAAGAGATCGATAATATCGGCGTCGCTTGTCTCTCTGCGATGCCATCGCCGTACCGGCTCGAGCAACCGGTATTCGATATCCTGCATCAGGGCACGTCGGGTATTGATTGGCACGATCGCGTGATCAAAACCCCGATCAAATCCAAGATCGCGGTTATACAGAACACAATTTGAAACCAGCGCAGTCTCGTATCCTGCGGCGCGAATGGTTTCGGCGAAGCATGCGGGCCGGCGCTTGCATCCGTCATTGTAGCCACCGTAATCAAAAGGGGCAGTACCGCTTAGAAACGCGGGCATCACAAATTGGGTGTTGGAGGCCAGAGCAGTAATTTTCTCGAGCGATCCAGAGGCGACAAGCCGGTCGAGATTTGGCATCAATGCACGGCGAAATGTCGCATCGGCCACGAGATCGTACCGAAATGCATCGATCAGAATCAAAAGCCCGTTGGGAGAAGTCATGCGGGACTCTTGCTACGCATTGCTGCTTCGAGCCTTGGTATTGACCGAATGACGCGATCGGCGTGAACGTCGGGCGACTCGGCGGCGTTTATGTCAAGCCGGAGATCTGGATTACACGGCGCGTGCCATGGGATATCGAGACCGACAACGTTCTCCATTTCGCCCCGCTGCGCTGCGACATAAAGTCCCTTATTGTCACGGGCCATGACTATCTCAAGCGAAGCATCGAGATAAATTTCGATGTATCCCGGCAAGTTCTTGCGATTCCACGCTAGGAGATCCGGATGGGCATAGAGCACGCCGACCAGCACCACCAAATCCTGTTCTGCGAGCGTGCTTGCCATATTGCGCAAGCGGTGAACTTGGCGCACTCGATCCGCTTCTGAATGAGTCAGGTCGTTACCGTAGGCGCGACGAATAACGTCCCCATCGAGGACAACAAGCTCCGGCATCACCGGTTTTAGGCGATCGAAGAGCGTTGTGCAGAGCGTCGTCTTGCCTGCACCGGACAATCCTGTGATCCATATGATCATGGTTACTACGACTGCCGCTCAACCAATCGAGTGTTGTCTTGTATAAGTGTCGTTCTCGCTGCCACCACAGAGACGATCAAGCGCAGCGCGCGCCAGTTGCCGGGCTTGAGCGCCATCGACGTCGCGAATATTATTGGCCGCGCGGGCGCGCGTGATCAATTTGTCGCCGAGTTCGTCTGTTACTGTCGGTGCGACATAGCGTGCGACCAGTTCGCCAACGCCGAGATCATCGAACCAGGCTTCGAGACGAACTGGCAATTTCTCGATCGAACATTCCATGCCCGCAGCAATCGGGGCAAGGCGCTCTGGCGAGGTGGCACCATTGAAGCGGGCCACCTCGGCTAACGTGAAACTGCAGGCAAGCCCGTGAGGCATATCGAATAAGGCGGTGAAGGGGTAGCTGATTGAGTGCGCCAGCGCCGTTTGGGTCGTACCCATCGCCAGCCCAGCTATCATCGACGCGCTCTGCATGCGCTCCCGCCGAACCACATCATCGGGTCGATCCATCGCTTCTTCGAGAGTTTCATGGACCATCCGGATCGCGGTTTCGGCAAGGCTGTCCGTTGCACTGGTGTGCCGCTGGTTCCAGACCGCTTCCATCGCGTGACTTATAGCATCGAGGCCCGTTGACAGGGTGAGTTCGCGCGGCATCGATCGACACAATTCGGGATCCAGGACAGCGTGGCTCGGATAGAGTTTAGCGTCCGTCACCGAGTGTTTGACCGCATCGTCGCCCCAAATCGTTCCCCAGCGGGTGACCTCCGAGCCGGTGCCGGACGTCGTCGGCACCGCAATAATTGGTATCGCAGTCATGTCACCTGGAAGAACCCTTCCCTCGCGGAGATGTGCCTTGAAGATCTTGACATCGCCGCCGACCGCATTGAGCGCAACCATCCCTTTGGCGGCGTCAATGACACTACCACCACCAAGTGCAACAACGACACCGGCACCCTCGAGAGTGGGCGCCAGACGGATCACATCGTTCAGTTTCGGGTTGGCCTCGACGTCGGCAATAACAGCGAGCGGATCACTGCAACGAGTAGCAATTACATCGGCCGCACCGCGTGTGATCCAGCCACGGCTGGTCACTAACGCCCACGGTCTCGCGGCAATGAGAGTCTCCAGTGCCTCATCGTAAGGATGCCCCTCTACAATTCGAACAGGACAGTGGAGAAAGTGGTTCAAAACCACTGTTTAGTCTCGCCAATTACGCGCCGGCGACCTTCACTGGCGAATGCCGCATATTCATCGATTGCCGTTTCGCCAAGCGCACCAGGAACTCGCACGACGCAAAGCCGTCCTTCGCCGGCGCCTTCCGGCCGCACAAACCAGTGTGCGATCATTGGACTAATGCAGGCAGAATCTCCAGGTTTTAGATGGTCTTCTCGGCCATCTGCCCAGCCAATCGACACCGGCTCATCGCCGTAATTGTAAACATATTCGAATAGGCTGTGTTGGAAAGGTGCGTTGCTGCCTTGGTTGCCCAGCACCTCGACCATGAATCCCTTGAGACTGGGTTGATGTTTCGTGCGAGCAAGCTCGGTCACGCGACAGTCAACAGCATTGCTCTCCGGCCATGGTCGAGCGACGGAGTCCCGGGCACGCTGTACGACGACCTCTTCGCCAGGTTTCAAAATACTAACCAATAGGTCGGCCAACCGTATGTTCAAGGAAGAGGCAACGAGCGGAAGTTCATCGGCCACCGCGATAGCGCCACCGGCCAACTCAGTCGCCCGATCTTCTGCTACGTCGAGAGCGACGAGCCGCCTTGTGAGTTCTGTTGCGGTCATTGACTCGTTGGCTAAATGGCGAACGAGCCGAGCACGGTAACCCGATTGGTGCGAGCGAAGATCGCCTGACAAACTGTCCGCAGTTGCCCCGTCGATACGTGCGAATTCTGCAAGCGCGCGACGCACCTGTCCTCCAAAGGTAACCGCGACGATCAATCCGGGTGTATCCGGGTTCCGGCTGGTGAAACTATGAGGCACGAATGGAGTGATATAATTTGAATCGCCGGTGTTCAGTTCGGCGCATTGGGGTTCGCCGTCGAGCAACCAATAAAAATTGACTTCACCGATGATAAAGGTCTGCTGGTGTAGGAGGTGTCCATTGTTATAGACGACGTCCGGATTTCTGGGATCGGCGTTGTCGACAACGCGAAGTTCCTTGATCCATTCAGGCTTGAAGGGGCCGGTCCGGCTCATCGCCGTATCTCGATACTCATAGTACGGCGCGGCAGCTCCATCGCGGTCCTTGCGGTCAAAAACCCGCGATGTCGAACTGCTCGCTTCGGCACGCATGATGACGACACCGTCATCGGTATCGTCAGGTTCCATCCACAGATCAGAAAACGCGATCGGATAAGACTCGGCCATCGCCTCGATCACACGGCGTGTGGTTTTGATCGTGGCTTCGCCGGCAATCACATCTTTCACCACGCCTTGGGAAAGATTGAGTTCCAGCGCGAGTGCCTCAGGCGTGCGTTTGAGATCGTTGGCTTCGGAGAGGATGCGCGCGCCTAACGCCTTTTTGTATGATGCGTCTGAAGGTCCGCTCATCGTCCAATCCCCGCTTCGACCAATGTCGTGAGATTTTGGCGCGCCGCGATCAATGGTAGTCTTTCATAATCCTGTGGTGTATCCAATTCGGCCCAGCCGCGATCAACGAGCGCGCAATCGACACGCGCGCCTCGATCTACTAGATGCTGCAGCAAATCGGTGACATATGCCTTGCGCCATTCTGCGGCCCGCTGGAACGGTGACAACGGGTCAAGACTTTCCTCAAGTTTTTCAAAGTTTTCACGGAACACTTTCGTGCCGTTTGCACTCATTCGCCACAAGCCGAGAAACTCGCCAGCGATCGCGTCAGCCGAATCGAGCGATTTGCCGATCCGCGCAACCGTACTGCCTAATGTGATGTCTACATTTTCGGCCTCGGAGAGTGGGTGATCCGTACGATCCTCGTAATACGCCCGCCAGTCCCGATCAACGGCGATGACAATGTCGCCGGACGTTTCCATAAGGGTCCCGTAGACCGACGGTTCAACCCAGATGTCGGAGTAGCTAACGACCACCGGTCCATTGAGAAAATCCCGCGCGTACATCAGGGAGTGCAGGATGTTGTTGTTCCAGTAATCGCTATTCTGGACCTTCACAATTCCCGCCATGTCGATCATTGCGGCCAAGTGGCCGGTGACCACAACGATTTCGTCACAGCCGACCCTGCGTAAATTATCAACAGTCCATGCCAGAAGGGGGCGGCCAGCAATGTGCAGAAGGCATTTCGGCCGCGATTCGCCATGCGCTCCCATGCGCACGCCTGCCCCCGCCGCAATAACTATTCCCCGCACAAGTCCGCACAGTTTATGGCAACAAACCCATTTTTTCGGTCGCGAGCCAAGACTTGGCCTGTCCCGTATCGTAGCGATGGGATTCGTCCGCGCAATCGATGCACCATGCGTGAAAAAAAGTGGGACAAATTGTTTTTCGGTTGATCGAATTGTGGTCGATGGAAGGACATGCCCAGTATTGGGCCAAACCACGCTACCGCACGCCGCGTGCATATGTAAGTGCACGGCTCAACGCCTTCCCTGCCCTAATGTTCACCTCACGAACACGGATGTCAAGCACGGACATCATGGGTCAAATTCGGGAGTCGAACGCCAACAATGCTACCTAGTCACCATCCCGGTCAGACACAGCCTGGCTGGGCCAACAAACCTGTGCAACCCATCATTTCAGCGTCACTGGCGTGCCACCTGCAGCCGCACTCTCCCGAATGGCAAGGAGCACCTTAAGTGCAATAACGCTGTCCTCGCCGGTACTCAAGGGCTCCGCCTTACCCTCAAGGCAATCAACCGCGTTCTCGCCTAAGCCGGTGAAAAAATCGAGCGCTTCGCCTCCACGGTGCTCCAACGGCTCCTGCGAGAGTTCGGTAAACCCAGCATGACCGGGGGCCTCGACCACCGGGTAGATATCGATGTCACGGCTGACGTTGCGGTAGACCGCCTTGCCTTTGCGGCCGTAGAGGTAAAAATCAAAAATGTTATAATCCTTCATATTAAGCGACTGCAGCGTTACCTTGAACCCGCTTTCAAAGGCAATGACCCCGTCGACACAGGGATCGTCACTCGGCTCGAAGACGTCCAGTTTGTTTGGATAGCCAGCCACCCAGGCAATTTCACCGGCCACATCGTTGAACAAAAACCGTAAGGTGTCGACCAAATGCGTGCCAGTCGAGACCAAACCATAGACATAGTAGGTGCTGGCCTGAAGCATTTCGCCAAGCAGTCCCTTAGCAATATCCTGCTTCAGCGTGTACAGCATCGGCTCGAATCGCCTGCTGTGATGAATGATCAGTTTGGTGCCCTTCTCGCGGGCAAGTGCGACGACTTCCTCGGCGTCTGCCAAATCGTCGGAAATTGGTTTTTCGCATATCACGACCGGCACTCCATGTTCGATCGCCAACTTTGTCATCTCGACATGAGCTTCGTTCGGCGTCGCGATCGACACGATTTCTGGCTTCGTTTCAACCAGGAGCTGCCTCGGGTCAGTAAATGTTGCAATGTCGTCGCCGAACTTAGCAGCAGCTACAAGTTTCTCGGGATCGTTGTCACATATCGCAGCGAGGTGAACGCGCTTATTCAATGACCACATTCCTGCATGAGTCGCAGGCTTGACTCGTTTGGGGTCATCTTCCAACTGCATGCCGATTCGCCCTGCTCCGATGATAGCAACGTTGTAAACTGACATTTTACAGTTTTCTCCTTTACGATGGGAAACGAGTGAATAGGAGGCCCAAAATTGGCCAAAGGAATCGTAATTCTCGGTGCCGGGGGGCACGGCAAAATAGTGCTCGATATCTGTCTCGTATCGAATCTACCCGTGCACGGCTTTATCGACGGCGGCAAGGATGCCGGTGAGATTATCCACGGCACACCCGTACTCGGCGGCGACGAACTGTTGCAGGATACTGTTTTCGTCGAACAAGTATCATTTGTTGTCGGCGTCGGTGATCCACGGCTTCACCGAAAGATTACCGAGCAAGTGACGCAGTGCGGCGGCCTTTTCGAGACTTTGCAACATCCTTCAGCCACCGTATCTCCGCGCGCCAAAGTCGGTGAAGGAACCGTCATCAACGCTGGAGCAGTCATCAACATCGATGCCCGCATTGGCCGACACTGTATTCTTAATACACGAAGCTCGGTCGATCACGACTGTGTCGTCGAGGACAGCTGCCAGATTTGTCCCGGTGCAACGCTCGCGGGCGGCGTGCATTGCGAGCAGCGAGTCTACGTTGGATCTGGCGCAACCGTTCTACCCTTTGTCCGGATTGGTACAGGCAGCGTGATTGGCAGTGGGGTGACGGTGATAAAGGACGTGGCATCCGACGTGACCTTGATCGGATCTGAAACCCGCATCGTCGATTAGCTGATTCACGCCGCATCCACGCAGGCCCGCAGCTCAGCAACTACCCGTGCCTGATCTTCCGCACTAAGGTTTGTCGAACACGGCAGCGTCAGAACCCGCTGCCAAAGCGCTTCTGTCGTCACGAGAGTCTCCCTTGGCGCATCCGCATACGGTGCCTGCAGATGCACCGGTTTCCAGAAATGGCGGACGCCGATCCCCCTGTCGACCAGAGTTGGAACGATCTCTGCGACCGCAGGCGCGTCCGGTGGCGTCAAGGTAACACCACTGAACCAGCAGGCGCTTTCCGCCCATTCCGGCGCCGGGAACGCCTCGACACCCGCGAGATCAGTTAGAGCGTTATTGTAGCGGTTGGCGATGGCGCGCTTTGCCTCGACATATGCGTCGACCCGCTCCAATTGGGCACAACCAATCGCACCCTCGAGATTTGTCATGCGGTAATTGAAGCCGATACGGTCATGGGTATAGTCGCTGTCGGACCGCGCGGTTGTCGTCAGATGGCGCACTAGGTCGCACAGAACCTTGCCGTCGCCGACTACCGCGCCACCGCCGCCCGCGGTCACAGTCTTATTGCCGTTGAACGAAAATACACTGAGATCGGCGCCAAGTGCGGCAGGCGGGCGTCCCTCGAAGGTCGCGCCCAGTGCAGCCGCTGCATCGGCGACAATTGGCAAGCCGTATTCGCGCGCCAACGAGGTCAGATTAGACATTCGGGCAGGGAGCCCGAGTGTATACACAGGCAATATCGCCGCGACGCGCCGACCGGTCGGCTTGTGAATCACTACACCATCGCGGCGTTCGGTTTCGGTTCTCAGGCAAGCGGAAACTTGATCCGAATCGAGGGTCCAGCTCTCGGGCTCGACATCGAACAACCATGGCGTCGCACCGCAATGCGAGATTGCATTGGCGCTGGCAATAAATGTCATCGACGGCAGGATCACAAGGTCGTCGCGTGCAACCCCGATGGCGGTCAAGGCGACATGGAGTCCGGTTGTACCCGAAGTGGTGGCAACGGCGTGGCGACCGCCTGATATCTCCGCCACCATCTGTTCAAAACGCTCAACAAACGGCCCGACCGAGGACACGAAATTAGTTTCCACACATTCGCGCAGATAGCGTTCTTCGTTTCCCGCGAGGTTGGGTACGGCAAGGGGGATCATGCGGGCATCTCCTCCAGCATTTCGGCGCGGTACCACGCATAGGTACGGGCGATACCCTCTTGGAGTTCAGTTGTAGCCCTGAGGCCGGTCAATTCCGTCATCCGTGACATGTCCGGACAACGGCGATGTGGCGATCCAGCAGTCGCGGGCGCGGGCCTAACGGAAAGTGCCTTGCCGACCGTATCAATGACGATCAGGGCAAGCTCACCGATCGTAATCTCGGGAGTCTGACTACCGACGTTGAGTGATTGGCCCCTGCATTTGGGCTCCTCACCAGCGGCAATGAACATCTCTACAGCATCGTCGATAAAACAGAAGGTGCGTGTGTGATCCGTCGAAAAAACTTCTATTTCACCGCCAGCAGAAGCCTCGTGAGCCTTCTTCAGGAGCTCCGGAACGACGTGCGCCATACCCATGCGCGGCCCATATACGTTGTGGGGGCGCAAGATTGTAATTGGCACACCTGCATGCCGCGTCATGGCCTCGCCGTAAAGCTTGGACAACATATAGGAACTGCGAGGCCGGCTAAGGTCAGCAAGTGCGATCGGCGTATCTTCCGGTGTTGGCAGCGGTAAATCAAAATACTCCAGCGATCCGGCGTATATCTCACTGGTCGAAGCGAACACAAAGCGGTCGAGGATGCGCTGACGGCGCGCCAAATCGAGTGTCTTCTCGGCTAGCAAGACATTGTCGCGCAGGGTCGCGTAGGGCGCTTCGATGACGTTCTGCACACCCACCCGAGCCGCGAGATGATAAATCGTGCGATAGCCGTTACCGAGGTCACTCATTGCTTCTGCCGCGAGCAGATCTCGATCGATCAACTCTACTCCGTCCGTTTCCAGCAGTTCTTCAAGGAATGTGTCTTTCGAGCCGCGCGAAAAGTCATCGACGATATCCACCTCGGTGCCGCGCGCGGCCAGGCTTCGTGCCAACCAACCGCCGATAAAACCCGCACCGCCAGTTATCAGTATGCTCATGCCTGACCCCGACCTATCGCCGCGAAAGTGCATCCAGCATCAATCACGGCCTGGCGTTGTTCCGCGCTCAAGACGTTGTTGGCATCGAGCACTGCCGGCCGGCCGGCAGCGAGCCAATCCTTGAGATCGAGTTTGCGATAAGCTCGGTGAGAAACAGCAAACACGATGCCGTCAAGCGACTCTGACGGTGGCAACGCCGACTCCACCTTCATGTCGAGTTCCGACCAGTTGTCGATCAACGGGTCATGTGCAATGACCTCTGCACCACGTCTCTGCGCTTCGACAAAAAACGTTTCGGACGGAGAGTGCCGCGTATCCGCAACATCCTGACGGTAACCTACACCCATCACGAGCACTCGCTTCGCATCAAGGCTGCCGCCAAGCAATTGCTGCATCCGCTCGACAGAAACCATTGGCATCGCCTCGTTGGTTTTCACGGCCGCTTCGCTAAACGGGAAGGTGAGATCAGCGCGGCCGATTAGATCTCGGGCGGCAATGCCCGGAAACAGCGGGTCCTTTGTCAGACAATATCCGCCGACACCGAATCCAGGTTGGCGGATATTGTTGTGCGTCGGACGCATGCGAATCGCATCAATTACTTGAAAGAGATCGATTCCAACCGCCTCGGCAAACCGGCCCCACTCCTCAACGAACGCAATGTTGGTAGCGCGGTAACTGTTTTCCATCACTTTCGCGGTCTCTGAGGCAAGTAGACTGTCAAGTGCCGTCAGCGGATATGATTCGATATCGATCACATCAGACAAAAAGTCCTTGCATGCCGCCGTTGCCTCAGCCGTGTCGCCCGCGTAAACACGCCAATAATGGGTGATCGACTCAAGGTAGGCTTCACCTGGCATCACCCGTTCATAGGAATGCGCGAGGAGAAATTCATTGCCAGCGAGGCCACGCGCCTCCAGCGCCACACGCAATTCAGGGACGACGATTTTGTCACAAGTTCCCGGCGGCACTGTGGTTTCCACAATGATCAGAGTGCCCGGTCGAATGTTGTCACCGATCGCGCGGATCGCGCAACGGAATGGCGCGAACTCGACCCGCGGCACGTCGTTCGACAGGTCGATGTCCAGATTGACATCGACAACGACAATATCGGCGTCGGCAAAAGCGCCGACATCATCCGTCGCCCGCAAGTTGCCCGCCGCCATAGCTGCCTCGGTCGCGGACGTGAGCGCTTCATCCATGGCAGCGAAGGGAAACTTGCCAGCGTTCAAGGTGTCGATACGCTCGCGACCACTCGGCGTTGGGAGGTCGACACCCGTCACCGCAAACACCGGCGCGCCGGCAACATCGCGCACCGAGGCGACAGCCACAGCCATCGCCGCTCCGACGAATCCCAATCCTTGAATACAAACCTTCTGCATCTCTCAGCTAAATATTTTGGGAAAGTCCAGCTGTGCCTGCTCGAGGTCGGCCACTCGCCCGATGTCGAGCCAATATTCACGCAGCGGAAAGGCGATCGTCGGCTTTCCCCGCAAGATAAGGTCCTGATACAGCGCTGTCATATCGTAGTGTTCGTTCTTTGGGATGATTTCCAGCGCCTCAGGACTCAACAAATAGATTCCCGCGTTGATGAAGAACGATTGCACCGGCTTCTCCGATATACCGGTCAGAACCGCACCTTCCAGTTCTGCAACACCATAGGGAACTTCGAACTCATATTCCCGGACGCACATCGTCGCCGCAGCTCTATGTTCCTCATGAAACGACAGCAATTGCCCGATGTTCACTGATGTCATCAAATCGCCGTTCATCACAATGATCGGTGCACTTGGCCGATCCGGGAGAAGCGACAAAGCGCCGGCTGTGCCCAACGGCGTGTCCTCACGCAAGTATTCGATTGAGACTTCGAGCTGCGAGCCATCTCCAAAATGCTCCTCGAACATTTCCGCCTTGTGGTTGACGGCAAAAAAGAATTTTCGAAATCCCTGGTTGATGAATGAGCCGACAATCGTCTCCAGCAACGGCCGGTCTCCGACGTTAAGCAATGGCTTGGGCGTATCGTCAGTCAACGGCTTTAGGCGCCTGCCTTCTCCGCCCGCCATCAAGACGACCCAGTTGTCATGCTGCGGCCTACGCAACAATTCGCTTAGGCTTTCAAGGCCAATCACTCGACCATCACCGTCGAGCACCGGAATATGGTGGATACCCCTCGCCTCCATAATCACCAGAGCTTCTTTACGATCCGTTTCGGACGTTATCGTCGCCGGTGTCTGCTTCATAATTTCCGCGATCGGGCTCTCCAGGGGAATTTTCTTCAGAATTCCCCGGCGGACATCGCCATCGACAACGGTGCCGAGCAGCTTACGCTTTTCGTCAACAACCAGAATTATTTGCTGTTGGCTGACGACCAACCTCTCCAACGCCTCCATGATCGATGTATCAGGTGTCAGCAGGATCTCCTCGAAATGTTTCATCGGATGATATCGTCCACGTCGTAATCGCGATCAGCCTGCGTGCCGAGCCTGTTCCACAGACAAAAGGGAGAAAGTCCGGTCCCCGGCCGTTTGACACCGAGATTATCGCGTGTGAAAGGCTCGCCGGATTTGATTGGAGCAACCGCAACAAGGCTTTTTCGGGCAACCGCGATGTTCGGCACCTCGCTTTCGCGTGGTGCCTTTGCACCGTCGCCCATCGCTTCGTTCACGGTACGAATCGCAGCAACCATAGCCTTCAATTCATCGGGCTCGATCGACGCCCTATGGTCGGGACCAGGCAGACCCCGATCCAAGGTGATGTGTTTTTCGACAATTGTCGCGCCAAGCGCCGACGCGGCCACCGAAACCGCTATGCCTTCGGTATGATCAGAGTATCCGACAGGGATGGCAAATTTGTCGCGCATCGTCGCCATGGCATTCAGATTAGCGTCGCCCGGTGGCGTCGGATACGCGGTCGTGCAATGCAGAAGCGTAACTCTTTCTTGCAAAATAGCACGGCCCTCGGAATTGCTGGTAGCATCCGTAAAGGCATTCGTGCCCGGTTCGACATCGCCGCCAAGATATCCAACTGCAAGCGGTCCGAGTGCGGCTTCGACTTCCTGCATTGTGCCCATGCCGGTCGACAGGATCACCGGCTTGCCGGTTCGACCAGCGGCCAGCAGAAGGGGCGCGTTGGTCAACTCGCCTGAGCCAAGCTTGATGCGCTTCACATCGAGTTCTTCGTCCAAAAATCTCAAGCTAACTTCGTCGAAGGGCGTCGAGAGGAATTCGATCTCGCGGTCCTGACAATGCTTGACCAGACGGTGATGAGCATCATGGTCAAGCTCGAGCGACCGCAGCATCGCCTGCTGCGAGGAGTCATCTTTCGTATTTACGATTTGATATTCGGCCTTTGGCGCCGTACCGGTTACCAGAAAATCGGCCCTGAAGGTCTGGAACTTAACAATATCGGCGCCGGCCTCGGCAGCGATATCAATCAAACGAACCGCCATATCGAACGAGCCATTATGGTTGACACCCGCCTCGGCGATGATCAGGCAGTGCGCCGGCTCAAGCATTGAAGAATTTTTTCTGTAACAGAGCATTTGGGTCTTCGATGGCCTCGATCGCGGCGATAATTCGTGGAGAGGCCTTACCATCACCGTATGGGTTAATCGTGCCGCTGCAGTCGAGTGACAACGCGTCCTGAAGTGCTGACAGGATTTCAGTGCGCGTCGGCTCACAAGTGAGAACAGACTCGGCTTGCAGACGGCCCTTCTGGCGGTCACCTATATTGACCGTCGGGATACCAAATGTCGGCGCCTCGTAGAGGCCACTAGAAGAATTTCCAACCACTACATCGACTTGGTTGAGTGCATTGAGATAGAGAGTTTGACCTAAAGACTCACAAAATAAAACGTTGCTTCGACCTTCAGCAAAATCGGTCATGGCCTTCGTTAAGGCACTCCCTTCGGTGTCCGCGTTAGGACCCGTAATGATTATACCAATGTCCGAACCGAGCGCCTCCAGCGCTGCCTGAAGCTCAAGTGCATGGCTGACCGAAGAGGTCGGATCGAGCGTCACCGGGTGGAAGGTCACCATCAGGTTACGCTCGCGCGGCTCCAAGCCAATCGCATCAAAAAATGCTGCCCGTGTCATGAAGTCCAATTGTTTGATGAAGTCGAGGCTGGAGCTGCCGACCTGGTGGATATTTGCGGGATTTTCCCCCATTTGGCGCACGCGGTGCGCCGAGCCATCGTTAGTAACAAAGTGCAAATGCGACATTTTGGTGATGGCGTGGCGCATCGATTCGTCGAAGGCCCCCTCGCTGGTGTCGCCGCCGGCCAGATGGGCAACCGGGATACGGGCGATCAAGGCTGCCTCGACTGCCGCCAGAATCTCATAACGATCACCGAGAACCATCAGAAAGTCCGGTTCTAGACGCTGCAGAGCATCGGCGAAACCAATGACTCCTCGGCCAAACGACTTCGTAACAGACTGCGCGCTGTCGCCCGGAATTAACGAGTCGACCCGCGCGTCGATCTTGAAGCCATCCGCCTCAATCTCCCGCCAAGTCTCACCGAATGTCGGTGCAAGGTGCATGCCGGTGACCGCGACCTGGAGCGTCAGCCCAGACGCTTCCTGAATTAATCGCATGGGACAATAAAGATACCCGTAATCGGCGCGGCTTCCGGTGACAACACAAATCCTGCGGGTCATGCGCGGGGCCGGATCACTGCGACAAGAGAGCGTCGGCGACCCTCATGTCCAATTCCGAATCTATATCGAGCGAACGTTCGGCGGGCATGATATAGGGCCGGGCGACCGCGCCGAGCAATAGGTTTTGCTCCATCACAACATCGCGGCGGGTGAGGTATATGGCGCCATTGTTGACGTAGACGTCGGGACGGCAGTCCTGGCGACGCACCCGCTCCCGCGGCGTCTTGCCGTAGGGCATCAGACGGTCGGCCTCAATCGTCTTTAGCAACATCGGATGAGTATGGATTACCTGTTCAACTGCAATCACCGAGTCACATCCACCCATGGCAGCCAGCTCGAGAGCGGCATTAATGTCCTCCGCCAAGCGTAGTGGCGACGTCGGTTGAAGCAAGAGAATCCAATCCATCCGTAATTCGTCTTCGGCTTCGACGAAACTCGTCGCGTGCTGCACCACCGGTAGCGAATCAGTTTCATCACCCGCCAGCTCCGCGGGTCGAATGAAAGGCACGTCGGCCCCTGCCTGACGCGCTACCGCAGCAATCTCCTCACTGTCCGTCGACACGACAATCCGATGAAATGGGTCTCGAACTTGAAGTACACTCTCAATTGTCCAGGCTATTAGCGGCTTGCCGGCAACCGGCCGCAGGTTTTTCCTCGGCACACCTTTCGAGCCACCGCGTGCCGTAATTACCGCCAGCACCCTCATCTCACTGGCCTTTGCCCTTGCCAATCGCGCGCATCCCGTCGAGCAAGACACGGAAATCGAGCCACAATATACCGAACACACTCGATTGCTTGTACAGCGTCAAATATTTGTCATCACTAGTGTGAGTTAGCCACGTCATTTTGCCGGCCTTCCAACGGTTGGCAACAAAACAGAAAATTCCGGACTTGAGCTCTCGGCGGGGCACCTCATGGGGTATCGGTTCTCCAATTGCGTGTGGGCGTGGTCCGACCATCGACATATTGTCGCGCACAAAATTGATCACCTGATCGAGCTCATCGAGATAGTATTTTTTCAACAGCCGACCGACCAACAACAGGTCTTGGGAGCTTTCCTGCAAGTATCTAAATGTTTGGAATTCGAGAAGCTACGGCGAACTTTTAATGTAGGCGCGGCGCGCCGGCTCGCGAAATATGTTGAACTTATAGAGACGGAAGAGTCGCCCTGTGGTTATTCGCGGCTCCGTGAGCAGAATTGGGCCAAACTCCCGCTGCGCGAGGTCAGCTGTGCGGAATGAAATTTCGCCGCTTCGTTTTGAGTTTTGAGACGGCCAACCATTGATATTCAGTGTCTGCACAGCGAGATCAATCACGCCCGGGTGAGCGTTATGCCGCAGCCTCTTCGCGGCAAGGAATATTGGCTTCGACTAGCATCTGCTTGATATCGGCAATGCGCAGGGTGTTGACCCGAGAGGTCTCCTGATGATCGGTCAGGATATCAAATTCCCCGTGACTACCGAACTCGACGCCCTGGTCGACCAATTTTCGGGCGTAAGTGAAATGCAGGCAGGATGCGAGGCCGATAGCATCAGCCTTGCCATCGACCGCTACCGCTCGGATATGCTCAAGGCGTCCGGCCCCACCTGCGGCAATGACCGGAATTGGAACCGACTCAGCGAGTCGGCGGACCAATGCCAAATCAAACCCGTCACCGGTACCTTCCCGATTGATCGACGTTACCAGTAGTTCTCCGGCGCCGAGTTCAACAGCTTGCGCTGCCCATTCGAAAACCTTGCGGTGGGTATTCTCACGGCCATTATCGGTGAATGCATAATAGTCGCCGTCTTCCATCAACTGCGCCTGGATCGAGATAATTATCGTTGAAGTTCCAAATTCCTCTGCCGCCTCACGGATGAATTCGGGGCGCTCTATGGCCGCTGTATTTATCGCGACCTTGTCAGCTCCGGTGCGCAACATATCGCGGATATCTTCGATGCTGCGTAATCCGCCACCGACCGTGAGCGGGATGAAGATGCTGTTGGCGGTACGTTCGACCAATTCGGTCAGGTTGTTGCGGCCATAAAGGCTGGCGACCGCATCCATATACAGCAATTCGTCCGCGCCTGACGCGTAGTAATGACGGGCATAGGCGTCTGGCGGTCCCAGTACTTTCAGGCCCTCGAGATGGATGCCCTTGACAAGGTGCGAGCCCTTGATGTCGAGCCGAGGGATGATACGGGTCATCGGGTGATTGGCCGGGTGAAAGACAACGGATATGCCTTCAAAGGCATGGGTGGCGCAACGCCCACTCGTTGTCGTTATTTTCCCACAGGTGCGGCGACCGATTCCGATCGATGACCTCCCAAAATTCGTCCTTGGTAATATCGATATAATCGAGAAAAAACTCGAAGTGACGCGCTGGAAACTCGCCGTCGAACTTGCGCACCAACGCCACACCTTCCTTGCGACTGAGATAACCGTCTCGGATATCGCGACACGCATCGTCGACCGCGCGCGCTTGCCCAAACTTGATGAACATCGTGAAGTAATGGAAGCCATCTAATTTGTCGTCGAGACTAGCGTACTTGCTGAAAGTGCCCTCGCTGCGCCCATAAGGATTGGTCTGAAAGTCCGTATGTTCCTTCGCAAAATAAAAATTCCGCTGGGTCGCCCAAGGCACATAAGTCGTCATGTGGTGGACTTCGAGGCCTGCCTGGTCCACCTCTTCACGCAGCGCCGGCAAATAAACGTGGGTGTCGTTCATCGACAGGCCGTGCTTTTCTGCCAGCGTCTGGCGGTCGACGCCGCCAAGATAAATTATCGCGTCATCATCTGTACGCGTGAAATGCGATGGATCCATGGTCGGAATGAGAGCATCGCTGAACTTGTTGTGACGCTCGCCCTGATTCTCACCATACATCAAAAACTTTATATCGAACTTGAGCGCCATCTTTGGCGCCAACATTTTCTGTCCGATGATGAAGGGCTGAAACGGGTTTAGGAGATTCTTAAAGGCGAGCTGGGTCACCTTGCTGTGCACATTCGGATCAGGTGTTACCAGTATGTTGTCGAAACCCGATTTTTGCCATGCCTGCATGTTGTGAGTGCCAACTTCAGTATACGCGTGCGGCGCCCAGGTAACGGTCAGTGGATTCATTCCATATTCGTATTTCAAGATATGGCTGACAAAGATCGAGTCCTTTCCGCCGCTGCCAGGCACCAAAACGTCCCACGAGCCGTCCTTACTGCGAAAACGATCACACAATTCCTCGAGTTGGCGCTTGCGGTCATCCCAGTCAATTGTTTTCTTGTGTTCATAAAACTTGCACGCGTCACAGATGCCATCGTCCCCAAACGACGCGTATTCGACGTCGGAAGTCGCTTTTTTCGAGAACTCCGGTGTCGTCGCCGGCCGCTGATTCGACATTACGCACGACCGGCAATAGACGACGTCTCGTGGCAGGCCATGGAGAACATCGAGGTCTGCGTCGCTCGATTTTAGGTCGACTCGTTCAGGCATCGTTAAAGCTCCACCGCTCGCAAGGATTAATGCTCGATAAACTGGCGGAGAATTCCAAGACCAGCCTTACCCGAAAGCTCGGGATGAAATTGCACACCAGTTACATTGTCTTTCTTGACAGCCGCTACCAATGTCTGTGTGCCATAGTCAAAGCGCGCGAGTACATTATCCTCCGACTCCGCTTGGCAAACAAATGAATGCGTAAAGTAGGCGTGGTCGCCCTCGACAAAATCAGCAAAAACGGTGTCCTCCCACGCACCCACTGATCGGATCTTCGCCCAGCCGACATGTGGCACCTTGACACCGGCCTCAGGGCAAATCCGTAAAACGCGGCCCGGGATCAAACCGAGTCCTTTGTGGCACCCAAACTCTTCGCTGTATTCCATAACCAATTGCGCACCAAGGCAAATTCCCAGAAGGTGTTTGCCTGCCTGAACGTGGCTCGCGATAAGCTCGACCAGCCCCTGCTCCGCGAGTGTCGTCATGCCCGTACCGAAAGCGCCGACTCCCGGCAGCACCAGTTTTTCGAATTCGCGTGCATTCTTGGCGTCGTATATTATCTCGGGTTCCGCGCCGATGGCACGCAAACCGCGCATGACGCTAAATATGTTTCCGGCGCCTTGATAAAGGACGGCGATTTGTCGCGTCATGGCGCTGCTCCGACCCGGGCCTCAATTTTTTCGCGCCCTTCATCAGGGCGATCCAAACTTTGTATTAGAGCCGAGAAGGCATTCTGGATCGATGCATCCGTCATCGACTCGCGATAGTTGACTGCGTAATCCGGTGCATCAAAACTGGCCCGGTGTAGCGCCTCCCGAAATCTCCGGCCATCAATTTTTGCCTGAGATATATCGATATCGCCGTCGAGAACACGATGTAAGTACCGGGCGATATCTTTTTCGGCTTCGACCGTCATAACATGCGGCAAGAACCGGTACACCGAATTCCTGTTGAACTGGATCACGGGTTTCCCGAGTACCGCGCCCTCAAGACCGGCCCCGCCGGTGATTGTAGCCGTGATCGTCGAAGCCTTGATCAGGTCAATTGAAGATTCCCAAGCGTCAACGAACATTACGTTCTTGAAGTCACGTAATCCGTAATAAAACTGGCGCGTCCGATAGGGGTAGGCCGGTATGTGTTCCTTCACAACGATCCGTACCCCGGCCGGCGCCACACGTGCCAATGAAGCGATCGCCGTAATTTGGTTTGTGTACTCGGGGCAGCGCGCCAACATGTCAGTTTCCGGTTCTTTATGAAGCGGAAAGTAGACGAACGGTGAACCTTGAAGCTTGTCCAACGAGGTATTAACGAGACGTTTATAAAGGGCGGTGTTCCGAGGCGTTCTGATGCCGGTCATCAGCAAGTCAGAAAGGTACAAGTTTCCCCTTTTATCACCGCGCCACTTTGCAATTAGCGTCTTTGGAATTTGCAGCGCGAAATATCTAACTGGCGCCAGCAGAGAGTAAGACCGCTCGGCATCTTTTACCTTTTGGAGCTGCGAATTGTGCGTACCCTTAACTTCCACCGGTGGACAATCGGAAGGATTCAGATTTTGATAGATCGCCAGAATCTCGGAATTTGTTCCCTTTTCGTTGCACGACCAATAATGTTCGCCAGCAAACTTCGATGGGAAAATTCGACGGTATGGAATTCCAAGTGCGCGGCATACGGCCACGCAGGGATTGCGCGCATTGATTACGAGGTCGATTTTCTTCCGCTCGATCTCGTCATGCCAAAAATTTAGTGCCTTCACGGCGGCGTTGACGACTTGAATATACGAGGCCTTCCAAAATATACGGGAGCGGGGAAAACCGGCTCCTCCAGGCAGAAATCCACGCGAAAGTTGTCGTTCCTCCAATAGTGCATGGGTGATCGTCTCACCGATAAAGTCCTCCCACGCCCTCGCTTGGGAGACGGCGAGCACCTCATCTGGTACAGGTACCGACAAGTTGCGGTCGACTGATTCGACGACAACCACTCCATCGAAGATATCGAATAGCTTTAGCCGCTCTAGTCCGCGCTTCTCCAAACTTGAGGAGACATAGAGGAAAACCTTCGAACCGAAGGTATTCTTCATTTTGTGCGCAAGTCCCACGACCAACGGAATTTCCTTCGCGTTTGCAGCAAATGCAACACATTGCGGGCCATTCGACATATCAGATACGATCAAATTTGGTTCGATTAAGTTAGTTAGCGCCCAAGAGAAGTGACTTCAGCCTGTCGCCGGTAGCGATTTGAGACGCTATATTCCGGAACCGTTTCTGACCCGGTTTGTGCGCCAGCATATAGGTGACGATCATTACGACGCGGACACCGGATTTGCTACGGCTACCGAAATGCAGGCATTCAGATGTATCGACGATGCCTCCTGCACCAGCGGGTCCAATCACCTTGATCAACTTGTCCTCGCCGGAAACGTGACGAAGATCGGCGTCCTCTAATCGGCCGTTGCCGTGAAAGTACAACTTTTCGTATTGGGTTTCGCGGCGTACCCGGGAGCTCTCTTCGGCAGCAAGAAAGGTAAGCGGGCCGTTTTCCTCGGTGACATCCATCACATTGAGAAAGATGCTGACGTATCGACGATCGGGCTTATCAAGATGAAGCAGTTGGCTGCCGATACTATTTTGGTTAGGTCTTGAAGCCCAGAGATCGATATTGTCGAGGCGCGGCACAGTGCCGAAATAATCGGTCATGATTTCGGAAATCGGGCGGTTGGTCGCTACGTCGAGCAGCTCGCGCCGCTCGACGAAATCATCTTCGCGCAACATGTGGGTGATTGGGCTCTTGCCCTGAACGCGCCGGAGCTGCTGTTCCTCCTTGTCTTCCGCAGCGTCGGCACGCGCGTCATAAATGTTTTTTCCGATTTCAGCCATAGTGTCGAGTCCCGGGATGTCACCCGGCGAGAATGCAAGAAAACCAGTTTCCTGTGGCAGCGAGCCGCGCCACTCGGATTGGTGCTGCATGTCGCGCGCAAGACGTTGGCGTTCGAAGTATTCCAAGGGCATTTGACTGGCATCACAGAAATTCGCAATTCCCTTCAACATTCCGAATGGCAACCCGACATGGAGCCCGTAATGATAGACGTAACTAGTGAAGGGATGTTTAAGCAGCATCGTCATCCGACTGTCTTGTCGCTTTCCGGCAGAGCCCTCTCATCGCGCCGGTAAATCAAATTTGCCCCTGCGTCGAGAACCAATTGAAAACCCGCTGCAACCAGCATCGCCTTCATCGCCTCACCGGCGGCTGGTTTGTGCGCTTGGATCTCGACCAGAAGCGATTTTAGTCTCGAGTCCTTCAGCGTTGCAGCCGCACCAGCAATAATCTTGTCCTCGATTCCGTCAACATCGATTTTTATGTGGTTTGGAAACGGACATGCGAAGCGGTCGATCATGTCATCGATCGAGAAACCAATCATGCCCTGTTGGAAGGCGATCGGATCGTCCTCAACCCAGGACTCGGCGGGATCGCCGAAGGCATGTTTCGATCCGCCGATCACTGTGTGAAACAGGCTCAATTCACCGAGGCTGGTCTCATCCGAAAGCGCTATGCAATAGGTTTTGATCCGATCCCACATTTTGTTGAGCGCGACGTTACGGGTAAGCACGTAATAATTAGAGGCCTCAGGTTCGAAAGCGAGGACTTGCACGCCGGGCATCAACGCTGCGTAAAGCGAATAGACTCCGACGTTGGCACCGATATCCCACAGCACGTCGCCTTCCTCGAAATCATCGATCCAGCGCGGGACTTCGGGCTGCTTGCTCAGGATCGTAATACCGCGAATGCCGGGCTTGTAACCTGGACAAAAGAACTTGAGCGACTTGCCCGTCGGCAAATTGGTTTCGTGAACGTGGCTGATCTGCTCGATGATAGTTGAGAGCGCGATTGTCTGACGACGCTTGCCAAAAGGCTGGAAGGCAAGCCAAAGACTCGCCTTCACGAGCCTGCCTAGTACCGCCAATGCCCGCCATTTAAGAGGCTTCTCTCTCATTATTTTGCGCCTTCGTGATCGATTGTCATTGTGGAAACTCGCGTCAAATACCCGACTTACGGTTGACCTCTGAGAAGTCATTAAACCGCCAACCCTCGGTGCGACGATAGAACGATTCAACTGCGCGCATAGTGAAAGAACTTCGATCGTCGAAAGGCATCCCGATGTTGAAGATAAAGACGCGGCGGGAGACCCCTTCCGGGCATTCAATTGGCGGCACGGCGTGCCAGGAGTTAGCCGTCTTGGCGAACATGACCAACCGGTTCGCCTTTGCGTCGCTCGAATGCAGCGTTTCGACTTCATCAAATGGCAGCTTGAAATTGGACCAATTCACGTCGTGCTTTCGGCTCTTCGGTTTGAAAAATTGTGTCGGGCCGCTATATTCAGGTTTCCAGTTTTGCTCGGGAAAATGCCAGACAAAGGTCGCGAGCTTTGCGCATTTGTCGGTATGCGGATTAACCAAAGCGCCCGGCGGCATCGCCGACCATTCGTAAGCAATCTGTGTCGCGCGGTCGAGCGGTGGCAGCTTCGCACCATTTGGATAGGCGCGCCACTTTCTAAGGGCACCTAAATATCGGTGCCGCAGGAGATATGGTCGCAACGTCCGCTCGACATCCGAAACGAATTCCTGCGACTCGAGAATTTCGATTACCCTCCGCCAATAGGGCCGTTCCGCAAAAAATTCGTCGCGATATTCCTGGATGTTGCGCGAGTTGATGAACACTTTGCCGTGTGCGTATTGATTGGTTCCGGCATCGAGCAGCGGGAATTCAGCCTCAAGTTTATCGTAGAGCCAGGCCGGCACGAACTCGTCCAACTCGAAGTAGGGAAAGTGCTCACTCTGAATATTTGGGTTTCTCTTGCTCAAGAGAACTTCGTCAAGCGAAACATCATTCATCGTCGTCACATCTCTCATGCCGGTTTCATTGCTAAGCGACCGCCGTGCTCTCGCGTACTTGGTGGCGCACCCACGCGGGGCTCAAACGGCAGTTCGTCGCCATGGCGAAAGGTGTCCAAATCGGTAGGAGGGCCGCAATATTCGAGTATGGATCGTCCGTCGATCCATCATTTACATCGTTGAGAAAGCATTCGACGGCATCCAAAATCTCATCATCATCCATATACCGTTGGCAAACCGTACCCATCTCAGCCGCGAGCGCATCTTTGTAACCGTATAGCTCGGGGTAGTTGTGAATGACGCTGTTGCAGTTCAACAGTGGCCCATCCCTCAGAACACGCTTCCAATGCCACGGATTGTCATTCTTGTCGTTGATCCCACGGTAATAAACCCATGAATCGTTGATACCCCAGCCGACTGGCCATGCGTTGACGACGAGAGTCGGAATGTCGTTGACGTTGGCGAGTTGCGGAGCGACCGGCCAGTCACCAATGAAAATGTCGGTCTCGGTGCCGCAAAACAATCGAAATTCATCATCATCGAGTTGGAGGCTATCCGCATCAACCACCATACCTTCAAAGCTGTCGCGAAATCGCGGGTGGAGGGACCGATCTCCCTGGATCAGAACTTGATAGCCGCGCGAGACCAGTCGACGTATCGCCGGTATATAAAACTCGAGCGGCGAACCGTCCCGGAAAATCTTGTCCGTCGTACCGCCATACCTAGTATGCAAGCCGCAAAGTCCGGTGTTACCGCCCGCGGCGGCCGAGAGTTTCGATTTTATTATGGCGACACGATTTGCCGGCAGGCGCATTGCCGGCGCAGAAATCGCTGCTCGCAGCGTATTCCAGGAACCATAAAGATGGAGCTCGTTGCCGACATGCGGTTCACCTTTTCGCACAGCCGTCAGATCGGAAGAATATGCTTTGAACGGGCCGGGCCGGGCTACCGGCGCGGCGTCGACGATCGGAAATATTTTTCGGACTGAGTCGGGCAATGGCGCCTCGTGCCAAATATCAAACGGGCAAAGACACTTGACACCGTCCCTACCGAACCGGCGCAGCCACCACGAGGTAAAAGCGTATGCCATCGGGTCATGCCATTCGGTCGGCGGTAATTTGATGGAACGCCCAACGAAACTCCAAGCCCAAATCCAGCGTTGCGGCTGAACAATCTCTATGTCGGGAAATGCCATGCCCAATAATTCATTATGGCCCTGTTTTTCGATCAGCGAAACAAAAACGATCCGCTTGCCCCGATATAGCCGACGCGTCATGTCGATTGTGATGAACAAAGTGCCGAAGGCGCGCGGTGCGTTGGTGACCACAACAACCTCCGCCGCACGCAGTCGACGATGGTACACCACCAATACAACCAGCCAATGCAGCGCTGCCCCCGCGAGGGCGAAATATGAAAGCGTCATGTGAACTATGCGCAATAGTCGAATCCCTGCGGTTTCCACCTAGCCTGCCGCAACGTATCCGGCAGGACTCAGCACACCATGGTGCTGTTTGACGAAAGCGTCGGCGTACCAACCACCCGCCGCCATTAGTATTTCGTGCGTACCCATCGCGGAAAGTCGGCCATCCTCCAGAACCACCAGAAGGTCAGCATCGAGAATTGTCGAGAAGCCGTGCGCGATCAGAATGATCGTCGTTGTCACCTCAGCGTCGCGGATGCGTCGCAGTGTCTCGCGAAATTTTTCCTCAGCTTTGGCATCGAGGCCACTCGCGGGCTCGTCGAGGACAAGCACGGAACTTCCACGCAGCAAGGCACGGGCGAGGTCTAGGCGTTGGCGCTGTCCACCGGAAAATGTCACCCCGTCCTCACCCAAGTTTGAATGATAGCCGTCCGGCCGCTCATCGATGAACTCGTCGGCGCCGACCAATTCCGCTGCCCGGACGATGTCCGCCATTGGTGTTTCCGGGAGACCATAAGCGATGTGCTCGGCAATTGTAGGCGCGAGCAGAACCGGCGTTTGCGGTATGAAGGCAATATTCGCCCGCAGACTCGTGGTGCTGATATCCTCGATCGGCGTAGAGTCGAAGCGAATTATTCCAGCGCTTGGGCGACGAAGCCGGGGAAGCAGATCGACTAAAGTAGATTTTCCCGCGCCCGAGGGACCGACGAGAGCTGTGAACTTACCTGCTGGAATCGATAATGAGACATCGTGCAATGCCCTGCGGCCACCAATCGGTGAGTATTCAAATGACACGTGCTCAAGATGGATGGCATCGACGAGGGCAGGGAATTCCGCAAATCCAGATTCCGGTTCGCGTGCGTCCTCAAGAGCGCGCAACCGTTGATGAACGAAGTTTAGACTGCCGTAACCGGCAAGCGTAATCTGCACCGCTTTCGCTAGCTCTTGGACCACCGGCAACAGCCGGGCCATCACGGCTATCACGACGAGCAAAACCTCGAAGTTCAGCTTCAGGTACGTCAGCCCAACATAGAAAAAAACAATCAGCAACACCGCGCCGGCCGGCTCTATCATCAGCGGAATACGCGCTTGCAGCCTGGTCAGCAGGACTGCCTGGCGGCGGACATTATCGGTTACGCTCACAAGGTAACTAATTTCCGCACCTTCGGTTCCCGACAGCTTGATCAGCCGCATGGCGCGCAATCGTTCAACGAGAAATCGCGACAGTGAACGATTGGCCTCGGCCAGCAGTTCACTCGATGCCCGCGTTGTACGCATGGTTCCCTTAAGCGCGAACCCAAACATCACAGTGAAGGCCGCTCCCGTCGGCACCAGCCAACCCGATGCTGCGGACAACAGGACAAGATAAGCCGACACCATGACAAAATTGCCGATCGCGCTGACGACGGCGAAGATGACACCAACAGCGCGCTGAGCCTCCGTCACGAAATCGTTGACCATGTCGCCGACTGGCGTTTCGTCGTGGTATCCAATACTTGCGTTGATCGAACTCTCCATGCCCTGCACGCGAATTTCGGCCATCAATTGTTGTTGCGCATGCACCAGGTAGACGCGGTTCGCATACATAGCCACTTGCCGCAGAGCGATCAGGACGAACAACGCCGCCAATAAAGACGGAAAATTCATAGCCAACCCAGCTTTGGCGAACAGGGTTTCGATAGCGCTGCCAATCCGGCTTTCGAGCAACTCTCCCGACGAGCGCGCGCCACGTGCGGCAAGCTCGAAAATCGGCACAAGCATGGTCATGCCGACGCCCTCGAAAAGGATCGCCGTTGCCTTGAGTGCGAGCGCGGTAATGGCCGTGCGATATTTGAACCGCACGACGCGCAAGAACGAGCGCGCGAATAGGTATCCTGGAAGTGTCATAATTGGGTCATTTTAAAAATAAGCGTGGCGCTTATCTGATTGAAGGCGGATCGATGCTGCCTTGTTCGTCGCGGTGGCAATAGAAGTTAACTGTCGAAACCGTTAATTGGCATGACGGTTGTCGATTGTGATTTTGGTTTCGCCCCGTTCGAGACTAAGTTCCGTCGCTTCCAATACCCTCGTCACCGCAATACCCATGTCAAGATCGGCGGTTCCTACATTGTCGGTAACAACGAGATCTCGGAACGCGATAATTTCCCGGAAAAGTGGCAATTCTGGTTCGATCGATACCGGCATGCGGCCCTCCTCAGAGTCGATGTGAACCAGCTTTTCAACTGCAAGGTCGTCGTACTCGAACTCGAAGGCACCTGCCTTGGCGGCAAAATACCGTCGCTTCTTCGACATCGCGTTACCAACCGTTAAGTTTGCACGAGCGTCATTGAATTCGAGGTCGATTTCGATAATTTCAGAAAGCGGCTTTGGACCTGTCGCCTGAACCTTAGCCGAGACAGTTGTCGGAATTTGCTCGATCAATGAAATCGTCATGGAAATGTCGTGCGGACCGTAATCCCAAAGGCCGCGGCAATCAGGACGGAACGGGCCCCAACTGCCGCCAATGCCTATAATCTCCCGAATGTGCCCGGCGGTTTCGGCGCATAGTTTCAGCTTCTGAAAAGCTGCGCTATGAAGATGGGTATGGCCAACCATAAAGGGCCGCCGAGCTGAGTTAACAGCCTCGCGGATAAGCTCGGCCTCTTCGTTGTTCGTCGTCATCGGCTTTTCCAACATCACGGCTAGGCCTTTCTTCAATGCCCCCACCGTCATTTCAACATGCTTTGACGGTGGCGTTGCAATAATGACAGCGTCGAGTTCGACCTCATCGATCATTTGTCGCCAATCGGTGAAAGCGTTAGTCGGTGCGGCGATTAACCCAGGGGTTTCAGGATTACCGCTCGCGACCGCCGACACCGTAATTTGCGGTATCTCCAGCATGGTGTTGTATATTCGCCGTCCCCACCGGCCCATCCCGATTAAACCGGCCTTCACAGGTTTTCAGCCGGAAGCGGAAACCTCGAAAGCAGCGAGCAAGCTGCAAACGTCAATTCAATCTTCCTGTTGAACTGCGTAAGTATCCTGTGTCCAGTGCAGGAAGCGCTCGAGACCCGACTTCAAGTCGATTTCAGGTTTGTAGCCAAGTTCGCTGGTCGCTTTCGAGATATCGGGACAGCGACGCTTTGGCTCGTCCCCAGGGTAGGTATCCGGATACTTCAGAATTTGACGTTCGATCGGCACCGAGGCAGTTGATTCAAGAATATCGGCTAACTCGTTTACCGAGATCTCGGGGGCTGGATTCCCTATATTATACGGCTCCCCGCTTCGACCTTTCAGCAGAGCGAGGGTAAACCCAACCATCGCATCCACGAGATAACAATAAGTCCGTGTTTGCCGTCCGCCCGCATAGATTGACAGGGGTCGTCCAGCCTTGATCGCACTCGCGAAATTCGGGAGCACCCTATAGTCGGTCTGACGCATTCCCGGCCCATATATATTGAACGGTCGGACGATGGTCGCGTGCGTGTCGAAATACTCCGAGTAGATATGACACATCGTCTCGCCCATCCGTTTCGACTCGTCATAACATGCGCGCGGTCCGAGGCATGAGACATTACCTTTGAAGGTCTCCTTCGTTGGAATTTCAGTGGACGGCGGATCGCCGTAAATTTCGCTTGAACTGAAGTAGAGTAATCGAGCGCCATCACGTCGGCCGATCTCGAGTGCATTTTTTGTCCCCAACGTCGCAACTTCGATCGTTTCCACTGGAAACTGCCGGTAGTAATAGGGGCTAGCGACTCCGGCACAATGGATGATGTAATCGACCCGCTCATCAAGTTCGATCGGTTCACGAATATCATGCCTGAAAAATAGATGATTTCTCTTCGAGTCGTCATCCTGATCATCGGAACCAGTAATCATGTTATCGACCGAGATAACTCGGCAGGGACTAGAGAGCCCATTCTCATTCAGGCGGTCGAATATCCAGCGAAAGTTTCGCCCTAGAAACCCCATTCCGCCCACCAGAAAAATGGTCTTTCCTGATAATTCGGATGCGACCGATGCGAGGCGCCCCACAATTTGCTCGATATCCTGTACGATAACTGAATGCACAATAATTTCCCGGAAACGTAATTAGTTGGACCGAACCGCAAGATTCGGCAACGGAGTAATGAAACGCCCGCCGGAGGCGGCATACGCTTGGTTATTTGCAATGATGGGCTCAGCAAAATTCCAAGCCAGTATTACAAGATAATCGGGAGCCTCGGTCTTCAACCAATCGGCAGAGTGGACCGGGATGCCGGAGCCCGGCGTGAAGAGCCCTTGTTTCCAAGGACTGTCGTCGACAATTCCCGTGATCAAAGACGCATCAAGCTCGAAATGATGTAGAAGTGTCGTCGCCTTCGCTGGTGCGCCATAACCCGCGATCGAACATTCCGACGACTTAAGTCCTTGCAAGAGCGAAGTCAGTTCTGTGCGGCAACGGATAATTTTTTGCTCAAAATCGAGGAAACTTTCGGGCATAGACAATCCGAGTTCTTCCTCCAGTTGGGCCAATTTTTCAACATTCTCTGAAGCTACCAGTTCGCCCTGGCCGGCGTAACCGCGCAGTGAGCCGCCGTGGGTTTCGATTCGCTCGACGTCGAAAAGCGTCATTCCTAAACGGCGGAAGAACTGTCGCAATGGACCAACACGATGATAGTCAAGATGCTCATGATAGATGGTGTCGAACAGCGTCTTCTGACAAACGTCAACGAGGTAGGACACTTCAAAGACGAAACTGCCATTTTCACCAAGGAGCGCGTTGACGCCGCGTGTCAAGTCGGAGATACCGTCGACATGTGCAAATACATTATTTGCTGTAACGACGCTCGCTGGGCCGTATTCGTCCCGAATTGATTCCGCTATTTTAGAGTCAAAGAAGGCAGCTATTGTCTCGACGCCTTCGGCATTTGCCTGCGCGGCAATATTTTTTGCCGGATCGATCCCGAGTACACGGCAACCGCGAGCCTTAAAGGCTTTGAGAAGCGTGCCGTCATTCGAGCCAATATCGATTACCAAATCACCGGCTGCGAGATCGAGGCGCCGGCAAATGCCCTCGGCATAACGATCAAAATGGGCGATGAAGCTCGGCGAAGTGCCTGAAACGTAAACATAATTTTCGAAAAGAGACTTAGGATCCACAATATCCACGAGTTGCAGGTGGCCGCACGCCTTACAGAGCGAAAGACGTAGGGGGTAGCGTTGCTGTGCGAGGGCTTCTTGCTTTGTCTTGGTGAATGCATTCGCCGGCGGCGTTGAGGCAAGCGACAGAACAAGTTCCAGTGAGCCGCTTTCGCAAAGTCGGCACGACGTTCGTTCGTGGTAGAATTGCAAAGTGGGCGCCAACGTCGCTAGGCGTCGCGCTCAACCGCCGGCGAAAACCCCTGTTCCGCCGGGATCAACTGTACGCGTACGAGATCATCTTCGTAGTCCGCTTGATCCCGCGGCCGTCCCGCAAAATTGATGAACACTGATTCCTCAAGAAACTCCATTGCATGCTCTTCCATTGCGGGCGTAAAGACGACTTGTCCGGCAGTTACCAGAATCCAAGTGGGTTCGGCGTTGGAATCTACCGGGCGGGTATAATAGCGCATCGCGCCTTCCACCATGTAGCAGTAGTGCCAATCCTTCTTGTGATAATGGTTGGCCCGGACCGAACCCTTTCGGCAGGAAATAAATTGGGCACTTTCAAAACCTCCATTGACAAGCGGCTGAATGTCGCCACGCAAATCGGTGAATGGAGCATCAAGGGCAACAATAGGACCGGTCGTGCGTCGGTTTTCCAATTCATCGGTCATAAGCCTTATGCCTCTCTTGCTGTAGTTGGATTATCTGAAATACGCATGCGAAGTGAAACGATTTCGGCAAATAACTCGTCAATGCGCGTCTTTAGCAGTGCCCTTTTCTCAACTGCTATGCGGCCGAGCCTTTCGGTTTTGACGAGATAGGAAAGCTCGATATCTGGAATGTCTGATTTGCAGACTTCATTCCGGCGCATGTCCCAAATGCCAATTCGCCGGTTCACCTTTATCAATTCGCAGTAAAGGTCGACAAAATCGGAAATTATTACGCCCAGACCTGTGGCCTCATCCTCAGTCATCCGTATGTACGGCCTTCCGCGACATAGTCGTAGGTGCCGTTGACAAATGCATCCTGCATGCAGGCGACAGTATCGGCCTTGAGGACATCGATCATGACGCGCTGGGCTTCCGCCTTTACTTCGTACTCACTTTGAATTTTGTCGTCGAGATCGTCATGTTCGATTGCATTTTCAAAGAAGCTCAACTTGATATTCTCGATCGCAAGACGGTCGAGAAGGGATGATAGCGCGTTGTAATTTGGTACCTTTGGGGTCATCTCTGCTAGATCCTTCGTCGTCGTGCAATGGAGATCTCGTGCGGCGGCAATAGTCGTCCATCGCAATGATATTTTGGCAGGCCAACCAAAGCGGTCAGCGCTGGTGTCGTGAACCGCGCATCCAGCACCAACAAATCGTGCCCGGACTTCAATACGGCAACGGCTGCCAGTGAGTGTTCTGGCCTAGCACCTTGCCGGCCACAGTTTCGGCCTCGATCACGCTCTTCATATCAAGTAACTTGGCACCGTGCTTGGAGAACGCGTTAAAGTTTTCGTCCGTATAAATTGAGTTTCGCCAAATCTCGACCATGTAGGATCGCATCTTCAAATTCTCAAGATAGCGATCAAGGTTACTGCCCGCCAAACCGAATGTCGCAAACAGGGCTAGACGCCGTCCCGCGACATTCGATTGTACAAATTTTGGAAATATTTGTTGCGTTCTTTCGGTGATCGGCCGTCGGATCGGTCCGCGGATGTACCGCCCCATACCCGCATGGGTCGTCCGCAAGTTCCACACCACCAAATCGCCGATTTCCGTTGGTAGATAACGCGTACGCCCGTTGAGCCAGCCGATTACCTCTTCGTTCAAGACCTCGAGTTTGCGATTCTTCAAAACCGACTTATGTGAGCCTGCCCGCAACATTAGACCGCCACCACTCCGGCTATGGTCTTGCAAATACAGTCCAAACCGCAAAAGTGGGTAATCGCCCCGCCAATCCGGTGCGTTCGCATCGTGTCGATCCGAATTATCCTTGTGAAACGAACAGACGGCGTGATCTTGATCGTAGACCATGCACGAACTGTCTCCGAAATACTGCGGCTGGCCGCCGAGTAATGTCTGGGCAATTTCGATCAGCCTGCCGCCCTGAATAAATTCGGCTGTGAACTGATTACACAACAAATCGCCAGTCGGTATTTCGGTTGTCATATGCGACAGCGTCGACGTCAATTTATCCCTATATTCTGCAACTTCCGAAGGACTAAAGGCGGCCTTGATATGTAAGTAGCCGTCGCGTCGATATTTCGTACGGTCTACATTTGTCGATTGGGGCGTTGAAAGGTTCACAGGGCTAGACCGCCCTAATCTGCGCAACCAAACTGTCCGAGAGATCAACGGCGGCCAACGCGCGCGCGTATTCACGAAACAAGCTGGGCGTCTCCAGAAAACTCCAGACCTTATGGCCTCCGGGCTTTCCCGACTTTAACCAGTACAAATGGTTTGCAAGTCCAAAACGATTGTGGCCTGAAATCGTAACCGCTTGCGCACCGGCTTGGCGGATCGTTCGCTCAAGGCTGGAACGCGTGAAGTAATGCAGATGATCTCGAAAAAAGTGGAACTTGTGATAGCTCTCAACATCATAAAGGGTAAGCAACGCGTCGTTGACGTTCGGCACTTCAATGTAGAGCAATCCACCCGGTTCGAGCCGATCTATGCATGCGCCGATTACACCGACCGGGTCGGCAAGATGTTCGAGCACATGAAACATTAGAATTACTTCATATGTACCATTTGCGTCCTCGACTGCCTCGTGGATAACGTAGCCCGTTTCAATCAAACGTTCTCGGAACGCCGCTGTTCGCTCAACACCTTCTACGTCAAGCGCAAGGGGTTTAATCTTCTCCATCAGACTGCCGGCGCCACAGCCAAATTCGAGAACGCGTCTGTTCACGACCAGCGGGCCGATTCGCTCCAACCGCTCCTGATTTTCGTGTTCAAAGTGCCGTTTCCGCTCCTCAATACCGTGAAGAAATGGCTTGGAGAGAAGAAATTCGTCATTAACAAAATACGCGTCGTCCAGGTGGTCAAAGCAATCGAGAAAGACATGGCTGCAATCCGCGCATGACAACACGCGGATCGTTTCCGAATCGCGCAAGCCCTCTGGCCGTCGAGCCAAATTGCTGGAATCACAAACTGGGCATTTAACGTTTAACGCCAAGGATAGTTGTCCTGAGTTAATAGTGATTGGTCGTTTTGCTTTTCGATCACCTCCATCATCCTTGAGCCGCGCCTTCGCGAATCTTACTGTCGATCTCCCGGCCGGCAACCGCCGTCAGGCAGGACAGCAACGGCTGTATGTCAGCCGGACAATTCCGCAACAATTTGTCGCGCTCGACCGTCAGCCCGTGCGCTTCGAAAATTTCATCCATCTCAAGTACGACGGCCAGCCGAGATTCGAAGTCGACGCCGCGGGGATTCACGTAGACGGCGCCGTAACCGTGCGCAAGCGACACCTCACCGAATTCGCCGTAATGCTCTTCCGAGTAATCACTTACGTCGATCAACCGGCCGGAATAACAGCTGAAAAGGATGTTGGTCGGATTGTTGAAAATCGCCCGCCTAGACATGGCTATCATTGCCTCGGGATGGCCGAAATACAAACGCGCGCGATCTCGCCCAACACGCTCCATTGCTTCACGCACATATGGTTCGTCCTGCGCAAGAGGATGCGGACGCACCAGGATGATAGATTTAGGACGCAATCTGGAAATCGCGGCGATCGTCTTAGCAAAGGGCATTTCTATCGACCCCGGTTCGCGCAGCGTTTCTGAACTGAGGGGTTTGGCTGGAAACATCGCATATATCTCTGCATCCTGACCGATGCCCTCATCTTGCAACTTAGCCCTTTCACGATCCACCTCAGCCTCCATGAAACTACGCCATTGAGCAAAATAATGCGGCATGCCGATCTTGATTCTTGGCACATTGTCGAATTTGCCATAACTACTTGCCCAAGCGATGTTTTCTTCCTGGTCATCATGATAGTGGATCAACCCATCACACTGCCTACGAAGCAAAAAGGTCAACGCCGATGGACTGCGTAATGCGGGCGGAACTTGGCGGACTTGCCGCACCCGGTGATGACATTTATCGGGGCTTCGAATCTTCCAAAGCATGTAGCCGTTTCCACGCCTTAATCGCGCCAACGCGTACCAAAGTACATATGGCATCGTGCTGTAAGGAACGCCGAGGAAAAGGACGGGGCGCCGACGTCGCAAGATCCATCCACAAATTGTGAAGAAGGCTCGGATGCGTTGCATTAACTTCGGCAGCACTCCTGTCTTCTCTTCCGAGCCCAAATAGAAGAGTGTCCCGCTGTGTTCTAAAGCGGAAACATGCATCGATCCGCGTTTGATGTAATCGTAATTCTCCTTGGAGAACGTGACAAAACGAATGTCCCACCCCGGATGGGTGGCCTTGAGCGCCATCGCGGTCGGTAGATAGGTATCGAAGTCGATAATCCGCGGAGACACAAAAAACACTATCAACCGACCCTCCTCACAAGGCGCCTCGGTTTTCAAATTTTGTGAAGCCGAAATTGTCGAACCATCTTTCATATCGCTTGAAAATTAATGCCGCGTATGTGCCCTAATACTTCTGCGTTTACACGCTGAAGTAATGACCAAAAAATTTTAAAAAATCGGGTTCGCGAACAGCTACCGCACCCGTGGAGAAATCAACACCCACGGGTACGACGCTTTGACACACGCTAATGTTCACAGCACGAACACAAACGTCAAGTAGTAAAATATACCGATATTTGGGTATCCGTCCCTTCACCATTGCAGTTTGCGCGTTTCTCGAGCAGTTTCCATGTTATGCGCGCCAACCCGGCAATCGGGATGACCCCGTGACATTCAACGATGACTTGAGACCGAGTGTAGACCTTTCGCACGCCGAACTATTACTTCTGTTCCTTGCGGCGTTGACAGTCCGGATCGCCTATATCATTTGGTTATCCAGCGACCCGACCCTTTTCCTGGCCGAAGACTCCAGCTATTTCGTTCAGCTCGCCGAAAATTTGGCAGCGACCGGCCATTTTGTTGCCGGAGAGTTCGGAGCATTCTATTCTGAGACGGAACGGGTACCGGGCTATATCCTGTTCGTCGCGCTCGTCAGAGCGGTGTTCGGCACGTCGCCGATCACTCTAGCCGTTATACAATCTTTCATAGACTCAGGAACCGTCGTCCTCATCGCCCTCATAATTAGGCCAGCGGGTCGTACGGTCATGATACTCTCCGGCACACTAGCGGCAATTTGGCCCAATCTCGTGATTCACAGCGCGTTGGTCCTCACCGACACGCTCTTTGTCTTCTTTCTGACCGCCACGCTGCTGTATTGCATTCGTTATCTCAATCGCCCGAGCGCCACACTGGCGATTGCCATCGGCCTCTTGCTCGGTTGCACGATAATGACGCGGGCGATCGTGCAGTTTCTGCCGCCCATATTCGTGACCGTCATCGTGGTTGCGGCCTGGCGCTATGGATTTGGGTTACGAAAGACACTTCTATGCGGGATCGTTTTTGCCGTTGCTACGGCATTACCTACGACGCCAATTCTCTATCGGAACATCTCGCAATACTCCGTTTTCGCCTTGACTGCTCAGGGCGGCAATCATTTGATGAACTGGGTCGTGCCTTTGGTCCGGGTTTACAGTGAAGGGATGGCCTTCGGCACTGCGTCGGCGGAAATACGGGCACGCTTTGAGAACGAGCCGCAGACTACACAAGCAGTAGACCTGAATGCTTTCGAAGAAGACAAACGAAGAGCGGATTTCGCAATTCAACAACTTTCATCTCAGCCAATCGGGCCCGTAATCGGCGCCTGGGTGCGGGGCATGGTGATTAATCTCGCCGCGCCAGCGGTGGCCATTGAGCCGCGAATGCGCCGTCAGCGCCAGGACAGCTTCCTTGAGGCAAGGGGGGGGCTGCCCGCGCGCACGTTAGCCTGGCTTGGCACTTCACCACAATTGTGGTTGACGGTAATGCTCTTCGGAATTGTCGGCTCCGCCGTGACCCTTCTGCTGCAAATTTGGGGGTATTTTCGGCTTACGAGTTTCGCCCCCTGGCCAGCTGCATTCTGCGCCGGCTTGATTCTATATTTTCTCCTCATCATGGGCCCAGTCGCCGCACCTAAATATCGCCTTCCTTTGGAACCCGTGATGGTCGTGCTCGCCGCACTAGCCATTGCCGACCTGAGCATGCGGTTCAGAGACCGACGTGCGCGAAAACTGAAAGGCGCACCGTAAATATCGATGCCTGACAGAAATTTAGGGCGCTAAAATCAGATCGTCCGCGGTTCGGTTCGTCCGCGCCGCAATGCAAATACAATGGCGCCACTACTCTGCTTAAATATCGAATTTCGGCTTCTCGACAAAGGATTCACCAAGCTTGAATTGGAAATTCTTGCCGGCTGTTCAAGGTACAGATTGTTCTTGCAACGTACAGGGGCTAATCCGATCACAGAGTCGGATCGATTTCTTTTGAACGTTGGCAAACTCTTAAGGATATTCTGGATTACACGCCGAAATGCAGTATGTATGACGCCGGGCATTGGTCAGCTGATGCAAACAGCTGGATAGGAAATATGCCGCGCAGTTGGACTCAACTGTCGCAAAAAATTGGCCTAAATCTTGACAGAATTGTTTAATTGTTGGCCGGCCGTGGCCATAGTTGGAATTTAGTATGACTGTTGGAACCGGAGCAAAATTCGAAATTATAGGTCATCAACCGACGCAGGCATTTCCATCCATCTGGACAAAGTGGTGTTGGTTGACGTTGTTGACGGGTGCTTTTGTTCACGGTTCAATATTTATTTCCTCGCAAGGACTCTTCATCAATTTAGCCTTGTTCGACATAGTCGTTCCGCCGATTCTTATTCACGATGGCCATACAATTCGCATGATTGTCCTGGCGATCGCTCTCGGGTACGCGCGGCAACTCTACGATCAATCCAACAGCGCCGACCAAGCGACGAAGCCGCCGGGGTTAACATGAAGCAAATGACCAAGTTGGCTTCAAAATGAATAGTCGTTCCTTTAGTATCTGGACGATTCTTCCATATTGGTTTCCATAGTGCAGTGCGGCGTTCGCCCGTTCGTCTCCCTATTCAATAAGCAGGTTTAATAAATGCCTCAAATGTCCCCCGGCGGTGCTGGATTATGGATTGCACCACCTCCGCCTGGAAGTACGCGGCTTGGCCTGATGGTTCCCATATCGACAGGTATCGCAATCCCGCTGACGGCGTTTGGAAAGGTATTATTGGTCTTCAGTCTTGTTCCGGCCGTGGGCATTTTTAACTACAAATTTGGAGGAAAGAACCGCCGGCAACAACTCGCGGGCACAATCCGCTCTCCCTTGGCCCCGGTCGTCGGCGTCGTGTTCATCTTATGGGCAATAAGTGCAGCTAGCTTCGCGGTCCTTCCAAGTATGGGGCCGTTCACTGATTTATGTCTTGTCAAAGTTGATCCTGGCCACAAGTCTAACAAATACACCGGCGCTGATCGCCGCATCATACCTTGCCCCCAAATACTACGCGGACGTCAATGTAAGCGGCACGCTCAACTTGCTTGAGGCGTGCCGAACCCACAATGTTGGGAAATTTATACAAACTTCGATGTCAGAAGTGTACGAAACTGCGATGATGACACCGATCACAAAGGAGCATCCTCTCCAACGCCAGTCACCATACGCTGCTTCAAAAATCGCCGCCGATATGATGGTCGACGTCTACGTACGAAGTTTCGAACTGCCAGCAGTGATCCTGCCGCCGTTCAACGCGTTTGGCCCGCGTCAGAGCGAGCGAGCCATCATCCCGACGATTATCCGCCAAGCTCTCGATTCCACTTGTGAGGTGATCAATGTCGAAGATACTTTGTCGAAGCGCGACTTCAACTGCGTATATGATACTGCGGCGGCATTTCTTGCGATCGGTGCGTGCACTCAGATTGACTATGGCCGACCCTTCAACTTCTGCACAGGTGTTGCGGCAAACGTAGCCGATTTAATCGAGATGTTTGTCAGCGTGACTGGTGCCAATGAACCTATCGAGGCGGTCGCCGTACGAAAGCACCCAAAAAACTCTGAGGTTCAACCCTTGTTGGCTGATACTAACCGGTTTAAGTTCGCCCGCAACTGGAGACCTCAAGCGTCTCTCGAGGCCGGGTTGGGACAGGTGATCGATTGGCGGCGCGAGCAGCTGACCTGCAGAGGTGTTCGGCCAAGCAGGACCTACCTGAAATGACGATCAATCTGGCTGCCTGGTTCGCCGTTCAGCGTCGGGCACGCAGTTTGGCGGTCAAGCGGCGCCTTAGTCTGCTATTCGGTCGGGAGTTCAATCCTTTTCCAGCCGCACCTTTGGGAACCCGGCTTAATCCCAGCGAGAGTCACATTGTCGACTACGAGACAGCACCGCTCGCCCTGGCATGGTCCCGCGCCGGATTTGGAGACCCGGATGAATGGCAGCGAGTCGCACGTCGGAAATTCGCACAGCTAACCGGATACGAACGCGGCGATACTGTCCCCATAGCGCAGCACATTGTAGATCAAGCGTCTATTGGCAGTATGCGCCAACGTCGCCAATATTTGCATATTGCCGCAGGCCGCGATGTACCTGTCACTTTGATTTGGCCGTCGGAACAGGAAGCGACCCGGTTGCCGGTTATGATTTGCCTCCAAGGCACGAACTCCGGCGCCCACCTCTCGTGGGGTGAGGTGCGGATGCCTGCCGATCCGATAAAGATTGCCGGTGGCGCGGATATCGCAATTCAGGCGGCGCGGCGCGGCTATCTTGCTGTTTGCATTGAACAAAGTTGTTTTGGCGAGCGACGTGAGCGACGTCTGTATCGCCGATCGCCAACGCCCTGCATCGACGCCGCAAACCATGCGCTCTTACTCGGACGGTGCCTTATCGGCGAGAGAGCGTCTGATGTCTCGGCAGTTATCAACTGGCTCCTTGCGGGTGGGCACGGATTTCAAATCGACACGGCTCGGTTGCACGTCATGGGCAATTCGTCCGGTGGTACTACAGCATTGCATGCCACTGCACTCGATGAGCGGATCACCGCAGTCGCCGCCTGCTCGTGCGTCGGCTTTGTACGCGATACCATTGCCCGTCGTGGCGATCCTGAAGGCCAAAACGTTGTTCCGGCCATGCTTCAATGGTTCGAATTGGACGATGTAATAGCTCTATGCGCGCCGAGGCCATTCCTCACCGTATCAGCGCGTTCAGACCATATATGGCCGTACGAGGGCGCATTGCGAGTGGTAGATTCAGCACGCCGCGTCTACATAGCAATGAATGCCAGCATGCGTGTCTCAGCCGTGCCCGCTGACGGCGGCCATGGCTACCATCAGAATATTATGTGGCCTGCATTTGAGAGGATGGTCGCTCGATCTTAATTTCCTGTCACATTTGTTTCAGTGGACGTGTTCCGGTTGACCATCCGTTGGGCGACGTGTAATGGGACAACTCTGAATCAGTCGCCGTTATTACACATCCAGGTTTCGAAAATGAGTCAACAATCGCCCTCCGCTCCACAGCCATCGACTGCGTCTCCGACGCCCGGAGGGATTCGGCTTAGCCTTACACTGGCCGTACTAGTCGGAGCCGCCATCCCGCTAACTGCCCTTGGAAAAGCGATGATGGCCTTCTGTCTTGTTCCGGCGATGGGCATCTGCATTTACACATTTGGTGAGAAGAACGACTGGCAACAATTTGTCAAGGCAATACGCTTGCCATTGGCCGCACTCGTCGGCATTGTTTTCGCCTTGTGGGCAGTGAGTGCAGTCGGCTCTGTCAACGTCTCGCGGTCGTTCCAAGTATGGGGCCGGTCGCTGCTGTTCATCATGTTAATGATATTTCTGGCAAAACGTCTGGCAACAGAACCAAGGCTCATAACAATAGTACAAATGACTTTAGTAGGATCTAGCGGCGCAATTCTCGTTTTTATTCTCTTCATTATTTACGTAAACGACGTTCCCTTGATGCTGTTACAGGCGCTGGGAAGTAGCAAGGATCAGGCGGATACCGCCTTCAAGGCCTATGCGTCGGTGATGGTGTGCCTGTTGCCAATTGTCCTTTGGAGCGGCATACGCCTGGGCGGCCGCTGGCAGGCGTCCGCCTATCTGTTGGTTCCGGGCACGCTGTTTTTTCTCTGGGGTGCGCGCAGCAAAGCAGCGTTGTTGGGTTTGCTTGCAGCGCTTCTTGCAGTGACCGTCATCCGCTTGCTGTTGTCTTCATCACGAGGAATGCGTCGCGCTATCGTCGCAGTTCTATTTATATCAGCTCTGCTTGGCTCCGTAGCTTTGTTGACTCGCCTACCGCAGCCATCTGTTGCCAACGTTAATGACTATCAGCTGCCGGCGATTCTTGTTGACCACCACCGCCAGGTGATCTGGGGCTTTGTTGTTGAAAAAATCAAGGAGAAGCCGTGGTTCGGACACGGCATAGATATTATCAATCAGACCAAAGGGGCCGCCGCGCGTATACCCGAAATGAACCAAAATTTTGTGCCATCTCATCCACACAACTGGGTACTGGAGATCGGCGCGGAAACGGGCCTCTTAGGATTGACTGCCATTTCCGTCTCTCTTCTCGTTGTGCTCCGAAAATTAGCTGTCATCGCAGGGTCCAGACAACTCGTTGGGTGGGCCGGGATCGCATCGTTTGCGGCGTTCTGGGGATCCGGCCTGACCAACTTCTCAATTTGGGCAAGTTGGTGGCAAATCGTATTTCTTCTAACAATGGCAATCGTTTTTGCCGCTGCAGCAAAAAATCCTTTCGGGCGCTAGGACGATAAGACAGCGTCTCGTTGCCTCACGCAGCTGCTTGCCTCAGCCATCCTGCGGTGAGCAAGCGGCTAATGAGGTAGCAGAGTCGGCCGATCCTTTCCAACTAAAACCAACAGAGGCCCGATGCTTTTCTGTAGGCATCCGAGCACGACTGGCTCGCTATTTTCTTCAAGGCGCTTTTCGAGATACCTCACGCTCTTGTTGAATCGTCTCCTTTGGCGAACGCCATATTGTAGCTACACCCAAGAGACCAAGCATAGTTTGGCAATCAGAGTGCGTCGTGAAATTCTGTTCAACGATGCCTCGCGTACGACGGCTGTTATTCGGCATGCTTTCTAATATCGACATTCTACAGGAATACCGATCGTTAATCTTCGAGATTAGAAATTGAAGTTGATTAAAGTCGCAGTTCTCGTACTACAGCGTCCGCTGCACGCGGATCTGATCTACGGCGAAAACGCGGCGCCAATCACCGTGCCGGATTACCAACTCCGAGACTCCAGCTGGCACCCGGCAATGTAGTGCGCCGATCTGCGATACGCATGCGCCTGTCGGTGTCGAAACGACCGATGGCGGCGTCTCGGTACGGTCGGTCAACTGAAACGTAATTTCAACATTTGCGTCAACAGGCTTCCCTAATAATGTGAGCCGCGTATGTTTGTGCGAACCAAGTCGCGGCCCAAGAAAACTACCAGTCGGCCCCATTGCACCGTTGACAAGTTCAGTGATGACATCGTTGTTGCTTGAATCTGATTTGCCGATCGTCATCGGCAATTGGGAGACCTTGATCTCAAGCGGCATGGCAACTTCTGAACCAGATTGCGCTGTAATGGATGAAGTTAGCCTGCTGTAGTAGAATTTTGCGGAAGCGGCCACCTTGTCTTCAGCGCGCAAGCCATCCTGCGTTAATTCAGTATAATTCTTCTTGATCGCGTCAAAGCCAGCCAAAGATCCATCTGCTCGGCGGAATACGACACCGAGATAAGGGTCGACCAATACCCATCGGTCGTCGATCCAAACCTCGGCAATAGAATGTACAAATGTGGGCGCAAAAATATCGGTTTGGCGCGCCTCTATTCCTTCGCGTGATGCCATGTATACAAGTGCTCGAACCATGCTATCGCAATCTCGAGCGTGTGTGATCGTTTCAAGAATACCTGTTGGCAATCTCATGGCGCTAGGCAGGCGCCGCGAATAAAGAATGCCGTAATATGCGGAGCCAGGTGGGCTGTTATCGTAAGTGCGCGCAATGAACCGGGCGATGCTGAGAATACGCTCTTCATCGTTTTGCGCGCTTTCGACTCCAGGAATACGCAAATTGAGGAGAACCACTACGGCAACCCCCGCAACCATGAGCAGGATAAGCGTCACTAGACCGGCAAGTTTCAGTGCATGACGTCGCATCGTCAATTTCCCTGTCTGAAATACCGCAATAGCTTCTGCAATTTGGCGCCTCCACGCAGAATTAGGTGCGATTGGTCTGACGCAGATTTCCTTTTCGTCATCAAACCGACATTATGCTCACCATGACTAACGGTGATAATACCATCACGAATCAATCTCCGTCCGAGATATCACGAATTCAAGATCACAGGTGGCCCTCCTCGCTTTATCGTGATCCGTAGACATTGAACATACGCAGCGACAATGCGGGAAGTTTGTACGTCTGAGCTCAGTGCAAAACCATCTGCTCGCCCAAGTATTTTGTCAGGGCGTAGGGATATTGGGGTCTGATGTCCGCAGATTCGCTGGTCGGAAATACATCCGAAATGCCGTAGCAAGAGGAAGAAGCCGCGTAAACGAACCGCTTAACACCAACGGCGTGTGCTTCCTGCAGAACGTTGAACGTTCCCTCCACGTTGGATCGAAAATATATCTCCGGATGTTCTATGGACGGCACGATGTCCGCCATGGCCGCTAAATGAAAGACTCTCTCCGCGCCGACTATTGCGTGGCGCAGCGCATCGACATCAGTGATATCCGCCTGCACAACTTCAACTTCAGCGCTGCCATCATGTTGCTCAAAATTCCGCCGCGAACCCTTGCGAAAACTATCGATGACACGGACTCGACGGCCGCCTGCCACCAGGCGACCCACCAAATGGCTCCCTATGAAGCCGGCACCTCCTGTAACGACGTCAGTCACGGTTGCACACGTCCAGCAGAGGCTATTGCGCGCGACGTCCGCCATCTCAGTCGTGGCATACTTGGTTGCTTCACGTTGACCGTTTTCACATCAACTCCGATGGGATGAAATGTTCCATCATCTTATGGCCTAAGCACCACAGTTTTGCAAAAAGGGCCATATTTTTCGTCGTCACTAGGTTCTGTAATCCATCGGATTCAAAGCCGCCCTGGCGCTGTGGCTAGCCAATCAGATCACCTAGCGAAATCCAACCTCGGAACAAGTAGAGTGCGAGACCGCCGTAAACTTGGCTCGCTGCACGCGACAGTGCCAAACCCTTGTTATTCTGAACTAAATCGTTCCAACCGAAATTTTGAATTCCCGGCGCCGGAACAGGCATCGCAAAGACTATCAGTCCGTTGGCACGCAATGATGCCGCCATACGTGGCACATGTGTCAGTGAAGTTACCAAGATAACTCTGTCGATCTTCAACTCGCGAAGCCGAACAGCCAGCGCACGAGCATTCTCGTGCGTATTCCGCGCCGATTCATCGAGCCAGACTTGGCCAGGCGCGAACCCACATGCTTCGGTGACTATCCTAGCTTCAAATATTCCACCTTCACGGAGGCTCCCGCCAGTAATCAATATTGGGATGCCAAGTTTCGCCTGTATCGCGGCGGCTAGACCAACCCGCGCCGCTAAACACGTGCTTCAAATTCTTCCGACGATCATCAGTTTTGTAGGCGCGCTAGAATAGCATCCGCGACCAGCGCATAACCTTTCTCATTATAGTGTCCATCAAATAATGCCTTTGGATCGGCATGTCGCCGGAACACCTCGTGCACATCGACGCGGTCAATAGCAAGACTGTCGACGACACGGAGTACTGCGTTACGTGACCCGTCAGCATCAATATTTGCAATCCAACTGGAGTAGCGTTTGGCCTCAGGCAAATAGACAAATATAAATCGTCCATCCCATTTTCCTACATGTTTAACAGCCGAATCGAGGATGCTGCCAAACTGCCCAAGAAGTTCGTCGTGGAATTCGCAAGACAATTGAAATTGTCTGCGGTCGAAGCCGCAATTCAAGCCAAGTGCGGTCCTGAGCTGTGTCAGCAATATAATGCCTTGCAGAGTTACAGAAGTTGCAGCTTTCTCTGTCTTCTTATTTTCTACCATCAGATTGGTAACAAACAACCCGAGTGATGTATTGATTTCGCTTTGCCGACTCGCTAAATGTTGGAAAAATTCTGTATTTAGATACTGCATGAGGATCGGGGATTTGAGCTCCCGCTGAAGATCTTTTGTCAGGTCATTGCCTTCGAAGTAGACCCAAATGAGCGTCTTCGGCCGCAATATCGCTCCATATTCAATAAGTGCCGCCAATTCGCTGAGGGGACCGTTACCGCCGCAGCCAAGATTCACCACGAGGCCAACTTCTTTCCGCAAGAGATCCACGAAGGATTTTCCGAACGGCACGTCCGCGCCAAATGTAAATGAATCGCCAACAGCCATAACGTCGACGCTCTCGCGGCTCCACTGATCTTTGGGATTGTTGAATCCGTATTTGTCAGATCGCCGACTCGACACATCCGAACCGTCCGGCGTGAAAAGTAAGTTGTCAGACAAGCCGCCAAGCGGCAAAAGCGGCGATCCGTCAGCACCAGCAAGCGTGATGCCGGTCAGCGTTGAAGGGCAAACATGTGGGTAGGCTCGCTCGCCTTTACTTCGCAATTCAGCCGCCTGCGTCAGCATTGTTTGTGTGCCCACATCGGAAGCCAACGAGCGTACTAGGAATGCAGACAGATAAAACTCAACCCCAATCAATGCCACTAGAACAGCAAGTCCATTGAGTAATACCAAAATTATGCGAGAAAACCGCGCGCACGTAAGCGAGAGACCGAGTAGCCCTGCGGTAAATACGGGTGCTCCGTAGAGCCAAATCCGCCCAGTTGTAACAGTAGGCCCGTCAGAGAAAATGATGCCGACGGCTACTATTGTTAAGGCGAGCCCTACAACCCCGACGAAAACTCGCAGTATGCGTTCGACGACCCGCATCAAACTGAGCGTGCCACTAACGGAAGGCGAGGCGGTATTTTGAGAAAAAAGAGGATTGGAATCGCTGCGAGCGTCAAAAACATCATGAACAAGAAGTCGTTTACATAGGCGATGCTTGCTGCTTGCCGCGTGACTTCATTGTTAAGGGCAATCAAGCCAGCCGTATCGCTAAGATTCCATCCACCCGCGGCGCCGGACGAACTGAGTAGCGTGTTAAACGGCGTGATGTGTTCGCTTAAGGTCGCATGACTGATCTGGGTGTTACGCGAAAGCAATGTCACCGCGCACGCGATACCGACACCGCTACCAATATTGCGTGCCAGGCTGAAGAGGGCGCTGGCTTCGTTCCTATATTTTGGCGCCAATGTGGAAAAGGTCATGGTGCTCAGCGGTACAAAAAAACAGCCCAGCCCGACACCCTGGACGATACCAGAGTTCACAATTTCCCAAATGCCGACGTCCAGGGAAAATCCGGCCATTTGCCAGAGCGAAAGCGCAATGAGCGATAGCCCTATGAGCAACAACAAGCGCGGATCGGTACGGTTGACCAAACGTCCCACAACGAACATGGCAACCATCGTTCCGAGGCCGCGCGGCGCAAGGGCTAGCCCGGTGGTTACAACCGGATAGCCTTTCAAATTTTGCAGATATGGCGGCATCAGAAGAATACTCGCGATTGTCACAAGGCCGATCATAAGCATGAAGCACAATCCGCTGCTAAAACTACGATCCTTGAAGATGGCTAGGTCAAGAAACGGTTGGCGGGCCGTGAACATATGAACGAAAAACAGGTAGCAGAAAAGCGCGGAGAGTGAGGCTTCAACGATAATCTCCGGCGAAGAAAACCAGTCAAGCGAGTGCCCGCGGTCGAGCATCAACTGCATCGTGCCAAGCGTCACACTCAATAGGAGAAAGCCAAACCAGTCGAACGGACGTTCAATCTCCTTCTTCGTCTCGGGGACAAACGCGAGAAGGCCCAAGAGCGCCAGGATGCCGACTGGCAGATTAATATAGAAGACCCAACGCCAACTGTAAGCGTCCGTGAGAAATCCACCGAGTGTTGGTCCGAGAATAGGGGCGACCATTATCCCGACGCCCCACAACGCCATGGCTTGCCCGTGTTTTTCGCGTGGAAAGGTATCGAGGAGTAATGCCTGCGAGTACGGTACAAGCCCAGCGCCAAAGGCGCCTTGCAAGATCCGGAAAAATACCAATTGGGACAACGAAGCAGCGGCGCCACACAACATTGACATCGACGTGAAGCCAACGACCGAAATAATAAACATTCGCCGACGGCCAAATCGGCTTGCAAGAAAGCTGGTCGGTAGCGTCATGATCGCCACAGAAATTATATAAGAGGTCAACACCCAGGAAATCTGTTCCTGTGTCGTTGACAAACTGCCTTGCATATGTGGCAAGGCGACGTTGGCGATGGTCATGTCCAATACCTGCATGATCGTCGCTAACATTATTGATATTGCAATGAGCCACGGCCGCAGCGGCTTCTCGCGTTGTTTTTCTGCGTTCACGAGCGTTCTTCAGCCACCGCGGAAAACAGCCCAGAAAAATCCTGCAGCCAGCCCGCCATTCTTTGCATAACGCGCGGGAAACGTTGTCGACCGGTTTCAATCGCCACTTCCGCACTCATACCGGCCCGCAGCGGCGGACTGTCGGATCGCATATCGACTAGAATCCGTACTGGTATCCGCTGAACTACTTTCACCCAGTTTCCTGTCGCGTTCTGCGGCGGCAGTATCGAGAACTCAGCACCGGTCGCCTGACTGATACTTTCGACCGTTCCGTTCCATATCAGATCAGGGTAAGTATCCACTTCGATCCGCACCAATTGGCCCACTCTGACGTGAGTCAATTGTGTTTCTTTAAGATTTGCTTCGATCCACATCCCCGTATCTGCAACGACGCTCATGACTTGATCTCCCGGTTCAACATATTGCCCCGGTTGAGGTTTCTTAACTGCAATGCCTGAAAACGGAGCACGGACAACGGTCCGCTCAATATCCAATTTAGCTCTGTCCCTCCACGCTTTTGCCTCCAAGTAACTCGGCAGTCGCTCAGCTGGGACATTTACACCACCGCCAAGCCTTATAAGGATACGCGCGATATCATGGTGTAAGACTGCCATCTCCTGACGTGCAACGGCGCGTTTATGCTGTGTTTCTTCATACCGCGCCTCAGAAATGATACTCTTCTTTGCAAGCGCTGATTGCCGCTGAAATTCCCGTTCTGCATAGTCGAGATTGACACTCGCGAGCTGGAGTTCCGCCTGCTTCTCACGATACGTCGCTTTCTGTTCGGCGATATCGGTGCGAATCTGCTCCAAAGCGGCTTCCGTTCTCGCAAGAGCGATATCATACGAGATGGGCTCGATCCGAAAAAGGACGCGGCCCTTTGAAACCCGCTGATTTTCCTCAACTTCTACGTCAACAATTGGACCCGACACCTGCACACCAACGGCGACTTTATTGGCTTTTACATACGCGTCTTCCGTTTGTACAAATTTTCCAGCGACTGCATAAAAATAGCCGCCGACCAGCAAGACGACGATTGGACCCAACATCAGGAGTGCAACGCGTTTCTTGGCAAGAGCACGTGCCGTTGACGCCTCCACAAATTCCTTCGCCGCAGCAACTGGCGTAAAAACAACTTCCTCATTTTCTGATATTTCAGGTTCAGTCATTTCTGCACTACCGTTTCCCCGTACTGGATTTGATTACACGACCCGATGCGGGAACGCCCATTTTTGCCTGTATGGCAACAGCTTCTGCCTTCAATAGATTGTCTTTAGTGACAGTCAAAAGATTTAACAGTTGATCGCGCGCCTTCTTGTCTAGCCCACTCATCGACTCTTCGCGTGTGCTTGCCGATAATTTCTTTATTTGTTCAAGCAAGGGCTGCGCCGCGGCCGTGACATACAATCGAAACGCACGTCTATCTGTCGGATCGGAACGGCGCTCTGCCCACCCGGCAGCTTCAAGGCGATCAATGAGCCGCGCGACAGTTATGGGTTGGATCTCCAAAATTTCAGCAAGCGCCACCTGATTGATTCCCTCATGCCTCGACATGTGAAACAGCGCGCGCCATTGCGCCTGTGTAAGCCCCAAGGGCTGCACTCGACGATGAAAATTGGCGCGCATGAGTCGTGCAACGTCATGCACGAGCAGTCCCAGATTGCTATCCGGGTCTCTCTTCTTCATCAATGACAGCTTTTTAATGTGTATTACTTAGTATAAGTATTACTTATTAATTTCTATGTTGATTCTAAATACAAAGCAATTGATTTTTCAGCATGGAACCGGCGCAAAATTTAACTACATCGACGCCTAGCTGATCATCGTCGAAATATGCATTGCCCACTCCCGGTGCTGGTCGATACATTGGCGCGCCAGCGACCTCGGCGATAGCATTCAGCTACAGCGCGGATGGTCCGTAACAACTAAACGATCACCGATGTGATCAACGTGGGGAGGACTACCTGATGACCGATACACCGTGGAAAACTGAAAACTGGCATACCAGCCCGTGGAATTTTGCCCCAGAGGTAACGGCGGAATGGAATTTCCCCGAGAAGATCCAAATCCACGACGTCACCTTGCGCGACGGAGAGCAACAGGCCGGCCTGGCGTTTGACTTCGACGATAAAATCAGGATTGCCGAGGCATTGGCCGAAGCCGGTGTCCACCGCATTGAAGCGGGTATGCCGGTGGTTTCCAAGGATGATGCCAGGGTTGTTCAGGAGCTCGCCAAACGTAACTTCGGTCCGAAAATCTATGCGTTCTCCCGTTGCATGGTCGAGGACGTCAAGCGCGCCGTCGACGCCGGTGTCGAAGGCGTCATCATGGAGGTGCCGGCAAGTCCGCACTTGATCGAGCTTGGCTACCGCTGGG
>Ga0302135_10000026_pt1 | contig 81744 bp, 80 predicted proteins | sample CBN3_surface_MG_FD_203119 | JGI IMG/M metagenome (GOLD analysis project Ga0302135, IMG submission 203119) | Marine microbial communities from Western Arctic Ocean, Canada - CBN3_32.1 | ecosystem: Environmental > Aquatic > Marine > Oceanic | place: Canada: Western Arctic Ocean | collected...
TCTGTGGGGCACGTCGGTCTGGCACACCGAGCCCACGCTTCAGAAACGCCACGATCCCCAGGCCAAGGTTGCCTCGATCGGCGAGGCGGGCGAATACGGCTGCCGCTTCGCCTGCATCGTCAACGACCTGCACCGCGCCGCCGGACGCTCGGGCGTCGGCGCCGTGATGGGCTCGAAGAACCTCAAGGCGATCGTGGTGCGCGGCACCAAGGGCGTGCCGTCGTATGATGGCAGACGGTTCATGGAAGAAGCGCGGGCCGCCACGACCGCACTCCTCGAAAGCCAGAGTGCCATCGATATGGGTCTCGATCTGAGCCTGACCGATAACCTTACGGCTCACGGCACCATCATGATGATCAACATCACCAACGCCTTCGGCTCCCTGCCGACCAGGAACAACCGGGCGGTCCAGTTCGAGGGCGCCTGGGACATCTCCGACGAGGCGCAAGCCGAGCGGCTGCCCGATGGCCATGTCAACCTGATCAAGAACTCCGCCTGCTTCTCCTGCCCGATTGGCTGTGGCCGGGTCTCCCACGTTCATCCCGAGCACTATTCGGTCAAGGATCGCCCCGAATACCAGATTGCCTCGGGCGGGCTGGAGTTCGAGGCGGCCTACGCGCTGGGCTCCATGTGCGGGGTCGACGACATCGACGCTGCCACCTTCGCGGGCTTCATGGCCAACGAGCACGGCATGGATCCGATCTCGCTGGGCGCCTCGATCGCGGCGGCGATGGAGCTGTTCGAGGAAGGCGTGATTACGACTGAGGATACCGGTGGCGTCGAGCTCACATTCGGCAACGCCCGCGCGCTGTGCCAGATTTCCGAGATGGTCGGCAAGGGCGAGGGCTTTGGCAAGGTGATCGGTTTGGGCTCCAGGCGTTTGTGCGAAAAATACGGCCGGCCCGAGTTCTCCATGTCCGTCAAGGGCCAGGAATTCGCCGGCTACGACGCCCGCGCCCAGCAGGGTATGGGCTTGGCCTATGCCACCTCGAACCGCGGCGCGTGCCACATGCGGGCCAATGTCTATGATCTCGATTTTGCCGATACCGGAATCGCGGACAAGGCCGAGACCGTGAAGAAGTCCCAGGACCGCATGGCCGCGGTCGATTCGACGGGGATGTGCCTGTTTCCTGAGGAAATCGGCCTCGACGCTTCGTACATCGTCACCATGGTCGACGCCGCCTGCGGCGGCGACTGGACTATGGAGAAATTTGTCGAATCCGGCGAACGGACCTTCAACCTTGAGCGCCAATTCAACCTAGCCGCCGGTTTCACCATGGCCGACGACACGCTGCCCAAGCGGATTCTCGAAACCCCCGCGCCCTCGGGCACGGCGAAGGGGCTGGTCAACCGGCTGCCCGAGATGCTGCCCGAATATTACGGCCTGCGCGGCTGGAGCGACGAAGGCAGGCCGACCGACAAGACGCTTTCGCGCCTCGATCTCTGAGCTGCGCCTCTATTCCGGAGCGATCCTGAAAAGCCGTTCCCGTTCCCGCCCCTTCTGTGTAGAATGATCCTCAACGAGCGTGCCGGTCGTGCGCGGGCGGATGGGGCAGCCGTCGGCAGCGAGCGTGACCGGGAGCGCCACGGCGAACGATATTGGAGAGGAGAGACCATCATGGGAATGCAGAACCGGATTCTGCGCGTCGATCTGACCAAGGGAAAAGCGACGATCGAGCCCCTCAACACCGAGTGGGCGGAAAGATACGTCGGCAGCCGCGGTCTGGGCGCCAAGTATCTTAGCGAAGAGGTCGATCCGAAGGTCGATCCCCTCTCTCCGAAGAACAAGCTGATCTTCGCCCCCGGTCCGCTTACGGGCACCATGGCGCCCACGGGCGGGCGCTATACGGTGGTGACCAAAGGCGCGCTGACCGGCGCGATCACGACTTCGAACTCGGGGGGCAAGTGGGGAGCCGAGCTTAAATTCGCCGGCTACGACCTCCTCATCATCGAGGGCAAGGCCAAGAGCCCGGTCTATCTTGTGATCAACGACGACGACGTCCAGATCCTCCCGGCCAAGGGGCTGTGGGGCAAGACGGTCTGGCAGACCGAGCCCTGGATCCACGCCCAGCAAGGCAACAACCAGATGAAGGTCGCCTCGATCGGCATCGCCGGCGAGTACGGGTGCAAGTATGCCTGCATCGTCAACGACCTGCACCGCGCTGCCGGGCGCTCAGGCGTGGGCACCGTGATGGGCTCGAAGAATCTTAAGGCGATCGGTGTTTACGGCACCCGCGGCGTGCCTTCCGACAACCCGAAAAAATTCATGGCCGCGGTGAACAAGGCCAAGGCCGCGCTGGCCGCGAGCGAGGACCGCCAGGGTCTGACCTCGAACGGCACCAACTCGATGATGAACGTGGTCCAGTCCTTCGGCAGCCTGCCGACCATGAATAACCGTCAGGTTCAGTTCGACGGCGCCGCGAAGATCTCCGACGAAGGAATGATGGAGACCCTGCCGGACGGCCATACCAACCTGATCAAGAACGCGGCCTGCTTTGCCTGCACCATCGCCTGCGGGCGCATCGCGCACATCCACCCCGAGCATTTCTCGGTCAAGGACCGGCCCGAGTACCAGATCGCCTCGGGCGGCCTGGAATACGAGACGGCTTATGCGCTGGGCGCCATGGTCGGGGTCGACGATATCGATGCGGCCACCTTCGCGGGCTTCATGGCCAACGAGCACGGAATGGACCCGATTTCGCTCGGTGGCTCGATTTCCGCGGCGATGGAGCTTTTCGAAGAGGGCATCATCACGACCAAGGACACTGGCGGTATCGAGCTCACCTTTGGCAACGCCGAGGTGCTGTGCCAAATTTCCGAGATGGTCGGCAAGGGCGAAGGCTTCGGCAAGATTATCGGCCTAGGCTCCAAGCTGATGTGCGAGAAGTACAAGCACCCCGAGTTCTCCATGACCGTGAAGGGCCAGGAATTCGCGGGCTATGACGGCCGCGCCCAGCAGGGAATGGGCCTGTGCTACGCGACCTCGAATCGCGGTGCCTGCCACTTGCGCGGCGACACCTTCGGTCCCGACTTTGAGAATACCGGCACCAAGGGCAAAGCCCAGGCCGCGAGGGAAAGCCAGGACGTCATCACGGCGATGGATTCCACGGGCATGTGCCTGTTCGTCGGCGACGCCGGCATGGACCTCCAGCTCATGGTCGACATGCTTGACGCCGATCTGGTCGGCAAATGGGACATGGACCGCTTCACCGAATCCGGCGAGCGGACCTGGAACCTCGAGCGCCAGTTCAACCTCGGGGCGGGCCTGACCATGAAGGACGACACCCTGCCCAAGCGCATCCTCGAAGAGCCGGCCCCGAGCGGCACGGCGAAGGGTATGGTCTCGGGCCTGCCCAAGATGCTGCCCGAATATTACGAGCTGCGCGGCTGGAGCAAGGACGGCAAGCCGACCAACTCGACGCTCAGCCGCCTAAATCTGTAGGGCGGGCCAGGCGTGCCCGCACGGGCGCGCGGAATATAGATGGAAGAGGCGCGGGCCCCGGCTTCGCGCCTTTTCCTTGGGGCGGCTTGGGGCACGTCAAACACCATTCGACCGCTCGCGGCGATGACCCAGCTAGAGGGCATAACCCATGACGCAAGAACGAAAGCGGAGAATTGCGATCCTGGGGGCGAGCGGCACGGTTGGCCGACGCATCGTCGATTGTCTGTTATCCGGCGGCTTCGATGTCGTCTGCTAAACCCGGCCTATCGACAAGATGGCGCAATGGGCAGGGCGCGTGCAGGTTCATGCCTTGGACCCTCGCGATACGGGCGCCGTAATCTTCGCGCTCGGCACGAATACGACGGGTGCGACGATGTTATTCTCGGATGCGACCGCCGCTCTCATCACCGCGATGAAAGAGCGTCGGGTTGGTCGTTTGATTGCAATCACGGGCGTAGGTGTGGGAGAGACATGCGGTCACGATGGCTTCTTCCACGGCTGGATCATCTTTCCACTGTTCACTCGCAAGCGCTATCGGGACAAGGACCGGCAGGAGAGCCTGATCGCGGCATCGGGTCTGGACCGCATCATCGTGCGCCCTGCGCCTTTTTCCGAGGGGCCGGTTTCTGCGGCGCTGGAGGTGCATACGGAGATCAAACCTGAGACCCGCCTTACCCGGATCACGCGCGATGAGGTCGCCGATTTCGTCGCCGCACAGCTGGATAGCGATCGCTATCTATGGCAGCAGCTGCTCATCGGACATGCCTAGGGCAACCCGCCCTCCGTTCCCGGTGGGCTTTGGACAGATAGCCGCTCGCCAAACACCGAGCATGGTCTAGACTAGCAAGTGGTACCAACCGTGGTGCAGGTCAGAAAGGCATAGCCATGAACATTACCGTACGATTGCTGGGCAAGCTGCGAAGCAACCTGCCTGCCGAAAAGACCGGCCCGACCTCGGCGCGCATGAAACTCGACGACGGTGCCACTCCCAAAATTCTGATCGAGCGCCTCGGCCTCAATCTGGGCGCGACCTACCTCGTGCTGATCAACGACGAGAACGTCCCGGCCGGCGATTACGCCACGCAAGCGATCGAAGGTGGCGACACGGTCACCATCTGCCCGCCGATCCAGGGCGGCTGACCCGGCCTGAAGGTCGCTGTGGGCGAGGAAACTTCTCATCAAGATCGGCGTATCGATTACGTCGAGTTCAATGTGGCTGACATCCCCCGACCGAAGAAATTCTGTGGGCAGACCTTTGGTTGGACCTTCAGCGGCTATGGACCGACTTATTGCGAATTTTCGGACGGACATATGAAGAGTGAGTTCGACGCCAGCGAACCTGCGACACCGGGCGGACCGTTGGTGATTCTCCACGGCTCTGACCTGACGGACATTCTGGATCGCATCGAAGCCGCCGGAGGCAAGGTCGCCAAACCCATTTTTGAGTTCCCGGGTGGCCGCCGCTCCCACTTCACGGACCCCGATGGCTACGAGCTCGCGGTCTGGGCTGAAACCTAGAAAATAATAGTGTTCCCCGCCGGATCATGAGTGGCCCACCGCTTAGCGCCGGGCGACGAGACGGGCGTAGTTCTGGCCTACCGTGGGGTCCTCGAGGTTGGGCTCCAGCTCGGCGAGGCACCGAAACTCCGAAAAACCCGCTGCTTACGGCAGATCGAAATGCCGGGCGCCATGGGAACAAACCACGCCGCCCAGTCCCGAACGTAGTCCGCGTCGTGAAATTCATGTATGGCGCCGACCACGTCGCTCATGGCCGGACCACGACCTGCTCGAAGGGCGCCAATACCTTGGCGCTGTGGACGACGGCCGCGCCGACCTCGTCCAGCGGATAGGCGTGCGACCGGATCCGCTCTAGCGGCAACTCGCCGCTCGCGATCAGGCCCACGAGGCACGCCGGGGTCGCGCGCGAGAACCAGAGCGAGCCGCGCACCGAGAGGTCGCGTGTCACCAAACCGGCAATTCGTGGCGGCGTCTCCGTGGTGCCAAGCACAACCAGAGCGCCATGTCGCTTCAGCCCCTGAAGCGAATCCTCCAGGGGGCGAGACGCGTCGCCCTCCATGGCGCTGATCGCCAGATCGACGCGATCGTCGGCGCCCGGCGACGCGCTTGCGGTTTCGATTCTGGGATCGAGGCCGTCGAAGGCCGCCAGCCGTTCCTCCGAGCGGCCAACCGCGACGACGCGTGCCGCGCCCAGGGCGAGGGCGACGAGAACGGTACTGACCCCGAGCAGACCGGTCGCACCCAGAACGGCGACGCTCTGTCCCGGCTTGAAATTCGTCTTTTCGAACGCGGCATGGGCCGTACCGAGCCAGCCCAGGCGGCACAGGGTTTGGGCGGACGTCCGGGTCAGCGCTGGCTCGACCCGCGTGAGACACTCCGCCGGCAAGTTCATCTGTGCTGCGAGCGCGCCGTTCGGCCAGCGGGCGAGAAGTGGGCCTGAGTTGGCGCTTATTTCGAAGCAGCCGGCAAAGGCATATTCGCCGCCGCCGCCCGCTCTCGGTTCCTCGATGTAGCTGTCGCAGTAGACCCTGTCACCGACCGCGAGGCCGCTCACAGCATCGCCAATCCGCTCCACGGTCCCGATCGCGTCCATACCCGGCGTGAACGGGCGCGGCGGCGTCCCGAACGCTTCCGTGCCGTCAACCAGCGCCGCCATATAGGGCGACATGAAGACGGTCTCGACGCGGACTACGGCGCTCCCGGGCCGGGGCTCAAGATCGGGCACCTCGTCGAGCGAAAGCTCGGACCGCCCCTCCAACAGTCTTGCCGCGCGCATACCGGATCTCCCGAATGACGATGTGAAACTAGATGAGGATAGCTCCGGACATTCTAGACGAGATTGCCCCGGGTGCACCCTTGAGCCTGACCGTATACCGGTCCCCGCAGCTTGATGCAGGTCAAGGTACGCAGCGCCCACCCTCTCGTACTCTAGGCTCGGAAAAATGGGTTCGCCTGAATTTGTGGCGCGATAGCGGGAAGGTGGGAGCATGGACGTCGATAAAATCTACGACGCGGTGCTGGATTACGACGACGAGGAAGTCGCAGCACTGGTCGGCGCCGAACTTGAGGCGGGCACCGACTTCCAGGGCATCCTGCAGGACAGTCTGGTCGACCGTGGGCAAGAAATTCAGCGCGGGCACCCTGTTTGTGCCCGAGATGCTGATGGCCGCCGACGCAGTCAAGGCCGGCCTCGACCTGCTGCGCCCCGCCCTGGTAGAAACCGGTAAAAAGCCCATCGGCGCGGTCGTGATAGGCACCGTGAAGGGCGATCTACACGATATAGGCAAGAATCTGATCAGCATGCTGCTTGAGGGCGCGGGTTTCCGGATCGTCGACGTCGGCACCGATGTCGAACCCGAAGCCTTTATCGCCACGCCGCCGACCGCGCCCCGGCGCTCGACCAGCTTCGCGCTCAGCCCCTTGCGCGCGAGGTAGCCGGCGCAAGTAAGCCCGTTATGTCCGGCGCTGACGATGACGACGTCGCCGGGCTCGATCGCCGCGCTCATGACGGCTCAGCGAACAGATCGAGCTGCGGGCCCGCCGCGGCCTCGGCAACCCCGGCGTGGGGCCGGGCCTCGCCGACCGCGTCGATATGGATCACCGACACGCCGGCGGCGTCGAGCGCCGTGCCCACCAGGCGCATGCGGTGGCAGCTTTCCGGCTTCTTCTCCGCGCACATGATGCTGAGTGGCGAAGTCTCCAGGCTCAGCGCACGAAGTTTAGCGAGCGCGTCCTGGAAGAAGCGCTGCTCGCGCACGAGCTCGTAATTGACCCGTCCGTCCACATAACATGCGGCCTGCACGGGCCGTCCGCCAAGCGCCGCACCCATCCAGCGATAGGCGATCCCCGCCGCGTCTAGCGCGCGTTCCAGATTCTCGCGCTGGTAGTCCGGCGCGTAGCGCGAATAGGGCTGCGAGCGCACATCGACCAGTAGCGCGATATCGAAGGATTTCAGCATGGCGATGAAGTCGTCGATCGGCCGGCCACCATACCCAACTGTATGGATCGGCGGGGTCTCGGGTTCGCTCGGATCGGGCATCGCGGGTTCCATTGAACGTTGACCCGCCTTACCTGACCCAAAAGCCCGGCTCGGTCAATCCGCCGCCGCGCGGCCTTCGAGCAGCGCCCGGTCGGCGGCCAGTGCCTTGGCCATGAAATCGAGAAAGGCGCGGATGCGCGCGGTCTCGCGCAGGTCGGGATGGGTCAGCAGCCAGAACTGGTTGACCGGCGCGTCGGTGATCGCCAGCACGCGTGCGAGCTCGGGCTGATCCGCGGTCATGAAGCAGGGTAGCGCGACCAGCCCGAAGCCCGCCTTCGCCGCCGCCATCTGGTTGAGCAGGTTGTTCGACCGGTAACACGGCACGGTGCCCGGCGCCTGCTGGCCGAGCCAGGCGATGGGGGGTACGCGGGCGAGATTATCGATGCCGCCGATCAGGTCGTGTCCGTCGATCTCCGCCGCGCTTGATGGCGTGCCGTGCCGCTCCAGGTAATCCTTGGCCGCGTAGACCGCCCAGGCGACGTCGGCGAGCTTGCGCCCGACCATGTCGCCCTCCAGCGTCGTCGCCATGCGAAACGCCACGTCCGCCTCGCGTTTGGTCAGGTTGAGGAAGCGGTTGTCCACATTCATCTCGATGCCGATGCCCGGATAGGCGGCGCGGAAGCTGAGCAGGTGGCGGGGCAGTAGCGCCAGCGCCACGTCGTCCACGGTCGTGATCCGTATCACGCCCGAGAGCCGGTGGTCCCGGCCCGAGACGCGGGCGTCGAGCGCCGCCATCTCGTCCTCGATGCGCAGCGCATGCTCGAGCATCTCCTCGCCCGGCAGGGTCAGGCTGTAGCCCGCGGCGAAACGCTCGAACAGGCGCACGCCCAACTCGTCTTCGAGCGCGTTGACGCGCCGGAATACCGTCGAATAATTGACCCCCAGCTCGCGCGCTGCCGGCGAAAGCCCGCCGCCCCGCGCGGTGGCGAGAAAAAACCGCAGATCGTCCCAGTTCAGCCGGTTCATGGCCCGCGCCCTCCCGGGGCGTCATTGTATAAATGCAAAAATAGATTCCGAATGTATCCAGTATTCATGCAAATAAGAGAATCATAGAATCTATCCCGATTCAACCCATCGAGCCCCCAGGAAAATTTCCATGACCGACAACAAAACCGTTCCCTACGCCGCCCGGCTGCTCCGCGCGAGCCTGGGCGTCGCGCTCATCGCCCACGGGTTATTCCTCAAGGTCTTCGTCTTCACCATGCCCGGCACCGTCGGCTTCTTTGAACCGCTGGGCTATCCGGGCTGGTTCGCCTGGCTCACTATGCCCGCCGAAACCGGCGGTAGGCTGCTAATGATCGCGGGCCTGTTCTTCCGTTTCGCGGCGCTCGGCCTGATCCCGACGCTCGTCGGCGCGCTCCTCGTCCACGCCGCGAACGGCTGGGTCTTCAGTGCCGAACGCGGCGGCTGGGAATACCCCACCATCCTCATCGTGCTTGCGCTTGCCGTAGCCCCTCTCGGCTCGGGCGCCGATGCGCTGCGCCTACCCTGGCTCGTGGGGCGCATCGCGCGGCTCGCCGCCGGGGCCTCATGAGGCACCACCTCTTGAGGCGGGTACTCCCCGCCGCCGCCCGCCCGCACTATGCTGCGGGCGGGCAACGCGGAGGAGTTCGATGAAACTGATGGTCGACGGCGTCTGGCACCCCGATCATCCGGGGGCGCGGGCCTCGGGATGGCGGCAACGCCCATGGTCTGCGAGGCATTCTCGGGCCGTATCACGGCCGACGGCTCCTCGGGCTTTCTGGCCTAGGCCGGGCGCTATCACCTCTACGTCTCTTATGCCTGCCCGTTCGCGCACCGCACCCTGATCGTCCGCGCGCTTAAAAGGCTCGAGGATGCGATTGCCACCTCCGTGCTCCATCCCCACTGGGCCGGGCCGCAAGGCTGGTGCTTTGGCGAGGGCCCGGATTCGACGATCGATCACGCGAATGGCTGCTATTATCTCTACGAGGTCTATGCGCTCGCCAAGCCCGACATCGCGGGCCAGGTCAGCGTGCCCGTGCTGTGGGACAAAGAGACCCGGACCGTCGTTAACGCCGAGTCCGAAGACATCGCGTTCATGCTCAACAGCGAATTCGACGATTTCGCCGGCGACGACGATCTCGACCTCTATCCCGAAGACCCCCGCCATCTGATCGACGATCTCGACCGCTTCGTCGCAGACAACATCGTCTCGGGCGTCTACAAGGCGGGCTTCGCGGCCAGTCAGCAGGCCTACGACGCCGCCTTCGATAATCTCTTCTTCGCGTTAAGCGAGCTCGAAACCCGGCTTCATGTGGGGCCCTATATGTTCGGTGATCGGCTCACGGAAACCGACTGGCAGCTGTTTTCCACCCTGGTCCGCTTCGATACGGTCTATTACCCGCTGTTTCGCTGCAACCAGCGGCGCATCGCCGACTACCGCCGCCCCTCGGCCTGCCTGCGCCGGCTCTACGATATCCCGGGCGTCGCCGAGACCGTCCAATTCGACCACATCAAGCGCCACTATTTCGACGACCTCGACCTGATCCACCCCACGATCGTGCCCAAGGGCCCCGCGCTCGACCGCGGTTTACCCGTCGGGCCGGTATGAGCGACAGCCGTGCAGCCGGAACGATAGCGCGGAGGCCGTGACTACGGCCCGCCGCAGGGCCGGGGTTGGCTTAAGGGCGGCCGGCCCCAAATCAAGACTAATGCGCACCCGCGCAGGCGCAGGCCCTCAGGCCTGCTGCCATGAGCGACAAAAACAAATCCCCTACCTCACGTAAGAAGCCCCGTTCACGTCGAGGGTCGAGCCCGTCAGGTGGCGCGCTCCGTCCGAGCAGAGAAACGCCGCCAGCGTGCCGATCTCGTCCGGCGGCGCCAGCTCGCCGAGCGGGATTTCCGCCACCGTGCGCGCCATGCCTTCCGCGTCCAAGCTTTCCGTTGCCATCTCGGTCGCGGTAAAGCCCGGCGCGATGCCGAACGCCAGGATGCCGTCGCCCGCGTAGCCCCGCGCGATGGTTTTGGTCAGCGCCACCAGCGCGCCCTTCGAGGCGGCGTAGGGCATCTGGTCGGGCGCATCGCCCCGATGCGCCGCCCGGCTCGAGATATTGATGATCCGGCCCCCACCCCATTTGCGAAAATCGAGGATCGCCGCGCGGCATAGCTCAGCGGGCGCGAACAGGTTGATCTGCATCACGCGGTGCCACGCCGTGTCCCACTCGTCCGTAGCCGCATCGACGGGCGCGGGCTCGAAGACGCCGGCGTTGTTGATCAAAACGTCGATCGGCGAGGTCAGCGCGCAGGCCCCCGGCCACAACCCCGCGACGGAAACCGGGTCCGCGAGGTCCGCCTGGATCGGCAGGCAAGCGTCCGCACCGATTTCGTCCCGAAGCGCGTTCGCCGCCGCCTCGGAACGCCCGTAATGGGCGATTATGCGCCCGCCCGCGTGGGCTACGGCGCGCGCAATCGCCGCCCCGATGCCGCGCGAGGCCCCCGTCACCAGCACCGTCTTGCCGTCTAGATCGATCATCGCCACCACCACCCTAGATTGCTCCCGCCGCGCTAGCGGGCAAGGCCTTGACCACGGCCCGCCCCAATAAAAACGGTGCGCTCGCACAGGCGCGGGCCTTCAGGCCCGCTGCCGTGAGTGATAAATCCGTCGGCATCTCAGCCGACGGAAAACCCGTGGGCGAAGGGGTCGCGGTCGTCGACGAAGATGGTGTTCAGCCCGGTCAGGCGCGCCCAGCCCGCGATGCTGGGCTTGATCCCGTCATAATTGCCGACCTTCACCGCCTCCTCCACCCGGCAGTGGAACAGGCTGCCGATGATGCTCTCGTGGACGAACCCGTCGCCCGGCGCAAGCTTGCCCTTCGCCGCCCACTGCGCCATGCGCGCCGAGGTCCCCGTGCCGCAGGGCGAGCGGTCGATGGCGTGATCGCCGTAAAACACTGCGTTGCGCCCGTGCGCCTCAGGCTGGGTCGGCTCGCCCGTCCACATCACGTGGCTGACACCCTTGACCGTCGCATCCTCGGGATGGACCGGCTGCACGGCCGCGCGCGCTAGCTCGCGCACCACGGGGCTGTAGCGTAGGATATCGGCAGCGCTGAATTCGTTTAACCCCGGATAGTTCTTCTGGGGGTCGACGATGGCGTAGAAGTTGCCGCCGTAGCCTACGTCGAGGACGATCTCGCCCAACCCGGGCACCTCGACGCTCACGTCCGCGGCGGCGAGGTAGCAGCCGACGTTGAATATCCGCACCGAGTTCACGTAATCGCCCTCACGCGCGTATTCCACGCCGACCAGTCCGGCGGGCGTATCGAGCGTGAGCCGACCCTCCTCGCGGGGCGTGATCAGCCCGTGTTCGAGGCCTAGCGTCACTGTGCCGATGGTGCCGTGGCCGCACATGGGCAGGCAGCCCGTGGTCTCGATGAACAGAAACGCGATGTCGGCGTCTTCGCGCGTCGGCGGGTAGAGGATCGCGCCCGACATCAGATCGTGGCCGCGCGGCTCGAACATCAGCGCCGTGCGTATCCAGTCGAAGCGGGCGAGGAAATCCTGGCGCTTCTCGCTCATGGTCGCGCCCGTCAAAACCGGCGCGCCCCCCGCGACCACGCGCACCGGGTTGCCGCAGGTGTGGCCGTCGATGCAGAAGAAACTGTGGCTTGCCACGCGGCCGCGCCCTACTCGGCGGCCACGGGCTTGCCGAGCACAGGGATGTTTGCCATCGCTGCTTCGATGATGCCGGCTACCTCGCGCGCCTCCGCATCGTCGAGCGCAAGGCGGGGGCCGCGCACCGTTGCCGTGCCCCGGCCCTGCATCGCGGCCGCAAGCTTGAGGCACTGGACCAGCGTGGGCCGCGAATCGAGCGCGAGGATGGGCGCGAACCAGTCGAACAGCGCGCGGGCTTCTGCTTCCCGTCCGGCGCGCGCGGCGTGAAACATCGCCACGGACTCTCTGGGGAAGGCGTTGACGAAGCCCGAGATCCAGCCCTCCGCGCCGGCCGCGACCATGTCGAGCACGATGTCGTCGGCGCCGCAGAAGATGGCGAAATTCTCGCCCAGCGTTCCGTGCAGGGCAACACAGCGGGCAAGCTCGCCCGAGCTTTCCTTCGCCGCGCAAAAGCGGCCATCGTCCGCGAGTTCCGCGATTACGTCGGGCGCCATGTCCGAGCCGTAGGTGCCCGGGTTGTTGTAGATCATCACGGGCAGGGCGCTGGCCTCGGCGATGGTGTGAAAGTGGGCGAGGATTTCGGCGCGGCCCGATTTGTAGACCAGTCCCGGCACCACCATCAGGCCCGATGCGCCCACCGCTTCCGCTTTGCCAGCCAATGCCGCGCCGGCCCGGGTCGAGCATTCCGCGATCCCGGCGAGCACGGGCACGCGCCCTGCTACGGTCTCGACGATCGCGGCCAGCAGCGCGCGCTTTTCGGCTTCGTCGAGGGTGAAGTTCTCGCCCGAGGTGCCGAGCGCCACGATTCCGTCTACGCCGTCCGCGATCAGCCGGTCGATCTCGGTTTGGGTCGCCGCGATGTCGAGGCTTTGGTCGGCGCGAAACTGGGTCAACACGGCCGGATAGACCCCCTGCCAGTTCGCCATGATTTGTCTCCTTAGTCCTGGAGCCTAAGCATTTCGCGCCTGCGGCGCGCTGTCAACGGCGCGATATTTGTACTTGGTCTCGCCACAAAGCGCGGCTAAGCTCTTGGATCATCAAGGATCGTCGCGGTCTTCATTGTAGCGATTCCAAAAGAACAACATTTTAGGGAGAGGTAATTATGCGATTTATGAGGAACGAATCCGTCCGCTGGGCGGCCGGCACGGCCTTTGCGGCCGCCCTGGGTCTCGGCGCCGGGCTGGCCTCGGGCGAGGCCAAGGCTTGGTCGCTCGAAGAGGCGGCGGCGCCCTATGCGGGCACTTCGCTCAATATCATCTGCCAGGCCTACACGCCGTGCTACGCGATCGAGGGGCTGACCCCTGAGTTCACGGAGATCACCGGCATCGAGGTCAACTTCGAGCTGACTGATCTCGATACAGCGGGCAAGAAGGGCATGACCGACGTGATCACCGGCGGCGGCTTCTACGACATCATCGAGGTCCAGGGCTTCACCAACGCGTTGTGGACGATCCAGGAACTCTCCGAGCCGTACGACGCGTATTACAACGATTCCGCGCTGCGCGATCCAGGCTTCTCGATCGACGACATCATCCCCGCGCTCAACGACATGAACTGCATCTACCAGGGCAAGCAGGTCTGCATGCCCAAGGAGTATTTCGTGAGCTTCGCCGTGATGCGCAAGGACATCATCGCCGATGCCGGCGAGCGCGCCGCGTTCAGCGCTAAGTACGGCTACGACCTGCCGCCAGCCAACGATGTAGTGACCGTCGACACGTGGGAGCAGTGGGGCGACATGGCTGAGTTCTTCACCCGCGATGCGGGCGAGACCCTGGCCGGCAATACCCTTGAGAGCGATTTCTACGGCATCAGCGTTTCGTTCAAGCGCTACCTGACCGTCTGGTACGACTGGATGGAAGCGATGACCGCCATGGGCGGCGAGATGTTCGATTCGGACTACAACCTCACGATCAACTCGCCCGAGGGCGTCGCCGCACTGGACTTCATGCGTGCCATGACGGCCTATGCGCCGCCGAGCTACGGCGAGTATACCTGGGACGAGCAATATTCCGATTTCTGCAACGGCAACACGTTTAGCGGTTGGGCCTGGGCGGATGTCGCCTTCTACCTCCAAATCGAGGAGGACTGCCCGGCTTCGGCACACAACACCACCCACTTCCTCTATCCGGGCGAGCATTTGTCCATCCCCTACGCCAACACCTGGACGATCCCGTCGACCTCGACGAAGAAGGAAGCGGCGTATTTGTGGGTCCAGTGGACGACGTCCTACGAGACCCAGATGAAGGCGACCAAAGACGGTTGGTTGCCCAACCGGCGTGACGTGCTGGCCGATCCCAAGTGGCAGGAGGATCACCACACGGCGAGCTGGACCACGGTCCATCTCGAGGCGCTGGACAACGGCTATCTCGGCAAGATCCACAAGCATCCGGGTAGCCAGGCGCTGCTCGATATGATGGTTGAGGAGCTCTCGGCGGCGATCCACTCTGACGATTCGTCGCAGATCATCTTGGACAAGATCCAGGAGCAGGCCGCGGAGTTCATTACTAAGGAATAGATGATCCGGCCACTTCGGCCTATCAGGACCCGGTCCGGCATCTCGCCGGACCGGGTCTTTTTTTTTATAGTGGGTAGATAGCCGCCCGCAGGCGGTTAGATCGGCGGGCGCTCGCCGGCCCAGGGTCGGACCTTTTCCAGTGCCGCGCCGATGCGCAACGGCGTGAGATCGTCGTAGCGCCGGCCGACGATCTGCAGGCCCGTCGGCAGCTTATCGGCCGAAAAGCCCGAAGGCACCGAAAGCGCGGGCAGCATCAGCGCGTTGAACTGCATGGTCATGTCCATGTTGACGTACTTGCCGCCGGGCGCTTCCTCAAGGCTCGCGAACTCGTCGTAATCGACGCTCGGCGCTGGGATCGATTCCGTTGGACAGAGCAGCGCGTTGCAACGCTCGAAGATCGGCACCAGCGCCATCCAGGCTTCGGTGTAGACCACCTCGGTCTTCATCAGATCGACCGCCGAGAGCTTGGCACCGCGTTCCATCGCCGCGACGATGATGGGCGTCATCCGATCGCGCCATTCGTCGAGATGGTGACCAAAATGGGCCGCTTCAAAGGCGCACCAGTAATCCCACCAGACCTCTGGGAACTCGCGGGTCCAGGGTAGCGAGACCTCCTCGATCTCGGCGCCGGCCTCTTCGAGCACCTTGGCGCAGGCACGCAGGTTGGCCTCGACATCCGGATCGACCGCGTAGCAGCCCAGATCGACATTGAGCGCGAGGCGCATGCCGGTCAGGTCCGAGGGCGTGGGGATCGGTACGTCGAGCGCGGGCGCCAATGTGTTGTGGTCGCGCTCGTCGGGGCCCTGGCAGATGTCGAGAAAGAGCGCCGCGTCGTCGATGGTCCGCGACAGCGGGCCGTGGCAAAACATGGTGTCCCATTGGGTCGGCAGCCACTCGAAGGGAATTCGCCCCGAATGGGGTTTGAGACCGACGCAGCCCGAGTGCGATGCGGGGATGCGTACCGAGCCGCCCGCGTCCGAGCCCTCGGCCAGCGGCACGCATCCGCTGGACACCGCCGCTGCCGAGCCGCCCGACGAGCCGCCCGGCGTGCGCTCCGGGTTCCACGGGTTACGCGTAACCCCCCACAGCTCGCTGAAGGTCTTGCTGGAGAAGGCGAACTCGGGCGTCGTCGTCTTGCCGACCATGATGCCACCGGCATTTTCCAGGTTCTCGACCACGAGGGCGTCGAAGTCGGGCACCCAGTTCTCGTAGATCGCCGAGCCGAGCGTGGTGCGCTTGCCCTTGGTCGGTGTTGCGTCCTTGATCGCGATCGGCACGCCGTGCAAGGGGCCGAGCGGTTCGCCCGCCATCACCGCCACCTCCGCCGCCTTGGCCTTCTCGATCGCCTCGTCGGGAAAGGTGAAGCAGAAGCAGTTGAGCGTCGGGTTGACCTCCTCGATCCGCGCCAAGCTATTTTCGACCAGCTCGACGGGCGAGACGTCCTTGGCGCGGACCCGCGCGGCCAGCTCGGTGGCCGGTGTGTAACAGAGATCGAGATCGCTCATCGCCGTATCCTTTCCTGTAGGGTGACCGTCGGGTCAGCCGCCCTTGTTTGCGAGTTAGGCCACGGCCAGTTCGTGGAGCCGCGCATCGCCTGCCGCGAGCAGCCGCTCGACTGGATAGCCGCCCAGCGCGCAGCCCTCCCAGTTGGTCACGATCCCGCCCGCGCCCTCGATGATGGGCAGGTGGGCGAGATAGTCGTGAGGCGATACGGTGCTCTCGACGTGAAGATCGATCAGCCCTTGGGCGACAAAGCCCCCGGCGTGGGTGTAGCTACCATAGCCGACGATTCCGACGGCTCGGGTAAATTCGAAGAAGGCGTCGTGATCCGCCGGGCGGATGTAGGCGGGCGAGGCGCAGCAGAGCAGGGCGTCGGCCAGCGCCAGCCCCGGATCGGGCTGTTGATGATACCGAGCGTGGGTGTGCTTCTCTGGCGCAGCGCGATCGCGGTCGTGAACATAGAGCTTCCGGTGACGAAGCCGTTGGTGCCATCGACCGGGTCGAGCACCCAGACGAACTCGGCCTCGTCGTTCTCGGGCGGGAATTCCTCGCCGACGATGCCGTGGCCGGGATAGCGCGCGGATCGCCTCGCGCATGACGACCTCGCCTTTCTTATCGGCCAGGCTGTAGCACGACCCGTCGGGCTTTATTTCGACGGGCGCGGCGTCGGGATTCTGGAAGTAGTGGCGGATCGGTCCGGCCGCGGTCTCGGCAAGAATTTCGCCGAACTCAACGAACTCGTCGGGGCAGGGCTCGCTCACACGACCTCGCGGTAAACGGCAAGGCGCTTGAGGTAGCGCTCGTAGTTCATGTCGGAATAGATGCGCCAGTCGAAATCGACCGAGCGGGGCGTGACCTCGGCCATGAAGCTCCAGGTCATCTCGCGCAAGCAGGCGATTACGACCTGGGCCTCGAAGCGGCGGCGCAGCTCGTCGGTCATGGGCGCCTCGTAATAGCTTTCGAGCACGAGCCGGGTTTCCTCGGGCGTGGTATCGACGACCATGCCGATCATGCCGAGGTCGAACAGATCTGCGGAATAGCCGGCATACTCCCAGTCGATCAGCCACAGCTTCTCGCCGTCGTCGATGAAATTCTGGGGCTGGATGTCGTTGTGGGAAAAGACGACGCGGACCCGCCCGGTCACCTCTTCGAGCTCGTCGATCAGATCGAGCAGGCCGAGATAAACGTCGCGCCACTTCTTGGCCATGACGTCGCCGAAGCCCTGGCCCTGGCGGATGTACCAGCGGCTGTGGTGGAACGGCCAGAACATGAAGTTGTTGCCGCCGAGATGGCGATGGGCGTTGTCGTGAACATAGCGCAATAGCCTGGTGATGCGCGGCAGGTAGTGATCGGAGCGCGCATCTGCCGGGGCCAGCACCTTGCCCTCGACGAAGGCGGCGACGATAAGGCCTTCCTCGGTGTAGACAACTTCGGGCGCGGCGCCGATGGCCGCCGCAGCGCGATAGGCGTTGGCCTCGTTTTCGCGGTAGACGCCGATATGGGGCTCGTCCTCGCCGCAGCGGATGGCGTATTTCCGCCCCGCATCTTCGACGGTCAGGTTGAGGTTGCTCACGCCGCCGGGCTGCACCGCCGGCTCGACCGGCCCCGACCAGATGGGCAGCGCCTTCGCGCGCTCGATCGCCGCACGCGCGAGTTCGCCATGGCCCTCGGCGCCTTTGATCATGGCGAAGACGTCGTCGAACTGTTCCGTATCGGCCATGTCTACGTACCTCCGCCCAACTTTAAGCGCGGCCTAGGCCGCCTGCAGGCCGTTGGTCTCGACCCAGGCGGCGGTGGCGTCGAGGCCCACGGTGAAGCGGCGGACCATCTCGTCGATTTGTTCGTCCGTGATGATCAGGGGCGGCGAGAAGGCGAAGGTATCGCTGGCCGCGCCCAATCGGGTGATCAGACCCAGCTCGAGCAGCTGTTCCGTGGCAAATTTCTTGACCCCGTGGCCGGGGTCAAACTGGCGCCGGGTAGCCTTGTCGGCGACGATTTCGACGCCTGCCATCAATCCGACGCCGCGCACGTCGCCGACCAGCGGGTGATCGGCCAGCGCGCGCAAGCCCTCCTGCAGGCGGGGTCCGACACGGCGCACATGGCCGAGGATATCGCGCTCCTCCATCAGCTCGACGACGCGGGTCGCGACCGCGACCGCGACCGGGTGGCCCGAGGTGGTAAAGGCGTGGGCGAACAGGCCCTGCTTGCGGCTTTGCTCGACCATCGCCTCCCAAATTTCCTCGCAGATCAGCAGCGCCGCGATGGGCTGATACGCCGACGACAGGCCCTTGGCCGTGGTCATCATGTGCGGCTTGATGGCGTAGGTATCGCAGCCGAACATGTTGCCCGTCCGGCCGAAACCGCAGATCACCTCGTCGGCCAGCATGAGCACGTCGTAGCGCTCGAGCACCGCCTGGATCTTCTCGAAATAGGTCGCGGGCGGGGTGATTACGCCGCCCGCGCCCATCACCGGCTCGGCGATGAACGCGGCGATGGTATCAGGCCCTTCGGCCAGGATCATCTCTTCGAGCGCGTCGGCCATGCGGGTTGCGAACTCTTCTTCGCTCTCGCCGGGTTCCCCGCGGCGGTAGTAATAGGGGTTCTCCGTATGGAGGATGTTGGGGATAGGCAGGTCGAAACCGGCGTGCATGACCGGGATGCCCGTGAGGCTGCCGGCACCGATGGTCAGGCCATGAAAGCCGTTGATCCGCGAGATAATTTTCTTCTTCTCGGGCCGGCCCAGAGCGTTGTTGTAGTACCAGACGAGCTTGGCCATGGTGTCGTTGGCTTCCGAGCCCGAATTGACGAACAGCACCCGGGCCATGGGCGCGGGCGCGATGGCCTTCAGCTTTTCCGCGAGGATGCCGACGGGCTCGATCGTCTTGTCGACGAAGGAGTGGTACCAGGGCAGCTTGCGGAACTGCTTGATCGCAGCCTCGATCAGCTCCTCCTCGCCGAAGCCCAGGGATGCGCACCACATGCCCGATGCGCCTTCCATATATTCCTTGCCGTTATCGTCGTAGACGTAGATGCCCTTGCCGTGAGTGATCATGGTCGGCGGGTCATCGGGCAGGGTGGCTAGGTTCGAAAACGGGTGGACGACCGATTCCAGATCGCGCGCAATGGTTGAGTTGGGCTTCGCAGTCACGATGCTGCCTCCTGGAGACCCTCGTCCTTCATGGCCCGAAGGCCCGTGAGCCAGGCCTCGGTGGTCTGGTCGAATTCGGCCTCGCCCATGGGGGTCGACGCGCAGGAGAGGTGGATGCTGTAAAACACGCCGTTGTTTAGCAGATGGAAGAACATGCGCTCTTCGCGCGCGCGGGCGGCATCGCTCTCGGCCATGAAGGCCTTGCGGTAGCTACCCAGCGGCTCGTCACTCATATAGGGCTTCATCAGCGATCCCTCGCCCATCATCTGGCCCGGCATGCCTGCGATCTCGAAGGCCTCATTGATCTGATTCCGCAGGCGCTGAGTCTTGGCGTCGAGCTCGTCGATCACGCCTTGCGTCAGCATCCGCATGGCGGTGATACCTGCGGCCATGGTCAGCGGGTTGGCCGTAAACGTTCCCGAATGGGGAAGGGCCGCCTTGCCTTTGCTGCAATCGAAGACCTGCATGAACTCCGTCCGACCGCAGATGGCGCCTATGGGCAGACCGCCGCCGATGATCTTGCCGAGTGTCGTGATGTCGGGGTCGAGACCGTAAAGCATCTGAGCGCCGCCCTCGTGCAGGCGATAGGTCACGACCTCGTCGCAAATCAAAAGCGCTCCAATCTTGCGGGTAACCTTGCGCAGCATTTCCATATAATCCCTGGTAGCGGGCACGCCGCCGCAGCCCGAGGGCACGATGTCCAACATGACACCGGCCAGTGAGTCCGCATGGGCCTCTAGGATGCGTTGGCTGTTTTCCACGTCGTTGAACGGGATCACGACGACGTCGCGCAGCATACCTTCGGGCTCGCCCTTAGCGAAGCCGATGGGTACCGGATCGTTTGATCCCCAATTCTGGGGATCGGGATCGAGGCTTACTTCGGCATAGTCGTAGGACCCATGGTAGACGCCTTCGCATTTCGCAATCTTGGGCCGGCCTGTGTAGGCGCGGGCCGCCTTGATGGCGTTCATCACCGCTTCGGTGCCGGAATTAGCAAAGCGCACCTTTTCGATCGATTCGGTCCGCGAACAGAGGATCTCGGCGAGTTCGATTTCGAGCTCGGTGGGCATGGTGAAACAGATCGCCTTATCGACCTGGGCTTTCACCGCCGCGACGATCTTGGGATGGCAATGGCCGTGGATCTGCACCGTGTAGTTGTTGACGAAGTCGATCCGCTCATTGCCGTCGACATCAGTGATCCGGCAGCCGTGGGCTTTCGCTGCGAAGACCGGATAGGGGGAATAGAAATTCAAATGTCGGGTGCTGCCGCCGGGGAGGGATTCGCAGGCGCGCTGCCATAGTTTATGGGATTGAGAGTCGAAGTCGGGGTATGTGGTGTGGTCTGCCATCAGGCTTCCTCGTCCATGATAAAGCTCCGCCCAGCGGCCGCGCCGCCGTCGACCGAGCAGATTGTCCCATGAAGGAATTTCGCCGCATCGGACGCGAGATACATCACCGTATGCGCGATCTCGACGGGCTGGCCGTGGCGTTTCATGGGGATGGTGGAGGCTACCGCGGCCATCATCTCTTCGCGGGGCATGTCCGAATCGCCATAGCCCGCGTCCTGCATGGGCGTGTCGATGTCGCCCGGGCAGATCACGTTGACCCGGATATTCTGGTCCGCGGTTTCGAGCGCCATGCATTTGGTCATGTGGATCACTGCTGCCTTCGTGGTGCCGTAAGTGGACATCCCGGCGTAGCCCTGAAGGCCCGCGTCAGAGCCCATGTTGACGATCGAGCCCGAGCCCTGCTTGAGCATCTGGCGCACGGAGGCGCGCGCCATGTAGTAGCTGCCGAATAGGTTGATTCGCATGACCCGTTCGAAATCCTCGTCGCTAGTGTCGACCATCGCCGTAGTCACCACGATGCCGGCGTTATTGAACAGGATATCGACCCGGCCGAAGGCGGCCACGGTGTCGGCCACGACTTTGTCGCAGGTTGCCGATTGGGAGACGTCGGCCAAGATCAGCGCGGCGGTGCCGCCGGCGGCCTCGATCTCGGCTTTCAGCGCTTCGCCGCGCTCGGCGTTGCGCCCGATGAGTGCGACGGACGCGCCGTGGGCGGCGAACTGGCGGGCGGTCTCAGCGCCCAGGCCCGAGGTGGCGCCAGTGATCAGCGCGACCTTGTCGGCGAAGGCGTCGGGCTTGAAGATATCTTCCATGATCGTGGTCTCCCCCATGGTGGTCAGTAAGGCTTGCCGGCAGCGAAGCGGTCCTTAAAATCGATCCAGCCGATCATCGCCGGCAGGAACCAGGGATCGCCCGAATAGAGCGGCCAGGTTGGGAAGCCCAGGTTCCAGAACGCGGTCTCGGGCGCCCGGCCGGCAAGCACGCCGTTCGCGATTGTCTTGCCGAAATGGGTCCCCAGCACTATGCCGCCGTCCGCGAAGCCGGCAGCATAGTGCACACCGTCGCGAGTCTTGCCTATATGGGGCAGCTTGTCGAAGGGAAAGCCCATCATTCCGGTCCAGCAATGGGAAACTCGTGTGCCCGCAAGGCGCGGGTAGACCATGGTCATGATCTCGTAGAGCCGCCGTGCCGTGACCCGCTGGTCGCCGTCCTAGCGCCCGGTACGGGCGCCGAAAATCAGCACCCTGTCGTCGGGCGAGGGGCGATCCCAGAAGATATTTTCTTGGAATCGCGCATCGTCCGCAGCATCGGCTTGATCGCCTTCATGGTCTCGGCATCCATCGGTTCGGTCGCTATCTGGTGCCGCGGGCACGGGCACGATGCGTCGGCGAACCCACGGCGCGAAAGCAGTCTCGCGAGTATAGCCGTTGGTGCAGATCACCACGTCGCGCGCGCGTATGGTGCAATGACGGGTGATGACCGTAAAGCCGTCGCTTTCAGGGCTGATTGCGGTGACCGGCGCGTGGCCGACGACCTGGACCCCGGCGTTCCGCGCGCGGGACAGCGTGGCCTGGTGGTAGAGGCCCGGGTGGACCATGCCGTTGCCGTCGATGGCCAGCGCGCCGTGCCAATAGTCGGACTCGACCTCCTTGTGCATTTCCGATTTCGGGCACATCCAGAATTCGAGATCGGGCGCAATTTTCTTTATCTCGCCGTATTCCTTCGCCAGCCCCTCGTAGTGGCCGGGCGAGCAGGCTCCGGTGAAACGGGCGTTAAAGCGCTGGCTAACCTGCATCTATTCGGCCTCGAGCATGGCGAGAAAGGAGCTGTTTGCACCGCCCGCCTCGTTCCACATGGCCAACGCCGCCTCGCGGCCGAATTTGGCTTCGAGCTTGCTGAAGGGGTAATGCAGATAGCGTCCGATATGGCCCGCGTTGCGCGTACTTGCCCCAAAACCCGGCTCATAGGCGTCGAGCACGAGCGTCGAGCGTCAGGCGCGCGCGGTCTCGATCGCGCAATGCAGGCCTGTATAGCCCGAGCCGACGACGAGCACGTCGACCGATGCGGGCAGGGTTGAGGGCTCGACGCCGCCGCGCGGTGCGGCCTCTCACCAGAAGGGCGTGGTCTTGAAATCGTCCGTGAGGATATCGGCCATTTGTGTTCGCCCTGTTCGTTATGCAGCGCGCCGCGTGGTCAGGCGGTCGCGAATATCGACCCAGGCGATATAGGCGGGCAGCCACCAGGGGTTGCCGTTATAGAACGGCCAGGTGGGAAAGCCCGGGTTCCACCAGGCGGTCTCGCCTTCGGGGTTTTCGACCACGCGGTGGCCGATCTTCTGGCCGAGCCAGGTCCCCATGGGCAGGCCCGAGCCGCAAAAGCCCGTGGCGTACCAGACCCCGTCCGGGGTTTGGCCGATATGGGGCTGGTGGTCGAAGGTAAAGCCCATGATGCCGCGCCAGACCCGGGCGATGCGCGCGTCTTCGGTCTGGGGAAAGATGCGGCTCATGAGGGTGTGGAGCTTCTGCGCCGTGATCCGCAAATCGCCGTCGTCATGCCCGGTGCGCGCGCCGAACACGAGGCGCTGATCGTCGGGCGTCGGGCGGCACCAGATGATGTTGGTCCGGGAATCGAGCATCGCGCGGCCTTTGGGCAGGACCTCAGCCATCACCGCCTCGGGCAGCGGTTCGGTGACGATTTGGTGGGCGGCGATGGGCACGACCCGGTTACGCACCCAGGGCATGGCCGCGTGCTGGTCGCTCGAATAGCCGTTGGTGCAGATCACCACATCGCGCGCGCGGATCGCATGATGGCGGGTCGTGACCGTAAAGCCGCCACCGGGTCCGGGCGCGATGTCGAGCACCGGCGTACGGCCCTCGATGCGCGCGCCGGCCCGCTCGGCCGCGTCGATCAGCGCATCATGATAAAGCCCGGGATGGAGCGTGCCGTGCTCTTCGAGGACCAGCCCGCCATGCCAGTAATCGCTGCCGATTTCCTCGCGCTGGCGGTTTGCCGGACAGAGCGAGTAGGCGAAGGGCACGCGCCTGGCCACGGCCTCGGCGTTGCGCGCGAGCTCTTCGTAATGGGCAGGCGTGCAGGCGGCGGTAAAGCGGCCACGATACTGCTTGCCGACTTCCATCTGCTCTTGCTCGATCAGGTCGAGCACGGCGAAATGAGCATCGCCCGCCTCGCGCCACATGGCCTCGGCCCGCTCCGGCCCGTGGCAGGCTTCGAGCCCGGCGAGCGGGATGTGGGGAAAGCGCCCGATATAGCCGGCGAGCCGGGTGCTCGCGCCCGCGCCCGGGTCTTGCGCGTCGAGCACGAGGGTCCCGCGCCCCGCCGCGGCGGTAATCCGCGCGCAGTTGAGCCCGGCAAAGCCGGCGCCGACCACGAGCACGTCGACGGCGTTGGGCAGCGGCGTTACGCGCTCGGGCTCGCGCCGGGGTGCGGCGGTCCACCACCAGGGGTCGGTTGAAAAGTCGTCGGTAAACATCGCGCCCCTCATTACGTGCCCCGTGATTGCTCTAAAGCGTCATCGGTTTCGCGATTTTTGACGTGCTCAAGCGCCGCGCAGGCTCTCGCCGCCGGTCTTGCCGCGGGCCGGCCGCCCTGAGCCAACCCCGGCCCGGCGGCCCCACGAATCTGATCTATTAGCCGCGTCCGCGGCCGGCGCGGGCTTGCGAAATTCGGGTGATGTGCCATCACCGAATTTCTCTTAGCCGCTGCGCACGATATGGCCGCTGCTGCCGCGGCGGTCGTTGAAGTCGGTCCAGTGGATATAGGCGGGCAGCCACCAGGGATTGCCGTTGTAGAACGGCCAAGTCGGAAAGCCGTGGTTCCACCACTCGGTCTCGCCTTCGGGGTTTCCGACCAGCTTGTGGCCGACCTTCTGGCCGAAATAGGTCCCGAGCGGCAGGCCCGAGCCGCAAAAGCCGGTGGCGAAATAAACCCCGTCCCGGGTCTGGCCGATATGGGGCAGGTGGTCGAACGAGAAGCCCATCACGCCGCGCCAGACATGGGAAATCCGCGTCTCCTTGAGCTGGGGATAGACCATGACCATGAGGTCGCGGAGCTTGCTTGCGGTGATCCGCAGGTCGCCGTCGTCGTGGCCCGTGCGGGCCCCGAAGATGATCCGCTTGTCGTCGGGTGTGGGCCGGTCCCAGAAGATATTGGTCTTGGAATCGAGCACCGCCCGGCCGCTCGGCTTGACGTCCTTCATGAGCGTATCCGAGATCACGTCGGTACAAATTTGGTGGGCGTAGATCGGTACGATGCGGTTGCGCACCCAAGGCACGGCCGAGGGCTGGTTGTTCGAATAGCCGTTGGTGCAGATCACCACGTCACGCGCCTTGATCGTGTGGTGGCGGGTCGTGACCGTAAAGCCGCCGCCGGGCTCGGGCGCTATGTTGAGCACGGGAGTGCGGCCTTCGATGCGCGCGCCGGCGCGGATCGCGGCGTCCATCAGACCCTGGTGATAGAGGCCCGGGTGGAGGGTGCCGTGCTCGTGCAGGATCATGCCGCCGTGCCAGAAGTCGGTGCCGACCTCCTTGTGCTGTTCCGAGGCCGGGCACATGGAGTACTCGAAGGGCACGTTCTTGTTGATGTATTCGGCGTTCGCGCCCATGGCCTCGTAATGGGCGGGCGAACAGGCGCCGGTGAAGCGCCCGCGATAGAGCTTGCCGACGTCCATCTGCTCTTTTTCAATGAGGTCGAGCAGGACCCACTGGGCGTCGCCCGATTCCTTCCACAACCGGTGGGCCTTCTCCTTGCCGACCTTAGATTCGAGCTTCTGGATCGAGTAATGGAGGAAGCGACCGATATAGCCGGCGAGCCGGTTGCTGGCACCGAAGCCCGCGGGACCGGCATCGACGACCAGCGTGCCGCGCCCGGCGGCGGCGGTGATCCGCGCGCAGTTAAGGCCCGCGAAGCCCGAGCCCACGACTAGCACGTCGACTTCGGCGGGGAGCGGGGTTGCCCGCTCGGACTCGGGGCGGGGCGCCCATTCCCACCACCAGGGATCGGTCTTGAAGTCGTCGGTGAAGATCTCCGTGCTCATGGCGCGCTCCCTGTCCCTTGGCGGCGGGGCTAGCTCAATTCGATCCAGGTGGTCTTGACCTCGCAGTATTTATGAATCGCGTCGATCGACTTGTCGCGCCCGATGCCCGACTGCTTGTAGCCGCCGAAGGGCGCGGAGAGGTCGGACGCATCGTATGTGTTGATGTAGACGAAGCCGGCCCGAAGCTCGCGCGCCGCCTTATGGGCGGCGGTGATGTCGCGGGTCCAAATGCCCGCCGCGAGGCCGAAATTCGAATCGTTGCCGATGGCAATCGCGTCGTCCACGTCGGTGCAGGTGATGACCGAGAGGACCGGGCCGAAGATCTCCTCTTGGGCGATGGTCATCTTGTTATCGACCTGGTCGAAGACCGTCGGCGGGATGTAGTAGCCGCCCGTCTCTTCGAGTACCCGCTCGCCGCCGATCACGAGGTTGGCACCCTCACTCTTGCCGCTGTCGATATAGCCGAGCACGCGGTTCATCTGGGTCTCGTCGACCATGGCGCCGTTCTCGGACGTGGGATCGAGCGGATCGCCTGGCGCGTAGGCATTGCTCTCGGCGATCAGCAGTTCCATCAGCTGGTCCTTGATCGAGTCCTGGACGATGAGGCGCGAGCCCGCGTTGCAAACCTCGCCCTGGTTGCCGAAGATCCCCGCCGCCGAGACCTTGGCGGCGACCGCCATGTCGGGGCAGTCGCCCATGACGATGTTGGGGCTCTTGCCGCCACACTCGAGCGAGACCCGCTTCATGTTCGACTGACCGGAATATTCGAGGAACTTCTTTCCGACCTCGGACGAGCCCGTGAACGTGATGCAATCGACATCCGGGTGCAGGCCGAGCGCGCGCCCGGTCAGCTCACCGATGCCGGGCAGGACGGTGAAGACGCCCTCGGGAATGCCGGCGGCGACCGCGAACTCGGCGGCGCGTAGTGCCGTCAGCGGCGACTGCTCGGCGGGTTTGAGGATGACCGAGTTGCCCGCGGCCAGCGCCGGCGCGATCTTCCAGCCGTAGGCGAGATAGAGCGGATAATTCCACGGCATCACCGCGGCGACCACGCCCATGGGCTCGTGGGTGACCAAGGCGAGCGCGTCGGTCCGGGTCGGCGCGATGCGATCGTAGACCTTGTCGATCGCCTCGGCGTACCAGCGCAGCGTCTTGACCGCGCCGGGGATGTCCGACGACAGGGTGTGCTTGATCGGCTTGCCCGCGTCGATGGTTTCCATCACGGCAAGCTCTTCGGTGTGGTCCTCGATCAACTGGGCGAAGCGCATCAGCGCCGCCTTGCGGTCCTTGGGCGCCATATTGCGCCAGTCGCCCTTCTCGAACGCCGCACGGGCCGCTGCGACCGCCCGGTCGACGTCTTCCGCGCCGCAGTTCGCGACCTGGGTCAGCAGGGCGCCGTCGCACGGGCTGATGCAGTCGAAGGTCTCGCCCGACGCGGAAGCGACGTACTGGCCGCCGATGAACGCCTTGTTTTGAAGCGACAGGCCGGCGGCCTTGGCCTTCCACTGGTCGGTGGTGAGCATCTCGGGCATTGGTTTTCTCTCCCTTGAGCGTTATGGGGGACGGCGCCCGGTGGCGCGGCCCGATCTATTTGTAGTTCTCGCCGTAGATTACGTGCATGCGCCAGAACTCGTCGACGCAGTATTCGGCCATGCCATCGATCCCCGCATCCTCGTCGCCCATGTTGCCGAACAGAGCGTTCATGCTCTTTTTAAGCTCCTCGGGGCTGAGCAGGCCGGAGCCGCAGGCGAGGACCCAGCAGAGCAGCGCGATGCGTGCCGAAGAGGTCATGCGCAGCGCGCGCTGTTTGTGCAGGCGTTCCTTGAACACCGCGTCCGACATCTCGCCGAAGTATTCACGCACGCAGAGCTCGTCGATCTCGGGCGGCGCCGCCGAATAGGCGCACATCTCGGCGATGTCCCATTCGGGCAGGCCCCAGCCGCACAGATCGTAGTCGATCAGCCAGATCTTGCCGCTCCCGCGCTCCTGCATGATGTTGACGTACGCCATGTCGCCGTGACAGAGCACGGGCTTGTAGGGGCCGAACAGGGGCTCGAAGGTATTGACGACCTCGATCATTTTGTTGGCTTCGGCCATGTGCTTGCAGCCGAGGTGGTTCGCGATCCAGCCCGCCTGGCGGGTGGCGTCGAAGGGCCAGAAATAGTCGATCGGGTAGTGGCAAAATTCCGGCGCCTTGGCCTGGAGGATCTTGATCAGGCGGATCACCTCGGTCACGTTTTCCGGCTTGTGCATGTCTTCGGCTTCGAAGTTGCGCCCCTCGATGAACTCGGAAACCTGGAGCAGGCGTTCGTCGTAGATGACCTTGGGCGAGACGCCCATGTCGGCGCCGGCGACCATGCCCGTGCGGATCGCCGAGACCGTGCCCCAGATATCGCGCAGATCAGCCGCCTGGCGGACCATGTACCTGGCTTGCTCGTCTTCGGCGACCCAGTTGCGGTTCTGCAGGCCGCCCCAGCGGCGTTCGAGTTTCAGCTCGCCCTTCCAGAGCGGCAGGGCGCGGATGTAGGCCTCGACCTCTGGAATGTTCCAGCTCCACTCGACTTCGTTCATACCCGACATCAAAAATCCCCTTTTTTCGGTCCTGATCCGTAGTCGTCGCGGCAGGTCTGCCAGAGGTCGCGGTAGCGGCCCCAGGCCAGCTCCATGAAGCCCTCGTAGCTGTCCTCGGCGTCCTCGTCAGGAAACGCCCGCGTCATGCTGCGGGCCGCATCTTCGTCCGATCTAGAGCCCTCGCAATCCTGAAGAATGCACCAGGTGACCTGGCGAAGATAGGAGGCGAGCTTGAAGGCGCGGTGCTCGCGCAGGCGCTGCGTCATCGTGGCCTCATCGAACGCGCCCAGGCTGCGCTCGAGGGCGAAGCGATCGAGCGCCTCGTCGGAGACGGCGTAGGCGCAGAGCTCGGCAATGTCCCACAGGGGGTGGTTAAAGCCACCGAAATCCCAGTCGATCAGCCACAGCCGGTCACTGTGATCGAGCATGACGTTCACGTGGGCACAGTCGTTGTGAGAGAAGACCGGCCGATAGGGTTCGATGACGGGCTCGATTTTGTCGATCACCTCGATCACCTCGGGGATCCGGCTGTGATGGGGCGAATCCGATTCCAGGCCGTAGCGCGCGTGATTGCGTACGCACAGAAAACCGTCGAAATAAACCGCGGGGTCGCGCACCGCGTGGGAGCCGGCGTGGAGCGGGGCGAACAGCTTGTCGATGATGCGGCCGACGACCGCAGGATCGGCGATTTCCTCTTCGCTCAGGACCCGGCCCTCGATGAAATCCATGACGAACAGGTTGGGCTCGTAATGGGTAATCGGAGGCGAGATGCCGATCTCGGCCGCCGCGCGTGCGCAAGCTAGGACGGAGGTCTGCACCGTGCCCAGGTGGGCGTTGTCGAAACCCAGCCGGGCGACCCGCTTGCCCGTCTCATCGGTGACCGTATAGCTGGAGTTCTGCATGCCGCCGATCAAGGGCTCAAGGACGGGCTCGCCCCGCCAGATCGGCAGCGCACGGATATAGTCCTCGATGCGTGATGGCGACCAGCCGCGCTCGATCAACTGCCTCTCCCTCGACCCCATCGCGGCCTGTTTCTTAACACTCTAGGCGCGCGGTACTATGGCGTCGTCGCCGAAATTTTAGGGGCGGAGTTGTCAAAAGTCACCCGGAAATGGGGCAAAAAACGACAAGAATCCACAGAGCCGAATTGACCGTACTACAGGCAGGTGCCATGGTCGGGTTAAGAACGACGCGGCCGCGAGCGCCCCGATCCGGGCCGTTCAGAGAGCCGCGAGGGAGATGGGGGAGATGAGCGCAGCCGGTTCCGGCGCGGGCTCCAATTTGACCGCTGCCCAGGCTATCGTCACGGCGCTGGGCCGCCACGGCGTCACGTTCATGCTCGGCCAGAGCAACCCGATCTCGCTGTTTCTGGCTGCCGAAGAGTTAGGCATCCGCCAGATCGCGTATCGCACCGAAAACGCGGGCACGGTGATGGCCGACGGCTTCGCGCGGATTTCGGGAAGGGTGCCCGTGGTCACCGCCCAGAACGGCCCGGCGGCGACGCTGCTCGTGCCCGGTCTCGCCGAGGCGCTGTGCGCGTCGGTTCCCATCGTCGCCCTGGTCCAGGACGTACCCCGCCCGCGGGTCGACAAGAATGCCTTCCAGGAGCTTGACCATATTGCCCTATTCCAGGGCGTGACCAAGTGGCTGCGCCGGGTCAACGACGCAAGCCGCATCGACGATTATATTGACATGGCCTTCACCGCCGCCGCGACCGGGCGGCCCGGCCCGGCGGTCCTGCTTCTGCCCTGGGACCTGATGGATGAGCCCGAGGCGCCGGGCGCGCGGCGGCGCGCCGAGCTGGGCGGCTATCCTCTCGACCGCACTATCGCCGATCCGGGCGCGATTGCCGAGGCTGCCCGGCTGCTCGCGGGCGCGCGCCGGCCGCTGGCCTATGCCGGGGGCGGGGTCCATCTCTCGCAGGCCACGGCGGAACTCGCACAATTGCAGGAGAGTGCGTCGCTTGCGGTGGCGACGACCTCGATGGGCAAGGGCGCGGTGGCCGACGGTCATCCGCTCTCGCTCGGCGTGATCGGCTATTTCATGGGCCCGCGCAGTGCGACCCGCTACATGCGCCCGCTGGTCGACGAAGCCGACGTCATCCTGCTGGTCGGCAACCGGACCAACCAGAATGGCACCGATAGCTGGACCCTGCTGCCTGAGGGCGCGCAGCTCATCCATCTCGACGTGGACGGCAACGAGGTCGGGCGCAATTACGAGGCCCTGCGCCTGGTCGGCGACGCCAAGCTGACCCTGGCGGCGCTGACTAAGCAGCTCAAGCGTGCAGGCCTGGCCAAGCGCAAGAAGGCTCGCGCACCGCTGGAAAAACGCATCGCGGCAGCCAAGCAAAAATATGCCTGCGAGGCGGCGGGCATGCTTGGCGCCGGCGGCTCACCGGCCCGCCCCGAACGGCTGATGGCAGAGCTCGACGCCGTGCTCAGGCCCCACGACATCGTCGTCGCCGATGCCAGCTATTCCTCGGTCTGGGTCGCGAACTATCTGCATGCGCAGGCGGCGGGCCAGCGCTTTCTAAGCCCTCGCGGCATGGCGGGGTTGGGCTGGGGCCTGCCCATGGCGCTGGGCGCGAAGCTCGCGAGCCCGGAGGCTAACGTCTTCTGTCTCGCCGGCGACGGCGGCTTCGCCCATGTCTGGTCGGAGCTTGAAACCAGCCGCAGGCACGGGCTTAAAGTGATCCTCACGGTGCTCAACAACGGCATTCTCGGCTATCAGCGCGACGCCGAGGACGTGCTCTATAAGAACCACACCACGGCGGTGGAGCTTGCGCCCATCGACCACGCGGCGGTGGCGCGGGCCTGCGGGCTGAACGGGGTGCGCATCGAGCGGGGCGAGGATTACGGCGCTGCGCTGGCCGCGGCCATCGCGGCTCCCGAGACCACCCTGATCGACGTGATCACCGACCCCGCTGCCTATCCGCCGATCACGTTTTACGAACAGAAGATCGACCACTGACCCGGAGGCGTTGCCATGGCCGAGACCAACCAAAAAATCCTATTCACCGCCCGGCCCGAGACCTGGCCCGGCCCCGAGACCTTCGAGATTGTCGAGACCGCCATGCCCGAGCCGGGCGAGGGCGAAATCCTGGTGCGCAATATCGTCCTCTCGCTAGATCCCTACATGCGCGGGCGGATGCGCGACGTCAAATCCTACGTCGAGGGTTTCGCGCTGGGCGAGGTACTCCAGGCCGGCGTGATCGGCGAGGTGATCGCGGCGAAAGGCGAGACCAAATTTGCGGTCGGCGACTACGTCAGTGGGCTGCTCGGTTGGGAGCAATATTCGGTCTCGACGGGTCAGGGCATAGCCAGGATCGATCCGGCTGTCGCACCGCTGAGCGCCAACTTGGGCATCCTTGGAATGCCGGGCTTTACGGCTTACGTCGGGCTGCTCGATATCGGCCAGCCGAAACCGGGCGAGACGGTCTACGTCTCTGCCGCGGCGAGCACCGTGGGCAGCGCGGTGGGCCAGATAGCCAAGCTCAAGGGCTGCTTTGTCGCGGGTAGCGTGGGCTCGGCGGAGAAGGTCGAGGTCTGCTTGTCGCGCTTCGGCTATGACGCCTGCTTCAACTACAAGGAGGCGGACAAGCTGCACCGGGCGGTGCGCGAGGCCTGCCCCGACGGCGTCGACGTCTATTTCGAGAATGTCGGCGGCGCCATGCTCGACGCGGTGCTGCTCAACATCAACACGGGCGCGCGCATTCCGCTCTGCGGCATGATCTCGCAATATAATCTCGCCGCGCCGGAAGGCATCAACAACCTCACCATGCTGCTGCTCAACCGCGCGGTGTTGCAAGGTTTCATCATCATCGACCATTTCGACCGCTGGCCCGCCTTCGTCGCCGACATGACCGGCTGGCTCGAGGCGGGCAAGGTCGATTACGCCGAGCACATCACCGACGGCCTGGCCAACGCGCCCGCCGCCTTCGTCGACATGCTCAAGGGCGCCCACCTGGGTAAGTCCGTGGTCCGCATCGGACCGGACCGGACCTGAGCGGCGGACTTGACCGGCCGCGCGGCGGCGGCAACTACCTGCGGCGAGCACAGGCTTTGGGAGCCCGACGGACGATGCGCGGATTGATGCAGGACTGGCCATTGCTGGTGCCCACGCTGCTCGATCATGCGGCGCTCTATCATCACGATACGAAAATCGTTTCACGTTCCGTTGAAGGCCCGATTGTTCGTTCAACCTGGGCCGAGGTGGCCGCGCGGGCGCGCCGCGCGGCCGCCGCGCTGGCGGCGCTGGGGGTTACGCCGGGCGAGCCGGTTGCGACCCTAGCCTGGAACGGCTTTCGCCATCTCGAATTATTCTACGCCATTCCCGGCGCGGGCGCGGTTTGCCACACGGTCAATCCGCGCCTGTTTCGCGCCGAGATGGCCTACATCTTCAACAATGCGGGCGATCGCATCGTTTTCCTCGACCTCGACTTCGTGCCGATGATGGAGGAGCTGGCGGACGAGCTACCCACGGTGGAGCGCTTCGTGCTGCTGTGCGACGAGGCGGCCATGCCCGAAACCAGCCTGCGCGGCGCCTGCGCCTACGAAACCCTGATCGCGGCGCACGAGCCCGCCGCCGAATGGGCGCGCGCCGACGAAAACGATGCGTGCGGGCTGTGCTACACCTCGGGCACCACGGGCACGCCCAAGGGGGTGCTCTACAGTCACCGCGCGCTGGTGCTCCACGCCTGGATGCTGGCCTCCGCCGATAGCTGCGGTTACACCAGCGGAGACATCATCCTGCCCGTGGTGCCGATGTTTCACGCCAACTGCTGGGGTATCCCCCATGTCAGCGCGATGTGTGGTGCGGGCCTGGTGCTGCCCGGCCGCGAGCTCGGCGGCGAAGCGATCTACGAGCTACTCGATTCCGAGCGCGTTACGGTCACGTTGGGCGTGCCGACCGTCTGGCTCGCGCTGCTCGATTACCTCGAGACCAGCGGCAAGCGGTTCGATCATCCGCTCCGGCTGCTCACGGGCGGGGCGGCCATGGCGCGCGCCGTCATGGAACGCTTCGAGCGCGACTATGGCGTCAAGGTGCTGCACGCCTGGGGCATGACCGAGATGTGCCCGGTCGGCACGACGCCCTGCCTCAAGGCCCGCCACGACGAGCTGCCCCTGGAGCAACGACTCGACTGGATGGTGGGCCAGGGGCGTTCGGTCTACGGCTGCGAGCTGCGCACCGTCGACGACGGCGGCGTTGAGCTACCCAGGAACGGCAAGAGCGCGGGGCACCTGATGGTGCGCGGGCCGTGGATCGCGGCGGGCTATTTCCGCCACGAGGGCGGCGAGATTCTCGACGCCGAGGGCTGGTTCGACACCGGCGACGTCGCGACGCTGGACCAAGACGGCTACATGCGGATTACCGACCGGTCGAAGGACGTGATCAAGTCGGGCGGCGAATGGATCAGCTCCATCGACCTCGAAAACGCTGCCCTCGCCCATCCCGGCGTCGCGGAAGCCGGCGCCATCGGCCTGCCGCATCCGAAGTGGGACGAGCGCCCGCTGCTCGTCGTCGTCAAGGCGGAGGGGGCAAGTGTGGGGCCGGCGGAAATCCTCGACCTGTTGCGCGGCAAATTCGCTAAGTGGCAATTGCCCGACGATATCATCTTTGTCGACGAATTGCCCCACACGGCGACGGGCAAGATCTCGAAGCGAGGCTTACGCGAGCGCTTCGCCGATCACGTCTGGGGAGAGTGAGAACGCGCTAGCGCGGCCGGTCGGGGCGGAGCGCGTCGAGCGTGGGGTCGAGCAGGGTATGGTCGCCGACCACGACGACCTCTTCCATCGAGCCCCAGCCCATGGATTCGCCGTGCCAGTCGGTGATCCGTCCGCCGCCGCCCTCGACGATGGGCAGCATGGGCATGTAGTCGTGGGGTTTCATGCCGCCGTCGACCACTATGTCGCAGTGGCCCGCGGCGAGGAGGCCGTAGGAATAGGCGAAGCCGCCGTAATTGACGATCCGTACCCGGTCGGAGAGCGCCATGAAGCGATCGCGATCGGCGCCGAAGAAATAGTTGGGCCCGGCGCAGAGCAGCACGGCGTTTTCGATGTGCGCGCAACTGCGCACCTTGGCGGGCTTGCCGTCGAACAAGGTGGCGTGACCGCGCGCGCCGATCCAGCGCTGGCGAAGTGCGGGGTGGTCGATCACGCCCAGGATCGGCCGGCGGTGGTGGAGCAGGGTGATCAGCATGCCGAACATGGGCATGCCGGCGACGAAGGCGGCGGTGCCGTCGATGGGATCGAGCAGCCAGACATAGTCCGCATCCTCGCCTTCGGGCGGAAACTCCTCGCCCATGATGCCGTGGGCGGGCCAGGCCTCGCGAATCATCTGGCGCATCAGCTCTTCGCCGTCCTTGTCGGCCACGGTGACCGGGCTGTTGTCCGCCTTGTGGATGACCTCGAAGGGGGTCTGGAAGTAGCCGAGCGCGTGGCGCCCGTTGGCGTTGGCCAGCTCGGCCGCGAAGGCGATGAACTCGTCGGGGCAACGCTCAATGATCGAGGTCTCGGGCATCGGGGCTCCTGTTCCCGTTCCGCTTTGGCTGCGTGACGCGAAACGGTGTTCCGTCGCCGCGTAAGCTTTTCCCGCGGTTTCCTGTTCGGGCGGGCCGCCCGGCTTTCTCGAATTTCCCACTAGCTCTCCTGGTAGGTGGCGAGCAGCCGATGGTGGCGCTCGGTGTTCATGACCGAATAGATACTGTAGTCGAAGGCGATGGGGCGCGGCGTGACCTCGGCGAGGTAGCTCCACACCGTCTCGCGCACGGACGCCGCCATCACCATCGCCATCAGCCGCTTGTAGCCGGGATCGTCGAGCGGTGCGCCATCGTAGGCGGTGGACATGATAGAGGCCTCGTCGCGGTTCATCTCGGCGTTCATGGCGATGCCCGCGAGGTCGAATAGGTGGGAATCGTAGCCGGCATACTCCCAGTCCACGATCCACAGCTTCTCGCCGTCGTCGATGATGTTCTGGGGCAGCATGTCGTTATGGGCGAAGACGAGGTTCACGGCGCTGATGACGGCCTCAGCCTCGGCCATCAGCGCGCGCATGGCAGGAATTTCCGCCGCCCAGCGCGGATCGAGCTGCGCTTTGTGCGCCTCGGTCTGGTCCATCAGCCAGCGGTTGTGATGGAACGGCCAGAACATGAAGCCCGGCCCCGTGAGATGCTTATAGGCTTCGTCGTGATAGCGCCGGATGGTCCGGCCCAGCCGCTCAAGGGTTTCGGGCTGGCGCACGTCGTCGGGCTTGAGCGCCTTGCCCTCGATGAAGCGCATTACGGTGACGTCGCCCTCGGCAAAGACCACTTCAGGCGCGACGCCCGCCGCGTGCATGGCGCGCATGGCGATCAGCTCGTTTGCGTGCACGACACCGAAGGTAGGCACGTCGCCGCCCACGCGCACGACGTATTTTCCGGTCTCGTCCTCGACCACGAGATTAACGGTCGAAAGACCGCCGCTCAGGTTTTTCGGCGCAATCGAGCCCTTCCACAGCGGCAGCGCCAGGGCCTTCTCGGTGGCCCGTGCAATCTGCTCCGCGCTCGCGCCGGCCTCCGCGATCTGGTCGAAGGTGGCGTCGCCGCCCCGGTTCGGTTCGCTCACGTTGATCCTCTCCGCAACACTCCCGGCGCCCGTCGGCGCCCCGGGGCAGATAGAGTTACCGCATGCGCGCGTGGGCGCAAGCGCGAAGGTGCCCGGGCTGCACGACCGGGTCTTGACGGGGCCGGTGGGTTAGGCAAAGTTGGTCCGTGATCCACGCGGGCCAACCCGCAGGCAAGGGGTAGAGTGAGCCAATGCGCGGCGAAGACATTGTCATGTTCTGCTGGCCGGACCTTGCGGGGCTCACCCGCGGGCGCTCGTTTCCGGCCTGCTATCTCGAGGAACGGCTGGTCAAGGGGATCGGCTGGCTGCCGGTCTCCCAGGTGCTGACACCCTTCCACGAACTGGCCGAACCCAATCCCTGGGGCGCGATCGACGATACCCAGCTGATCGGCGATCCCGCGGCCGCGGTGCACGTCGATCTGTGGGAAGACGTGCCGCCGCTGCGTTTTCTATCTCTCCGACGCGCTGACGCTCGACGGCGAGCCGTGGGAGGGCTGCCTGCGCCACTTCCTGCAAAGCGGCCTCGACGAACTCAAGAGCGAGACCGGCCTCGAGGTCAAGGCGGCGTTCGAGCAAGAACTCTACCTCTCGGACGGCGATCTGGGCCCGGACTTCTCGCTCGAATCGCTGGACCTGGAGGCCAACTTCGGCAGCCTCGCCGTGGCCACACTGCGGGCTGCGGGCTGTGATCCCGAGACCTTCGAGCTCGAATACGGCGAATCGCAGTACGAAATCACCGTCCGTCCGGCCATGGGCATGGCCGCCGCGGATCGGGGCATGATCGTGCGCGAGGTGGTCCGCGATGTCGCGCCGCGCGAGGGCCGGCGGGCGAGCTTTACGCCAATCACGGCGCCCGACGCCGTGGGCAATGGCGTGCATGTTCATTTTAGCCTGATCGACGCGGCGGGCGAACCTGCGAGCTATGACGAAAGCGGCGAAGGCCATGTCGGCGAGGTCGCCGGCCACTTCGTCGCAGGCGTCCTGCGCCAGCTGCCCGCGATCTGCGCCATGGCCGCGCCGCTTTCCATATCCTATATGCGCCTCGTGCCCGGCCATTGGAGCGCGGGCTACAACGCGTCCGGCCTGCGCAACCGCGGACGGCGGCGCGTCGCCCCATCTCGTGCATGGGCTCATCGTGCTTGCCGGCCTGCAGGGCATCCGGGAAAAACTGCCGACGCCGCCGGTGCTGGAACAAATGCCCGCCGATCTTTCCGATGCGGAGCGCGAGTGGCTCGGCATCCGCCGCCGGCCCGGCTCGCTCGACGAGGCGCTCGAACTGCTGGAGGCGGACGATCTGGCGCGCTCGTGGTTTTCGCCCAACCTGTTCGGCGCCTACGTCTCCTTGAAACGAACCGAAATACGCATCCTCGAGGGGCTGTCGCCGACGAAAATGTGTGAAAGGTATCGCAATGTCTACTGAGTCCCTGATCGACGTTCCGCTGATCGACCATCACTGTCACGGCGTGGCGCCGCACGACCAGCAGTGGGAGGAATTCGAGGACGGCTTGAGCGAGGCCTTCGCGCCCGCGCCCGAGGGCACGACCCACTGGGACAAGCCGATCGGACTGTCGATCCGCGGCCGCTGCGCGCCGGTTCTCGACCTCGAAAAATTCTGCACGCCCGAGGCCTATATGGAACGCCGTCTCGATCTCGGCGCCGACGAGGTCAACCGGCGCTTCATGCGCGCAAGCGGGCTCGAGGCGGTGCTGATCGATTCGGGCAACAACCCCGAGCGCCTGCTCGATGTTCCCGGCATGGCCGAGGTCTCCGATTGCGCGGCGCACGAGGTGGTCCGGCTCGAATCGATAGCCGAGGCGGTCGCCTCGAAGGGTTCCAGCGCTGCAGGCTTCGCCGATGACTTCGATGCGGCGCTGCGCCTGGCCGCGACCAACGCGGTCGGGCTCAAGTCGATCCTGGCCTACCGCGCGACCCTGGTGGTCGAGTTGACCCCGCCGAGCGGGGCCGAAGTAGCCGCCGCCGCCGGGCGCTGGCTCGCCGAGGTCGAAAAGACCGGTACCGCTCGGATCACCGATCCAGTGCTCGAGCGCTATCTCGTCTGGACTGGGATCGAGCTTGCGCGCGAGCGGGGCTTTCCGATCCAGTTCCATATCGGGGTCGGCGATCCCGATATCACGCTCAACCGCTGCGATCCCTCGCACCTAACGCCGTTCTTTATCGCCACCGAGCCGCTCGGCGTGAACTTCACCCTGCTCCATTGCTATCCCTTCCATCGCGAGGCGGGGCTGCTTTCGGAGAACTTCCCCCACGTCTATTTCGACGTCGGCTTCGTGCTCAACTGGGTCGGGCCGTCCTATGCGCGTATCCTGGGCGAAGCGCTCGAGCTCGTGCCGTTCACCAAGCAGCTTTACAGCTCGGACGCCTACGCCCATGCGGAGCTCTACTATCTCGGCGCGCTGCGCTTTCGCATGGCGCTGAAGTCCCATCTCGACCGCTGGATCCACGAGGACGAGTGCACGGCCGCCGACGCCGACCGCATCGTCGAGTTCATCAGCCGCCAGAACAGCCGGCGCATCTATCCGCTGCCCGGCGCGTCGGCGTGAACAGAACGCTTGAGGAAACCATGGCAACCGAACCGCTGCTGGATCCTGCCGACCCGCCGCCCTTTACCTGGCTCAACCAGGGGGCGGGCGGCGACGTCCTGCTGACCTGCGACCATGCGAGCTACGCGGTGCCCGCCACGCTCGGCACGCTGGGGTTGCCCATGGACGAGTTGACCCGCCATATCGGCTGGGATATCGGGATCGAAGCCGTGGTTCGCCGGATGGCGGCGATGATGAAGGCACCGGCGATCATCGCGGGCTATTCGCGCCTCGTGATCGACCTCAACCGGCACCACGGTTCGGGCCGCCAGCCGGGCTCGATCCCTGAGGTTTCCGACCACACCGAGGTGCCCGCCAACAAGGGCGTCTCGGGCACCGACACCGAGGCCCGGGCCAACGCGCTGTTCTGGCCCTACCACAACGAGATCATCGCCAAGCTCGACGCCATGCAGGCGGGCGGCGCGGTGCCCGCCTATATCGCCATGCACAGCTTTACCCCGGTCATGGACGGCTTCGAGCGGCCCTGGCATATCGGTATCTGCTGGGAGCATGACGGGCGTATCCCCGTGCCGATCATAGCGGCGCTGCGCGAACGCACGGAGCTTTGCGTCGGCGATAATGAGCCCTACGCCATCGAGCTTGATTCCGACTACGGCGTGCCGGTGCACGGCGCCGGTCGCGGGCTGCCCCACCTGCTGGTCGAGATCCGCCAGGATCTGATCGCCGACGAGGCGGGTCAGACGCGCTGGGCGGAGATCATGGTCGAGGTGCTGGGTAAGGTGCTGGCCGACCGCTCTATTTTCGCCATTGAGCATTTCAGCTGAGGCGCAGACCTCCCCGCTTAGCGGCGCGCGGGACCGGGCCATGAAACGACACCATCGGATTTGCGCTCTCCTCGGAGCTCTCATGCTCGGCGAGGGCTTGCTGTGGGGCGCGCCGGCAGGTGCAAGCGCCAGGGATATTCTGCCCGAGGCGCTAGAGGCCCGCCTTGCGGGCGCGGCGGATGCTAGCACCCTTTCGCTTCGCGCGAGCGTCGCCGAGGCGGTTGCCGAGCGGCCCGGTCTTGCCGCCGCCATCCTCGCGCGCGCCTCGGCTTTGGCGCCGCAGGACAGGGCAGCACTGTATCAAATCGTAAGCTCGGCTTATCCGGGTCGGGCGCTAGCGCCCGCGCCTGTGCAAATCGCTCAAGCTGCAGACCCGAACCCGCTGCTGCCAACGCCGGCGGCGCAGGTCGAGGCAGTCGGTCCGTCCCGCTCCGCTTGAGAACGGCGATTACTGGTGGGGCTATATCCGCAATCCCATCCGGATCGCTGTCGCGCCCCATTACTGGACCGGGCAGTAGTGGCTGCGCAACGCGCTTGTGCTGGGCGCGGTGGGCGCCGTCGTCGCGTTCGATGATTCGATCCAGGATTTTACTCAAGGCAACCGGAGCGATACGCTCGACAAACTAGCCGACCTGGGCGAACCGTTCGGCAGTGGCTCGGTCTCGCTCGGGCTGATCGGCGGCGACTTTGCCGCCGGGCTGGTCACCGACGACGTCAAGCTCCAGGAAACCGCGCTGCTGGGTTTTCAGGGTTTCGTGCTGACCTCCGCGCTGATCCTTGGGCTGAAGCTCGCAACCTACCGCGCGTGGCCGCGCAGCGGTGAGGACTTCAAGAGCTTCGACGGCCCCGGCACCGAGCGCGACAACCGCTCGGTTCCCTCGGGCCACGCGGCACGGGCCTTTACGCTCGCAACGGTGCTCGCCTCCCAGTACGACGGCGACCTTACGGTCGCGCCCGTGGCCTACGGGCTTGCCACCCTCAGCGCACTCTCGCGGATCAACAACGACGAGCACTGGGCCTCGGATGTCGCGTTCGGCGCGGTGTTGGGTTGCGGCATCGGCAAGCTGGCCGCACTCACGAGCCCGTTCGACAGCGCATCGAACGTAGCCCTTCGCCCGGGCACGCGCCGGGGCGATCCGGGCCTTACGGTCGTCTTCAGCTTTTAGAGAAGGTGATTTATTCGGGCTGGGGGCGCACGCCGGGCGGCGGGTCGTCGAGGAAGATATCGCTGAGCAATTCGTGGCCGGGTGAAACCGCGTAGCGCGCGAGGTCCGTGACACCCTCGGTGGCCAGCACGTCGTCGTCGATGAAAAAATGTCCTGTGCACGAGGCAGCGTCTCGGCACAGTACCGCGTGGGCGGCGTCGGCCATGATTTCGGGCGTGCGGCATTCGGCCTCCTCGACCGCGCCCTCGAGCAGGCGGATCGCGGCGGTCGCAATTACCGTGCGCGGCCACAGCGCATTGACCGCGATGCCGCTCGCGCGGAATTCCTCGGCCATGCCCAGCACACATAGGCTCATGCCGTATTTAGCCATGGTGTAGGCGACGTGACCCTTGAGCCAGCGCGGGTCCAGGTTGAGCGGCGAGGCGAGGGTCAGAATATGCGGGTTGGGCGCCTTGAGCAGGTGGGGAATGCAGGCCTGCGAGCAGGCGTAGGTCCCGCGTGCGTTAACGCTATGCATCAAATCGAAGCGCTTCATGGGGGTTGTGAGCGTGCCGGTCAGGCTGATCGCACTGGCGTTGTTGACCAGGATATCGATGCCGCCGAAATGGGCCGCGGTCTCGGCCGCGGCTTCGCGCACCCGGACCTCATCGCGCACGTCGACCACGAGGGGCAGCGCATGGCCGCCCGCGGCGCGAATTTCCTCGGCCGCCGTATGGATGGTGCCGGGCAGCTTGGGATGGGGCTTGTCGGTCTTGGCCGCGATCGCCACGTTGGCGCCGTCGCGTGCCGCGCGCAGTCCGATCGCGAGGCCGATGCCGCGGCTGGCGCCGGTAATGAACAGGGTCTTGCCTGCGAGATCCGCCATGATCGCCTCCGTTTTCTGGGATCGTGAGGATCGGCCGAATTGGCTTCTAGCGCAACCAGGGGGGGGAATCGCGTAAAAGCGCGCTTGTGAGTGCTCACCTTCTCGTCGCCATCAGCTCCCACGGCTACGGCCATGCGGCCCAGGTCGCGCCCGTGGTCGCGCGCCTCGTCGCCGAGCATCCCCATCTCGTAGTTTCTCTCACCTCGGCCCTGCCCGACGACAGCGCGGCCGCCTACGCGGCGCTCCACGAGCGCTGGGAATATCACCTCGCCCGCACCGGGTGCCGCCTAGGCGAGCTGGCGCCCGGCCTGGTGTTGGCCGGCGTGCCCTACCTGCCGCTGGCGGCTGCGGCAAAGGTCGGGGTTGCGGGCCTGGCGCTTTCCTCGCTCAACTGGGCCGCGATATCTACCGCGCCTATTGCGCCGGCGCGCCCGGGGCGGACACGATGCTCGAGCAGATCCTGGCCGCCTACCGCGCGGCGCAAGGCTTTATGGCCTGCGCGCCGGCGTTGCCCATGCCCGATCTCGACACCACCCCCGTCGGCCCTATCGCCCGGTTGGGCGAGAATCGCCGTGCGGCGCTGAACGACGCCCTCGGGCTGGCGGCGAGCGATCGCCTCGTGCTGGTCAATCTGGGCGGCATCGGCCGGGGCTTCGATCCTGAGGCATGGCCGGCGACCGCCGGCGGGGACTGGATCCTGCCGCGGGGTGCGGGCGCGGGACGGGCCGATGCCCACGGCTTCGACGCGGTCGAGATGCTGGGCTTTTCCTTCATCGACCTGCTCTGCTCGGCCGACGCCTTCGTGACCAAGCCGGGCTATGGCGGCATCGTCGAAGCAGGGTGCAACGGCGTGCCCGTGCTCTACGTGCCACGCGGCGACTGGCTCGAAGAGCCGGGCCTGATCGCTTGGCTGAGCGCAGCCGTTCCGGCGGTGGGAATCGGCCGTACGGCGCTCGCCGCTGGCGCCCTCGTCGAGCCGCTGGAGGAGTTGCTCGCGTAACCCCGGCCCGATCCGCCCGCGCCCACGGGCATCGACGAGGCCGTAAACCTGATCGCGCCCCACCTTGGGATCTAGGGTGTTAACCGGTTCGCTTTAGCAGTAACGCGAACTGGCGTTCAATCGCCATGGAGGCTCACGCCGCATAAGCGGCGGCCCGTGCTCGCGAGTTTGCTAAATCCGAGTGGCTTCATGGCGTGGGATTTCGCGCAGTACGAACCCAAACCGGTTGCACAGACGCGCAGCCGCGGCGACAATCGGCGCCATGGCCCACTCCATCGACCGCTATCCCTTCCCTGCGCCCGCTGAGACGGTGTGGCGCTTCTTTGCCACCTATAACGAGCTGCCCCGGATCACCGGCGTCTACGTCACAAGCGTGCTTGAAGCCGGTGGGCGACGGCGGCGTCTGACCGAGGCGCGCGGCGGCGAGCTGATCGAGCAGCTCCTGCTGTTTGACGAGGCGGAGCGCACCTTCCGCTACCGCATCGTCAAGCTCATAAACACCGAGATGTCTTATGTCATGGGCACCTATGTGGGCACGCTCCGCATTCTCGACGACGAGTCGGGGGTGAGTTGCGTTTGTGAATTTAGGGGCGATTACGAGGCGGCAACCGGCCAGGACGAGGCCGCGCGTCGCGAGACGCCCGAATTTTACGAAACTTGCCTCGCCGGCATCCGCCGCGAGCTGGGCCTGCCCGCCGAAGATTGAGGCGGCTTGCCCGGCGACCCTGGGCGCTTCATAGTCGCGGCAGCAAGGGGAGACGAACAATGGTCAAATGCACCGAAACTTGGAAGGTCCCCGTGCCCGCCGACGAGGCCTGGGCGTTGATGGGCGATTTTAATGGGCTCGCGTCGGTCAGCCCCGATGTCGAGAAAAGCGAGCTGGAGCAGGGTGGCGCGATCCGCCGCCTGACGCTCACGGACGGCGCGCAATTCATCGAGCAATTGGTCTCGTACGACGAGGATGCCCGCCAGGTCGCCTACGCGATCCTCGAGGGCATCGGCATGGAGCTGCCGTTCGACCGCTATGTAGGCACCTACCGGGTGATCGAAGACGTGCCCGGCCAGTCCTGCATCTTCGAGCTGGTCGGCGAGTATGACGGCGAGGGCTTTACCGAGGCCGACGTGCTCGACGACATGCACGGCTTTTACGACGGCTGCATGGAAGGGCTGGTCAAGGCCCACAACGGCTAGCGCCGGGACGGCGAAGGGGAGAGCACAGATGGCGAAAGCGACCTTGACGCAAAAACTTGACGCCTCGGCCGCCGAGGTTTGGGAACTGATCGGCGGTTTCGCCGGAATCTGCGCCTGGCACGATCTGGTCGACGCGTGCGATGCGGAAGAAGGCGGCAGCGTGCGCCGGCTGCACAACGCAGGCGGCCAGGGCCAGCTCGTCGAGCGGCTGCTTAAATTCGACGAAGAGGCGAAGAGCTACAGCTACACCATTATCGGCGCCGTCGATTTCGAGGCGCCGGTGGTGAATTACCTCTCGGTCCTCACGGTGACCGGCGACGGAGACGGCCGCTGCACCGTCAGCTGGTCCGGCTCGGGCGACCCCGCTCCGGGCAATACCGAGGAGGATTGCATCGCCGCCTGGAACTTTATTTACGGCACCGGTCTGAAGAACCTCGCCGAGAGATTCGGCGTCGCGTAATTCTTGTCTCGCTCAAGCACCACGCAAGCTCACGCCGCATAAGCGGCGGCCCCCGCATTTGATTAATCGGCCGCCGACGCGGCCGGCGCGGGCTTAGCGCGCTCAAAACGCCGCGCAGGCTCACGCCGAATTTTGATGGGGTCGGCCGCCCTCAGCCAACCCCGGCCCTGCGGCGGCCCGCAGTTGCGAGCTTACGAAATTCCCATATTGACGTGACATTGAATTTTGCGCCCGTCGTCAAGGATAGTCGACCGCCATCAGGTAAAGCCCGTGGGGCGGCGCGGTGGGGCCGGCCCGGGCCCGGTCACACGCAGCGAGCGCGTCGGCCAGATTGCGGGATGAGGATTTTCCCTCGCCGACGGGCACCAGGCTGCCCGCGATGATGCGTATCTGGTTGTGCAGGAACGAGCGCGCCCGGGCCTCGATGCGGATCTCTTCGCCCACCCGACTGACGGTGAGTGCGTCGAGGGTCCGGACCGGTGACGCCGCCTGGCATTCCGCGGCGCGAAAGGTCGAAAAATCATGTTCGCCCACGAGTTCGGCGGCGGCCTCGCCCATGGCCTCGGCATCGAGGGGTACAGCCACCTGCCAGGTGCGTAGCGCCTCCAGCGCCAGCGGGCTGCGCCGGTTGACGATGCGGTAGCGGTAGTGGCGCAGAATGGCGCTGCGCCGGGCGTCGAAATCGGGTGCTGCAATCTCCGCCTTGAGCACCGAGACCGCGTGGGGGCGCAGATGGGCATTGAGCGCGTCGCGCACCGTGTTGGGCGCGGGATCGCCTGCCAGGTCGAGATGGGCGCACTGGCCGCGGGCGTGCACGCCCGCGTCGGTCCGCCCGGCGCCAAACAAGCGAACCGCTTCGCCGCAAAACCCTGTAACCGCGGCCTCGATCACCCCCTGCACCGAGAGCCCGTTGGTCTGGCGCTGCCAGCCGACGAAGCCCGAGCCGTCATATTCGAGGGTCAGCTTGTAACGCATCAGCCGTTCTCCAGCCGCGCGCCCGGCGCGATCGCGTAACCGCGCAGGAAGGCGTCTGTGGCTTGTGCTTTGCGCCCGGCGCGTTGCAGGCGGACGAGGCGCACCGCCTCGCTTCCGTCTGCGCCGCAGGCGATGGTAAGCGCGTCGTCGAGCGCCTCGCCAGCGGCCGCCCCCGCCCGGCCCGTCGCCGGCTCGGCAGCGAGCAGCCGGAGGCGCTCGCCTTGCTGCGTAAAATTTACGCCGGGCCACGGATTAAGCGCGCGGACTTGACGCAGGATCGTGACCGCGGGCGCACTCCACTCTATGGCGCCGTCAGATTTTTCGATCTTAGCGGCGTAGCTCGCCCCCTCGGCGGATTGGGGTTGGGCGATGAGGCTGCCTTCGGCGTGCCCGTCGAGGGCGCGCACGAGCAGGGGACCGGCTGCTCCCGCCAACGCGTCGTGCAGGGCCTGCGCCGTCATGTCCGGCGCGATGGCCAGCGCTTGCTCGAGCAGGATGGGGCCGGTATCGAGTCCCTCGTCCATCCGCATTATCGTGATCCCCGTTTCCGCGTCGCCCGCGAGCAGGGCCCGCTGGACCGGCGCAGCACCCCGCCAGCGGGGCAGCAGGGAGGCGTGGGCGTTGATGCAGCCCAATCTCGGCGCGTCGAGTACGGGGAGCGGGAGGATCAGGCCGTAGGCGACGACCACTGCCGCGTCCGCTTCCAGCGCCGCGAAGGCGGCTTGCTCGGCTTCTTCCCTGAGGCTGGCAGGGCACCGCACCGCAAGGCCCGCGGCATGCGCTGCCACCTGGACCGGTGAGGCCGCGAGTTTTTGGCCCCGGTTCGCGGGGCGGGGTGGCTGGCAATAGGCCGCGGCGATCTCGTGCCCGGCGGCAAGCAGCGCCTCGAGCGCGGGCACGGCGAAGGCCGGTGTCCCCATGAACACCAGGCGAAGCCGGCTCATGGTCACACGCGGGCCGAAGCCCGGACTTTCTGCTGCTTGACGAGCTTACGGATGATCATCTCGCGCTTGATGCGCGAGAGGTGGTCGACGAACAGGATGCCCTCGAGGTGGTCCATCTCGTGCTGTACGCAGGTCGCCGTCATGCGCTCGGCGTCGAGCTCGCGCAGCTCGCCATTCTCGTCGACATAGCGCACCCGCACCTGGGCGGGGCGGGCTACATCGGCAAGCTGGTCGGGAAGCGACAGGCAGCCCTCCTCGGTCACCGCCTCGTCGTTCGAGGACCAGATGATTTCCGGATTGACCATGCGCAAGGGAATCGGATCCTCGCCCTCGCTCTCGAACACGTTGGTGACGAGAATGCGCTTGGGCGTGCCGACCTGAATCGCGGCCAGCCCGATGCCGTCGCTCGCGATCATGGTCTCGAACATATCGTCCATCAGGGCACGCAATTCGTCCGTCACCGACTCGACGGACGTCGAGACCTCTTTGAGGAATGGATCGGGTGCTATGACCAGCGGCAGTAGGGCCATTGGGAACTCCGGGGCAGCGGCGCAAAATCGCGCAGAGAACAGGTATTACGCGGCCTTGCGCGCGTCAAGGTCGGGCGCGCAAAGCTTGGATTGCCAGCCGGGCGGGGCGGCGTTTTGACAGGGACGGGGGCTGCGGTGTCATATGGCGCATGGATAGTCTGCTCCTCGTCGTCATTGTTCTTGCCCCCCTGCTTGTAGCGCTCGTGGGCTGGCTTGTGGTGAGCGCCCGGCGCACGCACGTCGACGACGACCGGCTCGCCGGCGAGATGGCGCGCCTGGTCGAGAGCTTGGAGGGCAGGCTCAAGCATATCTCCGAGACCCAGACCACTCAGCAGCAGGCGGTGTCCGAACGGCTGCACGCCCAGGAGCGCTTTCTCGACAAGGCGCTGGAAACCCGGCTCGGTGACATCACGAAGAAGGTCGGCGACGGGCTCGCCAATTCGCAAACCCGCACGCTTGAGACCATGGGCCGGCTCGAAGCCCGGCTCGCGGTGATCGACCGGGCGCAAGCCAACATCCGCGAGCTCGGCGTCCAGATGGTCGGCCTGCAGGATATCCTGTCGAACAAGCAGGCGCGCGGCGCGTTCGGCGAGATCGCGCTGAACGACCTGGTGCGCGACGCCCTGCCGCCCTCGGCCTACGATTTCCAGAAGACCCTGTCGAACGGGCGGCGCGCGGACTGCCTGCTGGTGCTGCCCGACCCGCCGGGTCCGATTGCGATCGATGCCAAGTTCCCGCTTGAAAGCTACCGCGCGCTTCACGAGGCGAAAGACGACGCGGCGCGCACTCAGGCAGCGCGCGCGTTTCGCGCCGCGCTCGGCGTTCATATCAAGGACATCGAGACGAAATACATCATCCCCGGCGAGACCGCGCCCTCGGCGCTGATGTTCCTGCCCAGCGAGGCGGTCTATGCGGAGCTTCATGCGAACTTCCCCGATATCGTCGAGGCCTCGCACCGGGCCAAGGTCTGGATTACCTCGCCGACCACCCTGATGGCGACCCTGCTCACGGTCCGCGCGATCCTCAAGGACGCCCGGATGCACGAGCAGGCGGCGTTGATCCAGAAAGAGGTCATGATCCTGCTCAAGGACGTCGAACGGCTCTCGGGCCGGGTCGACAGCCTGCGCACTCACTTCGGCCAGGCAGGCAAGGATATCGACCAGATTGAAACCTCGGCCAAGAAAGTACTCTCGCGCGGGCGCAAGATCGAAGAGGTCGAAATCCAGGACGACAACGCGGACGAGGTCGAGGCCGAAACCGGCCCCCGCCTGGTCACCGGTGGGGATTAGGAGTTTTTCCGCACGGCTTTACAGGGTACAGCCGGCCAGCGTTCAGTCGCCACTCAGGCTCACGCCGCCGGTCATTTTCGGGCCGACCGCCCTTAGCCAACCCCGGCCCAGCGACCCGCACTTGCGGGCTTACGAATTCCGTGCTGTCGTGATTCGCGTCAGGCGCGCGCGCCTGCCTCGCTTAGCAGCCAGTCGCGAAAGCGGCGCACGCCCGGCACCGCGAGGCGCTCCTCCGGTGCTACGAGGTAATAGGCACTGGCCGACTTCGCGGCCATGGGGAAGGGCTTGATCAGCCGCCCCGCGGCTAGGTCGCGCGCCACCAGCACGCTGCGTGCCAGTGCCATACCCTGACCCTCCGCCGCGGCCTGAAGGGCCAGCGCTGAATCGCTGAAGTCGGGGCCAGGCACCGGGTCGACCGCGCTCTCGCCGGCCAGCTCCAGCCACAGCCGCCAGTCCTCGGGCCGCTCGTCATGGAGCAGGGTGTGCCGTGCGAGGTCACCGGGTTCGGCCAGTGGCCGCTCGGGGGTGGCGAGGCCCGGCGCGCAGACCGGGAACAGGGTTTCGCGAGCCAACGGCTCGACGGCGAGGCCCGGCCAGTCGCCAGCACCCTCGCGGATCGCGAGATCGACCTCGTCGAACGCAAAATCGACCAGTGCGTCCGAGGCATAGAGCCAGACGTCGATGTCCGGTGCGCCCGCTCGAAAGCGTGCAAGGCGGGGCACCAGCCAGCAGCTCGCGAAGGCGTGGCTGGCGCTGACGATCAGCGAGCCCGGCTTCTTGTAGGAATCAAGCCGGCGGACCCCGGTTTCCAGCCGGTCGAGCACTTCGCGCACAAGGCCGTAAAGTTCGAAGCCCGCGTCGGTGAGGGCGACCTGGCGGTTGCGACGAAAAAACAGGGGCTGGCCCAGGGACTCTTCGAGCGCCTTGACCTGATGGCTGATCGCCGATTGGGTCAGGTTGAGCGCCCGGGCGGCCTCGGAAAAATTCTCCGTGCGCGCAGCGGCTTCGAAACCGCGCAGGCTGCTCAGCGGCGGCAAACGTCGTTCCATCCCGGAATTCTAGCCTATAGATTAAATTTATTCATTAATTTGATTTGGACGATTCGTTTGAATTTGACGACATAGTTGTCTGAAAATAAGGAGATATATATGTTATCAGAGATATACGATATATGAAAAAAATAGTTATATGCAGTGGACTGAACTCTTTTCGATCTGGAGGTTTGCCATGGCTTGCCCGACTCTCCGCCACGTCTTGTCTGGAATCGCCGCGTTGAGCGCCGGGGTTGCCGGTGCTGGCGCGACCCTTCCGCTCAGCCGTGCTCTCGCGGTTCGAGGCGGCGTTGCCCGAGGTGGCGCTGGTCGAGATTTCCGATACTCCTACCGACCGGATGTGGCGGGGCTGGCCCTCGGCCGCGGGGATTTACGCCAACGGCTTCGCCACGCCGTACAGTTTCCTCCTGTCGGTCTACGACATAGAGGCGGGCGCCGCTGCCGTGGCCGCGCTCGATGCGCTTACCGATAAGCCCGTTATCCCGGTGCCCTGCGCGGGCGTCGCCCATATGGGCGGTGCGCCGCGCTGCCTGACCTGGGTGCTGAGCGGCGCCCCGGCGGCGCATTTGCTCGCCTATCAGCGCAAGCTGCACTAAGTCGCGGAGCCCTGGGCCTCGGGCCCCATCCACAAGCCGTACGCGAAGGCGTCGTCGAGCGGCGTGTGGGCCAGGTGGTTGGCGTAGCTCGTGATGGTCTTGATGGCGATCTCGGCAACGATCTGGAGCATCTGGCTCTTGTCGTAACCGGCGGCAAAAAAAGGCGTCGACGTTCTCCGGCTCGGGCCAGCCCCGGCTTACCACCATGTCGCGGGCTAGGTCGCGCAGCGCGTCGAGTTTGGCGTTGCCCAATCGGCGGTTCTCGCGCATCGCCAAAATCACGTCGTCGGGCACGCCGTCCATCTGGGCCGACACCGTGTGGGCCGCCATGCAATAGGTGCAGTTGTTTTCCACATTGGCTGCCATTTGGACGATTTCGCGCTCGGTGTGATCGAGCCGGGTCTGCTCGTCGATCGCGCCTTCGAGATGCCAGTAGTCGTTAAGCAGGGCGGGCGATTCGGCCATCACCCAGACCACGTTGGGCACCATGCCCCAGCCCTCCGCGATCTCATCAAACGTGGCTTTCGAGGCCTCGGGCACAGTCTCGGCGGTGTGCAGGTCGAATTTGGTCCTAGCGGGCTCCTTTGCAACGACTACGCAGGAAAGAACAGATGGCGGTCTATCGGCGAGGCGTCAAATCACAAGCCTGTTAACGGGCGGGTCAGGACGCGGGGCGGCGCGCATTGAGTGCGGCTTCCAGCGTACCGTCGTCGAGGTAGTCGAGCTCGCCGCCCATGGGCACGCCCTGGGCGAGGCGGGTGATCGCGACCCCGCACCCGGCCAACCGGTCGGCCAGGTAGTGGGCGGTGGTCTGGCCGTCGACCGTGGTACCGAGCGCCAGGATCACCTCGTGCACGGCCTCGCTTTGCGCCCGGCGCAGCAGGCCTGAGACATGGAGATCGTCGGGCCCGACGCCGTCGAGCGCCGAGAGGGTGCCGCCCAGCACATGGTAGAGCCCGCAAAAGGCGCCCGAGCGCTCCAGCGCCCAGAGGTCCGCGACTTCCTCGACGACGCAGATCAGGCTGCGGTCGCGGGTCTCGTCGCGGCACACGGCACACGGCGCCACGGTGTCGAGGTTGCCGCATTTGGCACAGTTTGCGATGTTATCGGCCGCGGCGCGTAGCGCCTCGATAAGGGGCACCATCAGAACTTCGCGGCGCTTGAGCAGGGCCAGCGTTGCGCGCCGGGCCGAGCGTGGGCCAAGCCCGGGGAGCTTGGCGAGCCGCGCGATCAGCTGATCGATTTCTGCTCCGGCCATGACGGCCAGGCACTCAGAAGGGGAGTTTCATGCCGGGGGGAAGCTGCAGGCCGCCGGTCAATTTTGCCATCTCCTCGGCGATCTGGGCCTCGACCTTGGCCTTCGCGTCGTTGAAGCCGGCGACGATCAGGTCTTCCATCACCTCGATCTCGTCGGCATCGACCAACGAGGGGTCGATCTTGATGTGACGCATCTCGCCCTTGCCGTTAAGCGTGACCACCACCATGCCGCCCGCGGCGGCGCCGCTGACTTCGAGATCGCCCAGCTTATCCTGCATTTCGGCCATCTTGGTCTGCATCTCCTGGGCCTGCTTCATCATCTGGCCGAGATTTTTCATGGGTTCTCGTCTCCCTCTGGAACGGATTCGGGTTCGGGCGCCGCCGGCGGGGCGGGCTCGCGAAAATCGCTCAGCTCGGCGTCGGGAAAGACCGCGAGCACCGCACTGACCGCCGGCGTCTCGCGGGCCTCGGCGAGACGTGCGGTGCGTTTCATCGCGGCCTGCTCGGTGACGGTCGGCTCGCCCGGAGCATCGGAGAAGACCGTCACCCAGCGCGTTTTCGTCCAGCGGCTGAGCAGGTCGCCCAACTGGCTGATGGTCGCCGAATCGCCGTCCTCGGCGACGCGCAACCCAATCCGGCCGGGCTCGAAACCGACCAGATGGGCGAAGCCCTCAAGTTGGGATAGCAGTACCATCTCGCGGTGCTGCTCGACCAGGGCTAGTACGGCGGCAAAGCTTTCAGGGCCTGCTTGCCGCGCGCTTGGCGCAGGCGCTAGTTCCGGTTCGGGCGCCAGTTCGGGCGCCGTCGCGAGGGCGGCGCGCGGCGCCTCCTCGGCGGGCGGGCCTGGCTGCGGCTCGGGGTGGCTCGGCGGTGGCGGGGCGGCATCGGCCGGCGGGGCCGGTGCGGTGCCCTCGAGGGCGCCGATCGCCTCCGCCGGGGTCGGCAGCTCAGCGACATAGGCCAGGCGCAACAGCGCCATCTCGAGCGCGGCCAGCGGCTCGGGTGCTGCGCGGGTCTCACCCAGCCCCTTGAGCAGCATCTGCCAGGTCCGGGCCAACACCGGAAAGGACAGCGCAACCGCCATCTCGGCACCGCGCACCCGCTCGGTCTCGGCGTGGTTGATCTCATCGCCCGCGTCGGGCGCGATCTTGAGCCGGGTCAACCAGTGGGTCAGCTCAAGCAGGTCCGAGAGCACCACCAACGGGTCGGCTCCGGCGGCGTAGAGGCCGCCCGTCTGGGCCATGGCGTCGTCGACGGCGCCCCGCATCAGGGCATCGAACAGGTCGAAGATACGCGCCCGGTCGGCAAGCCCCAGCATGTCGCGCACGGCGGCTTCCTTGACCTCGCCCGCGCCGTGGACGATCGCCTGGTCGAGCAGCGAGAGGCCGTCGCGCACCGAGCCGTCGGCGGCCCGTGCAATCAGGCGCAGTGCGCCGTCCTCGACCTTGACGTCTTCGCGCACTGCCAGCGCGGAGAAATGGGTCACGAGTATTGCCATATCGACCCGGCGCAGGTCGAAACGCTGGCAACGCGAAAGCACGGTGACGGGCAGCTTGCGGATCTCGGTGGTGGCGAAGACGAACTTCACGTGGGGCGGCGGTTCTTCGAGGGTTTTGAGCAGGGCATTGAATGCCGCGCCCGAGAGCATGTGGACCTCATCGATGATGTAGACCTTGTAGCGCGCGCTGGTCGGGCGGTAGCGCACGCCGTCGATCAGCTCGCGGATATCGGCAACCCCGGTGCGGCTGGCCGCGTCCATCTCGATGACGTCGATATGGCGGTCTCCGGCGATCGCGGTGCAGTGTTCGCATTCCCCGCAAGGCGTCGGTGTCGGGGCGCCCTCGCCGTCCGGGCCGACGCAGTTAAGCGCGCGCGCGATGATCCGTGCCGTGGTGGTTTTACCCACGCCGCGCACGCCGGTGAGCAGAAAGGCATGGGCCAGGCGGCCGCTCGCGATGGCGTTGGTCAGCGTGCGCACCAACGCCTGCTGGCCGATCAGCTCGTCGAACGTCGTCGGCCGGTATTTGCGGGCGAGAACACGGTAGCTTTCGTCGGCAGCTTCGCTCAATCGGCTCACGGAGATCTCGCTGAGGCTCTTAATATGTTGGCGCTGGATCGGGCGGCGGCGTCACCGGGTGGGAGGCTGGAACAACGACCCGGCTCGAAACTCGTTACGGCTGCTTCCTTCCGGATCTGACCGGATTGGCGAGGTAGCCGTCCGTCGCCAACCTCCCGCAACCAATATCGGCCCTGGAGCCTGCGCGTGCAACCCCCACGGCGCCGTTATGCCGCCCGCGCGCGATTGCCCAGCCGGCCGGGCTGTGGCAGGGTCTCGCCATGAGCGAGAATGTCTATGCGGATGCCGGCTTCGACCGGGCGACCCATCGGCGCCGCGACGGCGACTGGATTGCGGCTCGCCTGGCAGATCCGGCGACCCGCTTCGTCGTGGTGTGGCGCAGCCGCAACCTGGTTGTGACCGGGGAGGCACCACACGCCGTCCTGCTTGGCCACCGCGCCCTCGAGGCTGGGCTCGACGACCTCGCCACCCGGCTAGGCGAGGCGGTGGTGCTGGGCAGTCACGACGCGGCGGTCTATTTCGCGCTCGATCTGTCCGACCTCGCCGGAGATGCGGCAGCCGGGCTCGCGCCCGAGGCCGAATTCGTCGATCTGCGCCATGTCGGCGCGGTGCTGCCCGCGGTCGAATCGGGCCTGCTCGCCTACGCGCGGGGTATCCTCTACTGGCATCGCAACCATCATTTCTGCGGCCATTGCGGCGCGCCCACCGAAGCGCGCGAGGCCGGTCATATGCGGGCTTGCACCGACGCGGCCTGCGCCAAGCTCCATTTCCCGCGCACCGACCCGGCGGTGATCATGGCGATCACCCGGGATGAACGGGTCCTGCTCGGGCGCCAGAAGGACTGGGCGGAGGGGCTCTATTCGACCCTCGCCGGCTTCGTCGAGCCGGGCGAAAGCCTCGAGGACGCGGTCCGCCGCGAGGTCCTGGAGGAGGCGGGGGTCATAGTCGGCTGGGTCGCCTATCATTCCTCCCAGCCTTGGCCGTTTCCCGCCTCGCTGATGATCGGCTTTGTCGGCGAGGCCGAGAGCGAGGTCATCGACATCGCCACGGACGAGCTTGAAGACGCCCGCTGGTTCACCCGCGACGAGCTTGCGGCGGCGGGCAACTGGCTGCTCGGGCGCGAGCTCTCGGAGGCAGGCGACGGCAGCTTGCGCTTGCCCAACGAGGATTCCATCTCGCGCCGGCTGATCGACGACTGGCGGGTTGGGCTAACGCCCTAGCCGATTTTTTCGCTCGCGGTAGCGGCCCCGGCGGTTCGCAGTCACAGCCTAAAGGAATCCCGGACGATCTTGAACCGCTCTAGTTTTCCTTGCGGAACAGATTTTTTGGGTAGACCCCGAGGATCGAAACCGAGCGCGAAAAGAACTCGAGCTCCTCGAAGGCGAGCTTGACGTTGGCCTGTTCGGGATGGCCCTCGATCTCGGCGTAGAACAGGGTCGAGGTGAACGACGCGTCGAGCATGTAGCTCTCGAGGCGTAGCATGTTTACGCCGTTCGAGGCAAAGCCGCCCAGAACCTTGTAGAGCGCCGCGGGCACGTTGCGCACCTGGAAGGCGAAGCTGGTCATGACGGCGTCATCCCCGGGCGCGGGCCGGCTCGGCTCAGCTGCCATCACGACGAAGCGGGTGGTGTTGTGTTCCGCGTCCTCGATGTTGGGTTTCAGGATCTCGAGGTCGTAGATTTCGGCGGCCAAGCTCGAGGCGATCGCCGCCTGGCTCGGATCGCCTGCGGCCGCCACGTCGGCCGCCGCGCCTGCGGTGTCGGCATGGACCTCGGCCTTGAGGCCCAGCTCGGCGATCAGGGTGCGGCACTGGCCCAGAGCGTGGACGTGGGAATGAACGTGCGTCAGCCCGTCCGGGGTCGCACCCTTTGGCGCCAGCAGATTGTGTTCCACCCGCTGGAAATACTCGGCGATGATGTGCAGGCCCGAATTGGGCAGGTAGTGGTGGATGTCGGCGACCCGCCCAGCAAGCGAATTCTCGATCGGGATCATGGCCAGGCCCGCATGGCCCTCGCGCACCGCCGCGAAGACGTCGGCGAAGGTCTCGCAGGGAAGCGTGGTCAGGGCCGGAAATACCTCGCGGCAGCACAGATCCGAATAGGCTCCGAGCGCGCCCTGGAAGGCGACGGTGGTGGCGGGATCGGGTGGGGCCATGGGGTGGCGCTCGCTAGCCTGTGGGGGGTGCGTCGCCGAGCAAAGCGCGGGCGCGAGCGAGGTCAGCGGGAGTATCGACACCCAGCGGAACCGTGTCAACGAAGGCGACGTCGATGCGCAGGCCCGCTTCGAGCGCGCGCAGCTGTTCGAGGCGCTCGCGCTGCTCGAGCGGGCTGGGCGGCAGGCCCACGAAACGCGCCAGCGCCGCGCGTCGGTAGGCATAGAGCCCGATATGGTGCCACAACGGACCCTCGCCCGAGGGCGCGGTAGCTCGGGTGAAGTAGAGTGCCCGGCCCCGGCCAGCTTCGGGCGCGGCCGAAACCACCGCCTTGACCACGTTCGGGTTGTCCCGTTCGCCCTCATAGGTGATCGCCGCGGCCAGCGTGCCGATCGCGACGTCGTCGTCATCGAGCAGGGCGAGCGCCGCGCGGGGCAGTGCCGGATCGAGGGTTGGCAGATCGCCCTGTAGGTTGATGACACCGTCGTAAGCGCCCTCGGGGTCGATCGCGTCGAGCGCCTCGAAGATGCGGTCGGAGCCCGAGGCGTGGTCGGGCCGCGTGGTTACCGCCGTGCCGCCCGCCGCCTCGACCGCGGCGACGATTCGCGCGTCGTCCGCGGCGACCACCACCGGGCCGAGCCCGGCCTCACACGCCCGGCGCCAGACATGAACGATCATGGCTTCGCCGGCGATCTCGGCGAGCGGCTTGTCGGGCAGCCGGGTGGCGGCCAGCCGTGCCGGGATCACGGTAACGGGATTGGCCGGCACGCTCACCGTACCGGCCCCAAATGGCTGCAATTTCTCAACGCCGGGCGCCTCCTGGACACTTCCCTTATAGGGGTTGGACAGGGTCCGGGGAAGGGTCTAATCTCCCGCTCGTCTGGCAACAGCCCGAAGCGCGGAAGCCCGCCCATGGACACCTTTACGCTGAACAAAATCGCTGGAGCCGTTCTCGGCACGCTGCTGATCGTGATAGGCTCGATGATCATTTCTCGGATGATCTACGAACCCCACGAGGCGGCGAGCGAGCACGGGGCGGAGCACGCGGTGGCCGACGACGGCGGCGCGTCCCACGACATGGCAGACGAGGCTATGGATATGGCAATGGACGCTGCCGAGGCCATAAGCCTGGGCGCCCTGATCGCCGCCGCCGACGCGGATGCGGGCAAGAAGGTCGCCAAGAAGTGTGGCGCGTGTCACAGCTTCGAGGAGGGCGGCGCCAACAAGATCGGGCCCAACCTGTGGGATATCGTCGGCCGACCTGTGGCCAGCGCCGCGGACTTCGGCTATTCCAACGCCATGGCCGCGATGGGCGGCAGCTGGGATTTTGCCGGGCTCGAAGCGTTCGTGGCTGACCCTAAGGCCACCGTGCCGGGAACCAAGATGAGCTTTGCCGGGGTCAAGAAGCCCGGCCAGCGTGCCGACCTGCTGGCTTACTTGCGCAGCCTGAGCGTCGCGCCGGCAGCACTTCCCGAATAATCCGCGAGCTTAATTGACCGGTTCGATCAGACGCCCAGTTCGGTCAGTCGATCAAGCGCGGCATCGATCTCGTCCTCGCCCACGGTCAGGCGCACCACGCGCCCCGCAGCCGCCAGCCGCTTGACCAGGCGGAGCAGCGCCAAGAGCTCGCGATGGGGCGAGATCATCTCGGGCAGCATCCGGTTATAAGCCTCGCGTTCCGGTAGCGGGGCGAGGCGCGCGCTCGGCTCGGCGTTGCGCCGGACCAACTCGACCAGCGCGCGCACCGCCGTATCTAAACCGTCGCGCGCGACGGTTTAGATACGGCGGTGCTCGAGGCGCTAGCCCGCGAGGGCCGCTTCACCCGCCGCTTGGTCTTCTACCGTGAGCTGCTGGCCGAGCTTGGCGTGGCGCCTCGCCTGCCGCTATTCGCCGGGCAGAAGTTATTGGTGCGTCGCGCGTGCCTGCTTGCCCGGATCGCCACCAATTTTTGCACCCTCGAGCTATTCTCGACACTCGATTTGACCAAGCTTACCCTCGAATTGGTGCTCTACGATTCTCCGCTCACCGCTGTGCACCGGAATCTGCGCCGCCTGGGCGGGTTGTTGCATCCGCCGCTCCATCTTCTACCTGGCCTGCCGGTTGCCCCGAGGCGGTCGGCGGGGAGGGCGGCCCGGGGGTCGACTAAGGCGGCTTTCCCTTGGCGTGCCGCGCGCCACTCGCTACCTTATTTTGTGGCGGGGCGCAGGCCCCGCCGGAGCCCGAGGACTTCCACCTATGGCCGCAGACCAACCTGCCGCGTCGCCGATTTATCCCGTCATCCTGTGCGGGGGCTCGGGCACCCGCCTGTGGCCGCTCTCGCGCACGCTCTATCCCAAGCAGTTCCTGCCTTTAGCCGCGGAGCGGACCATGCTGCAGGAGACTACGCTGCGTTTCGCGCCGGGGTCGCGTTTCGCGTCGCCGCTGCTGCTGTGCAACGACGAGCACCGCTTTATCGTCGCCGAGCAACTCCAGGCGGTGGGGATTGCGCCGGCGCGCATCGTGCTCGAGCCGGTCGGGCGCAACACGGCGCCGGCGGCCTGCGTGGCGGCGTTGTTGTTGTTACGCGAGGACGCAGATGCCCTGATGCTGCTCTCGCCCGCTGATCAGGTGGTGGCCGATGACGGGGCGCTGCACGCGGCCGTTGAGGCGGGCGCCGCGCTCGCCCGGGCCGGCCGGCTGGTCACCTTCGGGGTACCGCCCGACGCACCGCACACTGGCTACGGCTATATCAAGGCCGCCCAGCCCATCGACGGCGGTCCGGGCCTAGAGGTGGCGCGCTTCGTGGAAAAACCGGATCGGGCGACCGCGCAAGCCTACCTTGCCGAAGGTGAATATTCCTGGAACAGCGGCATGTTCCTGTTCGCAGCGCAAACCTATCTCGACGAACTCGCGCGTCACGCCCCGGCCGTGGTCGAGGCCTGCCGGGCCGCGCTCGACGGCGCGTTGGACGATCTCGACTTCTGCCGTCTGGAGCGCGCCGCCTTCGAGGCTTGTCCTGCGGACTCGATCGATTACGCGGTGATGGAGAAGACGACCCACGCCGCGGTCCTGCCCGTCGAGATGGGCTGGAACGACGTCGGCTCGTGGGACGCGCTCTACCAGATCGCGGCGCGCGATGGAAACGACAACCTCGTGGTCGGCGACGTGCTCGCCCTCGATTCCCGCGGCAACTACCTGCGCGCCGAGAGCGGCCTTGTCGCCGCGCTGGGGGTGGAGAACCTAGTGGTCGTCGCGACCGGCGACGTGGTCCTGGTTGCGGCGCGCGAGAAGGTCGAAGAGGTCAAGGCGCTGGTCGACCGCCTGGCCGCCGAGGGGCGGCCCGAGGCCAGTCAGCCTCCCGTGGTCTACCGGCCCTGGGGCTCGTTCGAGGACATCAAGGTCGGGCCCCACTACCAGGTCAAGCACCTGGTCATCAAACCGGGCGCGAAGATCTCGCTGCAGTACCACAATCAGCGCGCCGAGCACTGGGTGGTAGTGCGCGGCCGCGCCCGGATAACCCGGGGCGATGCCACCTTCGAGCTCGATCCTGATCAGTCGACCTACATCCCGCTGGGCGAGACCCATCGGCTGGAAAACCCGAGCGACGAGCCGCTCGAGGTCATCGAGGTTCAGACCGGCGACTATCTGGGCGAGGACGACATCGTACGCCTCGAGGACACCTACGGGCGCACCGGCGAGGGCGGGCCCAAAAACGCCTGAGCGCGGCGCAATCAGCGTTGCCGGTCTTCCATGATCGGCTGCTCGGACGTCTGGTGGTCGGGCAGGAAGCGGTCGAGCACCGCCGCGCCCACGGCGTCGCCCCAGACATTGATCGAGGTCCGGAAGCGGTCGAGGAACCAGTCCACGGCGAGCAGCAGGCCGATGCCCTCAAGCGGCAGGCCGACCGCCTTGAGCACGATTACCATGGTGACCAGCCCGGCCTCGGGAATCCCCGCCGCTCCGATCGCGGCCAGGGTCGCGGTGACCATGATGATAGCCTGCTCGCCGATCGAGAGGTCGATGCCGTAGGCCTGGGCGATGAACATCGCGGCCGCTGCTTCATAAAGCGCGGTGCCGTTCATATTCACGGTGCTGCCCAAGGGGAGGACGAAGCGCACGGCGCGCCGGTCGATGCCCTGCTCGCGGGCGCATTCCATGGTCAAGGGCAGGGTCGCCGAACTGCTCGCCGTACCGAACGCGGTGAGCAGTGCGCGCATCATGCCCGCGAGATAGGCCGGGCCGCGTCGGCCCACCAGGATCATGATTGCCGCCAGCACGAAGAAATGGATGCCGAGCCCACTTAGGACCGTGACGATATGCAGGCCCACGGCCGAGATTTCGTCGAGGAAGGCCTCGCCGCCACCGGCCTGACCGAGGCGCGAGGCGATCAGCGCGAAGATGCCGATGGGCGCGGTGTACATCAGCCACGTCACCAACTTCATCATCGCCTCGTTGATGCCGTTGAAGAACTCGATGACGTGCCGCCCGGTCTTGCCCAGCGTGGTTAGCGCGCCCGAAAACAGGATCGCGAACAGGATCAGTGGCAGCAGCTGGGTTTCGGCGGCCGAGGCGATGAGATTGGGGCTGACCATCGAGAGCACGATGTCGGTGATCCCCACATCCTGCTTGGCCGCAACCTTCTCGGCCAGCTCCGGAGCCTCGAAGTCGAGCCCCGCGCCGGGCTGGATGATGTTGACCATGACCAGCCCGATGAGCACGGCAGTAATCGTCGTCGCCCCGTAGTAGGCGAGGCTGATGCCGCCGATCCGGCCCAGCTTGCGGATGTCGCCGAGCGCCGCGACGCCGCTGATCACTGCGGCCAAGATCAGCGGGATGATCATCATCTTGAGCGCGTTGAGGAACAGCTTACCGATCCAGGCGACCGAGGTCATCGCTTCGCCGAAGAACCAGCCGGTGAGCATCCCGGCGATCACGCCGATGACGATGAAGACGAGAAGGAAGGTAGCGTGGCGATGAGACATCGGGCTGCGCTCTCTGGGGCTGTTGGGGACACCAGCCTAGCAGATTTCCGCGCCCGCGGGCACCGGGCCCGCGGCTGGGAAACGCCGGCTTTCGTGATACTCGGGCGCAACGCGGATCAGGCAACGGGAGGCCCAATGGCGCCACTGCGCGACGAGCCTGGGGAGACAGCGGCTCCCGAGGACCACTACATCGATGCTCTGATGCCCCGGAAAATGGCGTTCAAGGCCGGGAAAATCGGTGCCGATAAGGCGTCGATGGAGGCGCTGCCCTACGGCATCGTGCGGCTCTTGAGCGGGGTCGCCTTCTCGCTCGGGCTGATCCTCGTCATCATCGGTGGCGCCGAGCTGTTCACGGGCAACGCGCTCATCGTCATGGCCTGGGCGGCCCGGCTGGCCAGCTCGGCCCAGCTGTTGCGTAACTGGGCAATCGTCTTTGTCGGGAATTTCGTCGGCGCGGTATGCACCGCGGCGCTCGCTATCCCGGATTCCAAGTATTAGCTCTGCTTGGGCCAGGCGCGGGCGCTGGGCATCGTGTGTAATACCCTGGTCTGTCTTGCCGTATGGCAGTGCCTCTCGGCGCGCAGCGTGATAAGCAAGACCGCCGCCCTGGTCGGGCCGATCGCGGGTTTCGCCGTGGGCGGCTTCGAGCACTCCATCGCCAATATGTATTTCATCCCCATGGGGCTGTTTGTCAAATACACCGCGCCCGAAAGCTTCTGGGCGGCGATCTACCCCCACCTCACGACGACGGGCTTCGCCATGAACCTGTTGCCGGCGACCATCGGCAACACCATCTTGGTCGGCGCCGTCTACTGGTTCACCTATTTGCGGAAGCGCTAGGCGGGCAGGGGTGTTTTCAGCTTAAAGCACCAGGTTGTCGTTGACGATCGGGCTCGGCAGCACATTTTCGAGCGTAATGAACAAGGCGAGATCGATCGCCGCGACCGCCGACTCGTCGGCGTCGATCTCGACCCGGGTATCGCTGCTACTTTGGACGAAGCGCAGGAAGCGGCCGCCCTCGGCGTTGTTGCCGCTATAGCCCAATTCGTCGGTCAGCAGCTCTTCCAGATAGAGCTTGTCTCTGTTCTTGTCCGCCTCGAAATAGGTGATCACGCTCACGTCGCCGAACAGGAATTCGTTGAAATCGAAGGTGTCGTCGCCCGAGCCGCCGGTAAAGGTGTCGTTGCCGTCTTCGCCGCCGTGGAAATCGTTGCCCGCGCCGCCGATCAGGGTGTCGTCACCCACGCCGGCGAAGATATCGTGGTTGCCCGCGTTGCCGTCGATGACGTCGTTGCCGCCGAGGCTATCGATGAAATCGTTCCCGCCCAGGCCCGACACCGTGTCGTCGCCTTCGTCGGTGAACATGGTGTCGTCGGTCGTATTGCCGCCGATTACGGTCAGGCCCTCGGTGCTCCAGCCGTCGTAGGTAATCTCGTTACCCGCACCGGGATCGAACGAGGTTACTTCGTGGTTCCGGATTACGGCGCCGGCGTTGTTGAACACCGCCGAGTTGCCCGCGACGACGGTGTTGTTCTCCACCGTCAGGCCCGAGAGCGACGAGTTGCCGTCGCCGAACATGATGATTGCAGTCGCGACCGTCGAGCTGCCAGAAAATCCCACGTTCGAGATCGTGTTGTCCGAGATCGTGCCCACTGCGGCGTCAAGGCTCGCGATGTCGGTGGTGACCTGGGTGCCGTTTTACGCCACCACGCCGGTCAATCCCGCGCCGGTGATCTGGTTGCTGGTGATAGTCAGGCTGCCGCCGGAGAACGCCATACCGTTTTTGTTGAAGCCCTGGATCGTCGAGTTGGTGATCGTCAGGCTGTCGCTGGCGCTCTCGAAATAGCCGAGGATGCCGATGTCGTCCCCGCTGTTCTTGAGCGCGCCGTCGGTCACGTCGTCGACGGTCACGTTGTTGATCAGGCCGCCCGCCGCACCCTCGATCGAAATTCCCGCGGCGAGTTGGCTGGCGGTGCCGTAATCCATGCGATCGGCGCCGTCCACGGTCAGGTTGTGCAAGCCCCAATTCGCGGCCGAGGAATTGACTAGCAGGGCGGTGCTCACGTCCTTGGAAAAGCTGCCCACGCCGAGCGTCTCAGTGGCCTGGCTCGCCGGCGCACGGAGGATGACACCGGTCTCGCTCTGGCCGATCAGGGTGACCTACTTATCGATCACGACCTGCTCTTCGTAGGTGCCGTTCAGGATGAATAGCGCGGTGTTAGCGCTGACCAATCGGTCGTCGCCGTTCCCGCCGCTCAGCGTGCCGTTGTCGGCGCCGCCCGAAAAGACGTCGGTGTCGGGACCGCCGGTGATTGCGTCATCGCCCGCCTTGCCGACGGCGAGATCCTCGTTGCTGCTGGTCGAGATCACATCATTGCCGCTGCCGCCGATAACGTGATCCTCGCCGGACCCCGTCGTCACCGTCGAGCCCTCCGCGTTCGCGAGAATGGTCACGCCGCCGCTGAAGCTGGCAAAGTTTGGACCGAACTTGACCCGCTTGAGCTCGGAAAAGGCGATGGTGCTCGCGTCGTCCAGCTGAATGACACCGCTCGCACCCCCGGAAAAACCGATGAATCCGGACCCAATCACGGTCTCGGAAAACGAAGTGAAGAACGCGCCGCGGCCAAACCTGCCGCCGTGCTAGCCGGCCAGGTGCAGGGAACCGAAGCCCGAACCGCCGACGAATGTATTGTCGCCGCTGCCCTCGCGGAACAGGTACATGTCGTTGCCCGCGCCGCTCTCGGCGCTATCGTTGCCGGTGCTGCCGTCGAGCAGGTCGCGGCCGTCGTCGCCGAGCAACGCATCGCTGCCCGCATCGCCGAACAGATGGTCGTTACTGGAATTGCCGTGCAGCACGTCGTCGGTATCGCCGCCGAACAGGCTGTCTTCCTCGGCGCCGCCCGCGAGCGTGTCGCCGCCCCCGCCGATTTCCCGGTCCACGACCTGCTCGCCCGCCGCTGGAGCCCCCGCGCCTTCGGCGATCGGCCGGTCGAGGCGGCGATCTTGCGCTCCCTGTTTGAGGCGGGGCGCTGGTCGCCCTCGTCCTATAACTAACAGCCTTGGCGCTTTCTCGTGGCCAGCCGCGACGATGCGGCCGAATTCGCGCGCATGCTCGTTTGCTTGGTGCCGTTCAACCAGTCCTGGGCGGGCGGGGCAGCCGTGCTCATCCTGGGTCTCGCACACAGCCAATCCGCCCGCTCTGGCAAGCCCAACACCCACGCCGGGCGGCGGCCATGAAGCCTTTCCGTCGAAGCCACAGCGCGCGGCCTTGTGGCCCATCAGATGGCGGGCATCGAAGCTACAAAAATCCGTGAAACCTACGCCCCGCCCGACGAGGTCGAGCAGCTCACGGCCATTGCGCTGGGCTGGCCCGGCGATCCCTCGACGCTGGGTGACGATATGCGCGAGGCGGAAGCGGCGCCGCGCGAACGCCGCGCACAGGCCGAGTTCGTGTTTTCGGGAGAGTGGGGAAACGTGGCGGAGTTGGGTTAACTCTCGCCCCCCAGCGCACGTTCGATCCAGCGGGCCGAAAGCTTCTCCGAGAGCGCGTTTTGCGAGAGACGCTCGCCCAGCGCGGCGAAATCGACCGAGTCCATGGGCTGGTTCTGGTCAAAGCAGGAAAACACCAGTCGCTCCTCGCCGCTCTCGGGGTCGGTCTGCGGCTGCAGGCACTGGGCGCAGACCTCCTTCATCATGCATTGCATCGATGAATTGACAACCGCAATCGCAATGGGCGCGGTCCCCAGAAGCTCGGCCAGCACACCGCGGCGCGCGGCCGCGAGCGCCGCCATCATCCGCTCCGAGCCGATTGCGACGATGCGTGTCACGTCTCGTAGATCGATCGCGCTCTCGCCCAGTCCGCCATTGCCGTACGCGCCCAGTGCGGCGGCCAGGTCGCCGGTGAAGGCGCAGTCCGTCGCGCGCGCCGGCTCCGGCGGCGTGCCGTCCTCGCAGGCCCAGAGCACTGCGTCGGCGGCGTCTTCCAGCCGCTCGCGGGCATAGAGCCCGTCGGCTGTCTTCGCGCCGGCCGCGATCAGCACCCGGCAACCCTGCGCCCGCATCGCCCGTCCCGCTGCGGCCACCGGGCCCAGCCCGTAGCCGCTAGCCGCGAGCAGCACCGTCTCGCCCGAGGGGATCTCGAGCGCCGTGCCCGTGGGGCCCATGAAAACCACCGGTTCGCCCGGCGCGAGCTTCGCCGCGATCCGGCTTGAGCCGCCCGCCTCGATCACCACGGAGCCGATCAGCCCGGCCTCGGCATCGGCCCAGGAGCCGGCCAGTGCCAGGCCCTCCATGATCAGTACCGGGCCCTCGACGCGCCGCGCGCGGGTTTCGAAATTCTGTAGCCGGAAGAACTGGCCCGGCGCAAAGGCGCGCGCTGCTGCCGGGGCATGCACCACAAGTTCCACCACGCCGGGTGCGAGCGTCTCGACCCGCTCGATGTGTGCACGCAGGGCATCGGTCATGCGGGTGAGGAACGCATCCGCGTCGCTACCGTCCGCCGGCTCGTGTGCTGCGAGCAATGCGCTCACCTGGGGTGCGCCGCGCTTGGCACTGGCCATCGCCTTGACCACATTGCCCGCGAAGCTCGGGTGGGTGTCGCCGTAAAAGCTCACCGCCCGGCCATCCACGCGCTTGGCCGTGAGGATGTCGGTGCGTGTCGGTTTGGCGAGAAGCTCGGGCGTAATCGCCGCGCCCGCGTCGTCGATTGCCCGGAACCAGCCATCGTCGAGCGCCAGCAGGTCCGGTTCCTCGCGCGCGATCGCCGTGTTAGGCGAGGTGCCCGCGGCGAACAGCACCGCGCGCGCGGGTAGAGCGACGCTCTCGCCCGTCGGCGCCATGTGGCCGTCTTCGTTCAGCGCCTGGCGCTCGAAGGTGATTGTTTGCGCGGCCCCGAAGCGGTCGGTTTCGATCGCGCTGGGCGAGAGGCCTTCCGCAAATCGAAAGCCTTCTGCGAGGGCGAACTCAACCTCCTCAGGATTGAGCCGGTACATGGGCGAATCGATCAGCCGCTTGCGGTACGCGATGGTCACACCGCCCCACTCGCGCACCAGGCCGCGAAGGTCCGGCGCGCGGTCTTCCGTCTCCGCCAGGGCGCGCTCCGCTCGCAGCGCCCGGCCGTGGGCGAGGAACTCCTCGGCGATCTCCGCGTCCTCTTCGCTCCAGCCCGCGCGCGCCGCCGCCTCGCCAAGATCGTCCGCCAGCGTCTCGTAGCGCGCAAGGAAGCGTTCGACCTGGACCAGGTAGTAGGCGGCGGATTCGGTTGCCGCGTCGACCGCCGTGAGGCCGCCGCCGATGATCACTGCAGGCAGCCGGATCTGGCAGCCGGCGGTGCTGTCGCCTTGTGCCGCGCCGGTCAGTTGCAGCGCCATGAGGAAATCCGAGGCGGCGCGCACGCCGCGCGCGAGCTTATTCGGCATGTCGGGGATGGTCGGGCGTCCCGCGCCCAGCGCCAGCGCGACATGATCGAAGCCGGCCTCGAACGCGGCCGCGATGGAAAGCTGCCCGCCGAGGCGCACGCCGCCGGCCATGGCGAAATACGCGCGGCGCTCGACGAGCAGGCGCAGAATTTTCAGAAAATTCTTGTTCCAGCGCACGGTGATGCCGTATTCGGCGACGCCGCCGAAGCCCGCCATGACGCGGGAATCCAACGGCTCAGAAATTTCGGCCAGATCCCGAATCGGCGTGAAGGGAACCCGCGCGCCCTTCTCGTCGACGCCCGAAATTTCGGGCGCGAGGGGCTCGATCTTGAGCCCGTCGATGGCAAGCACCGCATGGCCGTCGTTGAGCAGGTAATGGGCGAGGGTATAGCCCGCGGGGCCGAGCCCGGCGATCAGCACCTTGCGCCCGCTGGCTGGCCTGGGCGCGGGGTGTGCGAGGTTGAGCGGGTTCCAGCGGGTCAGCAGGGAATAGATCTCGACCCCCCAGGGCAGGCCGAGCACGTCCTTGAGCACCCGGGTCTCGATTTGCGGCACGTCGACCGGCTCCTGCTTCTGGTAGATGCAGCCCTTCATGCAGTCGTTGCAGATGTGATGGCCGGTGCCCGCGCACATGGGGTTGTCCAGCGTCACGATGGCGAGCGCGCCGAGCGCGAAGCCTTGCGCCTTGACCATATTCATCTCGGAGATCTTTTCGTCTAGGGGGCAGCCGATCAGCGCTTCGCCGAACGGGTTGGTCCCGAACCCGCCGTCTTTCGCGAGCACGCCGTGAGAGCAGGAATCCTTGCCCCGGCCGTGGCAGAAGATGCAGTAGTTGGTATGGTCGAGCACTTGGGGCAGTTCGGCGCCGGCGTCGGTCAGGGTGAAACCGTCGCGCGCGCGCAGATCGTGTTCGGGCAGGCGGAAGACCTCCGTGCCGTCCTCGGCGAGCGTCTCGACCGGCACGAGCGCCTCGTAATCCCGCTTGCTCGGCACCTTGAACAGCATGCCGGCGGCGAAGCGACGCTTGCCCGCCTCGCTCTGGGCCGCCCAGGCGGCGAATTGCAACGCGGTCTCGAGCGCCGCCGCGTTGGATTCCTCATCCGCGAGCCAGCCCATCACCGCCGCGGCGAAGCCCATCTCCGTAACCGGGCCGCCGAGCAGGCCTTCAAGTTCGGCTTCGAGCGCCGGCGCATCAAGCGCTTCTGCCGCGTCCGCCTTGATCTTCTTCGCCGCGCGGCGCTGCACGAACAACCGCTTGCATTTGTAGAGCGGGCCCAGCGCGTCGTGGGCGCGGCTCAGCTCACTAGCTTCTGTCTCGATGTCGAACAGCCGTGCGATGAAGCGCTCGACGAGAGGGGCAAGCTCGACCAGAAGCTGCGAGAGCGCGATCGCGTCGAGACCCTCGGGCTTGGCCCGCGCGCCAACCAGCCGGCCGGCGAGCTCGGCGTTTTCTGCCGCCAGCCAATCGAGGAAGTGCGTATCGAGCCGGGCCAGTCCAGCGGGGTCGTAGAGTTCGGCAAAGGTGAAATCGTCGGCGAGGCTGAGCGCGGTCATTACGGTGTCTCCGGCGGCATCGTTGTACCGCTCAACCTAGAGCAAAATCCATTTAACCGGAACCGTGCACGGTTCCGGTTAAATGGATAAATTTGCTCTATCTTTCGAGCCGAGTGACCACCACCCGATCTCCTCGAATCGCTGCAGCGGTTCAAGGACATCGGGTGGTGATCTGGGCACCGCGCGCATGGCAAGTCCGCTCTTCAAGTTCGGCCAGAAACGCGAGAACGCGTTCGGCGGCGCCGAAGTCGTAGAGATCGTTGTGGGCGGCACCCTCGATGAAATGGCCGCGCTTGGGCTCCACGGCCGCCTCGAACAAACGCCGCCCGAAGCGGCTCGGCACGACACGGTCCGCATTGCCGTGGAGCAGCAGCAGCGGCGCGCCGATGGTTGCGATCTTGGCCATGGAATCGAAGCGGTCGGCGACGATCGCATTGACCGGAAAGATCGGAAAGCGGTGGCGCCCGACGTCGGGTACGGAGGTAAACGGCGCTTCGAGTACCACGGCCTTCGCATCATGGCGGAGCGCCATCTCCACCGCTACTCCGGTACCCAGAGATTCGCCGTAGAGCACGCGGCGTGTTGCACCAATGCGGTGGCTCTCCAAAAACGCGAGCGCCGCCTCGCCGTCGGCGTAGAGCCCGGCCTCCGTGGGCCGCCCCGGATTGCCCGAAAACCCCCGCCAGGCCGGAAGCAATACGCCGTATCCGGCATCCAGGTAGGGCCGCGCCTTGCTCGCACGCATCCCCAGATGGCCCGAATTGCCATGGAAATAGACCAGGCACGGCTTGGTCTCGTCCGCCGGTGCGCGGTACCAGGCGAGCAGTGCCAGCCCGTCGGTCGTGGCGAGCCTAACCTCGGCCATATCCTCGGCACCGGCTCGGGCTCGCTCGGGCACCACCCGGTCGGGCAGATAGATCAGGCGGCGCTGACCCAGCCACAGTGCGCCGAGAACGAGGCCGTAACTGCCGGCAAGCGCGCCGGCGACGGCAAGCAGAATCAGCACCATGACGCGGGGTCCCAAGCTGAAGCGGGCTTGGCGTTGACGCGGCCCGCGGACGATAATTGCGCCATGATACGGCGCGAAGCCCGCCTGTTCCATCCTGCTCGCCGTGGTCGCGTTCCTCGCCGCGGGGCTGATCGTCTGGGCGGGCGGCTGCGCGCTCCACCGCGCCGGCGTTGCTGCTGGCCGAGCTGGCGGGTGGTCCCGAGCCCAGACCCTTCACGGCGCTTACCCCGGCGCCGTCGCGCAAACGGCTCACCCTTTCCGGCCAACCGGGCGGTGCGCCGCTGACGGTTGATCTCTACCGCCCCGCGGGATCCGCGCTCGCCGGGCTTGTCCTGTTGCCGGGCGCGAATCCGGCGGGGCGCGAAGATACCCGCCTAGTCGCCCTGGCCGAGGCCCTGGCGCGCGCGCTCATTACTGTCTTGGTGCCCGAGGTCGAGGGCTGGCGGCGCCTGGGCTTCTCCCCCGCTGATCCCGCCGCGATCGCCGTCGCGCTCAGCGCGCTGGTCACGACGCGGCGAGCCCAACCCTCTAAACGAGGCTCGCCGCCACCTTAATTTATAGCTGAGACGAAAAAACCCGGCCGAAGCCTCTCGTCCGGGTTTTTCTCTGCACGCGCGGGTCGCCGAAGCGACCAATCAAGCAATCGTTGCGGGCCAATGCTGTCAGATGACGAACTAGCGCGAAACCCCGTGCCTCGGGCTTGCCCCGGTTTCGCAAGCCCACGCCGGCCGCGTCCGCGGCCTATCTGCCATATTCGGGGGGTCCCCGCCTTTGTGGTGTGAGCCCGTGGCAAGCGAGCGCCGCTTCGCTGCACGGAGCGAAGCGGATAAGCCCCTAGCTGCGTTGTCCGCCGAACAGGTGCAGCAGCATGATGAACATGTTGATGAAGTTGAGGTAGAGCGACAGCGCACCCATCACCGCCTTCTTGGTCATCACCGACTGGCCGTCGCTCTCGGCGTAGACCGCCTTGATCCGCTGGGTGTCATAGGCGGTCAGTCCCGTGAACACGATTACGCCAATCACCGAAATGACGAAATGCATCATGCTCGACTGCAGGAAGATATTGACCACCATGGCGATCACAACGCCGATCAACCCCATGTACAGGAAGCTGCCCCATCTCGCGAGCGAGCGCTTGGTGGTGTAGCCGTACAGGCTCATCGCGCCGAACATCGCCGCGGTGATGAAGAACACCCGCATGATGCTGGTGCTGGTGTAGACGATGAAGATGTAGGACAGCGAGACGCCCATCAGCACCGAGAACGTCCAAAACAGGGCCTGAGCGGTACTGGCTTTCATTTTTTCGATCTTGAAGCCCATGAAGAACACGATCCCGAGCGGTGCAAGCATCACGACGAAACCGAGGCCCGAGCCGTAGATTGCCTGAAACAACCCGGTGTTCGCTACCAGGTAAGCGACGACGCCGGTGAGCGCCAGGCCCGAGGTCATGTAGTTGTAGACCTTCAGCATATAGCTGCGCAGGCCCTGGTCGATCTGGGTGTCCGTTAGATTGCCGACGTGAGTCTGTTGCGTCCGGAGTGCCATGTCGTTCCTCTTCGTTGTTCCCGAGTGCCGGGTCGCCCATGTGTTGAGACAATTTGGGCTTATATTAGGGGCGTGCGGTCGAATTTCAAGAAATTCCGGGGCTTTCCGCCCGCCTCTATCACCCGCCCGGCTAATACTCCGCCAAAGGCCCCAGCGCCTCGATCAACGGTTCGAGATGCCCATCGAAACGCCGCCAACTGCCGATCGAGCTCGCATAAATAGGCTCTCGCACCTGGGCGGCGCTCGCCGTGATAACCGACCTCTCGGCCTTATGGTAATCAAGCACCGCATCGTCCCACTCAAGACCGCAGAATTCGAGCAGCCGGCGTGATTCGCCTTCCTGGTCCGTGACCAGAGCCTCGTAGGAAAGGTCGAGCACAAAATCGGGCAGCAGGCCCCGCCAGTGAGCCATCAACCGGTCGTAGATCCGGTAGTAGCGACCCAGTTCTATGAGATCGTAGGAGAACGGCAGGTTGCTGACGAAATAGGTCTTGTAGATCGAGACGCAGCAATCGAGCGGGTTACGCATGCAATGCACCACCCGGGCCTCGGGCAACATCAGGGGAATAAGGCCGATATGCCAGAAATTGAACAGGTTCTTGTCCGCGCTTCGCGCGGCTGCGGCGTCTCGGCGGGTAAGTTTTTCTTGATAGGTGGTGCCCCGGCGCGCGAAATCGCTCCCGCTTTGGGCGTTTAGAAAACCGGTCAAAGTCTGGCCCCGTTCGGGGTGGAACCCATCGAGCAGGGCGGGGCGCAGAAAGTCGACCTCACCCGCGCCGTAGACCGCCGGATGGGTGGCCAGGATCTGCTCGGTCAGCGTGGACCCCGAGCGGGCCATGCCGATCACGAAAATCGGCGCCGTGCTCGCGTCGCCCGAGCCTGCGCGTTCCGCCAGATAATTCGCGTCGACGCAACGGATAATCTCGTCCGCGACCGCCTCGTCGCGCTCGATTCGGTAATCGAGTCCCGAACGGGCGATTCGGTTTGCCCGGTCCAGCATGGCAAAGGCCTCGTCGTAACGCCCCGAATCCTCGTAGGCCTTGGCCAGCGCGTAAGCAAGATGCATGGTTTTGGCCTCGGGCAGGCCGACCTGCGCCATTAGGCCGGTCATGCGCTCGATCAGCGGGTCGATCTCCTCGAAGCGGTGAATCCGGCTCAAGAAGCGATAGGTTTCCGCGTCGTTGGGGTCGATCGTGAGTGCCCGGTCATACCAGCGTTCGGCCTCGCCGGCCGCGCCCCGTTCCATCACCAGGTTCCCGATATTCGCGGCCGCTTGCGCGTCGTCCGGGTTAAGCTCGAGGGCGTGCTGGTAGTGGGTCTGCGCTTCATCCGGCCGGTCGAGCAGACGAGCGACATTGCCGAGATTGTAGTGGGCAAGGGCATAATCCGGGTCGATCTCGATCGCCCGGCGCAAATGCTCGGCCGCGTCCTCGAGCCGCCCCAGTTCGCGCAAGGCGTCGGCCAGGTTGTTGTGGCTCGGCGCGTGCGTCGGCATCGCCCGACAGGCGGCGTCCAGTGACTCGCGCGCCTCCTCGATGCGCCCGGCTTCGGACAGGGCATTGCCCAGGTTATAGAACGCCTCGCCGTAGCCGGGCATAATCTCTGCGGCGCGGCGATAGCTCGCAATGGCATCCTCGGTTTTGCCGAGCTTACTCTGGACAAAGCCCAGGTTGTTATACGCTTCAGCGTAGTTGGGCTGTGCGGCGACGGCTTGCTTGATCAGGGCTTCCGCCTGCTCCGGCGCCCGCCCTTGGAGCGCGAGAATTCCCATGTAGTGGAGCGCGTCGGCGTTGTTCGGCTCGCCTTTTAGCATATCGGCATAAATTTTCTGAGCCTCGGGAAACTGCCCCGCCTGTTGCAGGCGAAGCCCCTCGGCCAGCTTTTGCGCCTGGCTCACGATTTGGACGCGGGCTTCGCGTTCTTTTTAGCGAGTGGTCCCAACGCTTTGATCAGGGGTTCAATCCGACCCGCGAAATGCGCCGCCCGGCCCACCGAGCCCGCATGGATGGGCTGGCGCACCTGGAGCGCGCTCAGCGTGCCGACGAAACGCTCGGTCTCGAAGAAGCGCGCGCAGGCCGGGTCGGGGTCGAGTCCGCAGGCGTCGAGCAGGCGGGCGATCTGTCCGTCGGGATCGGCGACCAGTTCCTCGTAACTCACTTCGACGAGGTTCGCGCCGGGCAACATTTCCCAGTGCGTCATCAAGCGGTCGTAAATCTGGTAATATTGCCCAATCTCGGCCAGATCGTAGGCAAAGCGCATCTCGCCACGAAACAGGTTGGTCCAGCAGGATACACAAGTATCCAGGGGATCGCGCCGGCAATGAATCAGTGTGGCGTCGGGCAGCATCAGTCGGATCAACCCGGCGTACCAGAAATTGGTCAGATACTTGTCGATCACGAATTTCGCGCCGCCGCCCAACGCACCGAGTTGGGCATGGTAGCGCTCTCCGGCACGGGTCAGATCTTCGTTCTGCAGGCTCTTGAGGAAGTCGCCGATGTTCTGGCCTTCGGTTTGGGGAAATTCCTCGAACAGGGTGGGGCGGGCCAAATTCACCTCGCCCGCACCGAACACGTCTGCGTGCGACGCGAGGATCTGTTCGACCAGGCTGGTGCCCGAGCGCGGCATGCCGAGCACGAGCACCGGCCGCTGGCTGGCGTGGCCCGCGCTCTTATGTTTTGTGGCAAAGGCCTTGGTGCAGGTCTCGATCAGCGCGTCGGCGATCGCCTCCTCGTGGGCGATGTCGAACTCGAAGCTTGAACGTATTGCCGCGTTCGCGGCCTCGAAGCGGGTGAAGGCTTCGTCGTAATCGCCGGCGTCTTCCGCCGCCTCCCCCAGCGCGAAGCCCAGTCGGGCGCCGTCCGCCGCGCTTAAGTTCCCGGCGTCGAGCCGCGCACGCGCGGCGTCGACGTCCGCCCCTTTCCGTTTTACCCCACTCGCGCGCAGCAGTTGGCGGTGCAGCTCGGCGTTGCTCGGGTCAAGCTCGAGAGCCACGCGATAACTCGCCACCGCCTCGTCCGCGCGGCCCTGCTCGTGGAGCAGGTGGGCGCGGGTTGCGTGAGCCCCCACGTTGCCCGCATCGCAGGTAAGCGCCCGCTCGACACAAGCCGTGGCCTCTGCGATCCGTCGGCGCTCGCGCATGGCCTCGGCCAATCCGAGCAGCATCTCCGTTTCGGCGGGCGCGCGCGTGACCGCCTCGGCGTAAGCCGCGGCGGCCTCCTCGTGGCGGCCCAGTTCGGCCAGCACGTCGCCCCGCTCAAGCGTGATTTCGGCATCGTCGAGGCCGGTCTCGGCAGCGCGGGCCAAAGCGTCCAAGGCCTCGTCGAGCTTGCCCTCGATTCTCAGCAGGCTCGCAATGTTGTAATGGGCTTCGCCGTAGTCGGGTTTGAGCGCGGCGGCGCGGCGAAAGCATTCCAGCGCATCCTCGCTCGCACCCTGCTGGAAGCGCACGTTGCCCAGATTGTGGTGTGCTTCGGCGTAGTACGGGCGCACCGCGATGGCCCGGCCGATCAACGCGGCGCCTTTTTCGTGATCGCCCATCTGCGAGTTCAGCACACCCGCAAGATGCAGCGCCTCGGCGTGTTCCGGCTCGGCGGCGAGAAGCTGATCGTAGATCCGTCGCGCTTCCGCCAGTTCACCCGCCTGGTGATGTCGCAGCGCCTCGCGCAGCGCGCCGGGCGCGTTGCGGATAATTTTTTTCTTGGCCTTGCGCTCCAGATTCTGCTGGCGCCGTCGCTCACCTCTGTTCATCCGCTCCATCCCGGAAAGGGCGACGCCCCGTCGCGCCGCGCTAGACTCTAGCGCGAATCCCGGCGTCGTGGAATCACTGGAATGTTGCAGCCCCGCCGCGGCCGCGAACGCGGCTTACGAACCAAGCGGCGGGCGCTCCACCTGCCAGCGCTCCGCCGGATCGCGGACGTCCTCGCCGAGCGCCTCGATCAGCGGGGCGAGTTGCGCTTCATACCGCCGCCAGCGTTCGACGGCCTTGCGGTAGATCGGCTCGCGTACCTGGGCGGCGCTCGCGGTGCGCACCGCGCGTTCGGTCTTGTGGAAATCGAGCACCCGGTCGTCCCAGTCCAGCCCGCAATGGGCAAGCAGCCGCCTCGCCTCGCCCTCGAGGTCCGCAGTCACCCGCTCGTAGCTGACATGGAGGATCTTGCCCGGCATTACCCGCTCCCAGTGGTCCATCAGCTTGGCGTAGAGGTGATAAGTATGGCCCAGCTCGACGAGGTCGTTGTAATAAGTCTGGCCTTGATTGAAATCGATCTTGAAGCACGAGAGGCAGGTGTCCAGAGGGCTGCGCACACAATGGATCAGCCGCGCCTTGGGCAGGATCAGGTCTATAAGTCCCAGATTGACGAAGTTCGATGGCATCTTGTCGGTAACGCGCCGGGCGTCGGGGGCCCGGGCGGCCAACCGCTCGACATAGCGCCGCCCCAATTCCGTCCCGCCGCCCGCATCGAAACTCGAAAGGGCATCGAAAAGCTCAGTGGGGCTTGGCGGGCGTCCCGGTGTGCCGGCCAACAGCTCGAACAGGTCGTTGAGCTCGCCGGCGCCGTACACCGCCGGGTGCGACGCCAGGATCTGCTCGACGAGGCTGGTGCCTGAGCGCGGCATGCCGACGATGAACACTGGCAACTCCGAGTCGAAACCCTTGCCCTGACGGTCGGCGTGCCCGGCTACGTCGAGGCGTGAGATCAGCAGATCGGCGAGCGTCGTCGCGTTGGCGCCGGTCTCGGCGTCGGCGGTAAAGCTGGCGCGGCGCAGGCGGTTGGCTTCGCGCAAGGTGTCGAACGAGCGTGCGTCCTCGCCCGTCTCCTCATACGCCTTGGCGAGCCCGAAGCGGAGCTGGATTTCCGACTCGGCGTCGACGCCCTCGCGGCCCAGCAGCGTTTCCATTGCCGCCACGTCGGGATCGTCAACGCCATGAGTGCTGATATAGGCGAGATTGGCGTGGGCCCGGGCATGATCGGGCTGTGCGCCGAGTGCTGCGCGATAGCGGCCCCGCGCCTCGTCCATTCGACCAAGATCGCGATAGACATTGCCCAGGCTGTTTTGGGCGTCGGCGAATGCCGGCTCGGCCTCGATCGCCAGACTTAACAGGGTGAGCGCTTCGTCGAGTTCGCCCCGCCCGCGCAGCAGGTTCCCCAGGTTGAGCAGGGCGGGCGCGAAGTCCGCATGCCGCGCGATGGCATCGCGGTAGCAGGTTTCCGCGGCCAGCGGTTCGCCCCGCTCGATCAGTGTTGAGCCCAGGTTCAGCTGGGCTTGGGGATAGTCGGGTTTTATGGCCATCGCCTGGCGGTAGGCCTCCACCGCCCCGTCCAATTGCCCCAGCTCGCGCAGGCAGTTGCCCAGGTTGAGCCGCGCCGGGGCGAAGGCGGGGGCAAGCGCCGTGGCCCGGCGGAGCGGCGTCTCGGCGTCGTCAATACGGCCCAGCCGCATCAGCGCGGTGCCCAGGTTGTAGTGAATATCGGCGCCCTCCGGCCGTTTCTCGACTGCCTTCTGGAACCACTCGGCAGCGCCGGGCGTGTCGTGGCGAGCAAGCGCGATCTGCCCCATCATGTTAAGCGCGTCCGCCTGGCCGGGATCGGCGCCAAGAATACGCCGGCATTCGGTCTCCGCCGTGGCAAATTGTCCCTCGCGCAAAAGCTCGGCGGCCCGGGCAAGCGCGGCAACGGGCGCGCTGATCGAGGATGCCTGCGCAGGCCCGAATTTTGCCGCGCCGCGTCGTTGTTTCCGGTTCATGACGGGACGCTCTACCCTCGATGACGACGAAATGTTGGACCCTGAATTGGGGCGACTATAGCAAACCCTAAAAATATTACGGGACGGATAAAACTGGCCACGTCGGCCCCGGTATAAGTAAAAGAAAGGCGCCTCGCGCCTTCTTTTTTCCAAGCCCCTGGGGCGCGGTCACCTCGTTGGAACACGGGGAATTGGGTTAAGCCTCCGAACCCGTTTTGATTTTTATCTTTACAGACAAGGATTTTATTCCTAATTTTTCAACACTTCCGGTTAATTTTCCGGGTCCGTTCGCAAGTCGCGAAAGGATGTTCCCCGGGTGAGTTCGTAGGAAGCGTTAAGCCGAAGGTCTGCCACGGGAACGCATTTCGAGGCAACCTGTTTGAAGAAGAAGACCTCGGGCCTACCTACCCGTCACGCCGATGCGATTATAATCTTGTGCGTGTAGGGTTAGGTGTGTTAGAGAATTTTATAAGTTACCTCCGTGCGAAAGCAGGGGGTGCGAAAAATGAATTTGTTCCAAGCTAAATCATGAGCGCGGAGGGTACATAAATGACTAAATCGGGTAGCCTATTGCGTTGGGGCCTTGTGGGCGGCGTCGTTGGCGCAATTAGCCTCGCAGCCTCGGCGTCTCAGGCGCAAGTTAACGTATACAATGGCGGCGGGCTGAACATCGACGTCGGGGTTACGGCCGGCGTCTTTTACGGCCAGACTCGTAACACCTACTTCGGAGCGGGCGGCAATTTCGGCTACACGTCCGTTAACGGTGGCGAAGCGGACGTCACCTGGCAAGAAGGCTTTGTTGAGCCGGCGGCCTATTTGACCTATGACAATATTATGGGCGGTCAGGCCTACGCTAACGGCTCTATAGTCGTGAGCGGGACGCGCGGCGACGGCGACCCGACTGGCGGCACTGACGGTCACCCCGAAGCCACTGACTGGGAAACCGGTTACGTTGGCTGGGCCGGTAACCTGGGCGACCTGGGCGTCGATATTTCCTACGGCAGGCAGGATCTCAGTATCGGTTCTGAATTCCTCATCGGCTACGGCACCTTTCCCGATAACGACGATGGTGCCTACTGGCTCGGCGTGCGTCGTGCGTTCGAGCGTGCCGGCAAGCTGAGCATCGACAATCTCTACGTCGAGGGTCTGCGCACCGACATCATCTATTTTGAAAGCAACCAGACCCAGGCGGATACGGACATCGCGTTGGTCAACGTCGAGTATCATCACGAAGGTCTGGGAGATATCGGTGTCTTGTACGGGGAGGTTCTCCATGCCGATGGAGCCGGGGATTCCCCGTCGACCCTGACGGCCAACCCGAATAGCCGGAAGGACCTGAAAATGCTCAACATCCGGGCCCACGGCAATCCGCTCGCGTCGATGATGCCGAACTGGAACTTCGCATTTGAGTATGTCGGCCAGGCAAAAGACACCAACGTCACCACAGGTGTTGCAGATCCCGAGGTAGACGCCGAGGGTTACTACGTCGACATCGGCTACACTTTTGCCGACTGGCCCTGGGCTCCGGCCGTTACGGCTCGTCACGCTAACTTCTCGGGCGACGATCCCAATACCGCCGAAGACGAGGCCTATGACGGCATGTTCTACGGCTTCACAAATTGGGGCACGTGGTTCATCGGTGAGGTGACCGGCGAGTACATCTTGTTCCAGAGCAACTTCAACGTAAATATGCTCATGGTTCAGGCTGCGCCGTACGACAATCTCTTCCTTACCGCAGCGTACTTTAATTTCACCATCAATGAGCCAGGAGCGGGCGTTGACGACCATTTTGGCTCAGAAGTAAACTTTATTGCTGACTGGGCGGTCAACGACAACATGGCGATCAGCGGTGTTTACGGTGTTCTGTCGCCGGGCGACAACGCTGAAGCGCAGTTCGCCAACGATGACAACTTCCACACGCTCCATGCCGGCGCTTGGATCTGGTTCTAATCCGAACCGGAACCCACGGGCGGTCTCGTACCGCTTAATATAAGACACGGCGAACCCCCGGAGTTTCGGCTCCGGGGGTTCGTTGCGTTTGGGGCCCAGGCCTCTTCAACGACCTGCCAAACCCGGGTCTCTTTTTATAGTGGGTAAAAAGGGCTCGTGGCGGGTCCCGAGCGGAGCCTTTCCTGCGTTGTCAGGGTGCGGGCGGGCGTGGTAGGGCAGGGTTTGCGTCCCGGGCGAGAGATTCCCCATGCACCGTCTCTTCGTTGGCATCGATCTTCCGACCGCCACCCGTGATCGTCTGGCCGGACTTTGCCGCGGCATTTTCGGCGCGCGCTGGCTCCAACCCGACCAGCTTCACCTGACCCTGCGCTTCATCGGCGAGGTCGACGGCCCGACCTTCCACGACGTCGCCGAGGCGCTCGATGCCATCCGCCTGCCGCGCTTCGAGCTACAGTTCAAGGGGGTTGGTCATTTTCCACCCCGTGGTAAGCCCCGGCTGTTGTGGGCGGGGGTGATGCCCTCGGATATGCTCACCCGCTTGCGCAACGCGATCGAGCGGGCGGTTCTCGACGCGAGCGTTGTTCCCTATGCGCGCCGCTTTACTCCCCACGTCACGCTGGTCCGGCTCATGCCTACGCGGCGCAGCGAAATCCCGTCCTTCCTCGCGGAACACAACCTATTTGCAAGCGCCCCTATACCGATCAGTGAATTATATCTCTATTCAAGCTGGCTGGGATCGAAGCAGGCGTTGCACCGGATCGAGGCCAGCTATCCGCTTTTGGATCTGGCCCCCGCGGATCACGACGCCGAGTGGGCGGATCGGGCGAGCGACTAGGCCGCCGGTTTTGCCTGGTTTAACCCGCGCCGGGCTCGGGTGTGCGCACCGCGGCCTCGCTATCGGCCTGGGCCTCTAGCGCCTCCATATCGGCATCGGAGAGGCCGAAGTGATGGCCGATCTCGTGGATCAGCACATGGCGGATCAGGTGACGGAGGTCCTCGCCCGTCTCGCACCAGTAATCGAGCAGCGGCCGGCGGTAGAGAAAGATGCGGTCGAGGTCGTGGCGGACGTCGTGCAGGCTCTGGCGGTCGAGCGGGATTCCCTGGTAGAGCCCGAGCAGGTCGAACGGGGTCTGGAGTTCCATGTCGCGCACGACCTCGTCGTCGGGGAACTCTTCGACCTGGATCGCAACATTGCCGACATGGGCGCGCAGCGGCTCCGGGACCGTGGCCAGCGCTTCAAGCGCGAGCGCTTCAAGCTCGTCGAGGCCGGGAGCGGTGATCACGGCTGCCCGATCGGACCGCCCAGCCGCTATTTGGCGGCGAGACGGATCGCGCCATCGAGCCGGATGGTTTCGCCGTTCAGGATCGGGTTGCCGATGACGTGGAGCGCAAGTGCAGCAAATTCCTCGGGCTTGCCCAGCCGCTTGGGGAAGACCGTCGTTGCGACCAGCGCGTCCTGCACCTTTTCGGGCAGGGTCATCATCATGGGCGTCTCGAACAGGCCCGGGGCCAAGCACAGGGCGCGGATGCCGTGGCGCGCTAGCTCGCGGGCGACGGGCAGGGTGAGCGCGTGAACGCCGCCTTTCGAGGCCGAATATGCCGACTGGCCGACCTGACCCTCGAAGGCGGCAATCGACGTGGTGGTGATCATGACCCCGCGCTCGTCGTCGTCCAGAGGATCGAGCGCCGCCATACCGGCGGCGGCCAGGCGGATCGCGTTGAAGGTGCCGATTAGGTTGATATTGACCACCCGGCTGAATTTCTCCAGCGGCACCGGGTTGCCCTCCTTGTCGACGATCAGGTAGCCGCTGGCAACGCCGGCGCAGGCAACCAGCACACGCGCGGGTCCATTGGCCGCACGCAAGCTCGCAAAGGCGTCTTCCATCGCCGCGGCATCGGAAACGTCCGCGGCGGTGGCCGTGCCGCCGGTCTCGTCCGCGATGGCGGCAAGCGCCTCGGCGTTGAGGTCGATCAGCCCGACCTTGGCGCCGGCGGCCGCGAGAGCGCGCGCCGTGGCCGCTCCCAATCCCGACGCGGCGCCGGTCACAATGGCGGTTTGTCCTTTGACGTTCATTTCGCAGGTCTCCTGTCTCGACGTGAAGGCTGCCGTGTTTTAGCAGAGCGCCGCGCCGGTGGCGACCGTCGCGTGCGCGTCCCGTGAACCCGGCCTAGCGCGGCGGATAGAGCGGATCGTTCTCGCGGGCCGCCAGAGCCCTGGCCCGACCCTTGAGCGCCTCGCGCCGGGCAATATAGACGCTGCTCGCGATGATGATGGCGCCGCCGAACCAGGTCATCGCGTCGGGAACCTCGGTGAAGACGAAGTAGCCGATCGCCGCGACAAAGGGCAGACGGACGAAATCGAGCGATGCGACCGCGCTAGCCTCGGCCAGCGATAGGCTGCGCGCCATGCTCAGGTGGGCGGTGGTGGCGAGCGCACCGAGCACAACCAGCCAGGCAAATTCGCTCCAGCCGGGGGTTTGCCACACCGCAATCGCCGGGCCGAGAGAGAGCGGCGTCATGATCAGAACCTGGTAGAAGACGATGGTACTGGGCGCATCCGTACGCGAGAGAATCTTGATGAAATTCATCGAGAGGGCGAAGCCCAACGCCGAGCTCAGCGCCAGGATGGGCCCCAGGCCAATCTCGATGGCGCCGGGTTGGAGGATCACGATAACGCCCGCGAAACCCACGATGGTGGCACCCCAGCGGTGCAGGCCGGGGCGCTCGCCGAGCAGGAGGATCGCCACGATCATGGCGAACAATGGGACGGTGAAATTAAGCGCTACCGCAGGCGCAAGTGGCATGATGCTGATCGCATAAAACCATCCGGCCATCGCCGAGAGCCCGATGACGGCGCGCAGCGCGTGAAGTTTCGGACGTGTCGTGCGCACCGGTGTCCAGCCGTGGCGAAACACCCAAGGCAGGATCAGGACGAGGCTGATCCAGTTACGAAAGAATACGATCTCGAAGGGCGAAATAGCCGGATCGGCCACCGTCGAGAGGTGGCGGATGATGCCCGACATGCCCGCGAAGCAAAGGCAACTCAAGACCATCCAGAGCGCTCCTTCGAGGGGCCGAGGCTGCGGGGGCGCCATGCTCACAGCCTGTCGAAGGCAACGAGCGTGGCGGCGGCTTTGCTCAAAACTCGCGCCCGGGCCCACGCATTTTCGATCGGCTTCAGGGCGTCGAGCACCTCGTGGAGGATCATGTGTGCACCGGTCAGGTCGCCATCGCGGGCCTTGGCGCGGGCGAGGTCGGTCAGGATGAACATCCGATCGACCGTATTGGTGATGCCGCGTGCCGCGGCGAGGGCCTGGCGGCGCAAGGACGCGGCGCGTTCACCCTCGCCCATGGAGGCACTCACGGTCGCAACGGTCCACAGGGTCTGGACCCGAAGTCGGTCGTCCGAAATGCCCGCAACCAGGCCAAGCGCCGGTTCGATCTTGCCCGCCTCGGCCTGGACGATGGCGACGACGCCCATGGTGTAGGTATGGGCATAGCCGAACTCAATCTTTTCAATGGTCTCGTAGGCCGCCGGGAAATCGCCATTTTCAGCTTCGGCGATGGCGATCCGGCTGAGGACCTGATAGCGGTCCGCTCGATCGGTGATGGTCTCGATCAGGGCCTGGGCGTCCGCGAGCAAAACATCCGTATGGCCCGTCTCGCCGGTTTTTGCGTAAACCCGGGCCAGGTTGGCGTAAGCGGTCGCCAACCCGGCGGCATCCTCGATCAGAAGGAGGGTGTCGTCTGCGCCCGTGTCGTCCCCGGCTTCGAATTGCGCCAGCGCCAACCCGGCCAGAACCCAGTTGCGGTATTTGGGGATCCGGATGGTCCGGGCCTGGCTCACCGCCTCGTCCAGGTCGGCGTACGCGGCGGCGCTGTCGCCGTGCTCCAGTTCGGCCTGGGCCATGGCCGTGAGGACCGGAACGCGGGCCTCAGCCTCGTCAATGCGGGTGATCGTCTCGCGCGCGGCTTCGATGTCGCCGGTGCGCGCCTGGGCCGCGGCGATATCGCTGTAGCTGTCGGCGCGCACAGCGCCCTCGGGGATTTTCGCTGCGGTCGCCATCGCCTCGTCGAGCCGCCCGGATTCGACGAGGAAGAGCGCGATGCTGCCGAGCGCGGTGACGATCGAGCGAGGGTCTTCGATCATCAGGGCTGCGGCGACGGCGGTATCAAGCGGACCGATGGCGGCCTGGGAGACGACGATCTCGCTCAACGCCCAGTCGCGAAAATCCGCACGTTCGATCCGGGGCACGGTGGCCAGAGCCTCGCTCAGCAGGCAATCGGGCGTCGGCTGGGCGAAACACAAATCGGTCGCCTCGTCCTTGGTTGCGGCGTTATCGGACTTGGGCAACGCGACAAGGTAGCGGCCTTCGTCCCAGCCTTCGCCGAAGCTTTCGTCGAGCGCCTCGCTGGCTTCCTTCACCTGCTCGCGGCGGGTCTCTTCAAGGCTGTGTACGAGTTCCTGTGCCTTGCCGGTCGAGGATTCCAGATGGATCAGGAGTTCCTGGGTTGCTTCGCCGGAGGCATCGAGGCCAACGGATTTTTGGTAGGCGCGGATGGCTTCGGCGGTTTCGAGATCGAGCCGGCCGTCGGTGGTGCCCTGATAGAGGCCGATTGCCGCGAGGCGCCGCTGAATTTGGCTAACCAGGCGGACGAACCATCCTGAATTGAACTCCGTCGATTCGATGTAGGCATCGTTGCGCGCCGCGATGCGGAACTCTCCGGTGGTGGTGTTGGCCGGAAGCGCCGCGGTCAC